>Ga0163108_10001439_pt1 | contig 17419 bp, 20 predicted proteins | sample Fk1155metaG_FD_109644 | JGI IMG/M metagenome (GOLD analysis project Ga0163108, IMG submission 109644) | Marine microbial communities from the Central Pacific Ocean - Fk160115 155m metaG | ecosystem: Environmental > Aquatic > Marine > Oceanic > Photic zone | place: The Central Pacific Ocean...
AACCTGTTCTCTGTAAAGCAGGCAGGGATAAGGGGCAGCGCCCGGTCCTCCACAAACTTCCGCACACTGTGGCGTATCAGGAGCTCTTCTTCAGTGAAGAGCTCGTCGACCCGGTAATAATCGGGAGGTTCAAAGGTCATGTAATGAAGTGTAACAGGTGGATTGAATGCGATGAAGCTAACAAAAAAAAGCTCCCCCCAAGAGGGAGGAGCTTGAAAAAATTGGTGACCCCATGGGGATTTGAACCCCAGTTGCCGGGATGAAAACCCGGTGTCCTAGGCCCGACTAGACGATGGGGCCCCAGGCGGAAACACCCCGAAGGAGTTCCTGCCTGGTGAGAGCTGCAGGGATCGAACCTGCGACCCACGGCTTAAAAGGCCGTTGCTCTACCGACTGAGCTAAGCTCCCAATTTTTGGAAAATTATAGAAATGACTGGAAAGCTTTCCACCGAAAAATATCCAGTTCACATAGTTGTCAACTCCTCGGCTTTACTTTTGAGGAGTTCGTCGACTTTACCTTCAATGCTTTTGAGTGCTTTCTGGATCTCCTCTTTGAGATCTTTCGACTCATCTTCGGAAATGTTTTTGTCTTTTTGCAACTGGTCGGCCTGCTTGTTTGCATCGCGCCGGACGTTCCGGATAGCGATCCGGGTTTCTTCAGCCGTTTCCTTGGCGAAGGAAGCCAACTGCTGGCGTCTCTCCTGGCTCAGAGGTGGAAGTATCAGCCGCAAGATCTTGCCGTCATTCTGGGGGTTAATACCCAGGTCGGATTTGAGGATCGCTTTTTCAATCTCCGACAGGGCGCTCGGATCGAAGGCCTTGATAAGCAACTGGTCCGCCTCCGGGGCTGAAATATTGGCGATCTGCTTCAACGGTGTCGGGCTGCCGTAATAATCGACGCGCAGCGAATCCACCAGGCCGGGGTTCGCTCTTCCGGTCCTCATGCCGCGGTATTTATCTTTCAGGACCCCGAGAGCCTTGTCCATGCGGTCTTCCGTATCCAATAATACTGTGTCGTAGTCCATCGACATTCTCCCTAATGAGCCAGGCAGGAAACCTAGACGACCATGGTCCCAAGGCGTTCGCCGGAAAGAAATTTAACTATATTCCCCTGTTCTTTCATATTGAAGACATTGATAGGCAGCGAATTATCCATGCAGAGACTTACGGCAGTCGAGTCCATAATCCGCAACCTCTTCTGCAAAACATCCAGGAAGGTTACTTCTTCAAAAAACTCGGCATCGGGATCCTCTTCAGGGTCAGCGGAGTAGATTCCGTCAACCTTCGTTCCCTTGGCCAGGACGTCTGCGCGGATCTGAAGCGCCCGGAGGGCGGCTGTTGTGTCCGTGGTAAAATACGGATTCCCGGTTCCGCCAGCCAGCAGGACCACCCTCTTTTTCTCGAGATGGCGAAGGGCCCTTCTTCGAATAAAGGGTTCGGCAAGATCGTTCACGGGAATGGCCGAGAGGACCCGGGTCTCAACCCCGGCGCGTTCCAGGGCGGATTGCAGCGCCAGGGCGTTCATGATCGTGGCCAGCATTCCCATGTTGTCCCCGGTTATACGCCCGATCTCATCTCCGGCAATCTGGGCTCCGCGCAAGAAATTGCCGCCGCCGCAAACCATCGCGAGTTCGGCATTGCCCTGGGCCAGCCCCTCCTTGATCTGTTGGGCGAAATCCTGGACATGGGTCGGGTTGATCCCGAACCCCTCTTTTTCACAGAGCATCTCGCCGGATATTTTAAGAAGAATCCGATTGCCAGCCATTCGGCTATTTCTCCACCACGCAAAGAACGGGATAAATTACTACAAAGGCTTAAACACCAGGAGCCTGAACTGTGTCAATAGTAAACACCCCGGCCGGATACGGCCAGGGCGCCAGATTACTTATTGTCGAACGAGGATCAGGCCTCAGGCTCCGCCGGCTTCTCTTCAGCGGCGGGCTGCTCGGCCTCGGGCGCGGCAGCCGGCTCTTCAGTTGCAGCCGGTTCAACCGTCGCGGCCTCCTTCGCCGCCTTGCGCTCGGCCTCGCCCTCTCTGGCTTTGCGGAAAATCTCGTCGCGTTCCTTTTTCGCGTCGAGTTCTTTTTGCCGGGCGGCCTCCACTTTCTCCTGTTCCTTCTTGCGAGCCTCGGCCTCCTCCATTCGCTTTTTCTCCTCTTCAGCCTGGATCATGGCGTATTTTTCCTTGCCGGTAAGGAGTGCGTCCGCCAGGGCGCCCAGGATGATCTCGATGGAACGGAAGGCGTCATCGTTGCCGGGGATGACAATGTCAACAAGCCCGGGGTCGCAGTCGGTGTCCACGAGGGCAATGACAGGAATTCCACACTTTCGAGCCTCGCGAATCGCGATATGCTCTCGGCGAATGTCCACGGCGATCAGGGCCGAGGGGAGTTTTTCCATTTTCCTCAGCCCGTTAAGGTTGGTGAAAATCTTTCGGCGTTCTCTCCGCAGCCTGGAGACCTGCTTCTTGGAGTGCTGCTCAATTTCACCGGTTTCCTCGAGAGTTTCCAGTTCAACAAGTCTCTTGAGGCGCTTGCGGATGGTGTTGAGATTTGTCAGGCTGCCGCCAAGCCAGCGCTCGGCGACATAGTGATTCTCACTGCGTTCGGCTTCTCGCTGCACAATTGATTTCGCCTGGCGCTTGGTGCCGACAAAGACAACTTGTTTGCCCTGGGCGCTGATCTGGGAGAGGAAGTTGCAGGCCCGAACAATACCCTTGAGGGTCTCGCGCACATCCACGATGTGGATGAGGTTTCTTTTGCCGAAAATGAACGGCTCCATTTTCGGGTGCCAGCGACTGACTCGATGGCCGAAATGGACTCCGGCCTGGATGATTTCCTTGACGTCGACAATAGCCAAGACAGTACTCCTTTCACCCAACGATTGAGCTCGAAGGGGCGATCGGTTAGTTGCCGATCTTTAGTAGTTATGCGGAATTCTTCAGTTCGAAGATCCCTGGGAAAATTTGCTGAAACAACCTCTGTCGGTTGTCTCGAGAATCCCGGAATTTATCACAGAGGAGGCAGGGTGTCAAACAGGCATCAGTGCCGGGGACAAAAGGTCAGAAACCGCCCAATTTGCCCTGCTGCTCTTTGATCTTTGATTGTATCCGGGTGGCGATTTCGATGGCCTGGAGGCCGTGTAATCCGGTTACAACCGGCTCACGGCCGGTTTTCACCGCGTGCAGGAAAGACTTAAGCTCATTTTTTAACGGCTCATCTGAAGCAACGTGGAGCTGCTCGATGCTGAAATACTTGGTGAAGAGAGGATAAGATCCCTGGTCCGCCTCCATCTTAGCCATTTCCTTGATGTCGATATTTTTGCGGTCAAAGCCTTCCTTGAAGCCCATCCGCATTCCAGTTTTGGCTATGTAATCCAGGGAAAGATAGGAGTCCCTGCTGAAGATGCGCATCTTGCGGCTCTTCTGGATCGCGACCCTGCTGGCCTTGACCATAACGGTGCAGCCGTTTTCGAAGGTGAGCCTGGCGCTGGCAAGATCTTCGGTCTCAGAGAGAACCTTGGTGCCGACAGCATCTAGCCCGACGACGGGTGAATCTACCAGGTTGAGAGCTATGTCAATGTCGTGGATCATCAGGTCGAGCACTACGCTGGTTTCAACTGAACGGAAGCTGAACGGGTGTATTCGATCGCACTCGATGTATACAGGGTCTCTGATGAACGGATGGGCCGAGAGAACAACGGGATTGAATCTCTCGATATGCCCGACCTGGAGGGTAACCCCCGCCTCTTCTGCAAGCCCGCAGAGAGCTTCCCCTTCTTCGGTGGTCGCCGTCATGGGTTTCTCGACGAGGACGGAAACGCCGGCTTCGATAAAGCGGCTGGCGACTTCGGCGTGCGTGGGAGTGGGAGTCACGATGCTGGCCGCATGAATGCGGGACAGCAGTTCCGGGGTCAATTCGGAGAAATATGGGACTCCAAGCTTCTCTCCGATTTCCCTGGCTTGATCTGGAGAACTGTCAAGGACGCCCTCCAGAACTACGCCATCGAGCTCGGTGTAAACACGAGCGTGGTTTTTCCCCAGGTGTCCGACTCCGACTACGAGGATCCGGACGGGTTCGTTGTCAGCAGGCCTTCTGGCTAAGATCGCCAATTAAATCAACTCCACTTGAAGCCCAGGCTTATTCACTCGATGGCTGACGGGCTCGCCCTTTGTGGCCCTGGTCAGCGCGATCAAGGAAGTTAACGAGGTTTTGAACCTCAGGGCAATCCCAAAGCCTGTCTTTGAGAATTTTAACCGCCTCGACACGCGAGTATCCTTCGCGGTAAAGACAGCGGTGCGCTTCCTTGAGACTCTCCATGCTCTCGGGAGAAAAGCCGTGTCGCCTGAGACCTACCTTGTTGATAGACCAGACCTTCACAGGGCTTCCCTCGACAAGCATATAGGGAGGCACGTCAAGGCTGATCCGGGTCATCCCGCCAATGAAAGCTGATTCGCCAACGGTTGCGTAATGATGCACAGCGGCTAGCCCGCCGAAGGTGGCGTTGTTTTCTACGACCACATGGCCGCCAAGAAGGACATTGTTGGCCATGGTGATTCCATCGCCAAGTATGCAGTCGTGGGCGACATGGCAGCATGCCATCAGCAGGTTCCTGTTTCCAATGACCGTGTTCCCGCCGCCATGGCGGGTGCCCAGGTGGATGGTCACGCATTCACGAATGGTATTTCCATCGCCGATGAGAACCCAGGAGTCTTCACCCTCAAATTTCTTATCCTGGGGATCGGCGCCAACAACCGCGCCGGGGTAGATCTCATTGTTCTCTCCAAGGACGGTGTTCGCCAGGAGCGATACATTGTTGTGGAGTTTGCAGTTGTCGCCAATACGGCAATTTGGCCCTACGTAGGTGAAGGGGCCGATCTCGACATTTGAGCCGATTTCGGCTGTCGGATGGACGACGGCATTTTCACCGCCGATTGAATATTCAGCTTGTTTCCTCGATGACCAGAACACGGGCAGTCTAACCCCTTGGTAATTACTATGGACGTGGATTTACGAGTGCGTAACGAATTTCGGCCTCAGCGACGAGCTGATCCTGAACATAGGCCCTGCCTTGGACCTGGGCTGAACGGCTGCGAAGCCGGTCAGTTGAAACTTTTAAAACAATTTGATCCCCTGGAACCACCGGTTTGCGGAATTTTACATTATCAAGAGAGAGGAGGTAGGCGCTGATGTCCCGATGTCCTTCTCCTGCCTTGATGACGATTCCCCCAAGCTGCGCAAGCGCCTCGACGATAAGGACCCCCGGCATCACCGGGTTACCCGGGAAGTGGCCCTGGAAAAACTCTTCGTTGACGGTAACGGACTTGACCCCTGTCGCGCTGACATTGGGCTCAAGCTCGTCTACTCGGTCAACCAGCAGGAAGGGGTAGCGGTGCGGAAGGATGGATTCGATCTGGCTTCCAGCAAGAGGGGCAGAAATGACACCCTCGTCCCCTGCCCCAACGCCATTCGCTCCGATGGAGGGGTCGACTGATCCATTGCCGGTGACCTTGTTGTGGCTGCGAAGGAAGGCGCCTGCAAGGTCGGCGTTGAGAGAATGGCCGCTTTTGATTGCCTTGATGTCGGCCTGGATGGATGCGTTGGCGAGAAAGAGATCTCCGAGGAGGTCGAGAATCTTGTGGCGAACAAATTCATCATCGAAGCGAAGCTCGTTGTCAATAATCCCATCAGGGCCCAGGACCAGCGTGTTGGACGGATCCGCTCCTTTGCCGAGGCCGGCGGCCTGGAGCCGCTCGACCTCATCGAGAAGAACGAAGGTCCTGGCGGGGGCGATCTCGCGCGCGAATACGTCTTCATCGATCAAGATACTGAGATACTGGGTGCCCAGAAGCGGTGAATTATAGTCGAGTGTATAGGAGACCTTGAGCCCCTCCGGGTTAGACATTGCGATGACGCTTGAATCGCCGCTGGAAAGCACAATGGGCTGGTCAATGCCAATTTGCATTGCCGGCTCTCCCTGATCCACAACCCCGGCCTCCTTGACGGCTTCGTAAAAAGGAAGCGCGCTTCCATCCATTCCGGGGAGTTCAGGGCCATCAATGAGAACCTCGAGATTGCAGACGCCCGCGGCAAAAAGAGCGGACATCAGATGTTCGATGGTCTGCACGCTGGCTTCGCCCTGGGTGAGGCTTGTGCACCTGGGGAGCTTCCCAGAATTCTCCGGCGAAGCTTTGACGCCCGGCTTGCCTGGAAGGTCAGTGCGAACAAAAACGACACCGCTGCCGGCAGGCGCGGGCTGCAACTCAATGGCAACTTCAACTCCCGTATGGAGGCCCTTGCCCTTTAAGCGGGAAGAGCAGGCAATAGTCTTTTGGCTAGGCATTTCAGCTTTAAAGGAATTCATGCAAGGCTGGGCCCCTGCAAGAGGCCGGACGCCTTGAAATATCCTCGGTCTACCCGCGTTTGTAGCGTTGGTTCAGCCGATCTGTGACTTCTTTGGTGATGTCATACTCGGGCTTGGAAAAATGGATGATCTTCCAATGAAACCCTGCCCCTCGCTGGACTTCAGCGGTGACAGCCTTTTCAAGGACCAGGTCGAGTTCTTTTGCGGTTGCGACCGTTTCGATCTCTTTGGAAATCTCAGCGCGAATCACCTTGATGATGTCGGTCTGCTGTTTGGCGATATCGGCCGTGCCCTGCTTCTGGGCCTCTCTGAATTTTCTTTTTAATTCAAGGGCCTCCGAGAGGATCTTCACGTAGGTAGGAGACTCCTGTTTGATAGATTTCAGTTCCTCCTCCTTGATTGCGATTCCTTCCTTGAGGGTATCGAGGAGCCGAGTCGTTTTCTCAACAGCGGCCTTCAATTCGCCCGATTTATCGATCTGTTTTTGGTATTCTTCAAAAACCTTCGAAATATCAACAACAGCAGTTCGAGGAGGGAGGAATGTAGTGAAGGCTTGCGCGCCCAGGTAGAAAAATCCCCCGGAAGCACATAAGAGTAACAGAGTTAACACCGCGGCCCGCAACCGTAACTTTCTCATACGCTTCAGTCCTTTGATCAGCAAATTTTTGTCCAGCTACATTTAAAGAGTCAGCATCCACATTCACGCCGCCCTTGGAATACAAAAATGCTCCGGGTCGCCACATTTTACGGCTCTATATCCCGGCCTCAAGGCTAAAACGCCCACAGAGAGCCCTAATGCAGCTTATCGGCCTCCTGCCGCGATATCAGGCCATTTCGTGGTGGTCCTGGGACGGGACATAGTCACTGTCGTCGGAGCGATAGGTCTGACTGTCGAATCGCTGAAGGTGTTTGGTGAAGTGAAGGTTCACATCCCCTACCGGGCCGTTGCGATTTTTTACCAGGAGTACCTTGGCAAGGTCTTTCACCTTGTCTGTTTCCTCTGAATCCTGGTCCATGTAATATTCGGGGCGATGGAGCATCATGATGAGGTCTGCATCCTGTTCAATCGCTCCTGACTCCCTGAGGTCAGACATTCGAGGGCGCTTGTTGTCTCGGTCCTCAACTTTGCGGCTGAGCTGAGAGATCGCAACGACAGGAAGCCCTAGGTCCCGGGCGATACCTTTGAGGCCCCGGGATATTGTTGAGATCTCCTGCTGGCGGCTCTCTCCTCCGGCTCCGTCCATGAGCTGAAGGTAGTCTATTACGATCAGGTCGAGCTTCTGCATTTTATGGAGGCGTCGTGCTTTCGCGCGCAGGCCGAGCACCGTAAGCCCGGCGGAATCATCGATGAATATTTTTCTATCGTGCAGGCGTCCCGCGGCGGCCACCAGCAGGTCTATTTCGTCCTTGGAAACGCTCTTGCTCCTGACCCGGGTGGAGTCAACGCCCGCGCTCATGCACAGCAGGTTGGTCGCGAGTTCCTGGCGCGCCATCTCGAGGCTGAAGATGGCAACGGATTTCGGCTGAGAACCATCAGCCGGGGATTCGCAGATTTTTTGAACTACATTCAGGCAGAAGGTTGTTTTCCCCATGCTGGGACGCCCGGCAACAACAACAAATTGCGCGGGCCTCAAGCCAATAACCATCTGATCAAGATCGGGGTATCCCGTCTTGAGACCAGTGTCTGTCTCGCTCTCGATCTGGTTAAAGATCGCTTCGAGTTCGTCCTTGATAGGGGTGAATTCATTCCTGGTATAGTTCCCCTCGGCAACCTTGAGAATTGCGGTCTCCGCGGAATCGACAACGACCTGGGACCCCTCGCTGGACTCATAGATGTTGCTCACGATGGAAACGCAGGTTTCGTGGAGGCCGCGCAGGACCCCTTTTTCCCGAACTATCCGGGCGTAGGACTCAGCATTGCCGGCCGCGGGCATGAAGTCTTCAAGCTCATCGAGATAATCGACTCCGCCAATCTTCTCTTCATCTCCGCGTTTTTTGAGCTCCTCCCAGAGCAGGACCTGGTCGAGAGACTGATGCTGCGTGTAGATGTGGTTCGCCGCATCGAAGATCTTCTTGTGGCGGTTGCTGTAGAAATCATCGGTGGTGACGATGTCAAAGACGCCCTGGGCGGCCTCGCAGTCAATCAACAACGCGCCCAGAACACTCTTTTCCGCGTCAGTATTATGCGGCAGTTCTCGCTCGCTCACATCACCACCTATCAACCACAAGTATGTTTGCCGTTAATTGCGCAGGCCGAAGCCTGCCGTGACAGCAAATATCAAATCAAAAAGAGCCGGCGGCTCTTCAGTCTTCGTCAGTCCCAGCCTCAGAATCCGTCTCGGAATCAGCTTCATCTTCGGGGCTGCCTTCGTTCGCTGGCTCGTCAGAGCCAGCGCCTTCCCCGCCGTCACCATCCTCGGCAGCTTCAGGGGCATCTGCGTCGGCTTCGTCATCCTCGTTGAGGAAATCCATGGACCCGACCTGGCTCTCGTCTCCCTTGACAACCCACACCTTCGCTTCACATTCAACATCAGGGTGAAGCCTGACTCGCACCATGTAAATACCGAGCTCCTTGATGGGCTCCGCGAGGAGAATCGACTTGGGCTCGACCGCGATGTCTTCAGCCGCGAATTGGGCCGCGATGTCCCTGGCGCTGACGGAGCCATAGAGGTGCCCCTCTTCGCTTGCGTTGGTCACTACCGTACAGGAGGCCTTCTCAATTTCCTTGGCGAGAACCTCGAACTTCTCCTTGGTTTCCTGCTCAAGGGCGATGAGCCGACGGCGCATGCCTTCAAAACGGTTCACATTGTCGGCTGTTACTTCGACAGCTAAACCTTGAGGGAGGAGATAGTTGCGCCCGTAACCAGCGGCAACCTCTACGATGTCTCCGATATTGCCAAGCTTCTCGATATTACGCTGTAAAAGTAACTTCATGGTTTTGTCTTCCTAACAAGTTTGGACGCGCGGCGCGCCCATCACAGGCAACGACGCCATCAGAATGGCACCTCGTCGTCACCGCCTCCCCCGCCAGCGGATTCTCCCTGGAATTCATAGTCCGAATGAGGGGCCTGCGGGGCTTCAGCTTTGCTGCTATAGCCCCCGCCTCCATCCGGGGAATCACCGGAATCTTTGCGGGAATCAATAAACTGAAAATTTTCACCGTTAACGGACAGCTTGCTGCGCTTCTGGCCATCTTTTTCCCAGGAGTCGAATTTAAGGCGGCCTTCAACGAAAAGCGGCCGACCCTTGCTGAGGAACTTGCAGACCGTTTCTGCCGTGCGTCCCCAGAAAGTAACATCGACAAAGGTTGTTTCTTCCTGTCGCTGGCCATCACCACTGTTGAAGACTCGATTGACGGCCATGCCGACATCCGTGACAGCTGTCCCCTTCGGGGTGTAACGAAGTTCCGGGTCCCTCGTGAGGTTCCCCATCAAAAATACCTTATTAAAGCTGGCCATAAATTTTCTCCCGTCTTGACCCTCATATTGCCGAAAGACAACTTTCGACTACAAGGCAATCCTGAGCTTAAAAATCACGATCTCAAGTAAGCTCATAAAATCGCCAAACACCAACTCCACTCCGGGCAGCCGCCAGGGACGGTCCGTTGCCCTCACTCCAGGCAATCTGGATATCAAATAGATTCAGGCCTCCTCGCTTTCGCCCTCGGTCTCATCTTCTGCGGCTTCATCTTCCGCGGTCTCGTCTTCCGCAGTTTCAGCTTCCGCCTCGCCTTCAGACTCCGTCTCGGCCGGCTCGTCCGCTTCGGCTGCGTCATCCGCAGCATCTTCGTCACCCGTTTCTTCCGCCGCGGCATCGCCAGCCTCCTCTTCAGGGGCGGACTCTTCTTCGGCAGGGGCTTCTACTTCTTCTGCAGGAGCCTCGGCTTCCGGGGCCTCTGTCGTTTCAGCGGATTCCGGAGTGTCACTGGTTTCCGTCGCCTCGGCTTCCGGAGCCTCTGTCGTTTCAGCGGATTCCGGAGTGTCGCTGGTTTCCGTCGCCTCGGCTTCAGGGGCGGCCTCGGCAGGCTCCGCGCTGGTCGCCTCCGGTTTTTCGTCAGAAGCGGCAGCGTCAGCGGCAGCCTTTTCTTCCCGGGCGGCTTCCCTTTCGGCTTGCCGAGTCTTATGGGTCTCCAGCACCTCTTCGATGTACTCGTTCTGAAGCACCATCAATCTCAGGACGCGTTCCGAAAGCTGCACATCTCGATGGAGCGCCGTGATGGCGGGCCCTGGGGCGTTGAAATAGGTCAGGAAGTAGGTGCCTTTGCGGCAACCCTTAACCTCGTAGGCCAGTTTACGGTCGGGCCAGCGCTCGGAATAAACCATCTCGGCTTCGTTTTTCGTAAGCAGATCACCGACGTGCTTCTCGAGGCCGGGCCAATCCTTGGCGGCCTGGTTAGCGTCAAATAAGAAGAGTCCTTCGTAAAGTTTCAATCCGAGCCTCCTGTGCTCAATGTGCCTGGTGAATCCAGGCTGTCAGGCGATTTTATCGATTATCAGTTTCTGGTCAATCTTCACTTTTGTTGAAACGGTTCATGCAGGATCCTACACCTTCCCGTAACCACACCAGGAGAGCCTCTGCAGACAAGTCGACTGCCCGGCTAAGCGCCTCAAGACTGTCTCCGGTTACCTTCTCGAGTACAAAATCCTTCGCATCAGAGTTTAAATTTCTACCTACCCCGATTTTCAACCGGGAAAAACGATCGTGCCCTACCTGGTTGAGAACGGATTGAAGCCCTTTGTGGCCTCCTGAGGCCCCATTGGACCTGAAACGAAGCCGACCCTCGGGTAAGTCCAGGTCGTCGTAGACAACAAGCAGCCGCTCACTCAGGTCGTCTTTAAAGTCACGGATAAAGTAACCGAGAAAGCTGGTAACGGCATGCCCGCTAAGGTTCATGTACGTCTGGGGTCGAACAAGGCAGATTTTTTCAGGTCCCTGGTCCAGGTCGAGAGATGCCTCGCTATAAAACGAGTTAAATTTCTTTCTCTCAGAAGGGAAGCCTTGCCGAGCCGCAAATCTCGTTACGACATCAAATCCGATGTTATGACGAGAGCCAGCGTACCTCCTTCCCGGATTTCCAAGGCCGAATATAATTTTCAGTTTTCACTCTCCCGAACCCTCGCCCTCGGCGGAGTCCCCATCCTCGTCCTGCGGCTTGCCAATAACCTCCGGCTCATCCGCATCGGCGCCTTCTTCGCCTTCTTCAGCAGAGACCGCTTCCTCTTCTTCCTCTACAATCGCCGTAACCTGGGCCACGAGCGCGTCCGGTTCCTCGGCGAAGGTGCAGCCCTCAGGCGCTTCGAGGTCCGAGACTCGCAATACATCGCCGACCTTCATCTCGACTACGTTAATCGCGATAGAGGAGGGGAAGCCGGCCGGCAGGCTCTCAACCTTGATTTCCTTCATCGGCACGTCCAGCGCGCCGTTGGCCACTGTGCCGATGACTTCGACAGCTACCTCCAGGGTGATCTTCTGATGGATATCAATGCGGGTAAAGTCGACGTGCAGAAGCTCTGAGCCCAACGCATCGTACTGGACTTCCTTGACAACTCCCTGCTCTTTGGCCTCGCCGACTTCCAGGGTGAAAATTCGATGACCCGCCATGAAGATCTGGCTGAATTCCTTTCGATCGATAGTCACCGTCAGATTGTCTTTTCCCAGGCCGTAAATATTGACGGGCAAAAGACCAGCCGCGCGATACCCCTTTGCGGCTTTTCGGCCGTAGTCGTTTCGCGCCTGTGTGGTAAGGGTAATTTCATCCATAGCCCTGATCCTCTCGTATCTCAAATTGAGCCGGAACAACCGAACCCATATGATCAAATATTAACTAATTCTGACAGTCCCCACTGTCACCATTTTCATCTTGTTTGTGGGTCTTCGCCGGAACGCCAACGACGATCCCCCCGTCAGGCACATCGCGCCCCCTGAGGACCACAGCTCCAGCTCCGGTCATTGAATTTTCTCCGATTGTAACGGGGGCGACAAGCACTGAGCCACTGCCGATAAAGGCGTCATCTCCAACAGTCACCTGGTTTTTGCTGGTCCCATCGTAGTTGGCGAAAACAGTTCCCGCCCCAATGTTGACTCGGGCGCCAACATCACCATCGCCAACATAGCTCAAATGATTGGTTTTGCTGCCGGGGCCGAGGCGTGAGTTCTTGATTTCAACGTAATTTCCGACCTTGGCATTTTTTTCAAGGCGCGCCCCTGGTCTCAAATGGGCAAAGGGCCCCACTTCGCAGCCGGGCCCGATCTCGACGCCTGCCCTGACTACGCAAAAGGGATGAATCCTGGCGCCGGAAGCTATGACGGCGCCCTTCTCTATGTAAGTGGAGGAAGGATCATCTATTCGCACGCCATCTTCAAGGTAGTCGACAATCAACTGCTCTTTCATGATGCGTTGGGCTGCGGCCAGTTCTGCCTGGCTGTTGACCTGCGCAGTCTCATTTTCATCGGCAACTTGAACCGTCTCCACCCTGGAACCCGACCGGCAAGCCTGGACAACAACATCGGTAAGGTACCGCTCCCCCTGGTCGTTATCCGTGTTCGTGGACTCGTAATTTCGATTAAAGACATCCACACCCATAAGGTAAGTACCTACATTGACTTCGCAAATACTCGCAGTCTGTTCATCCGCGTCTTTTTCTTCAACGATGTCGGCGAATTCCCCTTCATTGCGAATGATCCTGCCGAACCCGCGGGGGTCGCTCTTTGTACAGGCAAGCACGGTGACATCGGAGGAGCTCGACACTTGCCGCTCAAGCATCTCCTGAAGGGTAGCTGCACGTAAAAAGGGAAGGTCACCGTTGACAATAAATACCGAGCCTGCTTCCTGGGCTTCATCGAGGGCGTCGACCCCAATCTTGGCCGCATGCCCCGTCCCGAGTTGCTCTTCCTGGACAGCCCAGGTTATTTTCTTCTCTCCTGCAAATTTTCGGTTCGAAAATTGCTCCAGAATTTTTTCGCGTCCGTGTCCAATCACGACCACGAGACGCTCGGGGGCCAGCTTGTCGGCTGTTTCAAGTGCATACTCCAGCAAGGGCTCCCCCATGAGTTTATGGAGAACCTTCGGGAGGTCGGACTTCATCCGCGACCCTTTTCCTGCTGCAAGTACAACCAACGAAAACATTTAGTTCAACTCAGTTACAAAATGGTTGCCCGGTAGGGATTCGAACCCCAACTAACAGGTCCAAAACCTGCGGTGCTACCATTACACCACCGGGCATCGCCGAAAACTTGGAAATATAGCGACTTAAGCCCCTACTGTCAAAGGAATTGAAACACCGGAGGGCGGCCTTAAATGCCCTGCTCAGGGTCCTCAAAAGGGGCGTCTTCTCTCAACTGCTTCACATGAAAGCTCAATTGCTCAAGTTGAACAGCCAGGTCGATTGAAACATAGGCGACATTCTCGGGAAGACTCAGCACCGCTGGGGCAAAATTGAAGATCCCGCTGATGCCGGCAAAGACAAGCGCGTCGGCCACCTCCTGCGCAGTTTCTGCCGGGACAGCCATGATTCCTAAAGAAATATCTCCCTCAGCCACGGCATGCGCCAACGCGGTGATATTTTTAACCAGCAGTCCGCCAACAGGCTGGCCGACGACCGCAGGGTTGTTATCGAAAATGGCGGAGATCCTGAAGCCCTGCTTTTCAAAACCTCTGTATCTGAACAAGGCGGCTCCGAGGCTGCCGTAGCCGACCAGGGCGACATTCCAGATTCGATCGGTGCCGAGGATCTTCCGAATCTCAACAATCAGATTTTCAATCTTATACCCAATTCCGGGGAATCCGAATTGGCCGAAATAACCGAGGTCTTTTCGAACCTGTGCCGCGGTCACCCCGAGAGCCCGTGCTAATTCCCTGGAAGATATAGTGGCGGCGCCTGTGATCCGCAAAGATTCAAGATGGCGCAGATAAAGAGAAAGGCGCGCCGCCGCGGCCTTTGGTACCAGGTTCTGCGATTCTTTTTCGCCCGAGGACATCCGGTCAACTCAGAACTCTGAGGCCTTCACAGATCAACCGGGACCAGGTCTCCATGTTTTCCGCTTTTTCCCCCAGGGCGTCACAAGGAACGAAGGAACCTTCGAGTTGCTCGACCTCCCGAACCGAGACATTCGCATCCTGGATCGAGATCTTGAACACGATTCCAAAATGAACTGAACCAACCGGGTTGGAATCATCATTCAAGAGGCCGATGGTGGAGATGGCTCTTGGCTCAGGGACCGACAACTCCTCCTCAACCTCGCGAAGAAGCGCCCTCTCGACAATGCCGGGGTCTATCCGGTCATCGACCGGGTTGATGTGACCGCCAACCCCGAGGCTGAAGAGATTGTGTAGTCTCTTTTCTCCGCCACCCTTTTTCCTTTTCATGAGAAACCACTGCTCGCCTGTCGACGGCGAAGCATGGGAGACCACCGCATAGGGAATGATCTGTTTGTAGGAAGGATCCTCCTCAACTTCGTCCCGCGGGAGGAAGAGAGAGCTCTCAGCCACCAGTTGAAGGACAGGGCCGGCCTCCTCCTCCTTGAAACCCTGGAAGGCGGTGGTTTCATTGCTGAAAAGTATTTCCCTCGGCACCACCAATACCTGCTCGCCCATTTCATCCTCCACATATTTGTTGTCGGGCCCGGATGAGTTTACCCGGGCCGGAAGCAGTCTACATCGATCGCCAGGGAATCGAAAAGGCAGATTCTGCCTGCCTCGGCAGGCTGTCCCCGGAAAACGCCCCTATGGAAGGATCCCGCCCTTGCGCAGCAGCCCCTGAAGCTTCGAGTGTCTTTGCGGGGAGGCGCTTATGCCCAGCTCATCAAAGATACGCAGGAGGGCTTTTCGAGTATCTTCAGGGCGCGTTGTTTCTACTTCGACCTCGAAGGCTCGCGAGCCATCGGGGTAGGTCACCTCATCGCACTCAAGAAGGCGGCCTTCATGCAGCCGATAGCGCCTGAGTGTGTCCAGGTAGCCGATTGGCTCCAATTCAATCTGCCCATAATGCTTCAAGACTGAGTGTATCGCAGGGTGGGGTTCTCTGAGAAGCACGTCGGGCTGCGCCAGGGCCTCCTCGAGCAATTTCTTCCTGACCTCACCTTCGACTTCAACAACATCAAAAAACCCGGGAGAGCCTTCTCTCTCCCCTCCCTTCTTAAAGCACAACACGACGGCTCTTCCCTGGCGGAGCCGAAGCATTCCCTGGCTCCTGGATAACAGGTAGGACTGTGTATCAAAATAATAATTGCGCAGGCTGGAGTCTGCTCTCTCCGGGGCTGCGGGGAGGCTGTCAACGATGCGGAGATAGTCAGGTTCCGAATCAATTCGGTATTTGAGCTCTAATTCGCGAGGCTCATCCGGCATTGTAGCTCAGTCGTCCTTCATTCCAAATTGATGGAGCCAATCGTCCACCTCTGAGTTCTTCGGCGCGGGCGGTTTTTCCTCATCGACCGGGGCGCTTTCCCCGGCGCCCCTGAAGCTGTCGAGCCTCCGCTGCAGGATCTCGATGAACTCCTCCGAAGGAACAGGGATGGCCCGCGTTCCGCCAAGCCTTCGCGTAATGTCTTTGCGGTCCGAACTGACAACAAAGACCTCGCCTTGATCGGCAGAGGCCTGGATATAATCCAGGATCTTTTCATCTGCGGGGGTGCCCGATGGAGAGAAAGCGACCCGGACTCCGTGGCGAGGTTTTCCGGGCGGGCTCCCTCTTCCCTGGCCGTCGTATACAACCAGCGCCTCGGTATTGTCGACGGCTGAGAGAAATTCAACGAGCCGGCCCTCCAGGCCAGCCCGCGCCTCCTCCAGGCGCCCCTGCCCCATCAAGGCAGAGGAAAGCTTCCACAGCAGGTTGTAGCCATCGACTATGTAGGTTTTCACGTCAGCGCAACTCCGCTTCCGGCAAGGCATCTGAAACCGTGGCACAGAAGAAGTTGGAAGCTATATGGCTGTCAAAGCATCCAGCAGGCTTCTTGCGCGCAGCGAGACGTCAAGCTCTTCCAGCAGGGACTGCTGGAATTCCGGGTCTTTGATGAAATGATAGGCAAGGAAATCGACGAGGAAGCCAAAGCTCGACTCTTCAGCGAAAGATTTCTGCAAAAGGGTGAGCCCCTTATTCTCTTCCTTCATGTCCTGGATGACGACCTCCAGCAGCGCCTCCATGTTTGTCCGAAGATTTGTTCTGTCTTCGCGGGACCCCGACGAGGTTTCCTCGAGTTCGCCGAGAACTCCGCGGCGGTATATTTTCCCTCCGACCTCCCTTTCGACCCGAGCGCGTTTTTCCCCCAGGAGAACGACATCGTAGGTTCCATCGTCTCGGGCTTCGTAGGTGATGATGCTTCCCACGGAAAGCACCGGGTGAATCTCCGGGGAACCAAAGTAGTTACTTTCAAAGCCTGGCTTCAGCAGGGCCATGGCAATCCGGCCCTGGTTGTCGAGGGCCTCGGTAAACATCTCGAGGTACCTTGGCTCAAAAATATGTAGAGGCTGGACGATCCGAGGAAAGAGAACCACCGAAGGTAGTGGAAAGATGGGGATTGGCCTGTGGTTGGATGATTTCATTCGCCGAGCCCTGGGGTCTTCGATTCATTCCTGTCAACTCCAGCATCGCCTCGCCCCCCCACGGTGTCAATCCAGTCTCGCCTGAGGTGTTTGTATTTTTCTTCATTTCCAAGGTAGAAGCCCTTGTGAGTCGACTGCTGCCTGAAGCCCCGGTAGATCGTCGTGCAAAGGTAGCAAACGGTTACGTTTTTCCAGCGCCAGTAAATCAGGAAATCTATACCCGCGAGGGCAAAGAGGCAGTAGAGCCCGGCAAGGTGCCCGACTAAAACCATCAGGAGGAATACGCACATCAGGGAGCCGACCGCAAAGATGACGCCCAGCTGCCGGTTAAAATCCTTCTGGATATAAAACTCTTCACATCCGCATATCGCGCATTTCGCCAGGGGGAGATCTCCCGTGAAGTTTTCCAGGCTCGTTTCAAAGGCGAACCCGCATCCAGGGCAACAGCTATGGGCGGGGGCATTCAAGTCGGTGCATCCGCCAGGAAGATGGAGCTCACGCTCGCAATCCGGGCAGGCC
>Ga0163108_10001440_pt1 | contig 17413 bp, 16 predicted proteins | sample Fk1155metaG_FD_109644 | JGI IMG/M metagenome (GOLD analysis project Ga0163108, IMG submission 109644) | Marine microbial communities from the Central Pacific Ocean - Fk160115 155m metaG | ecosystem: Environmental > Aquatic > Marine > Oceanic > Photic zone | place: The Central Pacific Ocean...
TTACCATTATCTTCAACATCTAATGAAGCTTTTAGTTTTTGACCTCTGCCCACCAAACGAACTGACACAGTAATAAATCCGTTTTTATTACTATCAATTGCCTTTATTGAATTTTTAATAAAATTCATTAATATCTGTTGCAACTGTACATCAGACCCTTTTACATACACTTTAGCCTGACTTTGAGAAAAATTGAGTTTAATTAATTTAGGTAAATCAGATTGTGCAACCTCCACTGTCTTTTTAGCCAGACGTGTAAGATCAACTATCTCAAATTTAGTCTGGTTAGGTTTTGAGTAGTCTAAAAACTGACTTACGACTTGATCTAATTTATCCACTTCCTCGATAATTATATTTAAAAATTTTGAATCACTTCTATCTTTTTCTGTATCTAAAAACTGCGCTGCACCCTTAATAGCACCAAGGGGGTTTCTTATCTCATGGGCTAAGCCTGCAGACATCTCCCCAATAGATGCTAAATGCTCTTTTTCTTTTTGTCTTACATAAACTTCAAGGTTTTTAAGTGTTTTAGCTGCCTGTTCAAAGTATGGGTAAATAATACGTAGTAAACTCCAACTTTGTCCCCACTCCATTGGGGGCTCTGGAGTATCTAGAGCCAAAAATCCAAATGTTTTACCCGAATCTGTAAATGGAACAATTAAATTACAGTCCATCGCCTTCATTGCCTCTAAGATTGTTAAAAGGTGCTCTTTTTGAGACCGGCTTGCAGATCGCTCTATTTCATGTTCGATAATTTGATCAAGAACTATTGGTAAGTCACCTTTTCTTTGAAGCTCTTTACAGTGCTCAATTAAGATATGATCTACAAGTAAACTATTTGGAGTTTTATCATCATCTTTACTTCTTGAGCTGAACTCAAAGAGATCTTCTTTTATTTGTTTATCTTTAGTCCGATAACAGTAAAACTGCGTGCCATCACTATTAAGAGTATAAAAATGCATCAAGTTGGGCTGAAGAGCAAAAACTGCAGTATTAAATACTTCATTACAAAGTTGCTCTAAACCTACAACCATCGTAACATTTTGTTGTGCCTTTTTAAGCATTTGATCTAATTTTCTTTGTTTTTTAGTAAGCAATTGATAAGTAAAAAAATTCACAAAAGACCTGATTGGATCAATTAACATTAACAAAATAAAAGAAACCATGAAGGAATTTAAGAAAAACAAAGCAGGGCTATCCTTAATCCATGCAAACAAAATTGAATAAATTCCTGTAAGAGTTAAAGCCACACATAAAATAACTAAGAACTTTGAAACCATTGAACCAAAGTTTAAAAGTCTCTGCCTTGAAATCGCATGACTTAACAAGAAAAAGTATACAATAAGAAGTAAATTACCTATAGAAGGAATAACTCGACCTACACCTGGTATATGATCCATCACAGTAATACATAAAACCACCAGTGCACCAAAATATATTGCCCCTCTTTTTCCTATACCAAAACTAATATTTGTGTATTTCCTTTTAAACGATGCCTTTTTCATTTCATACTGAAAAAGTCTATCCTTCCACATAAAATATATTATTTGAATAACAACCATCACTGGAAAAAAATAAACCAGAAACTTAAAAAAACTATTTGCATCAAACCCAAACGATAGCCCTACTGTAAAAAACAAAGCCAATGGCAATGAAAATATAAATAGAGCTCTACTTACTTTGTCTTTTGATCTAATTAACGTCCTGACAAAAAACAATGAAAATGGAGTCAACCAAACATTAAACAATAAATGAAACTTATAAAATAGATACTCTTCTAAAACAGAATAAAAGAAAAAGGTTAATGACCATCCACAAATAACAAAACAAATAGCTGCGTAAGACAAAAATAACTTATTACGCATGTTTTTAGATAAAGTTGTCACACCAAAAGACAAGCTTGTTAATGCAACTAAAAGTGATGATTGACCTAATATATCCACTCTGTCACCTTAACAGATTCTTTTTATTTCAAAAGAGCCTAATTTTTTAAGTTAATCTTTTTTGTCGGTTAATGTTTTTTCCTTAAAGCAATTAATGTGTTAGGCCGATAATATAGATAGAAATGTCAAATAAAGAACTTAAAGAAACATCTAATAATACTCTTAACCCAATAGAAGTTGGGGTTTTTACAGTGTTAATTCTGTTTTTTATCTATTCTGTTTATACTCTTTTTTATGGTTGGCAAGAATCTTACTCCGATCAATTAAACACTATTGAACCACTCACTCAAAATGGAAACCGTTCTTTAGCTTCATTTTCTTCTTCGTTTTTTCACTTAGAGGTTCCCTGTGAGAAGTCTTTTACTGAAACTACTTCTGCTAAAAAAGTACGAATACTTGGCCATATTTGCGGAATAAACCAGTCTAAAAATAAACTCATTAAAACTGAAATTATAAATAAATCTAATAATAACTTAGCAACTGTCTTTACAGACACTCACTCAAAAAAATATTCCACTGATTACATCCCCTTAGACAAGGGGCAAAATGTCATTAATTTAAAATTTTATTATTATGGCGGTAAAACCGTTTCTAACCAGATTATTTTAACTGCAAATTAAAAACGAATTTTATAAGATAACTTTACACTTTCATCAGGCTTTTCTATTCCTGAAAGCTCTGTATTTGAAGCTGATGTTCTTTGAAGTGTCAAAAAAACCGCGCTTGCTAACGACTTTGTCACACTAGTTTTTAATGTAGTAGTTGAACCACCGTAGTCGACTTTAGTTCTAATGCCAGCATCTGGAATATCTTTTTTTATTAAGACTCTATAAACCTCAGGATCAACTGTTTCTTTAATAATGGGAATAGCTACTTTAACACTAGAAACTAATTCACTATCAAAAATAGGAGTTTTAACAAAAATCCGCCCTTCTTGCTTCATTCCATTAACTTTTGCACCAAACTCAAAAAACGAAGACAACTTTAAGCTTACTGGTTTCTCGATACTTTTTTTCGCTTCAAAAAAAGTTTTAATACCTTTTGCGCTTTTTTTCACTTCTTCTATCTGGAGATCTATTTGATGACCTATTGCTTTACGTAAGGCACTCTTAGAAACATTCTGTGAACTATTCATTAAAACAAGTTGTCTTTGTTGGTTCATTACTCCTGCATTACCTTCTTGCTCATAACAAGAAGTTAAGTGATCTGTTTTATCTTTATAGTGCTTAGCTGAACCACTTGGAATTAATTGATTTAAAAATTTTGCAACTGAACTTTTCTCAGTAAGGATAGATGATTTTCCTGATAAATAACTTTGATTTACAGATCCAACTAACGCCCCTGGTGACTGAGACCAACTTGGAGCAAAAACCGTTGGAGCAGCTTGTACACTGATCTCAGCGACAAACATCACCACCACGGCCATTAACCAGACAAAACTTCGCTCAATAGTACTGCTTTTTTTTGTCAGACATTTCATCATAACCTCCCGCATAAGAGCAATACCCATGCCACAGAGTTTTTTGAAAAAGTCTTTTATTATTAGATGTTTATATATTAAATAATCAAGAGGTATGTCAGTTTGACACTTATTTTGTATACAGTTTTTTTAAATTAAATTAGTTTATATCTAAATTCCCGTTAAGATAAAAATGAGCCACATTGCAAACCCAGAAACAACAGGAATTGAAAAGTTATCATCAACATCTAAAGGAAGCATTTCTGCAGTTCCACCCATCAGACCGCCCACCAAAGAAACAAGCCCTAAATGCAAAGGATTTTCTATTAAACTGCTTAAAAACACAAAAGAAACTAGCGTACAAACGACAACTCCAGCCATTGTACCAACAAGTGTTTTACCATTAGCAAAACGAATACTTTTATTGCCATATAAAATGCCAAAAAGTGAGGCCATTGGATCACCCAAAGCGAGATATAAAATACTTAAAATAGCAACCGGTTTAGGGAAAATCAAGATAGCAACCATTGAACCTAAAGCATATAACGGTAATCCACTTACCTGATGAACCTCATTTTCTCTCATGAGTGGCTTAAAAAGTTTTATTGCTAAACTATTTAATGCTGGAACTCTAAGTCGCAAATTCTCAAAGAAGTAAAACACAAGAAAAACAGAACCTAAAATAAAGACTCCAGAAGACTGTGAAACCCCAGACGAATAAAGGGTAACAATCACTAAACCCATGCTCATATGCCAAAGTTTTCTTATTAAATGTAGATCGCTTCTGTGGTGCAGTGCGCCACCGAAAATCATCCCAGGCTCAAAAAATCCATGAATCAAACTTGCTATTTTTTTCATAAAAATACCCTTAAACAATAAAATATAAAACTCACATTAAATAAGAGCAAAAAAAATGCCAAGACTAAAAGAATGTCAATTTTTAATGTTTAATTAAAGATTTTAGATAGTTATATTTTTTTATCTGTTTTTTAAAAAAATATAAGTGAGTAATTTCATTCTCAGAACAAAAAAACCGCGTATATTTTTTCACACCTTCATGTCGGTAATTCCTGCCGACTTGACTCATATTATTAAAACAGGAATTCTATACAATAAGGGATTAAGATGATCGCTTTTTAATCACCCAAAATATCCATGGATGGAGACTTATAACGTTGGGAACCTCATCAAAGAAAAAAAAGCTAGATAATGAATTTAGTTTTGGAGAAGCGCCTCCCACAGAAGAATCAAATACTTTTGATTTTCCTAATCCACCCATTCCAGAACCTAACCAACAATCTGTATTTGAACCTAGTAAACACCCCTTTGGATCAATAGCAATACCAAACACCAGTCGCATCAAACAAACCTGGTCAATTGGCGGCGGTAAGGGTGGAGTGGGGAAAAGCTTAATTGCCTCATGTCTGGCTATGTCTCTTGCTCGAACAGGAAATAAAGTTATTTGTATCGATTTAGATTTAGGCGGGGCAAACTTGCATTCTGCCCTAGGGATATCGCTCCCCAGAAACACATTGAGTGATTTCTTCACAGGAAGAGCAAGTCACCTTGCTGATTGCGTATCTACAACGAATATAGATAATTTAGAAATTATTTCAGGTGCTCATGATGCCACAACTGCAGCCAATATAAACAACTTACAAAAAGAGCAACTATTTCAAAAAATCTGGGACTTAAATGCAGATTATATCGTTTTTGACCTTGGAGCCGGTACAAACTTAAACACATTAGATTTTTTCTTATTTACGGATATCGGAATTATCACACTGCTCCCCGAGCCAACATCTATTGAAAATGCTTACCGCTTTATTAAAAGTGTTTACTACAGAAGACTCCAAGTCTCACCAAGACTAAATATAATTCAACCCCTTGTAGAAACCGCAATGGACTCTAAAAACAATCAAGGGATTAAAAGTCCTGCAAATTTATTTCAAGAAGTTTCAAGAGCTCACCCTGAGTCTATGATGCAACTTAAAAAAGAACTTGAAAAATTTAGCCCAAAGCTCATACTCAACCAAGCAAGAACTCAAACAGATGTGGATATTGGTTTTTCTATAAAAAGTGTTGTTAAGCAATACTTTGGTGTCGATATCGATTATGTAGGTTACCTAGATTATGACAGTGCGGCATGGCAATCCATACGAAGAAAAAAGCCTCTTATGAAAGAATTTCCAAATTCAAGAATTGTAACTAACATTGAAAGAATCTCTACTTACTTAATGCGAAGACATAGTAATATTAGAAATTATTTATTTTGACAGGGTAAAAATGATTTTAGATAAAAATGCTACATACTACGACATTTTAGAACTCGATCCTGATGCTACACCCCAAGAAATTCTAGAATCTTACTTAAGATTAAAAGAAGCCTACTCTAAAAACAGCTTAGCACTTTACTCTCTATTTGAAAGTGAAGAAACAAATGAAATTCTAAACCGAATAGAAGAAGCCTATATTATACTTTCACAAGAAGAAAAAAGAAAAAAATATGACCTAAAGCATCTTAGTATCAATAGTGAAGAAATTATCGACACTAATGTAATACCTATTGAATCAAACAATAACGACAGCGGCTCTTCACCCATGGACTTGTCTGAAAATATGCTCTCCCCTGAAGAGTTAACATCCCCAACTGATTTTTCATTACAAGATATAAATAGTGTAAACAACGCTGATGAAATCAGTGAAACCAATAAGCTCAATACAGATGACACACCTGATGGAGTCTTTATTGTGAGTCAAAACTCACAAAACATAGAAAAAGCACCACCCCCACAAAAAGAAAACCCTAAAACACCTGTTTTGCCTTTAGATTGGACAGGATGTGCTCTGAAAAATGCTAGACTACAAAAGAATATCTCCATTGAAGAGATTTCAAGTGTTACAAAAATCTCAAAGCGTTACTTAAATGCAATCGAAGAAGATAACTTCTCTCAACTACCCGCTGCAGTATTTGTGAGAGGGTTTATCATTCAAATTGCCAAAAAATTAAAATTACCTGCTGAAAATGTTGCATCTTCTTACATTGAACAGTATAAAAAGTCTTTAAAAGCAGGGTAAATAAATGCCAACCTGGAAATGGGTTATTCCAAAAAATATCAATCTAAACCAAAGAATAGACCAATTGATTACTATAGCAGTAAATTGTAACTGGGGAAAATGGACCCTAAGTGACTCTGAAGCTCCTACTTTATCTCGGAGTCAAATTCAAAGGCTTATTAAAGATCATCAAATTATGCTTGAGAATTCACCTGTTAAGTCAAATTCAAAACCTAAAACCGGACAAACAATTACTCTAAAGTTTCTTGCCCCTAAACCTATCAACACTTCTCCTGAAAATATTCCGATTGAAATTTTATTTGAAGATAAAGACCTTGCTGTTATCAATAAACCAAGTGGATTAACAGTTCATCCGTCAACAACTCAAAAAGAAAACACATTGGTAAATGCCCTATTGTTTCACATAAAAGATTTAAGTGGAATTGGAGGAAACCTTAGACCTGGGATCGTTCATCGTTTAGATAAGTTTACAAGTGGAGTAATGGTTATCACAAAAAATGACAAGGCTCATATAAACCTATCTGAAACATTCTCAAAACACAATATAGTCAGAAAATATTTGGCACTTTGTTATTGTTCACTTGAGAATTCAAATAAAAAAATCATTAATACACTTATTGCAAGAAACCCAAAAGATAGAAAAAAAATGTCCGTTAGTGACAACAAGGGGAAAAGAGCTATTACAGAAGTTAAACTGATAGAAGAGTATGGGTTACCGAAAAAAAAACCCTTTGCAAGTTTGATTGAAGCACAGCTGCAAACTGGTAGGACACATCAGGTCAGAGTCCACCTCACTAATCTAGGGTGTTCATTACTTGGGGATCCAACCTATGGAAAACCAACGTCTAAACAAAATAAATGGAAAAACTTACCTTTAGATATTCAAAAAATAGTAAAAGCTCTCCCTGGTCAATCTTTACACGCAAAAGTCCTTGGATTTAAACACCCAAGAACAAAAAAAGAGCTTTACTTCGAAGCTCCACCTCCTCTCCATTTACAAAATCTACTAAATGCACTTAAAATTTATAAATAATGATTCAAAGTCAATTGTTACTAAATATAAGTAAAATCAAACATGGTTTTGGTACAATAAAAGAACCCATTCCTCATTTTCTTAAAAATGTTTGGGATAAAAATAAACACAAAATTAGTCAGTCCCATGAAGCCCATATCAAAGAAATTACTATAAAGAATCAAGAAATAAAAAATATTGATGGGTACTTTTGTAAAACAAGTAACCTCCCAATTGGTGTTATTACAGCTGATTGTGTTCCTATTTTAATCTCACACAAAGACGCAACAGCTATAGCTGCGCTTCACTCTGGCTGGAAAGGGACATTAAAAAATATTACAGCACATTGCTGGAACCACTTAAAAGTTTTCGACCCTAATCCAAAAAACTGGATCGTTGCTATTGGCCCATCTATACAAAATTGTTGTTATCAAGTGGGGGAAGAAGTTTCGAAGCTTTTTATAAAGAAATATCATCAATATGATGTCAATTTAATAACACCATTTCAACAACATCTTAATCTATCTGGAATTATTCATCAGCAATGCAAAGAAATTGGTTTTATTAATGTTGATATTTTGACGGTTTGTACTCAATGCTCTGTTTTAGCTGATAAATCTCACTTACTTTACAGTTATAGACGAAATAAAACGTCACTTAGACAGCTTTCAATGATTATAAAAAATTAGATTTACCAGTTAAATTTATTCTTAAGTACTTAAATTTTAACAATATTTGTTTTTTTATTATTCCTAAAGCAACCACACCTAAATTCCGATCCATTAATTAACAATAGAAGCTCACATTGAGTTCTATTTATGGAGGCTCTTCTGAATGATGACAAACTACGACGGTGAAAACATTGAAATTCCAAAGAACTTACCCTTACTTCCTGTAAGAGATATCGTGGTATTTCCTTATATGATTATACCTCTTTTTGTAGGAAGAGACTCTTCTATAAAAAGCGTTGAAGAAAGTTTAGCAAGAAAAGATAGACTCATTTTGCTTTCTTCTCAAAAAGATATTAGTGACGAACATCCTACTCCTGAAGGAATATATAAAGTAGGAACAGTTGCAATGATTATGAGAATGAGAAAGCTTCCAGACGGAAGAATAAAAATTCTCACACAAGGATTAACAAAGGTAAAAATAAAAGAATTCACACAAACAAACCCATACTTTCAAGTAGAAGTTGATAAAATTGAAGAAAATGTTTCTGGAACACTAAATGAAACAGAAGCAATCATGAGAAGCGTTAGAGAACAGCTTGAAAGAATTATTTCATTAGGAAAAATCCTTTCTCCAGATATATTAATGGTTCTTGATGATATTACAGACCCAGGAAGATTATCTGATCTTGTAATTTCTAACCTTGGACTTAAAGTAAGTGATGCACAAGAGCTTTTAGAGACAACGGATACATTTAAAAGACTAAAAATGGTACATGAAATACTCCTTAAAGAAGTAGATGTACTAACATTACAAGCTAAAATCAGGTCTCAAGCAAAAGACGAAATGACAAAGTCACAAAAAGAATACTTCTTGCGTGAACAAATTAGAGCAATAAAAAGTGAACTAGGAGATGGCGACCCTAAAGGTGATGAAATTGATGAATTAAGAGATAAAGTACTAACCGCAAAAATGCCTATGGAGGTTGAACAAGAAGCTCTTAAACAATTAACTAGACTAGAACGTATGCATCCTGATGCGTCAGAAGCATCTATGATGCGCACGTATATTGAATGGATGATTGATACTCCATGGAGTAAACAAACTGATGACAATCTAGATTTAAAAAGAGCCAAGCAGGTTCTCGATGATGATCACTATAACTTAACTAAAATTAAAGAAAGAATTCTTGAATATCTAGCTGTCAGAAAATTAAAAGATAAAATGAAAGGGCCTATTTTATGTTTTTCAGGGCCTCCCGGAGTCGGTAAAACATCTCTTGGACGATCCATTGCTAGAGCAATGGGCCGCAATTTCATAAGAATATCTCTTGGTGGAATAAAAGATGAAGCAGAAATTAGAGGGCATAGACGAACTTATGTTGGTGCATTGCCAGGAAGAATTATCCAAGGTCTAAAGCAAATGGGAACCAATAACCCTGTATTTATTCTTGATGAAATTGATAAACTTGGTAGTGACTTCAGAGGAGACCCCTCTTCAGCTTTATTAGAAGTTTTAGACCCTGAACAAAACTTTGCATTTAGAGACCATTACCTCAATGTGCCTTTTGACCTTACAAATGTAATGTTCATTACAACTTGCAACTCATTAGACACTATTCCATCTGCACTCAGAGATAGATTGGAGATCATTTCACTTTCTGGATACACAGAAGAAGAAAAAACATTTATTACAAATAAATATCTGATTCCCAAACAAATTGACGAGAATGGTCTTAAAAACTCTCAAATTGAAATCACAAAAGAAGCAGTTAAATCAATTATTGCTGAATATACAAGAGAAGCAGGACTAAGAAATCTTGAACGTCAAATTGCTTCAATTTGTAGAAAAACTGCACGAGGAGTTGCAGAAGGTAAAACTAAAAAAACAGTAATAGATACAAATTCCGTCTATAAAATGTTAGGCCCTCCTGTTTTCACTAAAGAAGACGAACAAGAAAAGGATGAAGTTGGAATAGCCACAGGCCTTGCCTGGACTGCAACTGGTGGAGAAATTCTCTACGTAGAAGCAACAAAAATGAAGGGGAAAGGAAACATTCTACTCACAGGATTACTTGGTGATGTAATGAAAGAGTCAGGCCAAGCAGCCCTAGGAATGATTAAATCAAAATCTGAAAAGTATAATATTGATGATGAGTTTTTCTCATCACATGATATTCATGTACACTTTCCTCAGGGCGCTGTCCCAAAAGATGGACCTTCTGCTGGAATAACAATGGCATCTGCTATGATGTCTCAGATAACAAACGTTCCAATCAGAAAAGACGTTGCCATGACAGGTGAGCTCACTCTTACCGGTAGAGTATTGCCTATTGGCGGGTTAAAAGACAAAGCTCTAGCAGCAATGAGACATGGGATAAAAACTATTATTATACCGGAAAAAAACAAAAAAGACTTAATAGACATCCCTGAGGAATATAGAAAAAAGCTTAGTTTCATTCCTGTCAAAACCTTTGATGAAGTACTCGATGTTGTCTTAGTGAAGCCAGGAAAGAAAAAACAAGTTAAAAAGCTTAAAACAGCTAAAAAAGAAAAGAAAAAGACGAGTGTTTCCGCTTCAACTTCAATAGCAGCAAAGGGCAGAAAACCAGGAACACAAGTCGCATAAAACTTAAAAATAGAGCTTTATCCAATATTCAAAATAATATATTGTCAATCATTGGAGAGTTAAGAATTGAATGCGATTGAGACAGCCCTACTTGTCTGTTTAATAAGTTTATCTAGTTTTTTTTCGTCATCAGAAGTAGCTATCTTTAGCTTATCAAGATTTCAAATTAGGCAATTAAAAGAAAGCTTTATAGCTGCACAAAAGAAAATAAAAACTCTTTTGGCTGATCCTGGTGGATTACTCATCACTATTTTAATTGCAAACGAAGTAATTAACGTATCAATGGCAACTGTCATAGCAAGTGTCATTTCAAGAAAATGGGAATCTATAAATAACACACTCGTTAATACCTATAATATAAATATAATGAGAGATCTCCCCGATTGGGCGAGTCAGTCTGTTTTTGTCATTATATTTACAACACCCGTACTACTCATACTATGTGAAGTGACACCAAAGGTAATAGGCACAAGAATGAACCATATTATTGCGCCAATTTTTGTAAAGCCACTATTTTTTATTTATAATATTTTCAGGCCAATACGAATTATATTAACAGCAATAACTCGTTTGTTTTTTAAGTCAAAAAATACAACGGGAGAAAAAAATAAAAAAAATTCTATATTAAGTGAAAAAGATTTCCTTTATCTGGTCGAAAGAGGGAAAGAAGAAGGTCTCGTCCATGAAAGTGAGGTAGATTTAATTAAGAACATATTTGACCTTGATGACACAACGGTCACTGAAGTATGTACCCCCATTAATAAAACATTTCTGATACCAAAAGAAATGAAAATAAAAGATGCAAATAAGATAATTGACATAAAAAAACTTTCTAGAATTCCGGTAATTGGAAAAAACAGAAATGACATTGTAGGAGTGCTTCACTCAAAAGATCTATTATATTTAAAATTAAATGAAAAAGAACTAGAAGGTGCTGTTTCACAACACATGAGAACTCCTTATTTTGTGTCTGAGTCCACCAAACTAAACGCATTATTTAGAAGACTTAAAAAAAATAATACACATATGGCAATTGTCGAATCTCAAAAAAAATTACCTATTGGTATTATCACCATGAATGACATGATCGACGAGGTATTTGAAGATCTTTTCTCTAAAAAAAACAAGGGTAATAGTTCTTCATGACTGATATTTCATTAACTCTTTATGAGCTTATGTTTATAATCCCACCACTATTAATTATTGAAGGTTTTTATTCTGGATCTGAAATTGCTCTTTTATCGGCAGATAAGGTTCAACTAAATGAAAAAGCATTAAAAGGATCTAAAAGTGCAAAACTGGCGCTTAATCTAGTTGCCCATCCAGAGAAAATTCTCTCTGTGACTTTATTAACAACAAGCTTCTTTGTTGTACTGATATCTTCTTTGGTGGCTTTTTACACACAACAAACTTATGAGAATCAATCTGGACTTATTGCCATTTTAATCACATCACCTATGGTCGTTATAATTGGAGAGTTTCTACCAAAACTTATTTACCAAAGATTTTCAACTCGTGTTTCAACAATTGTAGCTTTTCCTATTTTATTTACCTACTATTTATTTTATCCAATCACACGATTTCTTACTTTATATACATCAAGACTCACAAAGATTGTCCAGCCTATTGGAGATCTCATCACAGGAAAAACTATTACAATACGAGAAGAAATTGTTTCAATGATTTCTTATGGAAAAAAAGAGTCTTCGATTAAGTCTTCAGAAAAAAAAATGATTAAGAGAATATTCGACTTTAAAGAGACAGAAGCAAAGCATGCTCTAATCCCACTTGTAAACGTCAAAGCAATTTCCTCTGACAGCACTATTCATGATGCATTAACTGCTTTCGATAAGTACAGGCACTCTAGAATTCCTGTTTATTCAGAAAGAATTGATAATATTATTGGAATTTTACCTGCATTAGAATTAATGGATACCCGCAGATTAGATAACACTATTAAGTCTTTTATAAAACCTGCACATTATGTAGCTGAAACGCAAGCTGTTGAAGATATTTTATTTGAAATGCAAGACAATAAATCAGAAATGACTGTTGTTGTAGATGAGCATGGTGGTGCAGTAGGAATTCTAACTTTTGAAGATATTGTTGAAGAGATTGTGGGTGAAATTACTGATGAAGATGAGTTAGAAACTCAACTCTACAATAAAGTAAGCGAGAACAGCTGGCTAATCAAAGCTCAAATGGAAACACAACAAATTAACGAAGAACTTAAATTAGAACTCCCTGAGGGGGAATATGAAACACTTGCTGGATTTTTACTTCAACAATTTAATAGAATACCAGAACCCAAAGATGAACTGTTCTTTGATACTCCTGCTGGCTCTATTACATTTACAATTAAGCATGCGTCAAAAAGAAGAATTGAAAAAGTATTAGTAGAACTTAAACCAAAGTAATGTCAAAACACTGACTCACTTAATTCACTTATTTTTTTTATTATTTTGTAATAGAATAACTATATGACAAGGACTGTCTTAATCGTTGATGATATTGCATTTGTAAGAAAAACACTCACCGCTATCCTCACTGATATGAACTATCAAGTTGTTGGCGAAGCAGAAAATGGCGTACAAGCAATCGCTCTTTATGAAAAATTTAAGCCAGATATTGTAACAATGGATATTGTTATGCCTAAAATGAGTGGTATTGAGGCGACTGCAAAAATAATCAAACGTCATCCTAGCGCTAAAATAGTTATTGTTTCTGCAATGGGGCAAGAAAACCTTGTTATGGATGCTATTACCGCAGGAGCTAAAGACTACATCTTAAAACCATTCATCAAAAAAGATATTCTTAAAACTCTAGATCATGCATTAATCGAAGAAACCCACCAACAGTTAGGAAGTAAAAAGCAAGCATTTTTATAAAAGATAACTATGAATCTATTAAACTACTTCCCTAATGAAATACCTTTTTACGAGATCGGTAAAATTACTTTAAATAACAAAAAAAAAGAAAACATTAAAAGTCTTATAAATAAACTTAAAAGTGCTTTTATCTATAAAATCTCGTGCAACAAGACTTTTAATATTAATTATATTGTTTTTCCTAAAAACCAAGAACTTGAAACAAGTATGGCAGCAGAAATGGGAAACTTAATAGCAAGTCAAGTTGCATCCAGCTCAGACAGTCTTATCTTATCACCGCCTAAAAATATCACAGGTAAGGGTTTAGATTTAATTAAAAACTTAGCATCACAAATCAAGATAAAGAACTACCAATACCTTTCAAATGGAAAAACTATAGAAATTCCAATTTTATTTATAAATCAAAAAAGCAAAGGTGAAATAGATGTTTAAATTAATATTTGGAATTATAAAGCTAGCAATATTTACAGTAGTAGTACTCATTGCTAGTCATCATATCAAATGGGACGGAAAAACAGTCTCAGATCAAGTTAAAACACATATGTCTCAAGCACAAAAATCACCTGCACTTGAAAAGATTAGACGCAAAAAACCAAGGGTACACACAATAGATACCATTGATCTACAAGATAGAAATAAATTAAAAGAATTAATTAGAAATATGAGTGGTAAGTAGAGGTCTTAAGACTCTCCACTTACCGATATACTTTTCAATTTAGCTGTTTGCTTTACTAGTTCTGCTTCTATTAGACGATCTAGATCTATTATCTGTATCAGAAAGATCTTTTGCACCTTCTTGTTCACATTGAACCCCACTAAAATCATACTGTGAGTTTCTAGTGTGTTCTCCTGCAAACACTAAAACAGGACTTAAAAGGGCCGCTACAACTATAATATACGCTACTTTTTTCATCTCAAACTCCTCGCCGCATCCAATACCGCGTGTTCTCATTCACATATGGCAGGACAACTTTCCTACCAAGTACAATTACTAATAAGTGCAACGCTTATGCCACATGTGTCATAAGTAACCACAGAGTAAGTATTTAATTTTATAGCGTATTTTTAATTATATTTTTATTACCCCCTGTGCCAAAAGATACACACTTTAACCAAGTGTAAAGTGATTAGACAAAAAAAAGCCCCATCTTTTACAAGATGGGGCTTATTCAAAATTTTTTATTTAATACAGCGTTGTTTAATTAAGCAACAGTTCCTTTTTTTGTAGAAGAAGGAGGATCTAACGGCCGTACTGGAGTATGTGGTGCTGCTGGACCACCTTCACTTGGTCCTCCCGTTAAAACCTTAGCTGTTCTATCTGTAGGCTGCGTACATGTCTCTGCTGCCCAAACCGGAGCTGAAAGCACTAAACAAAAAACACTTAAAGCAAATAAAGAAATTAATTTTTTCATATCTAAGTTCTCCCTAAACCTTTATAGCTCCTATTTCTATTATAGCAATTCTAGAAGCTTTATTATACCTCTTTATTAGCAAGGCTAATGCCAAGAGATTAAATATTTTTTTACAACATTTCAGATACTTATATAGCAATGTCAGCTGTGACACAGATATAAAAGTGTCTAAAATCTACTCAACCGTTACATCCTTAAAACGATAGGCTCACACCAGCAGGACGAATGATATCAAGTAGGTTTTGAAACGCTGATGTCACCTGTAGAGCAATCTTTCTTCCTGCAGAACTTTCTACCTTTTTAATTTCACCACTATTGGTATAACTCACCTTAATGGTCCCTAACTTAGGGTCTTTAATTAAAATAGGTTTTGAGTTCTCATTGTATTCAAAGTCAATTCTTCTTCTGTTTTGATCAACCATAGTTTGAATTCTTCCAAACTTATCATAAATCAACTTCACACCTTTTTTATCTGAATTCTTTGCAAAAATTAAATTTCCTTTATTGTCATATTTAAACTCAGACCAATGAACCTGCTTTTTCTTTAACTTAGAGTAACGTGAAACTTTTGAAACCTTTCCTGCTTTTTGGTCATAAGAAAGTTTTGTGATTTCAGTTGGAGTTGTCTTTTTAACCACGTGACCTTTTTTATCATACTGAAATGCTGTTTCTTGACCTGCTCTTCTAATCATAAGTGGTAATCCACAGCACTCGTTATACACAGTCTCTGTTCTATCTCCATCAACATCTGTAGCCATTTTATAAGTCCACTTCTCACCAGTAGGCTTATACTTCATAAAGTACTCATAACTACTTTTTGAAATTAACTTATTATCTTTATTTTTAAGTTTTGTAAAAACAGTGAAATGCCCTTTTTGTGACTTGTCATACTTGTATGAATACTCAGTCTTGCTGCCATCTCTATTTTTGACAAACTTAACATTCTCATGAAGATCTCCAACCGGATAGAAACCCATCTCTAAAGTTGTTTTATCATCATATGTAATACCAACCATATTATGTCTGCCCTTAGGATCATATTTATGCTTGTAAGTATTACCATCTGTATCTTTTGTTGAAATCAATTCATCTGATGCATTGTATTTATAAGAAGATCTTTTTCCGTTTTCACCTAAAATAGCTTTAACAAGACCTTTATTATTAAATTCAAAAATCATCTTTCTATTAAAGTTATCAGAAATCTTTTTAATGTGACCATCTTTACTGTATGAAAGTTTAATAAAGTTTGAATTTTTATCTTGAACCTGTGTCAACCGGCCATTAGCACTAAATCTCTCAACCTTGCCATTGTCATATTTACGTATGTATCCATTTTTAACTTTAGTAATATACTGATAACTAAATCTATTAGAGTGAAGTTGAGTACCCTCTTTTAATTGAATAGGTTTTACTCTTCCTAATTTTAAATACTTATTCCATTCGTCGTAACGAAAATTGGCATCAGTTTTTAATCGTTTTTTATAACCAGACATCTGACCTTTGGTACCAACAGCGCCTGCTTTCATCGCAGCTTTTGCAATATTATTAATTGCTTTATCTAATTTTTTTTGATCAAACTTAACAGGAGAAAATCTGTTTTCAGCTCCGCCTCCATATTCATGTACAACAACACTTCCATCTGCTTCTACTTTTAAATAGACCTCATACTGGTTTCCCCAACCCCAACCAAAAATTCCTTTATATGGAGTTTTAGAGTTATAAACTCTTTCTATCTTAGGCTCAAAACCACCTGGATATAAAATATCCGTATAACCTATAAAAAAGTTTCCATTTTTTAAACTCACATTTGCATTTACTAATGATACTTGAAAAAAAGTAAGTGCAATGATTAGGAATGTCACTTTTTTGACTAAGTTTAAAAACATATTAAGTTCTCCTTTTTTAAAACCTCTCTATATACTATACGTCAATTTTGATAATTTTCATTATGACAATAAAACCGATTAATTCCAGTCCAAAAATAATTATCAAAATAATCCAACCTAAAACTGTCGTAAACAATGGACGCATAAAATCAGGGTCTGTTTGATAAAAAACAACTCCTAATAGCGGAGGCACAGCCATTACAAAAATGCCCTGATAGAAGCCCTGAGCCGTTAGTGCCTTAATTTTATTTTCCACCTTCATACGCTCTCTAATTGTATTTACAATAGTATCAAAAGTTTCCGCCAAATTTCCGCCAGTTTCTTTCAAAATATTGACAGATGTAACAAACATTTCTACGTCATCAGATTGAACTCTTTTAGAGAAATTCGTAAAACACTCCTCTAAAGGTACACCTAATTTATTTTCACTTAAGATAA
>Ga0163108_10001441_pt1 | contig 17407 bp, 14 predicted proteins | sample Fk1155metaG_FD_109644 | JGI IMG/M metagenome (GOLD analysis project Ga0163108, IMG submission 109644) | Marine microbial communities from the Central Pacific Ocean - Fk160115 155m metaG | ecosystem: Environmental > Aquatic > Marine > Oceanic > Photic zone | place: The Central Pacific Ocean...
GTTTCTGCTGCACTTCAGGTGTTTCGTGAGGCAATACCTCAACGAAGGGGTCCCGATGGTCAGTCCATCTGGCGAAAGCTGTCTTGGGGGGCAACGGCGGACATCTTTGTCCTGGACTCGAGGGGAGAGCGGGACGGGGAGGCGCAGTATTTATCGGCTGAACAGATGGAATGGCTAAAGCAAGGTTTGAGTGCCAGCCAAGCACGGTTCAAGATCATCTTGAACTCCGTACCCATCACCGACTACACCGATATTTTCGGGGAGATTCTTCTTCGGGACAGGTGGGGTGCATACCCTGTGCAGCGAACCGAAATTCTTGAACACATCGAGAGCGAAGATGTGGGTGGTGTGCTCTGGATTACCGGTGACTTCCATTTTTGTTCTGCCGCCCGAGTAGGCCGGGCCGGTGAGGTTGCCGAGTCGCAATGGGAGGTCATGGTTGGGCCGGGTGGCAGCACCCTGAATTTTGCAGCGAACCTCTTGGACCCGAGCGAACAGTTTCCGGTGATTTTCGCCGAATGGAGTTCAAGTCGAATCACTTTGGACCCTGGCTTGGGCACAGCACATGTGTCCTGGGTTGGTGATGATGGCCAGGTGTTTGAGGAACTGACGATCGAACTGTGATCAGGGTGCGTTGCTGGCCGTCGCCATCAAGCCGGATGTGACCTGACGAATGGCCGTCAGTACACTGACGCCAAGAAATACTGTGATCACAATAATGGCGAATGCCCGAAGCCAACGGGGGCGTTCGGAATGAAGATCATCCTCATCATCCATCAAATAGACGCTTGGCAGAGGGCCTTCCACCGGCTCGGGTCCGGGTTGATGGTGAAGGCGGAATGGGTCGAACTGAGTTGCCACGGGTAAGATTGTACCGTGACTGTTCCGCAAACCGCACTTCGATCCGCATTGCAATGTCTGGAAAAGTTTTCCGGTCATCCGGACACGCCCGCCATTCACGACCCTATTTATTTGTTGTTGGGGGATGAAAACAAGTCCCACGAGAAGGCGGTAGCGCGCGCGCTTTTGTCGAACCCATCCCATCCAGCGGTGGTGGAACTTCGTTCGATTTTCGACGGCCATATTGAATGGGAAGCCCCTTCCTTGGCATCGGTTCTTGAGCATCATGGTGCTTTGGTCGAGAGCGAGGACCTGGTGGCAGAGGTTGGACGCCGTCTTGATGTCCACAAAAAGAAGGAACGCCAATTGCGTCTCGAAATCGACCGAATCGAGGTCAAGTTGGTTCAGTCTGAACGGGCTGCCAATGCTGTTGCTGCTTTGGGTGCGTTTGCGCTGATGTTCGCCCTTTTTGGGTGGATGGTCGCTTTGGGTTGGATCGAGGTTCAATGGATGGAAGTACCGGTTCCGGTGACCCCGAGTATGGCATTGCCTGTTGGTGGGTCAGGGTGATGGGGGGATGAACCCCTGCACAGACAAAACAGCACCAGCATGGTGCGCATCTCCAGGTGCTCCGGCCAAGAACCCGTCGGGACGACAGTTCAGTGTGGTGCCAAGAAGCGTGTCGGATTCGCGGCCGGTCCAGCGTGTTGTTTCTGCCTCCACCAAGTCTGTGTAGACATGGACCGTTCCAGTCGTGCCGGAGAGGGGTGCACCAATCAATAGGTACTGGGTGTTGTTGTCTGCATTTGGGCAGACCGCAATGGAGTGACCAAATCTTCCGGCCCCCTCCCAGTGGGCAACCTCCTGATACGTGTTCGCATCGAGGGCGACGACAGTATTGGTGCCCGGCGCTCCAATCAGCCACTCCGGGCTTCCATCCCCGTTGACATCCCCGGAAGCAAGGGCAAAGCCAGCCTCATCGCCGACTTTCATGCGTGCCAAATCCTGTCCCTCGGTGGAGAAATAGTGGGCTCCTCTTGCCATCCCGGTGCCGACTGTGCCTTCGGCGTTGATGTGGATGGAGGTCGGCCTTCCTGTGGTGTTTCCACTGGTTCCATCGGCCATGGTCCAACCATTGGCCCATGCGTAGGCGCCCCCTCCCGTGCTGGTGAGCGCGATTCCAGTGCCAGTTTTGCTTGTGGGCCGGGATGAGCCATCCCCAAGAAAAATTCCGCCTTCGCCGCTGTTCAGCAGTGGTGCAGCTGCCCAGATACCTTCATTTGTCCACGCCAGATGGCTTCCAAGTTTTCCGTGGCCCGTTGTTATGGTCTGCAGTGTGGAGCCATCCCAGCGAAACAAAGTGCCTGTTTCCCCGTGTGGTGCGGCTATCCAAATGTGATCGTCTCCGTACACGACACTTGTACCAAAGCCATCATTCAGGGCCGTGCTCGTGATCCATAGAAAGGACTGATCGGGTGGCGGCGGTGGTGGGCTGCTTCCACTGTCTGAAGGGGTGGAAACGGGGGACATGAAGGTAAGCTGTCCCCAGCTGACACTGGGTCGTTCACACCCGCCCAACATGAAAACAAGGGCAAAGGATGTAGTCATCGGTCGGTACATAGTGGTCAGCATAGCCGCACTTTGCTACGAAGCCAGCGAGGTGACAAAATGGCAGCGATTCGCAGGCATGTCCTGATTGCCACTGGCGCGCGCGCAGTGTGGCGGGCGCTAACCACGGCAGAGGGGCTCGAGAAATGGCTTGCTGAAGAGGCGCGTGTCGATGCCCGAAAGGGTGGTCGCGTCGTGCTTTCGGGTACCGACTTCGATGCCGAGCACGATGTGGTCGGGATGATTCATCAATGGCGCCCCACTTCCAAGCTTGAAATCTCATGGGACAATGTCGGTGCAGCCGAAACGAAGGGCAGTTCAGTGGCTTTTCAAGTTGCTCGTGATGGAAGCGAAACCCGCGTGAGCATCGTTCACAGTGGTGGCGCGGCTCTCGATGATGAAGAACGGCGAGAAAAGCTCAATCAGGCATGGAAAACCGCACTGGAAACTCTGCAGGCCCTGTTGGACGAATAGCGCGACTGTTGGCAATCGAATGCTATGGTTTGTGAGATAGCCAAGGGAGTCTGTATGGTCGCATCGTTTTTATTGCTGTTCGCCGCATTGCAAGGGTGTACCAAAGACATCCGACCCGATGGAGGCGATGGCCATGGAGACGGGGGGGGCTCTACCGATGCGGATGCAGACAGTGATGTGGACGCGGATGCGGATGCGGATGCGGACGCCGATGCCGATGCCGATGCCGATGTGGATGTGGACGATACCGGCGGTCCGATCGATTGCACCTCATTGGAACCAGTTGTCGAGATCGGAACAGGGGAGACGGAGTTCGAGGCGCTAAACGAGGACGACGAGGTCATGATGGTGCACGGCCCGCAAGGTGGCTGGCACATGCTTGGAAGCGTGCGGGTTCACAATATGGACCCAATCATCGAAGTCCACTTTACGGTTCACGATGAAGAAAGCGGTGTCATTGTGTCGAACAATCTGTACCGAGTCGCGGTGGTTCAAGATGGGGAATGTTCGGGCTATTACCCGGGTATGTATGGCTACATGGACGTGTCTGATTTGGCGACCGAAACCGCCAGCCGCCCACCGGACATCTTGAGCTACAAACCTGTGGTCATGACAATGGAAGTTCGTGACTTTGCGGACCGAGAAAAGACTGCAACCTTGCGCTTGATGGCTGAACCAGACCCGATGGATGTCGAAGCGGACGGTGGAGACACCGGTACTCGCTGACATGGGGCGACTGTTTCTTTTGTGGTGCCTGGTGTGGGCACGTCCCGCTGTTTCCAGTGAAATCACAGAAGAATTGTATGTGGCCAGCCCGCAAGCCGGCGCTGTATTGCGGGCGGGAATTGTCCCCGTATTGGTACGCGTGCCCGTGGCTATGCGGTTTCATACTGCACAGTTGTTCCTGGATGGTACCCCTCTTGAAACGGTGCCCACGGTTATCCGGCGAAGATGGTGGGAAGGGAAGGGGGTAGACCTGATCGCTTCCTTTCCCAGTGCGGATTTGACGCCAGGCTGGCACACGTTGGGTGTGGTTTTGCATGCACCCCGCCTAGGTCGTTTCGAGCAGGATGAGGACCGGGGGGGTGAATGGTCTGAGGTCGAACGACGGTTCAAGTTTGCACCCCGTGCGGGGCGCTTAAATGTGAAGATTGTCGACCAGCATGGGGAGCCGAGAAGTGCCCGCATCGACGTATTTGATTCAAAGGGTAAGCCCGTTGTTATCGGCAATCGGCAGGATGCCAACGCGGACCCAAGCTTGCGTGATGTGCCGCGCCACGGCTTTTTTGTGGGTCGAACTGGGGCGGTCGAGTTCCTCAAGCCCGGCACATACACATTGTTGGCGTCGGGGGGGCTTCGGGATGGAGTGGAAAGGAAAACAGTGTCGATTGTGGGGGCGCAAAACCTCACATTGACAGTCCCTCGTTTGTTCGAGACCCCAGAAGAGTGGTCGGCAGATCTTCATGTTCATACGGCCTACAGTTCCGACTCATTCATCCCCGATGCCGAGCGATTTCAGGCTTTGGTTGCTGCGGGCATCGATGTCGCGGTGGTGACCGAGCACAACCGGGTTCGCGACCCAGTGCCGGCCTTGGAGTTGTTGAAAATGGAGGATTCCGTCAAGACAATCCCGGGAGCAGAATTTCGAATTGGCTTGTTTAAGCACAGTATTGGTCATGTGAATGCCTTTCCGATGCGGCCCAATCGGGCGGTGCCCGTGCTCGGTGATGCATCGCCTGCGGAGGTGATGGGAATCTTACGTCGGGACCACCAAGCCCATCCGCCCAAGCAGCCCAATGGCCCTTTTCTGATTCAACTCAATCACCCGAGGGGCATCCAGTTTCAGCCGGACAAGTCTTTTCGAGAAGACGCACATGCATTGTTTGAAGAACTGAATTTTGACCCAACACTCTCTGTGGAACAGCAATCCGATGAGCGGGCCCGCGCCCGTGACCCGGATTCGGGTGCTTCAATGCTCGACTTCGATACCATCGAAGTGCTGAATCGTTTTTCTATTCAGGCGTGGTTGCGGGTCCGCAAGGATTGGTTCGCCTTGCTGAACAGGGGCCTGCACATCACGGGGACGGGGAACGCAGACAGCCACACCGCACAGTTGGAAAGAATGGGTTTTCCAATGAACTTGGTTGAAAAAGGCGACGGTTCACTATCCGACTTCTTGCGGTCCATCCTTGATGGCCGTGTGCGTGTGTCGAGTGGCCCATTGGTAGACCTGATTGTGAATGTTGATGAACAGCGAATCACACCGAGTCATGGGTTGGTGCCAGTTGCTGACAAAGTGACCGCAACGATCCGCGTCCGTGCAGCGCCGTGGGTGCCCGTACCGATGGTGCGCTTGGTTCAAAATGGCCAAGTTGTATTTTCCTCGAAAGTGGGTGAACTGGGGCCTGATATGTCCAAGGAATGGACGGTGGAACTTGCCGTAGACGAGGACTCTTGGCTGCTCGCAGAGGCTGGCTGGCCACTCAAGGACATGTCGCGCCCCACGGGAACCTATGCAGAGGTCGCGCCCGGTCACGTGCCCATCGGATTCACAAACCCCATTTGGCTGGATGAAAACAAGGACGGGGTTTGGACGCCTACTGAGGTGTCGGCAGATCAAGCGCCTCAATGACGGCCCGAAGGAGTACGTCTACGGGGGCCGGCTTGGGAACGCGGGCCGTGACGCAGTCTCCCAAGATTTCCACCAAGGCCATGTCCGTGCAGGCCGTATGCGCCAACACCTTGGGGGTTGGGTGAACGCGGTCGAGTTCATCAAGCAGCACCAATCCACCCAAGTGTTGCACGGTGTCTTCATACCGGCGGGCCCGGGGCCCAATGGCTTGTCTGGCCTCTTGGCCCAAGGGGATGAATATGTCTGTGACAACAAGGTCGAATTTGTGGCGGTGTAGTTCGGTTACAGCCGCTTCGACGGACGAAACAACTGTCACATCAGCATCCAGCGCTTCGGCCACCGTTCGCTGTACGACTTCTACGTGCTGTGGATCATCATCGACGAACAAAATGCGCATAATCGTTGTCATAACCACGGCATCTGAATGAATGCCACCATCGGTCGTCTGCTAATGTTGAAGGAAGATGAGGGGTGCAGGATGGGTCGACTCAATTCAACAGGACGTTTGTGCCGGTTTTTTATGGTGCTCAGTGTGGTCAGTCTGGCCTTCGGTAGCCCCACAGTAGAGGCGAAGAAAAAACGACCAAACTCGGTCGAACTCACAGGCGTAAAATCCTTCGATAAGGTTTTTAAGAAAGCCCGTGAAGCGGATCGCAAGCTCAAAAGTGCTGAACGGAATGTACGGAAGTCCAAGAATGCATTGCGAAAGGCGCTGAAACTGGGAAAGAAGACCACCTACATACAGGGCTTGGCGGAACTGAAGGTTCGCGCCAAGGGGAAGCTGACTGTTGTTATGCGAGGGGGTGTACCGACCTTGAAGGCAAAAGAGGCAGTACCAACGGATGTGATGGCTGGGATCAATGCCGTCAACACGCTCTCAAAGACGATTCCCGCATCTCTTCGTGACATGAAAGACGTCACAAGGGCGAGCACTTCCATGTACAAGCTGGCCAAAAAGTTCCCAAACAATATCCAAGCGGAACTGGCCTCAACCGGTGCTGAAGGTTTGCTCGCTTTGATTTTTAAAGCGCCTAAGATCGCGAAGACCACTGTAAAGAACCTCAAAGTGATTGGATCGATGCCAAAGCGCGCAAGCAGCGTCAGCAAGGACCTTGGGCAGGTGTCGGGTGCCATTCGCAAGACATTTATGTAGCCATTGTCCGTTTCTTGGCTGATTCCTGTTCGTGATGGTGCCGCCTGGCTGGGCGATGCGGTTGGTTCTGCTTTGGCCGAATGCGATGCCCACGATCAAGTGGTTGTGGTCGATGATGGCAGTTCTGACAATCCACGGCAGTCTGTTGAAGACGATTCCCGAATTTTGTGGTTGGAACAGGGGCCCCTGGGTATTGCCGCTGCGCTCGAGTATGGACGCAGCCATTGCATTCACCCATACATCGCAAGATTGGATTCGGATGATGTTGCGTTACCGGGTCGTATCCGGGCGCAAGTTCAAGCGCTGGATGCTGACCCTTCACTGGCTGTTGTGGGTGGGAAGGCTGAAATATTTTGTGATGAGGGAGCCGTTCCAGAAGGGATGGCCCGGTATGTGGCTTGGGTGAACGGTCTGCAGGATCTACACCGAGAGATTCTTGTCGAAAGCCCGCTCTTTCATCCGGGTGTGCTGATGAGGGCTTCGGCCCTGGACCACGTCGGGGGATACCGCGGAGGAGACTTGCCCGAAGACTACGATCTCTGGCTCCGGTTGGACCGGGCGGGATTTGGGCTTGCTGCTGTTTCCGAACTGGTGGTTCGTCTTCGGGATCGGCCTGGTCGATTGACCCGCACCGACCCACGGTACCGGCAAGCTGCTTTTGAGCAGGTGAAAAAGGAGTGGCTGAAAACAGGTCCGTTGTCGTCGGCGCGAAAAGTGGCTGTATGGGGCGCTGGGAAAACAGGAAAGCGCTGGTTGCGGTGGCTCAAAGCGGAGGGGCACGATGTTCATGCAGTTTTGGATGTACATTGCAGAACAGAACGGCAAGGTGTTCCTGTTCTGGCCCCGGAACGGTTGGTGGACTTGGAGGTTGATTGCCTTTTCGTGGCGGTTGGCGCGAGGGGTGCCCGAGCATCCATACGATCTCAAATACAAACCTTGCGCGCGGATTGGGCGGAGGGTTCAGATTGGTGGGCGCTCACCTAGTTGGAATCTTGATCTTTTCGGTCGTCATGTCGATCACCACACCGCGGATCGAGTTTCCATCAGCTCGGATGGGATGGTCGTAAAATGTGACCATTGGGTCGCCGCGTGTTGGGCCATCCGCCTCCTTGTCCAGGTAGAGGCGCAATCCAAAAATTCCAGATGAGGGCGCCGGCATTTCAAACGAGTCCACGTGATCGAAACGGGCGGACCCAAGCATGGGGTTGGCGTGTTCATCCCGTTCGGGGTCCAGGTTTACGAGGTCAATCTGAATCGGTATGCCTTCGGGGGCTCCGATCACCTTGCCCGACAGGGTGACTTTCGCAATTGGCGTGTCGTCTATCGGTGGGCCTTCGCCGCGAGAGAAGGGGTCATCCCAACGCTTTGGGGCCCCACCTTCTGCAGTGAGTTCAAAGTCGTCACCGTCAATCCAGGGTTCCACGGCGGTTTCAAGAAGGGAAGAAATAAGCGCGTGCCCTTCCGCCGATGGGTGCATCTCATCCAGAAAAAGGCTGCTTGTGGGTAAACCACTTTCTCTGAAGTGTGACGCAACGTCGGCGTAGGGTGCCCCGTTGCGTTTTGCGGTGTCCATCATGACTTCACGGTAGAGAGGCCAGGCGATGGCACCTTCTGTATTGGCCCCGAGGTCCACGGCATTGGCAAGGCCCAAGAACATCACATGACAGTCCTGGGCGTGGGCCTTGTCAACGAAGGTTTGGAGGTTGCTGGCATAATCGTTGATGTCGACCCGCCGATGCACACCGGAAGGGGCACGGCCGAGCATCCAGCCCACTTTTTGTACCTCCGCGGCTTTGGGGCCCAGGCGCAGATTCCAGTCAAGCCATCGATACAGTGCACTGTGTTGCAATGCCTCGGAGACGGGAGCTGCCCAGCTTTCTTGGAAGGCGGTTCTATCGGAGATAAGCTGCTTATCGATAAAGCTATCAAAGTTGTTGTCAGACCAAAGGTTCGCCACGATCAGTAAATCTGGGCTCAATTGCCAACCCCGCATTTCCATCAGGTTCAACGTTTGCTCCGTGGAGTAGCCGGGGGCGCCGAGGTTCAGAACTTCAAAATCGGACGGCAACGCTTGGTCCAACAGGTGACCGAAGGTTTGTTCATTGCTGACGCCGTGACCATAGACTGAAGAATCCCCCACGATAAGGATGCGCTTGGTTCCAGATGGCTTGTGTATCGGAGTTTCCGGACCGCGAAATCCAAGCTTGTTCACTTTGACCGTGGCCCCCATCTCTTCCCGTTCACCGGGTACCATTTCCCACAACAAATATGGGTTTCCAGGGAGGTAGGGCGCACCCGTTTGGGTGACAGGAACCGGTGCATTCCAGAGAAGCAGCGTTCTCTTGCAGAACACTGAAATACCGGCTTCGGCCATCAAGAGCATTCCTGCGCCGGCGAGGATGGCGAAACGAACACGAAGACGGGTGATGGGTCTCATGGTTGTTCCGGCGTGGGTGCAATCAACTGAAGTCTTCGCAAGTTTTCGCGTGCAGCGCTGTTGTTTGGATCTCGGTTGAGTACTTCCTTGAATGCTGCGGTTGCGGCTGTGGGGTCACCGACCACAGCGCGCACCAAGCCGATTCCTCCACGTGCCTCAATCAGGTCTGAGTCGGTCAGGACGGCTTTTCGGAAGTCATTCTCGGCTTCATTGAATCGATTCAGGTCGTAGTGCGCCCTTCCACGCAAATACCAACTGAGGCCGTTCTTGGGGGCCATCTGCGTGCACTGCTCGGCGCGCAACAAGGCAGCACCGGCTTCCCCGCGCCGGAGAAGTGTTTTTGTGAGGACCAGTAGGGGGGTGACTTCGTCGGCAGGTGCCAACCCTGCTGCCGTCTGGATGGCCTCCATGGCGCGTGTTGTGTTGTTCGACTCAAGATGAAATACCGCGAGGTTGTGCCAAGCACGCCAATCTCTGGGTGCATGCCTGGTGGCATCTCGGAGCGCTTGCTCGGCCTTGACTGAGTCCTTTTCCAAGCGGGCGCATTGCGCAAGTCCGTCCAAGGCTGGCACATGGGATGGTTGGACTTCCAAGGCCTTGGTGAAATGGTTCCAAGCCTGTTCCAGTTGTCCTTGGCCCAGCGCGAGTTCACCCAAAAGGCTGTGAGTGGAGGCATGTTTCGGAGCGAGCATCTTTGCAGTGGTTGCAAACCGAAGGGCATCGTTCCAATGCTTGGAGTTTTGTCCATCCCTGCGCGCCTTTGATATCGCTTTGCGGGCATCATTGAGGTACGGCTCAATCAAGTTCGCGACGGCTGTTTGTCCGATTGCGCCATGGTCGGCGGATAGTTTCCGTGCAGCAGAGAATGCATCCTGTAACTGTCCGTGCGAGGCTTTTTGGAAGAGTTCGATCAACAGCTTCCGCGCATTGCGTACTTCGGTCACACCCGTGGGTACTTCGCCCATCCAGGGGTTTGGGTGTTCCTCCATCCAGGGAGCGATGGGGCCCACATGGAGCACTGGCTTCTCAAATATGGTGCTGTTGAGGCGTCCTTTCGGGGGTAGGCCCGTGGCTGTTTCGCCCCATGCGGCAACACCGCTTGTACCCAGTAAAGCACTTCCTGCAATGGTTTCGGCGGAGGTAAAACCCATCGACTCGAGGCCAATACGCCCATCTGGGAAACGTTTTGCGAGGGCTTCATATGAAATCTCTTTATCGGACGCGACAAACAAGAGGGAGTCTGCACCTTCGGGTGGGGTCCACACCTGGACATGTTTGAACTGCGCAACCAGGTTGGACCCGATTGCCGCTGCCGTTTTCTCGGGCCAAAAGCGCAGGTGGGCACAAAGTACGTACAAGCCGTCAGAAGTCAGCCTCGCCTTCACGTCCTGAACGTGTTGTCGATCCCAGCGTATGTCCGCACCGTCGGCCCAAGGCGTGTGCGATATTTCGACCACGGCACCCACGGGGGCCGCGCGGTGGAGCAGGGAAGCGGGGTGTTCAGGAAACAAGGGGTGTGCTGGAGCAATCCACAGTTTGCGCCGAACCTCATCCACAGAACCGAGGAACCGCGTAGATATGGGGAAGGGCGCTGAGATTTGTGCAATCCGCAGAGGGTGCGCGGCAAGGCCACGCAGGCCGTTGCCAAGTTCGTCACCGAGGATCAGTACGCTTTCTTGATTGGTGGCGAGAAGGGCCGCGAGGTGGCCCGCCATTTCTTCGCCTTGAGCGAGATTGCCCCGATTGCTTCGCGTCAGCCCATCCAGCGTGCTGGCCAAATGGGGTGCAATTTGCCCGTCCGTCCATGTTGCGATGGTGCCGGATGGGGTGATTGCAGTCAGGCCGGGTTGCAGTGAATTGGGTGGGTCGGCCCACAGCGCGAGCGCTCGCGCACTGTTCGTTTGCGACCAGATCCCGGTTTGTGTCGTTGCGCTGCCTGTGCGTTCCGTGACGCTTTCACTCCCAAGCAAGCCCAAAAGTACGCCGATTGAGAGCAGTTGATGTGAAAATCGATTTGCGACGAGCACACCGATGGCTGCGATGGTGATGCTCCACCAGATCATGGTCGACTCGGTAAGAACTGAGGGCCCCAACCAAAGGCCTCCCGCAAGGAAGAGCCAGGGGCTGGGTCGGTTCGCATCACATCGAATGAAGGGCCCCAGCACCAAGCCAAGGGAGGCAAAGGGCAATGCGAGCCACAAGGTTGGGGGAATGGGTCCACTGGTTTGGTTGAACCCCCAAGATGCCAGTCTAGGGGCAATTGAATCCATCCAACCCATGGACAGCCACACCACGCCGCCAATCAGCGCGATCCCCACCAAAGGGGGGCGGCGGGTGCCGGGTACCAATGCGCGTGAAAAAAGTGCGCCGACCAAAACCGCGGTTGCCCCGAAAGTGGTGGGGTCAAAGGTGGACCGGAAATGCACCCACGCACTCGAAAGGAGCAAACCGCCCACCAATGTGAATACGCTATCCGAGCTGCTCAGTAGTCGGCTATTGCTATGCCAGCCCCGTTCAGGCTCAGCGACGGTGTCGGCGAGCAAAAGCCCTGCGCAGGCGATCGTGCAGATTACCGCGGGGGAGCCAAGGCCGTGTGCCAAGAACAGGCCCAAAATGAACAACAAAGGAGCCGATGCGCCACGGGCTGCTCGCAATGCAGTAAAGCCAATTAGCACCGCAGGAAACGCGGCTATGCCGATGACGGCTTTTGCAATGACTGGGACTGCGGCAGTCGATCCGATGGACCTGTGCAAGCCCTGTGAAAGAAGTTCCAATCCAAGGCCAAAGTTTGCGATCAATATCGGCAAGACGATCAGCGCCAACCGCCACCGAGAGCTTGGTCCTGTAGCCCGACTGCAAATGGCGGCGGTGACGCAGAGGATGGCTGCGAACAACAGCACAGATGCAATACCTGCACCGTGGATTCCAGTGTGAAGCTGGGTCAGTGCGCCCACCAACATTCCTAAAGAAGTGGCGGAGAACCAACGCGCAACACGGGGGGTAGGCCGAACCATCATTTGCGCCAAGCATAGCCGGAGGGTTGGCCCGATGCTGCAATAGGATGAAAACCGGCGCACTTAAACCATCTTTTACCGGTGTGCGCGCGCGCGGTTGTTCGAAAAATGGTCACTGTACACATGAATTTCGTTAGACATCGCTGATTCTTGTTGAAGAACCCTTGGCCTATAGGCGCCCGCCTTGCTACAGAGCCGCCGGAATCACACCTTAAGTGATCCCAAGGCCCCCCGCTTTACTCGTCAACTCGAAGTCAGTACTATCGGCCACCTGTGAGGGTGCTTTTGGTACTCCACACTCTTCAATGCCAGTTTTCTGGCAACTCCCACTTCCCGGAAAATCCCCGCATGGGCCTGCTGAATCGGAAAAAGTGCGCCATAGGTTTGGATATTGGCTCGAGCAGCATCAAGCTGATGGAGCTCGATCACGATGCGAAGGCCGGGGCGTATCGTCTCGTGTCTTTCGGTATCGAACCATTGCCCCCAGAGGCGATCGTTGATGGCGCCGTGATGAATGCCGGCGCTGTTGTGGATGCCATCCGGAAACTGGTCGATCAACACCGCGTCAAAACCAAGGAAGCGGTGGTTTCTATTTCCGGCAACTCCGTGATCATCAAACGCATCAACTTGCCCTTGATGACAATGGAAGAACTTGAAGAATCCATCCAATGGGAAGCCGAGCAGTACATTCCGTTTGACATCAATGATGTGAATATCGATGTGCAGCTGCTGGACGATGTGGGCGAGGACCCTGGGCAGATGGAAGTGCTGCTGGTTGCCGCACGGAAGGAACTGGTCAGCGAGTACCAGTCCTTGATTCATCAGGCGGGCCTCAAGCCGATCGTGGTGGATGTCGATGCGTTTGCAGTCGCAAACATGTTCGAGTTCAACTACGGCAAGGTGAACGAGTCCATCGCATTGGTCAATGTCGGCGCAGGGAATGTCACCATTCACATTGTCCGCAATGGCGTGAGCATGTTTACCCGCGACATCGGAATGGGTGGTCGTCAGTTCACAGAAGAGATTCAGCGTACGTTGAACATCTCCTACGAAGACGCGGAAGTGATGAAGGTTGGCGATCCCGAACAGGACGAGCGTGCGATTGTTCCGGAAGAGATCGAGCAGGTGCTGGCGAGTGTGGGTGAGAGTTTGGCGACCGAAATTCAACGATCATTGGACTTTTATCTATCGACAGCCGCAGATGGTGGACTGGCCCGCGTGTATCTCTCGGGCGGTGCTGCCCGCACACCAGGGTTGGCCCGCGCTATTTCACGCCAAACAGGGCTTCCTTGTGAGGTCGCAGATCCTTTTCAGCGCGTCCAGATAGATGAACGTGAGTTCAAGGAAGGCTTCCTCGATGACATCGCGCCGCAGGCTGCGGTTGTCGTGGGCCTCGCCATGCGGAGGCAGGCAGACAAATGATCCGCATTAATCTCCTACCAGTACGACACTCCCGACGCCAAGAGGCGGTGAAGAACGAAGTAATCGTTGCTTCAGTCGGTGTTGCATTGATGTGTATGGCGATGAGTGGCTTGTATTTTGTCGTCCATGGTCAGTTGTCCGTTGCGCGTGCAGAAAACCGGACACTGCAGAAGCGGATCGATCAGACCAGAGAGATCGTGGCTGAGGTGGATGAGCAGGAACGGATGCGCGAAGACGTCCAGACGAAACTGCGCGTGATCAAGAAATTGAAGGCGAACCGTGTTGGGCCAGTCCATATGCTGGACGAACTGAGCCAAGCCACACCCGAAAAGCTTCAACTCACCGCCGTCGAAGAGGACCGCGGGAAGGTTGGGATCACCGGTGTCGCGGTCACGAATGAGGTAATTTCAGACTTCCTTAGCAGCCTTGAGGACTCGGAGTATTTTTCCGAGGTTTACCTCAACGCGATCGATACGACAGAAACTGGTGGGGTGAAACTCAAGGAGTTCTCCGTTGGCGCGCGTCTGGTCGTTCCAGGGATAGAAGAATTGGAAGCCGAAGAGAAAGAGGCCGAAGAAGCGAAGAGCAAGAAAAACAAGAAAGGCAAAAGCGGCAAGGCCAGGAAGTAGAACACAGTGCAACCATCTCCAATCATTGAACGACTTGCGAAACTGCCACGAGGGCAGCGTTTTGTCGTGTACTTGTTGCTCTACGTGGTTGTGGCATTGTTGTTCATGTTCACCATTTACTACCCAGGTACGTCTGAGTTGGTGACGCTCCGCAAGAACAAAGAAAACCTGCAACGCCAAAAGGCTCAAGTAGAAGCTCGCGTCGCGAACAAAGAAGTTTTCGACCAAGAGCTGGAACGTTTGGGTAAGGAACTTGCGATCGCGAAGTCAGAACTTCCGAGCCAACGTGAAATCCCTGAACTCCTGAAAGGCATCAACCAGCTTGGCAAAAAGGTTGGACTTGAAATTCGCCGTTTCACGCCGTTGCCCGAAGAGCGGTTGGAATACGTTTCGGAAGTTCCGGTTGAACTCGAAGTGGAAGGCAGCTTTCACGAAGTTGCAATGTTCTTCGATCGACTCTCGAAGATGAACCGTATTGTCTATGTTCAGGACATAGAGATGGGCCGAGCCGTTGAGCGTGGTGGCAAGGTTTCACTCACCGTCAATGGCAAAGCGGTCACTTTCCGGTTTCTTACCAAGCAAGAGTTGGCTGAAGGTGAAAAGGTCAAAGGTCGGAACAAGAACAAAGGGCGGGCCGGCGCTAGGAGGGGACGCTGATGCGATTTTTCCTCCTTTTTGGTCTGCTCTCTTTGCCCGGCTGTGAAATGCTCGGCTTGGAAGATGCCGGCGATGCCGGCGGCGGCGGCGGTGCAGCCAAAACGGCGCAAGCCCCTGGCTCAGCTGGCGGCAGTAAGCTCACGCGGCTTGACCGCGCGATTGCTGCGCAAGAAGGCTATGTGTACAACCCCATCGGTAAACGTGACCCTTACCGGTCATTCCTGGCTGCTGGCGAACGAGGCGTGGAAGATGAAACGCCGCGAACACCACTTCAGCGCTACGAAATTGATGAGTATCGATTGGTTGGAATCATTTGGGGTATCGACCGGCCTCGCGCCTTGGTTGAAGACCCGGATGATGTCGGTCATGTGATGGAAATCGGGACTTACATCGGAAAGAACTGGGGTAAGGTTACGCAAATTACGAGTTCTGAGGTTGTTGTTACCGAGGAATATCAAACCATTGATGGTGAGTTGGTTGTGAATCCGATTCGCATGGTTTTACCTGTCAACGTGAACGGTGATCAATAATGATTGCGTGTTCATCGAATAGGAATCCCGGGAGGGATGTCATGAATTTGATCAGTCGAACTTGTCGTATCTTCGCTGCGAGCGCAGCCTTGGTCGTCGGTATTTCCGTCATGCCTGGCTTTGCGAATGATGCTTTGGCCGCCGATGTAGAGGGTGTAGAGATTGTCCCTGGAGACAACACCACCGTTCTGATTCATCTGAGTGAAGGGTCTGATGGGGCTGCTGTTAGCAGTTTCACAATGAGTGATCCCAACCGGCTGATTGTCGATATTGCGGACGTTCGGGCGGCGGAAGGCTTGTCTGAATTGTCTGGCGATGAAGGCTTGATTGAAGAGGTTTTGGTTTCGACGATCGAAGACGAGGCGGGCGTGATTACCCGTGTGGAAATCTTTCTCTCGGCGGAGACTGACCACACCTTCAGTGTTGAAGGTGGACTGGTTCGTGTGTCCTTGGATGGAGGCGGAGGAGGGAGCGCACCAGAGGTCGCGTCCGGCGATGCGATGCAAGATGCGCTTTTGGGGAACACCGCACCCACACTTACGGCGAGAGAACGCGGTCGTTCTGGCCCCGACCAGCTTGTGGATGGACCGACCCTGACTTCTCTGGATTTCGAATACGGTCAAGACACAAACTCGGTTGTGATCGGCACGCAGTTCGTTTCAGAAATGAGCGATTCGCGTCCAAACCCGAAAACCATTCTTCTCGATTTCCCTGGTGCATTTGTTCCACGCAGTTTGCGTCGGGTGCTCGATACCGGTGACTTCATTTCTCCAATACGCATGGTTCGTGCCTACAGCACATCCAGCGGAGCCCGTGTAGCGATTAGCATGCGGGTTGCCAGCGACTACAATGTATCGTCTACGGACGATGGGGTGAAGGTTACCTTCAATGTCCCTCCAGGCATGCAGGAAGAGTACGTGGCAGCGCGTACCGCCACGCAAGACTTTGGCGCTGTGGGACCCTCTTCTCCAGAAGGCCCAATTTCGAATGCCTATCAAGAGGAGATCGTTATCGGTGCTTCTGGTCGAACCGTTTCGCCCAACTCTGCGTGGGGAACGGGTGGTGGTTCGAACTCCCCAGCAGCGCTGCTGGGGATGGCCAGTGGATTCCAAATCGATTCAAGTACGGCGGCATCACTCCCTTATAGTGGCCGGCGCATCAGTTTGGACTTTGTGAATGCTGATATTCATTCGATTTTTCGTCTAATCTCTCACGTTTCGCGATTGAACATCGTCTCTGGTGACGATGTGTCTGGTCGGGTCACTGTAAGAATGGTGGATGTGCCTTGGGACCAAGCGCTTGCAGCTGTTCTGCAAGCCAAGGGGCTCGGGTCTCAGCGCTTTGGAAACATCGTTCGTGTGGCTCCCATTGAGACCATCAAAGCAGAAATGCAAGCAGCGATGGAGGCCAAGCGGGCGCAGGATGAACTTGCAGACCTGAGCGTTCTGGTGGTTCCTCTCGATTATGCATCTGCTCCAGCACTCCAAGGACAGGTCGAGAACTTGTTGAGTGATAGGGGCCGCGTACAATTGGATAAGCGCGGAAATCAACTGATCGTTCAAGAGACAGAGACAAGACTTGCGCAGATCAGAGAACTGATTCGACACTTGGACAAGCAAACACCGCAGGTGATGATCGAGGCCCGTGTTGTAGAGGCAAACTCTATCTTCATCAAAAGCTTCGGTATCCAATGGGGTGGTGAGGTCGATGCGTCGACGGCCACCGGCTATTCTACCGGATTGTTCTTTCCAAACAATGTGGGGATGTCTGGTGGTACCGATCTGAATGGTTCCCCGCTTTTCTACTCTTCGAATCAGCCCAACCTTCTGGTCGATCTTCCATCTTCTGGTTCAACGGGTTCGGTCGCATTCCATCTCGGTTCAATCCCAGGACTGGTTGATTTGGACGCGCGCTTGTCTGCGATGGAGTCGGATGGTTGGGGCAAGGTGATTTCTTCACCACGCGTCACCACAGTTGACAACGCTTCGGCCACCATCCTTCAAGGACAAAA
>Ga0163108_10001443_pt1 | contig 17404 bp, 13 predicted proteins | sample Fk1155metaG_FD_109644 | JGI IMG/M metagenome (GOLD analysis project Ga0163108, IMG submission 109644) | Marine microbial communities from the Central Pacific Ocean - Fk160115 155m metaG | ecosystem: Environmental > Aquatic > Marine > Oceanic > Photic zone | place: The Central Pacific Ocean...
CAGCCAGGGCCTTGCCCCCGGCAGCTACGACCTGATCGTGGCGGACAGCATCACCGACAATGGCGCAACCCTGCCCGCCGGGGTCAGCATCATGGGCGGGAATGTCCTGCGGCTGACCGTGGCCTAGGCCGCCTGCGGCGCCGTCGCAGACAGGCGATGGCGCCCATTCCCACCGGCAGCAGAGCGGCCGAGGCCGGCAGCGGCACGGGGGCAAGCGACAAGTCGGTAATGCTGGCGGAGGTTACGGCAAATTCAGCCGTTCTATCCCAGAAAACGTAAAAGCCATCGGCAAAATCGCCACTGCTCATATAATCCAGATTATAGGTATAGGAAAGCCGACCTCCTGCACCTAGATTAGACACGAAGGACACATATTCCCCAGCCTGGAAAGACAGCGACGACGCAGACGCCCTGACGGCCGAAACGGTGGCGCTGCAATCATTCCCGGCGAGGACGCAGGCATATGCCCTGCCGCCATTGTCGAAATAGTCCAGAACCTGGTCCTGATCGTCCGGCACATAGAAGATTCCCGAAAAGGAAACGGCATCGCCGATGCCGGCCGAGGAATAGACGGGCAGCCCGAACGGGTTGCCATCGGCAAGATAGGAATCCTTGCGAATTTCCTCGCCCGTCCCAGAAAAGATCAATTGAAGTTCGGTATATCTCGTTCCAAGATAAATCAGATCGAGATCATATCTGAAAACCGCCGCACCGGCTGACGATCCGCAGACGGCCAGAACGGCCGCGCCAAGAATGGCCCTCATACTCATAACACCTCCGAATGACGCGAATCGGCAAAATCCTCTCGCATTCGTGAAGAATAGAAATCCGCCACTGCCCGGCAATCTTGCAATTCTGCCAGACAATGCAATCAAGGATATAAAGCGCAGCGATATCAGTTTATTGAAGCGCGCCGCCAGGCGCGATATCGCCGTCAGGTGCGGGTTTCGAAGGGGGCGGGTTTTTCGGACCGCCGCCCCAGCACCCAGTCATAGACCGCGCGGATCTGCCCCGCCTTGCGCGACCAGAGGAATTTCCGCTCGACCCGCTGCCTCGCGGCCGCGCCCAGCCCGTCCAGGACCGAGGGATCGGCCGCGATCCGGTCCAGCACCGCGCGCAGATCCGCGATCACCGTGTCGCGATCGGCAAGCGGCACCTTGAAGCCCCAGCCGGGTTCGACCAGCTCGCCCGGCCCGGCATAATCGACGACCAGCGGCGGCAGGCCAAGCGCCATCGCCTCCAGCACCGCGCCGCCGCCGAATTCGCGGATCGAGGGGAAGGCCAGAAGATCGCAGGCCGTCATGATGGCCGGCACGTCGTCATGGCGCACCCAGCCGTGGAAGGTGACGGCATCCCCGATCCGCAGCGATTCCGCCAGCCCGCGCAGATCGGGCAGCATCGGTCCGTCGCCGATCATGTCCAGATGCAGCCGTCCCTCGCGCAGCAGGGGCGCGGCCGCCTCCAGCAGCATGTCGGTGCCCTTGCAGGGCACCAGCCGGCCCACGAAGCAGGCCCGCAGCGGCCCCGCGCGGCGGGGCGGCCTTTCGGCCCAGGGAAAGCGTTCGGGGGTGATGCCGTTTTCGGGAATATAGACGGTCCGGGACCGGTCGGGCGCCGCGATCAGCTGCTGTGTCCGGCGCGATCCGACCAGGATCGCGCGCGCCGCCCGCCAGGTCGCCCGCCGTCCCGGGATCAGCCGGATCAGCCCGCGCAGGGCGGCGAAACGCTCGCCCTCGCGGTTGCGTTCGCGCTCGAACCCCCTGGGCCAGGGCACGCCGCCGTTCAGCGGGCCCAGCACGAAGGGTATGCCGGCCTTCGCGCAGCGCCGGCCGACCAGGCTGGGCTTGGCCGGCGTCAGCGGGGTGATGCGATGGACCAGGTCCCATTCCCCGGCCAGGATGCGCGGGCCGAATTCGCGCCAGACGAGGCGTTCGAAATAGGCGTCCGAAAACAGGCTGATCGCCTGCGCGACGGTCCAGCCGCGGCCGGTCCTGCCGCCCACGCCCAGCAGGTTGGCGAATTTCCACAAGGGGCGGGCGACCCTTTCGCTGTCGATGGCGGTGAAGTCGCGGCCCTCGACCCATCCGGCGCGGGCGATGGCGTCGCGGTTGCGGATCTGCGTGACCAGATGCACATCCGCCACATCGCGCAGCGCCTGCGCCAGCGACCAGCCGACCAGCGGCACGCTGACCATTTCGGGATTGGCGGCCTCGGCCATCAGCAGAACCCTGGGCCGCCCGTCATCCTGCGTCACCGATCAGGCCCCCGTCATGCCGGCAGCCGCGGGCGGCTGCCATGATGCCGCCCGCGCGGCCTCGGTCTCGGCCGTGGCCCGGGCCTTGCCGACCCGCAGGGCGCGGCGCTGATAGGCCCGGATGAAGCGGCGCAGTTCGGCATCCTCGTGCCGCCGGGCGCCGCGCAGCCAGGCCCCCAGATAGCCCTGGATGGTCGCCAGCCCGCCCAGCACATAGGGCGGATGCGCCATCCGGTAGATTCCGGTGGCCATGAAATAGGCCGGATCCGAGCCCATGTAATATTGCCCGAACCCGTGCCGGCGGCGGCCGGTGAAGACGCTTTTCTGCGACGATCCCATCGGGCGCAGATGTTCGAACCGCAGATCCGGGTCGTTCCAGCTGACCGCGATCCAGCCCAGTTGCCGCGCCTTGTGGCAATCGATCGCATCCCACATCACTTCGCGGACAAAGCCGCCGATCTGGCGAAAGCAGTCGCGGCGGTAAAGCTTGGTCATGCCGACCGACATCTCGTCGCCGCATTTTTCCGACACCCAGCCCCCCGCGGCATTGCGGAACCAGGGCTTGCCCGAACAGGTGCCGATGCGCGGATTGTCCCGCATCCGCCCGATCAGGATCTCGAAGTAGCGCGGCGGCAGATCCAGATCCAGATCCAGCTTGCACAGATAGGGAAAGGCCGCCAGGTCCACCCGGTCCAGCCCGTGATAGAAGGCCTCGATCACCCCCGGACCCACGGCCCGGTGGCCGCGGTCGGGCGCCGTCAGAACCTCGATGACATCATGGCGGCGGGCGTAATCGGCCAGGATGGCGGGCGTCTGGTCGGTCGATCCGTCATCGATGATGATCCATTTCGCGGGCGGGACGGATTGCGCCAGAACGCTGTCCAGGGTGCGGCGCATATGGGCGGCTTCGTTCCGGCAGGGCGAGATCAGGACGTAATCGTCCGGGGCGGGATCAGAACGGGGCATCGCGAGGACTCGCACAGGCTGCTAGGGGGTTCCGGCTTTGTGGCGCGGCACGGGCGAAAGCGCAAGCGGCCCGCGTTCCGATTCGCGCCGCCCGGGCCCCGATCCGGCGGGACCGGCCGCGGCGCGGCCGTTTTGCAGCCAGTGATTTCAGAAAATTATCGTAATACAACCTATGGCAGCAAGGCGCGGCCGGTTTTGTCTGATATTCCCCCCGCGGGGCCAATAAAGCGCCCGTCCGCCCCTTGCCGATGCTTGTGTGCCCCTTGCCGAAAGGTTAAAGTTTTAACAGACAACCGCGCCGTCGATGAACGCGGCCGGTGAGCACGTAACAAGTACAGAGGTGAGGACATGAATATTCTGAAAGTTCTTTCTGCAGGCGGCGTTCTGGCGCTGTCGGTCGGCGCGGCGAACGCGGCGACCTATTACGCGACGGATGTCATCGCGTCCGATCCGGGCTTTTGCGATACGACCCGGGATTTCGGTGCCTGCAGCAAGCCCTCGCGCTACAACCCGGACAATGCGAAGGGCGCCCCGGACGGCCGCTTCTATTCGCTGGGCCTGACGACCTATAACGACGACGGCAGCGTGGACAACGAAGGCAGCATCACGCTGGGCTTCGGCACCACCTTCCCGACCCAGCAGGATGTCAGCGTCTGGGAAGTGACCTACAACATCAGCCCCACCAGCCGGCACCGGGAAGCCGTCGACGTCTATGCGATCATGGGCGGCGTCGAAACCCTGCTGGGCCGTCTGACCAACCTCAATGGCGGCGGCAAGGTGCTGGCCGGCATGGGCTTCGAATACATCAAGCTGGTCGACGCCACGCTGAATGAATTCGGCCGCAGCGGCACCACCAGCTTCGACGGCTTCGACGTGGATTCCGTTTCGGTCGCTCCGGTTCCGCTGCCCGCGGCGGGCCTGATGCTGCTGGCCGGGCTGGGCGGCTTTGGCGTGATGCGCCGCCGTCAGAAGAAAGCCTGACCGGGGCCATCGCCGAATTCGCAAGAAAAGCAGGGGTCCGTCAGCGATGATGGGCCCCTTCACATTCCGGAATGTCTTTACCTTTTTGACAAGGCGCCTGTAGCGCGACGGTGGCAAAACGGCTATTCTGCCCCGGGTTCCCAGTGAAAGTTCGTATCATGGTCATGACGTCAGAGATCGCCGCAAGACAGACTGGCGTTTCCCATCCTGCTTCATCCTATCCCGTTTCCGTGGCGGGGATAATCGCCCTGGCCCTGGCCACGATCGCGGCGGGCTGGTTCTTCATCGACGGGCTGGATGCGCTTCTGGTGGCCTGGCAGACGCCCGAATACAGCCATGGCCCGCTGATCCCGGTCCTGTCCGGACTGATCTTCCTGAAGGAATTGCGGCAATATCCGCCGCAGCCCGGCCCGATTCCCGATCGCTGGCCCGGCGTGGTCGTGATCGTGCTGGCCTTCCTGGCCGGCACGCTCGGCAAGCTGGCCGAAATCGACGACATCGTGGCCTATGCGACGATCATCTGGGTCGGGGGCATCATCCTGGTCTCCTTCGGCTGGTCGCGCGGCCGGCTTTTCTGGCCCGCCGTGCTGCACCTGGTCTTCATGCTGCCGCTGCCCGCGACGCTGTATTACAAGGTGTCGATCTTCCTGCAGATGGTGTCGTCCGAACTGGGCGTGTCGTTCCTGAAAATGCTGTCGGTCCCGGTCTTCCTGGAAGGCAACATCATCGATCTGGGGGTCATGCGCCTGCTTGTGGCCGAGGCCTGTTCCGGGCTGCGCTACCTGTTCCCGATCATGTCCTTTTCCTACATCTTCGCGGTTCTCTATCGCGGGCCGCGCTGGCACAAGGCGGTGCTGCTGCTGGCCGCGGTGCCGATCACCGTGGTGATGAATTCCGTGCGCATCGCGCTGGCCGGCGTCATCGCGAACGAATACGGCGTCGAGACCCTGGAAGGCTTTACCCATTTCTTCGAGGGCTGGGTGATCTTCGTCATCTGCATCGTGATCCTGTTCGGCCTGGCGAAACTGATGCTGCTGTTCCATCCGGGCCGTCCCAGCCTGGCCGATGCGCTGGATCTGGAAACCACCGGCATGTTCGCCCAGCTTGGCCGGATCCGCCTGACGCAACCCTCCGCGGCCATGATCTCGGCCGCCGCGATCGGGTTTTTGGCCCTGGCCTCCTGGCAGCTGATCCCCGAGGCGCGGGGGGTGCAGACCGTCCGCACGCCCTTCGCGATGTTCCCCCAGCAATTGGGCGATTGGCGCCAGTCGGGCCCCGAAGAGCGCCTGTCGGCCGATGTCGCCAAGACGCTGGCGGCCGATGATTACCGCCAGGTCACGATGCTCAGCGGCGCCGATGTCCCGCCCGTCGGCCTGTTCATGGCCTTCTACAACGATCAATCCAAGGGCGGCGTCCATTCGCCCGAGATCTGCCTGCCCAGCTCGGGCTGGGAAATCGCCGAACTGAACCGGATCGACATCGCCCCGCGGCTGGGGGTGAACGAGGCCTTCCCGATCAATCGCGCGGTCATCCAGAACGGCAATTCGCGGATGATGGTCTATTACTGGTTCCAGCAGGGCGAACGGCGGGTGGCCTGGGATCTGGCGGCGAAATTCTATCTTCTGATGGACGGGATCGGCCGCGGCCAGACGGATGGCGGCATCGTGCGCCTGACCACGCCGATCCGGGGCAACGAATCCGACGACGCGGCCGAAGCCCGGCTGATGGACATGACCCGGAACCTGCTTGATCCGCTGCCGCGCTTCTTCCCGGTCGACTAGGATGCATGCGGGCCTGGGATACGGGCGGGGCGCGCGGCCCTGCGCCGCCCCCTTCACAGCCCGTCCAGGATCCGCTTTTGCAGGGCGGGATACCAATCGTCCAGGCGCGCGATCGGGCATTCCCAGACCCGCCGCCAGTGCCGCCGCGCGATCAGCACGCCGCGCATCTGGGGAAAGTTCCACCGCCCGCTCAGCAGATCCTTGAGACTTTCCCCCAGCAGCCTGCGATACAGCATCACCCGATAGGCCCGCCGCCAGTCTTCCGGCCGTTCGGCATGGCGCCGCAGATAGACGACCATGTTCAGCAACTGGAAGACGATGACCTTCTTGCGCCGGATCCGGCCCGAGGCCGCCTCGAAATGATGCAGCCGCGCGGCCGGCGCATGAACCAGGTGGCCGTGCCGGGCATAGCGATAGCTGACATCGACATCCTCGTAGGCCGCGTAGTAGCGCAGGGCCGGATCGAAAGGCTCGGCCAGGGCGATATCGCGGCGCACGCTCATCGCGCAGCCCGGCATGAAGGAGACCGAGCCCGCGCCACGCGCCGCCAGGGCCTCGGGCAGCGGCGATTGCCGCGGGCCGTCATAGCGCAGGAAGGTCTCTTGCATGCTCTGCATCAGCACCTTGCGGTGAAACCAGCGCCCCGCCCGGCTGCCAAGTACCAGCCGCTGCAGGACTTGCAGCCGGCCGCGATTGCCCGATGCCTTGCGCCGCAGCGGCGCGGCGGCCGGCAGGTCGCCGGTTGCGGCCTCGGCCTCGGCGGTGGCCTCGGGCGGCGGCGCGGGCGCGGTCTCGACCAGCGCGGTCCGGACCCCGGCGAGGCGGCCATCGGGATCGGCCTCGTACAGCGCCAGAACGGCCTCGGCGCAATCGGGATACATGAAGGAATCGTCGTCGATGATGAAGATCACCTCGGTGTCGCACAGCGCGATGCCGGTATTGCGCTGCGTCGTCGAGGACCGGATCTCGCTGTGGACGTAATCCAGCCGGATCGCGGGCCGGGATTGCAGCATCGCGGCGATCGCATCGCGGCTGGCCTGCCAGCCGTCGCTGGCATCCACGATGACGATCTGCGCGGGCGGAACGGTCTGCGACAGGGCATGGGCAATGGTCCGGCGCAGGACGTCGGGACGGTCGAGCGTGGCGATGCAGATGCCCCAGCCGATCATCGCTGCCGCACCACCCGGGCCGGGATGCCTGCGACCGTGGCGCCGGCCGGCACGTCCGCCAGCACCACGGCATTGGCGCCCACCCGCGCCCCGTCGCCGACATGGACCGGCCCCAGGATGCGCGCGCCCGCGCCCAGATAGACCCCGCGCCCGATCCGGGGCGCGCCGCCCTGGGCCAGCTGGCCCAGCGTCACCTGCTGCATGATCAGGCAATCGGGTCCGATCACCGCATCGCGGTGAATGACGATCCCCGTCGGATGGGGAAAGCGCGTGCCGGGGTCGATCCGTGCCTCGCGGCTGATGTCGCAGGCGCCCAGCAGCGAATAGAGGACATGGCCCAGCTTGCCCCAGGCGCATTTCAGCCGCGACAGCGGCGACTTGCGGTCCCGGTGGCGCTGATAGAGGGCGATGGCCCCAAGCAGCTTCCTGTCGCGATCCTCGATCAGCATCCCGTCTCCTGCCGGTCGGCGCAGGGCTGCGGCGCCAGCGCCGGCAGGTTCGCGCGGATTTCGTCTTCCAGCCGGTCCAGGAACCGGTAGCGCCGCCGATACAGCGACCGCTTGTTCGGCTTGATCGCCTCATCCGCGCGGCGTTCCGATTGCAGGGCCAGGCGAAAGAAATGCGCGTTCTCGCGCACCCCGCCCCGGTCGCGCCAGATGGCGTCGTAATCCTGCATGGCCTGGGTCTTGGTGCCGAAGAACGGATGGCGGTGATGGCGATAATCATCGGCCACCGCGAACAGGGCGCGCACCTGCCAGTGCCGGCACAGGATCCGGCCGATCTCGATCAGCAGATCGCGCGGCCGCAGCCCGTGGGCGGCCCTGGTCAGATCGCGGTAGAGATCGGCGGCCGCGTCATCCTGGCGCCCCTGGAGGGCGCCGATCAGGCAATCGATCCCGCCGTCCCCGGCCGCCTCGGTGAACGAGAAGGCCAGCGAATAGGCCCGGAAATCGGCGACGAACAGGCTGATCGTCAGCCCGCCCTCGCGCATGAACCAGGGCGGCTGGTCCAGCACCACCGCAAGGCCGGGCCAGAGATCGGACAGATCGGCCAGGACTAGGCGCTGATCGGCGGCGAAGGGCAGCGGCGCGCCCAGCCGGTCCACGATCCGGTAATGCGCCCCGATCCGCCGCAGCCGTTCCCCGACGCCCCAGGCGGCGCAGAGATAGGGCCAGACCAGCAGCCCCGCCACCGTTTGCGGACGCTCCTCGAGGATCCGCGACAGGGCGGGGGATGGCGTCGCGGACAGCGCCGCCAGGGCGGGCCCGTGGCGGGCCGCGGCCAGGCACAGTTTCAGCCGCAGCCTGCGATGGCCGGGCCGATCGGCCGGCGCCACGTCCTTCATGCTGCGCAGAACAAGGGCCAAGGCCCGGCTGTAAGACATGCTCTGTTCTCGGCCTTTCCGTCCTTCCGCCCGGCTGTTCCGGCCGCCTGCCACGCTAGCACGGCGCCGCGGCGATACGCCATGGCCATCGTCCGGCCGGTCGCGGCGCGCGGGGTCACGGCACCGGGGTCACGGCGCCCCCTGCCCGCCGCGGATCAGCGGCCACAGGACGCGGCGGGGAAAATCGCGAAGAAAGCCCTTTGGCGCCTTCAGCCTCTGCCCCCGCGGCAGCGCCAGAAGCGCATTCAGCAACGCCCCCCCCAGCCAGCCCAGCCCCGCCGCCAGGGCGCCCGCGCGGCCCCGGGTCTTCAGATGATACAGCCGCCATGAATCGTACCAATAGGCCGGGCGCGCGACGCGGTCGGGGCGGCTGCTTCTGACATCGGTCGCGGCCCCCTCGGCATGGATCACGCGCGCGGCCGGGACATAATCGATCCGGTGGCCGGCGCGGCGGATGCGATGCATCAGTTCGACCTCTTCGTAATAGAGGAAGAAATCCGGATCGAACCCGCCCAGAGCCGCGATCACCGGCAGGCGCATCATCACCGCCGCCCCGCTGACCCAATCGACCGGGCCTTCGGGGTGATCGGCCGGCAGCGGCACCAGGCGGGACCGGCAAAGCCGCGACAGGGCCCCCAGATTCACCGCCTGGACGAATTCGCTCAGCATCGAGGGAAAGCGGAAGGCCGCCGTCACCGGCACGCCCGAGGGCAGCGCGATGCCCGCCCCGGCCGCGGCCGCGGCCGGGTGGCGGTCCAGATGATCGGCCAGGATCGACAGGGCCTCGTTCTGCAGCCGCGCATCGGGATTGAGCAGGAAGATGTAATCGGGCGCCTCGTCGCGGCCGGCCAGGGCGCGGATGACCAGGTTGTTGGCGCGGCCGAAGCCGTGATTGGTCCGTTCCTGCCACAGGCTGACCCGTCCGCCCCAGCCCCGGGCCCGATGCGCCTGGGCCAGCCGCGCCCCGTCGCCGCCCGGCGAGGCATTGTCCAGCAGGTGAATCTCGACCCGGTGATCGCCATGGCCGCGCGCCAGCACGCTGTCGACCCCGGCAATCGACAGATCGGCCGTGCCGTAATTGACGATGATGACGGCGATGCTGGACATGGTCGAAACGGGCCCCCTGGCGATCCAGTCTGCTGGTTCGGGCAGAATCCGCCAAAAGGCAAGCGCCCATGGGCTCTGAACCGCCGCCCCCGCCGCCTTCGGGCTCTTTTCCCGCCGCGCCTATTGCTGCCGGGTCCGGGCCAGCCAGCCCAGGAACGCCTTGTCGGCATCGCGCAGCCGCTTGCGCCCCGAGGAGGCCCACCAGCCGCGCCATTGCGCGGCCAGGGCATGGACATCGGCGCCGGGACGCAGGGCGCGGGCGCGCTCCAGCGTCTCGGGCGACAGATGCGGGCCCGCGCCCGGTTCCAGGACCAGCGCGCGGGGGGTGACGCGCAGGATGTCGCCCGGCGCCTCGGCCAGCAGGTAATCGGGCAGCCGGTTCTCGCGGATCATCTGGCGCAGCATGGCGCGGAAGACCCGGACCGGGCTGGTCGAGCCGGTCTTCTTGGCCAGCACCGCGACCGAGATCTGCCATTCCGGCTGGCGGCCGCAATGCTTGCGCGCCAGTTCGTAGATGCGCCGCTCCAGCGGTTTTCGCATGCGAAAGTAATCGCGGCTCAGCGTCAGCACCGACCGCGACAGGACCGCCTGGAACAGCCAGTCCGACAGGGTGATGCTGACCGCCACCATCCGGCCGGCGCGGGTCCTGCGCACGATCTCCCAGGCCTCGATCAGGCCGAAGCCGGATGTGATCTCCTGCTCGCCGGTGACGATATTGGTGGTGATGCGGGTGCCGGCCAGGCGTTCGAAGGCGTCGCGCAGCCGCTTGTAGCCATCGCCCGAGGTCTCGCGGTTGGTGGCCTGCAACAGGTCATGCGCGGTCAGGGTCAGCTTGCGCGACACCGCCCGGCCCGCGTTCAGCGCCGCCATCAGCTGGCTGATGCAGAAGATCAGGATATCGGCATCGAAGATCGTCGCCCGGCCCTTGACGCTGGGGGTGACGGTCAGGGTGGCGCCGTTATGGTCATAGCTGACCACCCGGCGGTCGGGGCGCGTGGACAGCGAGAAGATCGGATGTTCCATCGAGGCCAGGTCGTGCTTGGGCACGGGGGCCAGGAAATCGCAGACGAAGAAATCCTGCATGGCGGCGGGCGCGCCCGCCTGCGGGGCTGTCCCCGGTTGCAAGGATGCGGCCATGCCCCTGCCCTTCCCGTCCCCTGGGCCGGCCGGGTTTTCCCGGTCGCGGCCGCGCTGCTGCTGCCTCTGGCGATCCGGGCCGGCGGCCTTTTCGGTCCCGGCCGGATTCGTCGTTTCATTGACACCCAGCCTACGTGTCCACAGCCGATGCGTCCAGCGCGGGGGCGCGAAAGCGGCGGCCCGGATCGGGGGATCGGAATCGCCTTGTCGGGGGATCGGAGTCGCATCATCGTGGGATCGGAATCGCCCCATCCCCCGCACCGGATGCGGAAAGGCCGCAAGATCAGCAGCTTGCGGTAAATCCTGGCAAGGCCGGCAGGTCCGTAACAGATAACTAACTGGATTCTAACAAGGCAGGATCGGCGGAATTGCCACAGTCGCGCGAACCGAAGCCCCGGATTTGCCCAGAAAACAGCGGCGATGTTGCGATTTGCATGGCATGTATCGCGTTTTCGCGTATGATGCGTCAAAAGCGTTACATCAAGGCGCAGGCATCTCTTTCGGAGGCATGATGAGCGGACAGGACCTTCCTCCCTATTTCAACATCTCGCCCGACCGGGCGCTGTCGCTGCTGGGCGAGCCGACCGATACCGGGGGGCTGGCACGGATCGCCGAGAATTACCGCCGCGGGCGGGCCGACCTGACCGGGCGCGGGCTGGAAGAGAACGGCGACCGCCGGCTGCGGATGTTTTCCACCTGGGAGATCACCAAATACCTGATCCCCGTCGCGCCGCAGCATTTCCGCCGCGTGCTGCGCGCCCGCCCCGACCTGCCGCAGGGCCGGTCCGAGACCGGGGCCGGCGCCAAGTGGTTCACCCTGGACGAGGTGCAGCGCCTGCGCGCGCATTTCGGCGCCGAGGGGTCGAAGTCGAAGGAATACCTGCCCTATCGCCCGAAGGACCTGCCCGCCAAGATCGTCGCGGTGGCGAATTTCAAGGGCGGGGTCGGCAAGACCTCGACCTGCGCGCATCTGGCCATGTCGGCGGCGCTGGACGGCTACAAGGTGCTGATGGTGGACCTGGACAGCCAGGGATCGCTGTCCTCGATCTTCGGGGCGCAGATCGAGGATGAATGGCAGACGGTCTTTCCGCTGCTGGCGCGGCATTATGCCGAGACATTGCGCATCGACAACCAGCGCCGCATCGACCGGGGCGATCCGCCGATCGCGGTCGAGGATGCGCTGAACGAGGCGCTGAAGGTGAAGGCCGCCGACCTGATCCGGCCCACGCATTGGCCCAATATCGACCTGATCGGGGCGCAGCTGAACCTCTATTGGGCGGAATTCCAGATCCCGGTCTGGCGCATGGCCTCGCGCGGCTGGAAGCTGTGGGACGCGCTGACCGAGACGCTGGCGGCCGATGGCGTGCTGGAAGATTACGACCTGATCTTCATCGATACGCCGCCGGCGCTTGGCTATCTGACCATCAACGGGCTGGCCGCGGCCGATATCGTGCTGGTGCCCTTCGGCGCCTCGTTTTTGGAATTCGATTCGACGGGGCGGTTCTTCGACATGCTGCATTCGACCTTTGCCAGCATCGAGGAGGGCGAGAATGTCGCCGCCCGCGCCCTGGGCCGGCCGGAACTGCATTTCGAATGGGACGCGATCCGGGCGGTGATGACGCGCTACGATGCCGGCCAGCAGGCCGAGATGGCGGGGCTGATCCAGTCCTATCTGGGCCAGACCCTGTCGCCGCACCGGCAGGATTTCACCGCCCTGATCGGGCAGGCGGGCGAACAGGTCCACGGCATCTACGAGGCCGATTACCGCGATTTCAACCGCGAGACCTATGCCCGCGGCCGCGAGACCTTCGACCGCACCTATGCCGCCTTCAAGTCGCTGCTTCTGGGCATCTGGCGGCGCGAGGAGAAGGCGCAGGAGGATGCGGGCGTTGCCTGAGCGCGCGCCGCGTTAGGATTTGATGAACCGCCCCGCCCTATCCCTGGGGCCGGGCGCGCGAGGAGGACCGATCATGGCCAAGCGCAGACGCCTGACACCGGCCGCCCCATCCGGCGGCGAGACAGGATCGGAGGATCAGATGGGCTATCCCCTGGGCGTGGCGCCGACGCGCGACATCCATTCCCCGCCGGTGGCGCGGATCGCGGGCGATGCGGCGACGCGCGCGGCGCTGGAGGATCTGGCGGCCGAGATGCGCAGCGCCCGCGAGGGCGGGCGCATGGTGCAGGATCTGCCGCTGGACCGGATCGAGGCCGGGCACCTGACCCGCGACCGGATGATCTTCGGCGCCGAGGACATGGCGGCGCTGAAGGCCAGCATCGCCGCCCGCGGCCAGCAGACCCCGATCGAGGTGGTGGCGCTGAGGGATGGCCGTTTCGGCCTGATCTCGGGGGCGCGGCGGCTGAGCGCGCTGCGCGCGCTGCACGAGGAGACCGGCGAGGACCGCTTCGGCCAGGTGCGCGCGCTGCTGCGCCCCTTTGATGCCGCGCCCGACGCCTATCTGGCGATGGTCGAGGAAAACGAGATCCGCGCCGATCTGTCCTTCTACGAACGGGCCCGGCTGGCCCATGAGGCGGCGCGGATCGGCGTCTTTCCCGATGCCGGCGCGGCGGTGAAGGCGCTGTTCGTGCATGTCTCGGCCTCGAAACGCTCGAAGATCCTGAATTTCGTGGCCCTGCACCAGGCGCTTGGCGCGGCGCTGCGTTTCCCCGAGGCGATTCCCGAACATCTGGGCCTGGCGCTGGCGAAACGCGCCGCCGCGGATCCGGATTTCGCGCCCGGCCTGGCGCGCAGGCTGGCATCGAGGGCGCCGACCGATGCGGCCGGGGAACGGGCGGTGCTGGACCGCGCTTTGGCGCCGGCGCCGAAAGAGGCCGCGCAGAAGGCCACCCAGGATGCCGGCGCGGATCAGCCCGAAGGCGTGCAGATGACGGCGCGGCCGGGGCGGATCATCCTCAGCGGGCAGGGCGTGACCCCGGATCTGGCCCGCGACCTGCAGGACTGGCTGGCGGCGCGGGGCTGATCTTTCGCATGCGAAAATCCCGCCCGCCGGGAACGGCATCCGGATCGCCGGTTTTCGCATGCGAAAAGGGCCGCCCCGTCGGGGCGGCCCTTGATGGTTCGGCCGGCGGCCTTTCGCATGCGAAAGATCAGATCGGCAGATCGCTGATTTCGGGCGCGGCCTTGTGCAGATCGTCCCACAGCGATGTCAGGGCGGCATCGTTGGAATAATCGATGAAATCGGCCTCGCCCGCCTCGACCATGCGCACCCGGCCCGAACCCTGGCCGTTATCGCTGAGCGTCAGCGTGACGGTATCCGAGACATAATCGACCCGGACCAGCGCATCGCGGTTCCTGGCCATGCCGGTGATGGTCAGATCGTCGAACTTGCCGATCATCTGGTCGACATCCACCAGCACCCATTTCTGCGCCTTGGGATCGGCCTTCCATTCGGACAAATCGATGCTGAGATTGCCGTCCAGCCGGATACCCGAGGTCACCTTCGAGGTGTCAAAGGCCCCCGACCGGAATTCGGCCAGCTTGCCGAAGCCCGTTTCATCGGCGGTGAAGGCCAGATCCGCGCCCTCGTTCATGCGCAGCACCGCGCTGCCGCCATCGCCGCCGTCGAAGCCCGCCTTGGCCGCGCTGCCGGCGATCGTGATGCTGCTGCCGTCGCGCAGATCGAAGCTGGCCCCGGAGGTGGCCAGCAGCGCCTGCCCGTCGCCGCCCAGGCTGATTCCGGTCGCCCCCGCGAAGGCGCCGGTATTGGCGAAGCGGCCGCCGGTGAGGTCGATCTCCAGCCGGTCGCTGTCCAGATAATTCGCCATCCAGACCTGCCCGGCATTGCCGATCTCCAGCCGCGCGCCGGTTTCGGCGACCGAAACCCCGCCCTCGATGCCGAGCCGCCCGGACGTCGCCTTCAGCGAGCCGTAATCGCCGAAGACGAAATCGTCCACGGCGACGGTCTGGGCGCCGAACAGCACCCGGTTGCCGCCCAGATCGACGCTGTCGCCGTCCTGCGTGCCGGGCAGGTCGCCGGTATCCCAGTTCAGCCGGTTGTCCCACCGCATCCCCTCGCCGCGATCATCGGGGATGAAGCGCAGCGTGGCCTCGGCGCCGCGCAATTCGGTCGAGAGGCCGAATCCTTCGCGGAAGAAGGCATTGATCAGATCGGCATCGACGACGCGATCCAGCCTGCCATCGGCCTGGTCGCGCAGGTAATCGCCCAGATCGGCGATGCTGGCCGTCTCGCGGCCCAGCAGGTTCGCGGCGAAGTTCTGGATCGTGGTGGCGTCGAGGATTGCGGGATCCAGCCCGGCGGTATTGGCGTCGGGATTGCGCCTCTCGCCCTCGGGCGTCGTGGCCCAGTTGTAGATGATGGTATCGTCCCAGGCGGGATCCTGGCTTGATTTCAGGGCATTGTGGTTGACCGATTTCTCCGCGATTTCCGCCGGATTGCCGGGATCGGCCAGTTGCGCGACGATGTTTCCGATCAGCGCGGTCTGATAGCCGGCATTGTCGATCCCGATCGACAGGCCGCCCTCCATCGCGGCGGCCCGCTTGTGGCCGGCCGAGGTGACGAGATTGTCCAGCATCAGCGTGTAATGGCCCAGCGGCCCCTTGTTGTAGCTGTCGCCGCCCAGAAAGTTCACCGCGGCGTTGTTGTCGATGAAGCTGTTATCCTCGATGAAGGCGCCAGAGCGGATCTGGGCACCGAACGACGCCGCCCGCATGGTGATGTTGTCGCGGAAGGTCACGTCGCTGTTGTTGTAGTCGAGATAGGCGTTCTGGCTGAACATGCTGGGCGGCATCGGCGAATCCGCCGAGAGGTTGTAATCGTAGCCATCGGCCCAGCCGTTATGGTCGAAGAGGTTCTGTTCAAGCAGAAGCCCGTTGGTTTCGGAGACATAGATGCCGCCGGCGCGGTTGATATGGGGATTCCAGGTATCGCCGCCATCCACGGGTTCGTCGCGAACGATATCGACGAAATCGCTGTTGCGGATGGTGATCCGGTCGATGCCCTGGACCGAGCCGCCGCTGCCATAGAACGAGACATTGTCGAACAGCAGGTTGCTGCCCCACAGGGCCAGCATGCCGTCGATGTCGATATCCCTGACGACGACATTCGAACTGGGATCCTGGAAGACATCGACCGACCCGCCGATGACCGGATCGCTGCCCTCGCCATAGGCGCCGATGACCAGCGGATTGAGCGCGCTTTCCCCCGAGGATCCCCGCGTCACCACGCGCGTGACATCGGCGTATTCCTGACCGCGTTCGAACAGCAGCCAGTTCGAGCTCGGCCCCTTCGAGGCGGCCGTCAGGTCCTGCCACAATTCCATGCCGATATCGGGGTTCAGGGCCTTGTCCGGCGTCGCGCCGTATTCGGGACGCTGTGCCAGCCAGGCGGCGGTGACGGTCTTTTCGGACACGCCTTCCGCCCTGGCGATCTCGGCCCGGCTCAGCCCGTCATCGCTGGCCGTGACATAGACCTTGCGGTGATTCTCGCCATATTCGGTCACGGCCTTGCCGTCGCGGCCTTCCTCCAGCATGTAGTAATCGCCAAGCGACCAGCCCTTCTGCTGCGTGCCCTCGGTGATCGCGACATCCGTCCTCACCATCCGGGTGGCGCCATTCTGGTAGGTGATCTCATAGCTGAAATCGGTCGGATCGGTATTGCCCGGATCCTCGGACAGGACCAAAGCCAGGGTATTGTCGGGATTGACGCTGACCTGGCCGTGATCGGACTGCGACAGGATGCGGATATTGTCGATGGCGGCATCGGCGTCCGGCGGCGTGATCGTCAGCACGCGGCCGGCTTCGGCCTGCACCTCGGTGGTCAGATCGACCGAAAGGTCGGGGGCTCCGCCCGGATCCGGGACCGGATCCGGATCGACGGGGGCTTCGCCCGGATTCGGATCAATGGGGGTTTCGCCCGGATCCGGGACCGGATCGACGGGAATTCCGTCCGGATCCCCCGGCGTTTCACCCGGACCCTGGTCCACGGGCGGGCTGGTCCTGTCGGGGGCCACGGGATTGTCGAAATCGATCTTCTGGGCCTGATAGAAATCCAGCAGATTCGGTCCGGTCGTCGCGCTGGCCCGGTCGAAGGGGGATTGATCGAAGCTGGCAAGGGGGGCTGTCGTGATGGCCGGCGATCCGGAAAGCGACAGGGTCTGACTGGCCGCGGGCTGGGCGACAAGCAGAGAGGTGCTGGACGCGCCGCTTTGCCGCGCCGCGTCGATGCCATCGATCCTCGACGCCGAGCCGAGCAATCCGGGCAGGGTGACGAGGAGGTCTTGAATGAGCATGCTGAGCCTTGTTTGTGGTGATGGTTTCCGCGAAATTGCACAAAACAGTTTTTTCTACTTTACGGATTCCAGCATCCCGGAACCGGACCGGAAAAGCGAGATGCCGCGAAAGGATCGGCGGCTTGCCGCTGAAAACCGGCGGCTGAAACCCGCGCAACCAGGACAAATCAAGCAATTGTCAGGCGGTCCGGAAAAATGACCCTGCGTCAGGGAGATCGCCAGCCCGCGCCGCGGCGGCCGTCCCGGGGTCCGGTTCGCGCACCAGCGCGGCAGGCAGGCGAACCGCCCCGCGCATGGCGCCCTGCACGCCCCGATCCCGATCCGGTGACGGCCGGGCCGGGCCGAACCGGCCGCCGAA
>Ga0163108_10001445_pt1 | contig 17392 bp, 15 predicted proteins | sample Fk1155metaG_FD_109644 | JGI IMG/M metagenome (GOLD analysis project Ga0163108, IMG submission 109644) | Marine microbial communities from the Central Pacific Ocean - Fk160115 155m metaG | ecosystem: Environmental > Aquatic > Marine > Oceanic > Photic zone | place: The Central Pacific Ocean...
GCGCTGGAAGCGTAAATGCGACACCAGCCGAGGCGGTGTTGACACCCGAAGCCACCGTTTGGTTGATGTTGTTCTCTACGATCGAGCCTTTTCGGAGGACGCCCCTGAGCACTGCAAAGCCCAAGATGGCGGCGACGGTCGAACCGCTGAGAGTGAAACCCAATTTGAGGGCAACATAGCTAAATGCCGCCGTCATGACGGCACCAATCATCACACCAAAAATGACCGCAGCCCACGTCAGTTCCCTGTAGGGGGGTGGGTTCAAGTCCACGGTTGTCGTGTCCGGTTTGCTCATGCTCACCTCTGTTTGACTATCGCTATAGCCGATGCCAAGAAAAGTGGGAAAGTCAGCGTCCGCTTTCACTTTTCAGGGAGCGATACCCTGGGGGCACGCCAAAGCTGCGAATTGATTTGCGACAGGCGGGCCCCACAGCGTTAGCAGCGCGCAAAAGGAGCAAACAATGACGGGGACGCATTGGATTGGGCTGTGAAACCAAGGAAGATGAACAGGTTGATTCCGGATGGGCCAACGAAGACGTGGTCGACGCTTCCGGGGGCGGCACCGATGACGGCGGCACCGATGACGGTGGCACCGATGACGGTGGTACCGATGACGGCGGCACCGATGACGGCGGCACCGATGACGGTGGTACCGATGACGGCGGCACCGATGACGGCGGCACCGATGACGGCGGCACCGATGACGGTGGTACCGATGACGGCGGCACCGATGACGGTGGTACCGATGAACTTGTCCTTCCTCCAGGGCTAAACGGTTCGATTGTCGACCCCGCTGTGGCACTGGTCGAGTTCTCCGCCCTGAATATGGATTGGACCGAACGCACGATGGCCGACTTGATGGATGGACCCACCGTGATGTGGTTTTATCCCGCAGCCGCGACCCCGGGTTGAACGATCGAGGGTTGCGGGTACCGCGACCTCCAAGATGACTTCGATGAACTGGGCGTGCAGATTGTTGGTGTGAGCTATGCCGACCTCACCACGCTCGTGGACTGGGCTGCGGATGAAGCCTTTCGCTACGAGTTGTGGCAAGACACCGACCGAGCCCTCTCCGTGCACTTCGGTGCAGCGAGCAGTACCAGCGCCTGGATGCCGGATCGGCGAAGCGTGGTCCTGGATGGGGATGGAAACCACATCCTGACTTACGATGTGACGCTGTACTCCATCGGGTCACACCCCAGCGACGTGCTCGAAGATTGCCAGAAGATTTGGGGCGCGCTAGAGGCTCATACTGTCGGTCACACCCTGGTTGGCAAGTTCATCTGCGCGCTCGTTTTCCGCGATGCCCACATGGCCGGCCACCCAATGCAGCTGAACCCGACGGTCCCGCAAGCGGGCACGCAAGCCAGCGATCAACTCTTGATTGGATTTGGCCTTCCAACCAAGTTCCAACAACCCAAAAACGTACTTGGAGTCGGTGCAGATTTCCACGCGTTCCTTCGATGAAAACCGCGCCTCATCCAACAAATCGAGCGCCAAACCAATGGCGGTGAGTTCACCCACATTGTTGGTGGCAACACCCAACGAAGCGTAGCGCTCCAACACAGAACCATCGGGCAGCTTCACAACCGCACCGGAACCGGCTGGACCTGGATTCCCTTTGCATGCACCATCTGTAAAGCACACCGCAGCGTCTCGATGAAACCCAGCTATCAACTGTTCTGCCGACTGCTTGGCTGCAGCCGCCTGCGCCTGGGTCCGCTTTCCAGCAGAACCAAAACCCGAGGCCCCTGGCCGCTTCTTCGCAGGGGTCGTATCCGCTGAAACCCCTTCCGGTAAATCCAACACTTCACCAGGGAGCCGCGTGAGGTTGGATTGCCCCGCACGATAAATCTTGGTCCCCGCCTTATCGGAATAGCGAATGGGGATTCGGCCCCCTTCGACGATCAAATTGCCTTCTGAGTGCACAGCCGCCCACACCGTTTTGCCTTTAAACTCAGCCTGAACCCATTTCATTTTGACTCCACCCGAAATGATTCGCCCGTTGCGACCTCAAACTCGTACAAAGAGTGGTTGTAGCAACCCACAGTACATCCGTCTCGGAACATTCCTTCACGGTGCTCCTGTACAGGATCCGACGCCCATAATTCTCGCAGGGGCGTCTCAAACACATTGCCCACAACAAGCCCATCGCCACCCCAGACACAGCATGGCAGCAAGTCACCGCTGTAGGTGACACCGTATTGATCGATCAGTCCCAAACATCGAACCGGTCCGTCTTCTCCCGCGTGATAGCCCAAGGACGCCTCATAATAGGCCGCCCGCGCAGCCACTTCGAGGTCTTGCTCCGCGATATATTGTACCGCTGAACGCCACTCAGCCTTGTCCGAAGCCGACTTCAAATACAAATCAGGCGCATCATTTACAGGCCAAAAATCAAACTTCGACCCATGTGATCGGGCGAAGTGAAATACGTCCTTCAGTTCCCCAACATTTTGATTGGTCACCACAAAATAAATGCTCGTAGAAATGTCCGGACAGGCTTCGCGAACACGCTCCAAGCCCGCCACGGTCCTCTTCCAAGCACCCTTCTGGCCACGTATAAGATCGTGGGTTTTCGCCAGACCATCCAGTGAAAAACTGAGGCTATCAACATCGCTCGCAACCAGTTCATCCCATCGTTTATCGATGAGTGTTCCATTCGTTGTGATGTTCACACTCAGTCCCCGGGCCTTTGCCTCGCGAACCGCCAAGAACAAGTCTGGATGAATAAACGGCTCACCACCGGTAATCACAAGGGTCTTTGTACCAATGGCGACCGCTTCATCCAACAAGGGCAAGAGTTGATTTTCGACGTCCATGTTCTCAAAATTGGACCACAAGTCGCAGAATGAGCACTTGAGATTACATCCGCGGTTGATCAACAGAAGCATGGTTCTCGGCTTGCTTTCGATTCTCAAAGACGGCAGATGTGCATCGACAACCGGATGGATGGACTCCTGAAAGTGTCGGTTCCAGTCCTCACCACGGCCCGAGCCCTGATACACTTTTTGACTGGCTTCACCCACAGCATTCCATGCATAGGCTGCGGCGAATGCATGGGCCCTCCGACCCATTTGTTCTCTCCGGCTTTCATCGCCCAACAGTTCCAACACTGCTGCTGCCATCGAGTCTCCATCATCCGCAATCAGCAGTTCACGACTTTCCGTGTACTGGATGCCCTCCGCACCCTTGGTGGTCGATACAATCGCCTTCGACCCAGCCATGTACTCCAGCAATTTCATCCGGGTGCCGCCACCAGAAAAGATGGGACAGACACAGACATCGGCGGCTGCAATGTAGTCTTCAATGCGGTCCACGGAGCCTGTAAATACGATCTGAGGATGACGATAATATTGGGGTGGGTTTTGCCCGGATATCACCACCTTCAGTCCGGGCGATTGGTCAAGAAAACGAGGCATGAGTTCTTCGGCAATAAAACGAACGGCCTCCGTATTGGGCCAGTAGTGGAGCGTTCCATGAAAGAAAACGACAGGTGTATTTCCATCGATACCGAGTGATTCACGAACCAAATCGCCCATGCCCCTTTCGAATCGTTTCACGTCCACGCCATGCGGAATGACCGAAATCTTGTTGGCCCGCGTTCCCGCTGCGACCATGCGTCTTTTGTCGTCCGTGCTGACCGCAATCACATCATCCATGCGGTCCAAAATCCATTGCTCTATTGGGCGCACCCACTTCACATCGTGGCCAAACTCCGCCAAGCGATCCCATTCCACATTGTGCTGAACAAGGCTGCACTTTGCTTCCTGCCCTACAGCATCCAATCCCACAAACCGGGCCGCAAGCCATGCAGGTACGCCGTAGCCGGGAAACTCAGCCTGAAAAACCTCTATGCCCTCCAACTCACCAACGGCCATCGCCCGAATCCACCAGCCGGGATCAAGGATTGGCCGATAAAGAAAGTGCTCTTCTGTCGGGTAGCCAAGTCGACCCAACACCCGTTCAGCAAACCGACCCGCCTTGGATACACCCGGCCACTCCTGTGCGGCACGAACACGCGGGGGGTATGGAATTTTCTGCACAGAGCCACGGTCGAAACGCAAGTACGCATCGCGGTCATCCGTCACCACAAAGCATGGGTCATCACCAGCAGACAACGCTTCTGCGGTGCGGACAATCTTGACCGCCGCACCGTGATCGGTGGGAAAAATATCCCCTCGGGTCAGAATGCAAACGCGCAAACCATAAACCTTGTTGTGAGAGCCATGACCTTGAGTTTATCGGGTCCACACAAACATGGGGCCGAATTCAAAACTGAATGCTCATTCAGGATCAATTGGCTGTCTTTCGGTCTGCACCATAGGTACCCCCTTCAATTGACTCTGGAGAAGAAAAAATGGGACTCCTCGACGGTAAAGTTGTTCTTGTGACCGGAGCTGGAAACGGCATCGGACGTTGTCACGCTATGGCTTGTGCAGCAGAAGGCGCGCGGATCGTGGTCAACGACCTTGGCGGTAGCCGCCACGGTGAAGGCTCAGATGATGCCGCTGCGGCCGTCGTTGCAGAAGAGATCAAGAAATTGGGTGGTGATGCCATCGCCAACTTTGATTCCGTCACGGACCCGGAAGGAACAGATCGCATGGTCGCCGCTGCCGTTGAAAAATGGGGCCGATTGGATGCGGTGGTCAACAACGCAGGAATCCTCCGCGACATCACTTTCAAGAAGATGGATGATTCGCAGTGGAATGCTGTGCTCGATGTCCACCTCAACGGAACAAAGAACATTTGCAAGTCCGCCCTCCCCGCGCTCACGGCCGCCGCTGGTGAGCATGGCCACGCTGCGATCATCAATACGACCAGCTTGTCCGGAATGCTTGGAAACTTCGGTCAGTCAAACTACGCAGCCGCCAAAGCGGGAATCTACGGCCTGACCCGTGTTCTCGGCATGGAACTGCGAAAAGCCGGAGTCGGCAGCAATGCGATTGCCCCTGTGGCAAAAACCCGGATGACCGATGACATCGACATGGTCGATGCAGAATGGACCGCAGAACAGATCAGCCCCATTGTGGTCTTCTTGGCCTCTGACCTCTCCAAAGGTGTGACAGGAAAGGTCTTTGGTGTCCAAGGACAACGCCTTCATGTCTACGAAGTTCACACCAATGATGGTGTCGAAAAGGAAGGCCCTGAACTGTGGACTGCTCAAGAAATCGCTGACCAGCTGTCCGGCATCATGGCGTTTGAAGAAGCCGCTGCACCCGCGGCAGATGGCGACCAAATCACCGCCGCCTTCAGTCACTTTCAAGCAGGATTCAAGCCAAGCGCTGCACCCGGCTGGAAAGCCAATATCCAATGGGACGTCAAGGGCGGAACGGCGCAAACCATCATCATCGATGGAGAGCAGTGCACCGTAAAGTCTGGCCTTGATGGCACCCCCACCTGCACCGTGAAAATTCCGGCAGACATTCTCCTTGCGCTGCTGACCGGCGAAATGGATGCCCAAAAAGTATTCATGACAGGAAAAGCAACAGCCGACAACATGGGTGACCTCATGAAAATGGCCATGGCTTTTGACTTCGAAGCTGTTGCAGCAGCCTTGGCGGCTTCTGGCGATTCCAACGCAGACGCAGTCTCCACTGTGTTCAGCCATTTCCCCGCAGGCTTCAATGCCGGTGCCGCTCCTGCATGGAAAGGAAACATGCATTGGGTCGTAAAAGGTGGAACAGATCAAACACTCACAATCGAAGAAGGCGTCTGCACAACCTCAAAAGGACTCACCGGGGTAGCAACATCCACGGTGAAGATTCCAGAAGACATCCTGCTTGCCATGTTCAAAGGCGAGATGGACCCGCAAAAAGTCTTCATGTCTGGAAAAGCATCCGCTGACGACTTTGGTGATCTCATGAAAATGGGCATGGCCTTTGATTTCGACAAGATCGCGGAAGCGGCAGGACTAAAGGCAGCACCTTCAGAAGAAGCAGCCACCGAAGACGATGGCCCCAAAACCTGGCCGATCGGCAAACGCTACGATGGCGGCCATTTCTTGGTATCACCACAACACATCGGCTTGTATGCCTCCGCGACCAATGATGACAACGATGCGTACACAGGAGAAGCTGGTATCGCACCCCACATGTTGCATACGCGGATGTTCAAGAAGTGCATGTTCCAAATCGCAACAGATCCAGAACTCGATTTGGACCTCCTGCGCCTGGTTCATGGCGAACATGACGCTACCTTCCACCGCCCGATCAAGGCGTGGGACCTCATGCAGGTTCGCGGAGAATTGATCAGCGTCGACGAAAAGTCTTCCGGACTCCTCGTGACATCAAAGATCTACGGATTTGTCGATGGAGAAATGGCTGTAGAAGCCAAGACCGCCTACTTCATTCGTGGAAAGAAGAAGAAAGATGCGGGAGCAAAGAAGGCCGCTCCAAAAGCACCCCCTCCCGCGCCTCCAACACCCGATTACGAAGTCCAGTTTACGGTAGATGAGGATCAATCGTATCGATACGCCGAAGCATCATTGGACGACAACCCGATCCATGTGGACCCCGAAACTGCGAAGGCAGCGGGCTTGCCAAGCGTCATTCTTCATGGCCTGTGTACAATGGCCATGAGTGGAAAGAGTGTCGTGGATACACTGGCAGAGGGTGACCCGCGACGACTCAAGCGTTTGGGCGTCCGCTTTGCAAGCCCGGTGTTCAACAGTTCAACACTGACAACGCAAGGTTGGAAAACGGACAATGGTTCCAATTTCATCGTTAAAGATGAAAACGGCAAGGTCGTTATCGCCAACGGGGTTGTTGAGCTGGCCTAAGCCGGGATACCCGTCCACCGGGACGAGGGGCCCTATGAGTTTCGATAGTCAAATACACCGCAATTCCGACCTCGGTATCGTCGTGGACTTTACCCACACAGACGCAACCGAGTCGGACGATGTGGGTCCGAGCCTCGCAGCCATCTCGGCATTGGAGGCCGGCGCCACAGCCAATGTCGACGAAGGTCGCCAGGTTGGACACTACTGGTTGCGCACACCCAGCAAGGCGCCCGATCCTGCCGTGGCACAGGAAATTCGTGAAACGATCGATCGGATCTTGACCCTCAAGGCCGACAATTGTGACACTGTGCTCATGCTCGGTGTGGGGGGTTCGGCACTCGGTCCCGAACTTGCGATCGATGCACTTCAGGCCACAGGAACACGACAATTCCTTCTGATCGATACGGTCGACCCTTCAGGCGTCAAACGCACTCTTGCTCAAATGAACCCTTCCAGCACCGTGGTTTTGGTCGCGTCTAAAAGTGGGGGCACCGCTGAAACAAGACAGGTACTGCGCATCGTGGAAGCCACCTATGCCAAAGCAGGCGTATGTTTCGCAGACCACGCCATTGCCATCACAAGTCCAGGATCAGCATTGGAGGATTTGGCCAAAGGGTGGCGCGACATATTCCCGGTTTGGGAATGGGTCGGCGGCCGGACCAGCGTCACAAGCCCAATCGGTCTAATACCCATGCATCTCTGTGGAATAGACATCATGGGCTTCCTGCAAGGCGCCCGCGAAATGGACAGTTGGACGCGGTTGCCATTCCCCAAAAACCCCGCAGCCCTCCTGGCCTCGGTATGGGTCGACTCAAAAGAGAACAACCTGGCCGTCATTCCTTACTGTGATCGCCTGCGTCACCTCAGCCGCTATCTACAACAGCTGATCATGGAGTCCCTGGGCAAAGCACTCGACCGAACGGGAGCACAAATACACGCAGGGCTGACCGTGTTCGGAAACAAAGGAAGTGCCGATCAACACGCCATCGTTCAACAGCTTCGAGACGGGCCCGACAATGTGATGCTCCATTTCATCGAGTGTAGTGCTGGCCCGGAAGCATCACCGCTCATGTCGGACGCTGCCGACCTTCAATTCGCTTTGTTGTCCGGAACCCGAGATGCCATGGTCGAGGTCGGTCGGCCTACCGTATCGATCACCATTCCAAAGATGAACGCCAAGAGCCTTGGTGCATTGATCGCCTTGTTCGAACGTACGGTTGGCATCGCAGCGGAACTCATCGACATCAATGCTTACAACCAGCCAGGCGTCGAGGCTGGCAAGAAGGCCGCTCGCTTTCAATTGGACCAATTGATAGCGGTTGAAAAGCATTTGGGCCCAACCTCGTTCACTGCAAAAGAGGTGGCAAATACACTGGGACTAGATCCCCACACCGTCTGGCGGCTATGCACACACCTCACAACGACTGGAAGAGCAGAATCGATCGCCGGAAAATCCCCTTCGGAAGACCTCTTCCGGTCGATCTGAAAACCGTCCAAATTAAGCGTTGAAATAACGTTTCGACTGGTTAGTCCCCCGGTGAACACCACCAGGAGGCTCTCCAAAATGAGCGTATACAAGGCCCAATATATTTGGCTTGATGGCCAACAGCCCACAGCAAAGATGCGCGGCAAAACCCGCGTCCTTAAAATTGGTGAAGAACCACCAATTTGGGGATTCGACGGTTCGAGTACCGAACAAGCGGTCGGTCATGCATCTGACTGTGTACTCAAGCCCGTTTTCGTCTGTCCAGACCCAGTCCGCGGTGGCGAAAACAAACTTGTCATGTGCGAAGTCTTCAACACGGACATGACCCCACACGCTTCCAACACACGTGCAAAGCTTCGTGAAATTGCAGAGAAGACCGCGGATCAAGATCCTTGGTTCGGTATTGAGCAAGAGTACACATTCTTTGATGGCGCCCGTCCACTGGGCTGGCCCGAGAATGGTTTCCCCGCACCACAAGGCGGATATTACTGCGGTGTTGGTGCCGACGAAGTGTTCGGCCGCGACATCGTGGAAGATCACCTCGAAGCCTGTATCGCCGCTGGATTGAACATCTCCGGAATCAACGCTGAGGTTATGCCCGCACAGTGGGAGTTCCAAGTCGGCCCAGTGGGTGCATTGGCTGTATCCGATGAGTTGTGGTTGGCCCGTTGGCTGCTCTACCGCATCGCGGAAGACTATGGTGTAACCGCCACCCTTCATCCAAAACCCGTTTTGGGTGACTGGAACGGTGCCGGCGCACACACCAACTTCTCCACCCAAGCCATGCGCGAAGGTTGGGATCCCATCATTGCTGCATGCGAAGCATTGGGTACACGCCCTGCCGAACACATCGAAAACTACGGTGCCAACATCGAACTTCGTTTGACTGGCGACCACGAAACCTGCTCGTACAAGGAATTCAAGTACGGCGTTTCAGACCGTGGAGCGTCCATCCGCATTCCATGGATGGTGGCCCAAGACAAGAAGGGCTACATCGAAGATCGGCGTCCCAATGGGAACTGTGATCCATACTTGGTGACCCGGCTCATCCTTGAAACCGTCTGCGGCGTCTAAGACACCAACGACTGGACGAAAGCCCCGCTGATCTTCAGCGGGGCTTTTTTGTTTGCACAGACAAAAATTGTTTGCACAGACAAAAAAAAGCCCCCGCAGAGAGCGGAGGCTTTCAATCTAAGACGCTTAAACTACTGCGTCGTACCTTGGATGTACTGGCTTCCACCGTACGTAATCTTGAACTCAGCACGACGGTTCTGGCTGTATGAAGACTCGTCAGCACCCGAAGTGAGTGGACGTTCCTCCCCGTAGCTCACCGCCCGAAGACGACTGCTGGAGATTCCATTGTTCGTCATGTAGCTCACAACTTGGTTTGCACGACGCTGGCCAAGGGCCATGTTGTACTGGGTCGTGCCACGCTCGTCCGCGTGTCCCTGAACCTCGATCTTGACGTCGTTGTTTTGACTCATGATCGATACGTTGCCATCCACAGCGCCCCGAGAATCCGACCGCAATTCCGCACGGTCATAGTCGAAGTATGCCCGTTGCATGTTTTGCATGGGGGGGGGAGGTGGAGGTGGTGGGGGCGGTGGCGGTGGCGGAGGTGGTGGAGGAGGCGGTGGCACTTCTTTCTTACAGCCGGTCGTGGTCATCACTGTGACCGTTCCGACTGAAAGCATCAGAGCCAAGGCGAGGGCTTTACTACGGGTCATGGGTTCACTCCATGGGGTTAATGAATTCTGCTTATGGGTTGCAGTCCAAAATGACAACGTCCACCAATGCTTTTTCCTTCAATCGTGAAAAGTCTGTGTACCACGTGAGGCATTAAAGGATACGAAAAATCTACTCACGGAGGCCTCTTGATACCACCTGCCGAAATCCTTGCGGAATGGAACCTGACAGACGGAGCAAAACCAGCCCCCGATGCGGGCTTAATCAATGACACCTTCATTGTGGGCACCCCACCAACTGGCGTTCTGCAACGGGTAAATCCCATTTTCGGACCCGACATCCACCTGGATATTGAAGCCATCACAACACACCTGGAAGATGCCGGCTTGCGCACGCCACGGCTGGTGCGAACAACCACAGAAAAATTGTGCGTTCCGACCCAAGAGGGGGCCTGGCGACTGCTGACTTACGTTCCAGGCTCCACCATTCATACAATCCGTACCAAGGAACAAGCATCCAATGCTGCGGCGTTGGTTGGGCGATTTCACAGAGCATTGGAGACCCTGGAGCACACCTTCCACTTTGTAAGACCAGGTGCGCACGACACGCTTGCGCATATGGAATTGCTTCGCAGCACAATTGCCTCCTCTGAATCGCATCCATTGCTGGAGGAAACACGCACCATGGCGGATGAAATCCTTCAAAGGTGGGAATCTTGGGATGGCGTCATCGAACTCCCCACCAGAATCTGTCACGGAGACCTCAAAATATCGAACATTCGTTTCGATAAGAATGGTCGCAATGCCCTATGCCTGATTGACCTCGACACACTCAGTCATCAAACAATTGCTGTGGAAATGGGGGATGCTTGGCGAAGCTGGTGCAACCCGGCGGGCGAAGATGACCCAAAGCAAGCACGTTTCGACCTGGATATTTTCGAATCGAGTGCGGAGGCATGGCTACAGTCCGGCCCTCAGTTAACAGATGAAGAACGGGACAATTTGGTGCTCGGTATCGAGCGAATTTGTCTGGAACTGTCTGCGCGATTTTGCGCCGACGCGATTCGCCAGTGCTATTTCAAGGAAGACAGGGCGCGCTTTGCTGAACCAGGCACCCACAACCTTTTTCGTGCCGCCGGTCAGCTTCAAGTCGCACGCTCAGTGCGCAAGCAAAGGGCTGTTGCTGAGCACATCATCACATCACGTTAGTGGGTTCACATGTCTATACAACGTCCCAACGGCCCAGCCGGTTCATATTTCGCTTCACTCGGTGTCAGTACCGAAGTTCTTCAGCAGGTTCTGAATGCTGCCCTTTCCCGCGGCGGCGACGATTGTGATTTGTACTTTGAACACGTCAATTCCACATCCGTCTCACTGACCGATGGAAAAGTCAACCAAGCATCAACCCATGTGAGTTTGGGCATGGGAGTACGTGTGAGAATGGGCGATCAAGTTGGGTATGCATACTCCGAAGATCTTTCCCCAAAGGCACTTCAAACAGCCGCCCGCACCGCTGCTGGGATTGCCAACAGTGCAGTGCAGCGAAAAGTGGCGACGCCTGTTGCCATCGATCTACCCAACCACTACCCCGTCGCTCTTCCTTGGGACGATGTCGGGATTCAACATCGTGTTGAACTGGTCCGAAAGTGGGAGAAGGCCGCATTTGAAGCGGATGAGCAGGTCCAACGTGTAGAAGTCTCTCTCGCCGATGCCGCAAAAGTCATCATGGTCGTTCGGCCCGATGGACGCTTGGTGGAAGATTGGCGCCCAATGACCCGAGCAAGTGTACGCTGCACCGCCGAAGGATTGGGGGCCGATGGCGCCATGGTTCGGGAGTCCAGCGGCTACAACGTCGCAGGACGTGCAGGGTTGGAGTTTTTGGACGATGACCGCCAAGAGCGTTTGGTCAATGAAGCGGTGGCACGAACCGTTTTTCTCTTGGATGCAATCAGTCCGAGCCCCGGAGAAATGCCCGTCGTTCTGGCCGCGGGGCCAAGTGCCATCCTCCTTCACGAAGCGATCGGACACGGCATGGAGGCGGACTTCAACAGGAAGCGAATCAGCATCTATGCCGACAAAATGAATCAAAACATCGCCAACGACCAGGTCACCATCGTTGATGATGGGACCATCGATGGTGCTCGAGGGTCGCTCAACATCGACGACGAAGGGAACCGGACAGAACGAACCGTTCTCGTCGAAAATGGAATTCTGCGGTCCTATATGCACGATGAACTCTCGGCGAGCCATTACGGAATCAAACCGACCGGTTCCGGCCGTCGCCAAAGTTTTCGCCATGCACCGTTACCGAGAATGCGAAGCACAGTGATGGAGCCCGGACCGCACGATCCACAAGAAATCATCGAAAGCGTGGACCAAGGCATTTACTGCGTCAGTTTTGCCAATGGCGCCGTTCACATCGGTGGCGGTGACTTCAGCTTTTACATGAAAACGGGGTACCTGATTGAAAATGGAAAGCTGACCAAGCCGATCAAAGACGTCAACATCATTGGAAACGGACCCGAAGCATTGGCGAGAATTGATATGGTCGGAAACGATTTGGAGATCGATGAAGGCGGATGGACCTGCGGAAAAGATGGTCAATCTGTACCGGTCAGTCAAGGCATGCCCACAGTGCGGGTTTCAAGCCTGGTTGTGGGTGGGGAGCAAGCATGAACAACCTCAACGAAACGGCAAGCAAGATCGTCGAAACCGCAATGCGGCTTGGCGCATCAGAAGTCACCGCCTGGGCCAGTCAAGGCACTTGGACGGACGTAAAGCAGCGAGACGGGCGCATTGAGAAATGGCAGGATTCCCAGTCTTGTTCGGCATCTGCTGCCTTTTTTGTGAATGACCGTTACTCGGTCCACAGCACAAACGATCTGCGATCAGATGCGTTGGAACAGTTTATCGGACGAGCGATCGAAGCCACCCGTCACCTGGAGCCGGATTCCGATCGCCGTTTGGCAGACCCCGACGTGATGGGTACCCACCAAGACAGTTCACTCGACCAAGTCGACAACTCCCCTCCCGAGATTGATCACAGAACATGGGTGGACGCCGTCCAAACCGCCACCTCTGCAGCGATCCCGAAAAACCTACGCAGCGTCGAGGGCTTTGTCTGGAGTGGCTCATCCGAACAAGTCATGGTCACCTCCAATGGATTCAGTGGTGGAACGGCCACAACAGAATTCGGACACGGCGCAGACATCTCCATGGAAGATTCCGACGGGCGCCTTCCCGAAGCGGCGGATTGGGCGGTATCGCGCCACCATTCTGACCTGCTCAATGTGGAACGGATATCGCAACGTGCCGCGAACCGGGCCAAACGCCGACTCGGTAGTGGCCCCGTATCCAGCCGCCGAGGCGCAATGTTGGTCGAGAATCGTGTCGCCAGCCGAATCCTTGGTACCCTTGTGAGTCCGATGCACGGTGGTTCCATTTATGAGCAACGCAGTTGTCTATCAGACAAGCTTGGGAAGCAAATCGCCTCCTCGGCATTCTCGCTGATCGATGACCCACACATCCCGAGAGGTTTGGGGTCCCGACCTCATGACGGCGATGGCAGACCCACAAGCAAGCGCGATTTGGTGACAGACGGCGTACTGCAAACCTGGCTATTGAATGTGTACTACGCCCGCCGATTGGAATTGGAACCCACCACCTCTTCCACCTCCAATTTGCTCGTTCCAGCCAGTCAACACAGTCCTATGGAACTGATCGCTGACCTTCCCTGGGCCATCCAAGTGGACGGATTCCTTGGAGGAAACTCCAACCCAGCCACGGGCAAGTATTCTTTCGGTATTCGAGGAACATTGTACGAAAAGGGTGAGGCTGTTGCCCCAATCTCGGAAATGAACATCACGGGTTCGATATTCGACCTCTTGGCTGGCTACATCGGCGCAGCCAATGACCCATGGAACAGCGGCTCTTGTCGGAGTCCAAGTTTGTTGTTTGATGACGTGCAATTTTCAGGTCAGTAGCCTTCTCTTCTTTCTGTCAGGCCCAGTATTCGCGAATGAAGACAGTGCCGATGGAGAGGGGGATGGTGCGCCTCCAACCGAGGAGATCATTGTCCATGGAGAGATGGAGATCGCCAGAAAACGGGCGAAAGTCATCCAAAACTTAAAGCATCTTGGCTATCGAGAAGCCACCCGTCGAAATGGCCGCTCCATCATGCGACCGGCCGTACCCTACAAGCCGACCGTCATCGTTGACGATGATGCATGGATACACGTAAAACGCACACCTGTGCGGGTTGATCCCCCCGGAAAGAAAGACAACAAACTCCGATACCTCTGGTGCTTGCCTCCCTTCACCATCACGGCAGCCTGCGTGCAAGTCGGTGGTCAGGTCATCTCTGAACGCAAACTGGCACACTTCAAGGCAGATGTCGCGAGAGCCACAGATTACGAAATCCGCCAATGGAGACAAGCCGTCATTTCGCATGCCATGGACAAACGGTTGGGAGAAGACATCCCGGACATGCTGGATCGGGTTTGGGAACACGGCAAAATTCATGACTCAGATGAAACCGTGCTCGCCACTCCGATGGAACGTCGAGATACCATCATGGACTTCTGGGCCTCTCGCGCTTGTGTGCCCGAAGGTGAAGCCGTTCGCGCTGTTGCTGCCGACTTCATCGTAGAGGAAATCCAAAACTCAGCGCACCCCGCCTCTGCGGCAGAAATCGCGTCAGCCAACCAAAAACAACGCTGCCCAGACAGCCAACTGCTACCGATCGAGTCTTCGCGGGAACCTTGACTGTCACCATGGCCTCGGATAGCAGCGCCTCTACATTCCGAAAGCACTCTCAAGAGAGAGGCGGCCGGTCGGCCTCCGCTCTCTTTTTTTTTGGTTCAAAAAAACGTCATGGACTCCTCAAATCGCCTCACATTGCGTGACCAAATCCGCACCGTGGTGGAACCCACCATATTGGCGGCCGGTTTCCGTTTGTTGGCCATTGAACTGACGGGTGACCAGACGGGAGACGTGGTTCGGTTGTACTGCGATGGGCCCGATTTTGGCGTGGATGACTGCGCACGAATCAGTCGGGCACTGTCCCCCGTACTTGACGTGGAAGACCCCATGGAGAGTGCATACCGACTGGAGGTATCCAGCCCAGGAATTGACCGCCCTGTCCAAACCGCTGAGGATTTCATCCGATACAGCGGCTTCCGGGCCAAAATCAGACTGATCCCAGGACTCGATCGCCGCCGATACAGCGGGGTGCTTCGGGGCATGGAAGAAGGACAGATCATTATCGAGGTGGACGGCGAAACACATCGCGTACCCCTTGAACAACTCGATTGGGGCCACTTGGTTCTCGATCTTGATGAGTTTTCTCGTTTACAAGCCGCAAACAAAGCGGACATTCAGCAAGAAGGAGCACAATCATGATTAGCGATCTCGCCCGCCTGGTAGACGTGGTTCACCGGGAAAAGAACATTCCCAGAGACATTCTTATTGAAGTGCTTGAGTCGGCCATGGTCGCAGCTGGACGGAAACGTTTTGGACCCGATCGGGATCTCGAAGCGCAATTCAACGAAGACCTCGGCGAAGTCGAGTTGTTCGAATTCCGTACGGTTGTCGATGCAGTCGAAAATGACGAGGTCGAAATCAGCCTTGACCTGGCCCGAATTGCTGACCCCGAATGTGAGGTCGGCGACTCGCTCGGCATCAAGGTTGGTATCGAAGACCTTGGCCGAATTGCTGCGCAAACAGCAAAGCAGGTGATCATCCAAAAGATTCGGGATGCCGAACGCGAAATGACCTTCAACGAGTTCAAGGACCGCAAGGGCGAACTCATCACAGGTATCGTACGGCGCTTCGAGAAAGGCAACATCATTGTCGACTTGGGCCGCGCAGAAGCCATCTTGCCCAAGCGGGAACAAGTTCAAACTGAGACGTACCGCCAAGGCGATCGCATCCAAGCATACGTACTGGACATTACCCGTGCATCACGCTCACCACAGGTCGTTTTGAGCCGGACACATCCGGGACTCTTGATGAAGCTCTTCGAACTCGAAGTGCCCGAAATCTACGAAGGAATCGTACGAATCGAAGCCTGTGCCCGCGAACCCGGACACCGGGCAAAGATCGCCGTCTCCAGCATGGACCGTGATGTCGATCCAGTCGGCGCTTGCGTCGGCCTGAAAGGGTCGCGCGTACAAGCAGTCGTACAAGAGCTTCGTGGCGAAGCCATCGACATCATTCCTTTCCACCCAGACCCTGCCCGGTTCATCGTTCACGCGATTTCCCCGGCAAATGTCACCCGCGTGTTCATCGACGAACATACCCACTCCATGGAACTCATCGTTCCAGATGACCAGCTGTCGAAGGCCATTGGTCGCCGTGGACAAAACGTACGACTGGCAGCCCAACTGACGGGTTGGCGGATCGACATCTTCTCCGAGACCCGCCACGATGAAGTGACCGAAGCAGCGCGCTCCGAACTGACTCGGCTCGCCAGCCTCGACGAAGAAATGGTCGATGTGGTTATCCGTCACGGCTATCGCAGTGCCCAAGAACTCTACGATGCAGAAGCCTACGAGTTGGGTGGCATCTTGGACATTGAAGACGAAGATGCGGAAGCCATCATCGAACAAGCTGGCGCTGTTCTGGAAACGCTCATCCTGGAGGATCGGGCCAACAAAGCGGCTGCGGCTGAAGCAGCGGCCGAAGCAGCAGCCAACGCCCCCGAACTCCCTCCTGAAGCCGATGATGAGGACGTACCTCCCTCGGCAGACGATGTGGATGCAGAGGAACTTCCAGTCGCTGCCGATGAAGCCGACCTACCAGCAGCAGCAGACGAAGAATAGGTGAACCCACGAAGCTGCATCGCCTGCCGAAAAAAGCAGGACAGCAGAAAAATGATCCCTCTTGGTATCAGCCAAGAGGGATCATTTTTTGTTGGACGATGTACGGATGGGCGCGGCCAATGGCTCTGCATCAATTCAAAATGCATTCATCGCATTCTGAAAGAGCCCCACAAAATACGTAGAAAACGAGACTGCCCCGCTCCATCCCGAGAAATGGTCCAGGAACAGTTGTTCGCACATTTCTCAAACGAAGCCAAAAGGCACCTCGTGGAGGCATCAAAATCGGGCCTGATCGTTCATGGATCGCATCGAGTGAAGAAAGAGGTGAAACAAAACCTTTGTGTCATCCTTTTTTCCACGGATTCTGGAACTGCAACAAGAACCCAGATCGAAGAATTATATAAGCAAGTTCAAAGCTGGACTTTCCCCTTATCAAGCCGCGAAATCGGCCGACTGATTGGACGAGGACCCCGAAGCGTCTTGGCCCTACAACCTAGCCGCAGGACGCAAAGCCTGATCGATAGCTTGCGTGGGTGGGTAAGCCTGGGTTAGTGTCCCGGGCTTCGCTCAATCGGCCCTTTCAGCCCTCCCTCCCAGGACTTCTCGTCCAAGTGGAACC
>Ga0163108_10001449_pt1 | contig 17346 bp, 13 predicted proteins | sample Fk1155metaG_FD_109644 | JGI IMG/M metagenome (GOLD analysis project Ga0163108, IMG submission 109644) | Marine microbial communities from the Central Pacific Ocean - Fk160115 155m metaG | ecosystem: Environmental > Aquatic > Marine > Oceanic > Photic zone | place: The Central Pacific Ocean...
CCGCAATAGTCCCACTCCGGTTATGGACTCCAACCCCTACTTCACTTCAATCCGGTATGCTCCGGATTGGACCAGATTGAGGGTAATGCGTTCCTCCTCTTCCTTCTGGATGAATCCACCCTCGAACCGGTTGTCTTCTCCAGGGGCCTTGCCGTCGATGAGAACGGTGGCCTCGGGACCCGCTGGAAGCCGGACTAGCGCAGTAGTCTGGACAGGGGTGGTGCACTCGTAAAGGAGACTGCCATCCTCCCGGCGCTTCCAGTGAACTTCGATGCGTCCCCGGGGGGAGCTGTAGTGAGCCTTGACCCAGGTAATGGAAGCGGCGTCAGCCTCTCCTTGTTGCCACTCCGGAATCCAGGGCTCCAGGCGAATACGTTGGAATCCGGGAATGATGGTATCAATCCCGGCCACCTTGGACATAAGCCAGCCGCTCACCGCACCAAAGCTCTGGTTCAGCCCGGGATCCTGCGCCCGGCGTTTTTTCCCGGTTAGCCCCCAGCTGCTCTGCAGCGTTGTTGCCCCCTGGTCCACCTCATAACCCCAGGAGGGATACTTTGGCGTTTGCAGGAGCCTGAGAGCGACATTGTGGTTGCCGGTCCAGGTCAGCACCGGCAGGAGAGACCTCGTTCCCAGGGCCCCGCTCGTCATGCCGCTGCTGGCAGGGCCTTCCTTCGCCGCAAGAAGGGCAAGAAGGTCCTCAATGACTCTGGCCTTTGATACGTCAGTTAGTAATCCAAAGCGCAACGCCACTATGTGAGCGGTCTGGGATTTCTCCTTCAGGCTTCCATCCTCATTCACAAAATTCTTCCGGAACTCTGCCTGCAGTTCGACGAAGGTCCTGTTATAGGTCAGGTGATTAATGGGATTGCCCGCCACGCGGGACATCCCAGCCATGAGCCGGAAATCAAGGGCGAGCATGGCCAGGTCAATGAACCTTGAGGAAGTGGGGTCGTTGAAGTGCAGACGGTCACCCCGGCTCGTTCCAAACACTCTCCCACGTCCCCTGCGGTGCGCATCCTGTCGGGCCTGGAGGTATTTTTTCATCGCGATCCAGTTCTCTTTCACCACCTCTTCATCGCCATACATCCACCAGTGATCAAAAACCGCCAGGATCCCGGCATCGGAAAACCCTGCTCCGTAGGAGAGCCGATCCTCGGCAAAGGGGAAGGGGGCATGCCTGCGGTAGTAGCCCTGCCTGTCCCGGGCTCCCTGTAATTCCCTGAACCACTTCCGCAGGAAGGCTGCGTTGTCCGTATGGTAACAGGCGGACTTCGCAAAGAGCTGGACTGCTCCCAGGTCCCCCATTCGCTCGTTAACGAGCTCGGAACTCGAGGGAAGGTCGATCCAGTTGGCACGCTGGGTCCAGACACAGTTCCGGAAGATCCGGTTCACCCGCTCGTCACTGCACTCGAAGCTGCTGGTAAGCGGCGTGTCGCTGTGAATGACCAGTCCCTGGAGAAGATCCGGCCCGGGCTTTCCGGGGAGCCCCTCCACCTCGGCAAAACGGAAGGTGTGAATCGTAAAGCGCGGGGTCCAGCTCTCGGCAGCACCACCCTTGCACACATAGGTGTCAGTGGCGGTGGTGTCCCGTTGCCGATTCAGGGCAAGATCACCGGCCTCCACGCCATAGCGAAGGGTGAGCTTCCGGCCCTTCTCCATGCCCTTGACCTGCAGCCGGACATTGCCGGTGAAGTTCTGGCCGAAATCAAAGAGATAGCACCCGGGCCGGGACTTCGGGACGGTGACCGCAACTGGCTTTCTCTTCTCAACCACCCGGACAGGCGGTGCCGGATAGCCCTCCAGTGACCGTGGTTTCACGAAGCCAATTTCGACCGTCCGCCGACCAGTGCGATCCTGGAAGGGAGCCTTCACCGGCTTGCTGGAGGAGGCCTCTATCGCCTGTTCCCAAGCCTGGTCATCGTAACCGGTCGCCGCCCAGCCCTTGAGCTCTTTGTTGGCGTCGTAGCCCTCGCCCATGAGAAGGTCGGCCTCAAACTCCGGACCGGTGGTCACTTTCCAGCTCGGATCGCTGGTCACGATGCTCTGGGTCCCGTCGGCGAACTCAAGGTGGAGCTGCGCCAGAAGGGCCGGCGTCTTGCCGTAGAGGTTGCGCCCCGTGCCAAAAGGGCCAAACTTCTTCCGCTTTCCCGATCCGACGTAGCCGGCATACCAGCCGTCTGCCACAATCGCTCCCAGGCAGTTTTCTCCCTCCCGTATCCGCGAGGTGACATCGTAGCTGTGATAGTAGGTGCGTTGCGAATAGTCGCTCCACCCGGGCGCCAGATAGCCATCTCCTACCTTTGTTCCGTTAAGCTGGAGTTCGAAGACTCCCAGGGCGCTCGCGTAGAGATGAGCTCTCGCAATCTGTTTCCCTGCCTGGAAACTTTTCCGATAGTAACGGGGCGGAGGAAGGTGGAGCTGAAGGGGGTTTCGATGCAGAGGTTGTTCATCCTTGAAGGCAATCCACTTTGCCTTCCAGTTTCCGGTGCCAAGAAGGCCCATCGTAAAATGGGCGGACTCGCTCCAGGGGGAGGCAACATCCTTCTCATCCCAGACCTGAACCTTCCAGAAGACCCGCCGCCCGGACTGAAGGGGTTGTTCCCCCTTATAGAAAATGAGGTAGTTGCTGGAACTCCTTGTCTTCCCCGTATCCCACAAGTCGCCCTCATTGCGGGCCAGGGTGGCTTCGGAACTGGCCGCCAGGATACGATAGGCCCGCTGGGATTTCCCTTTTCCCTCCGTTTTGAAACGCCAGCTCAAGCGGGGAATCGCCGCATGCAGGCCGGTTGGATTGGTTCTATGCTCACAGGTTAGATTGGTGACCGCCAGATCCGCGCCGAGGAGCGGGAGGATGAGCAGGCTACTGAAAAGGGTGAGTTGTGCTCTCATGCTATGGAGGCAATTACGCTGGTGCACGGGCTAGGGAACAGGAGGTTCCATTGATGGGCAAGAACGTCCTGCCTGCTGGGAACCGAACAGATTTCCAGCAACTCCATTCCAGGAAAGAAAAAACCTGCCGGTCTTCCGACCGGCAGGTAAAAAACTACTTTTATCTGATTCTGAGAACCTTTGCGCCTTAGCGCCTGCGACGGATCAGGAGCGACAGCCCAGCGAGGCCAATAAGAAGGCTGCTGGAGGGCTCCGGAACGAGCGGGACAAGGTTAAGGGCTGCGTTATTCCTGTTAGGCACAGTGGACGGATTCAGCGTCCAGTTATCAAAGGATCCGAGGAGGACGGTTCCATTGGTAGTGCTTACGATTTGGGTGTCCAAGGTCGGCTCGGAGGCGGGGAAGCTTCCCAGCTGAACGACCGCGGCCTGCGTAGAACTGATAAGATCCGGTCCGTTCCCGAGCACGAGATAAATCGGATTACCGGAAAAGTCATTCGCCGCGTTAAGGGGAACGCCCCCTCCGCTTTGAACAGTGAAGCTTCCCAAAAAGGGAGCGTTATTGATGGCGCCTTCTGCCCCGTCAAACAATTGAAAGGCCCCATCAAGAGCCGATGAGGTCAAGGCGGTGTCCAGAACACTTGCGTCGAAGTTTCCAATTGCGGCATAACCGCCATCGACAGCGTTTCCAGCGTTATCAACGACTGACTGTGTAAAGACAGGGCCATTGCCGTTCGTCACCGTGATGCTGGCTCCAAAGGCAGAGACAGAGGACAGGGCGATGATAGCTACTACGTGCTTCAGTTTCATAGTGGTGTGTAATGAGTGTGTGGTAAGAAAGGGTTTTCTGGAGAGCAGCGGGTTCAAACCCCTCACTGCTCTCCAGAAAAGTCCAAATTAGAGACCTTCGTAATACTCCGGCGGATCAAGAGGAGCATTGAAGTCTGCTCCAGAGCCATTCTGGTCAATGATAATCCCCGAAGTCAGCTCGACGTCCTCACCACTGGCGAAAGTGGAGGCGTTCAGCCATCCATCAAACCCGGCGAGGGTCGAGTAGAAGTACTGGTCAAATCCGCTGGCGTCAGCCTTGGGCAGGTAAACCGTGTCCGCCTCGGAGGGTGCTGCATTTGCGGAACCCGTCACGCTGCCGGAGAGACCACTGTTGCCGAGGGTGGAACCCACGGGATAAACAGTGCCAAGATAGGTGAAGGCCTCGCTGACAGCGAGATTCGTGCTGGTCGTCTTGACCATGCCGGTCACGACAAGCGAAATGTTCGTGGCACCCTTCTCATGGACGACGAGACCGTCGACGTAGTTGAGAGGCAGGTCGCTGGCGTCCGCAAAGGTGCTAGCATCCAACCAGCCGGTAAAACCATCGAGCGTGGAATAAAAGACCTGGGTGAATCCGCCTGCCGCGGGGACATAAATGATGCTGGCTTCGGAAGGAGCAGCATTTGCTGAACCGGTGATCCCAGCGGAGTTGTCAGCACCGAAGACATCAGAAATCGTCTTGGCCGCGCGGATGGTGTAATCCGTTGCATCGTCAGCCACGACACCGGAGAGACCGGTCAGGTCGTTGGCGTTCCAGCTGTCCACTTCAATGACGGTGCCCTCGGAAGTCGTTGCCCCGGTAATCTCGACGAGGTAACGGGTTCCCGCAGCGAGGACGTCGGTAAAGTTCACATCGGCATCGCTCAGGCTTGTCGCGGTCTGGGAATCAAATGTTCCGGAAACCACTTGGGGCTCATGGAGACGAAGTCCGATAACGTTGAATTTGCCCGCATTAATCGTGAGGGTTTCATAACCGCCTGCGCCCGATGTTGCCTCCTGCGAGAGGGCAGTACCGGCGAGGAAGCTAAGCGAACCGGCCGCGAGGACCGCTTTCTTTAGTGTCGTTGCTTTCATGGCTATTGGATGACTCTGATATAGGTCGTTTTTGTTTTTAGGGGTGTGTTCTCAGTTTCCGCAGGCAATCCACCTGCAAAATAGCTACCGTAGGGGCACCCGGTCAATTTTTTTTTAAGAGATCGGAGAAAAAACAAATTAGCTAAACCGAAGGATCCCGACGTTCGTTAATTCCCTCTATTTTAACCTATTATAACTTATCGAGGCCTCAAAAATTTCCTCTATAAATACCCCAAAAGGCAATCTGTCGAACCTGTGACCCCGAATTGAGGCCGAAACGAACCAATCTCGATAGTTTTTTGGCGCTATGGAGCGCCTCCCCGGGGCCTGCGAGGAATTTTACCAGCAGCTCATTTCGCGGAATATTTCCAACCGTTCAAGGAGCTCCAATTCGGAGAGCTCTTCGATCCTCCGGGTTGAGAAGGCCTCGCAGGTGAAGGAGGCCATCACGGTGCCCCGCACCACCGCATCCCGAATCTGCTCGAAGCGGTAGTCGGTGGTTCCGAGGGAGGCGAGATATCCCGCCATGGCACCCAGAAAGGTGTCCCCGGCACCGGTCGGGTCGGCCACCTCGGAAAGAGGGAAGGCCCCGCAGCGAAACAGGCCATGATTGCATTCCGGAGGCGCGAAGAGAATGGCACCGAACTCGCCCAGTTTGATCACCACATATTCCGGACCCTTTGCTCGCAGAAGATTCCCGGCGGTCACCAGGTTGGTGGACCCGGTATACTCACGAGCCTCGGTCTCATTGATGACCAGAAGGTCAATCCCGGCAAGAACCTCCTCGAGTTCCTTGCGGGCGATCTCGATCCAGAGGTCCATGGTATCTGCCAGCACAAAGCGGCCGGGGGCCGTGCATTGAGCAAGCATTTCCAGCTGGTTGGCCGGCGCCATGTTGGCCAGCACCACTACCGGGGAAGCGGCCAACTCGGAAGAGAGGCCAACCTGCCAGTTCTGCAGGACATTGACCGCCACGTTGTGGGTGGTGCGGTCGTTCATGTTCTGGTGATACTCCCCACTCCAGGTGAAAGAGGCGCCGTCGGACCGGTCCACTCCCCCGAGATTGACTCCATGCCGTTCGAGCATGGCGAGATGCTCAGGCGGATAGTCGCTGCCGACGACCCCGACAAGATGAACCGGATCGGTGAAGTAACTGGCAGCCAGGGAAGCGTAGGAAGCCGATCCCCCAAGAAGATTTGTCGCTTCATCAGTGGGCGTCTTGACATTGTCGATAGCAATGGAGCCACCGACCAGGAGAGGGAGGGTATCGGACATGGGCACGGAGTTCGGACTCAATCCCGCGAAGATTCAAGCCCGATATTTCCCGCCGGAACCCCGGGGGTCTGCTCCCCGAGTCGCTCCCGTACCCCGCGACAGCACTCCGCAATATCGGGCGCCTGCAGGAGACCGGAAACGATGGCCACGCGTCGCGCCCCGGAGGCCAGCACCTCATCGAGATTGCCGGGCTTGATCCCCCCGATGCAGAAAACCGGAATCTGCCCGCCGACGGTCTCCTCGATCTCTGCAATGTCGTTGAGTCCGATGCCGGGGCGCCCTTCCTTGGTCGGTGTGGGGAACAGTGGACCGAACCCGATGTAGGAGGCGCCCTCCCTGAGGGCCGCCCACGCCTGAGAGGGGGTGTGGGTGGAGCGGCCCACCAGCGATCCCGCGGGCAGGCTGGCCACAGCTTCCGCCAGATCCCCGTCCTCCTGGCCGAGGTGTACACCATCGGCACCCGCCTCCAGCGCAACGTTCACGAAATCGTTCACGATGAGAGGCACCTCCCTTGCACGGCAGAGCGGGACGAGCCGTTGCGCGATCCTGAGGATGGCGGACTCCTCATGGTTCTTGGCGCGCAGCTGGAGGATATCGACCCCGCCTTGGAGGAGTGCCCCGGTCACCGACTCGCAGTCACCGGGCGAAATGTAACCAAGGTCCACAATGCCGTAGAGCCGGGCCTCGCTCTCTCTTCGCTGGCTCCGGCCATTCATTCGGTCCGGGCCTCACCGTCACGCGCCTTGAGATAGCGCTCCACCCACCCGATATCGTAGCGGCCCTCAATAAAGTCGGGGTGATTCACGATCACCTGCTGGAAGGGGATGGTGGTATTGATCCCTCGAATCATGAACTCCGAGAGGGCGCGCCGCATCCGGGCAATAGCCACATCCCGGCGCGCACCCGTCACGATGAGTTTCGCGATCATGGAATCATAGTAGGGAGGCACCGTGTAGCCGGCGTAGACATGTGTGTCGACACGCACACCCTTACCCCCCGGGGCGTACCACAGCGAGATGTTGCCCGGGCTCGGCGCGAAATTGTTGTAGGGATCCTCGGCATTGATGCGGCACTCAATGCTGTGCCCGCGGGGTTGCGCGTTGCAAACATGGGAAGAGAGTGGTTCGCCGGCCGCCACGCGAATCTGTTCCTTGATGAGTTCGCACCCCATCACTTCCTCCGTTATGGGATGTTCCACCTGAATCCGCGTGTTCATCTCCATGAAGTAGAAATTCTCCGCAGCTTCATCGACGAGGTACTCGATGGTCCCCGCGTTCTCGTAGCCGATATTCTTTACCAGTTCGACCGAGGCTTCCCCCATGGCCTTGCGCATCTTCGGGGTAAGAAGCGGACTGGGGCACTCCTCGATGATCTTCTGGTTGCGCCGCTGCATGGAACAGTCGCGCTCCCCGAGGTGGGCCACGTTCCCCTGGGAGTCTGCCACCACCTGGAATTCGATGTGGTGGGGATTGAGCACGAGTTTCTCGAGATAGCAGTCCCCGTTGCCGAAAACAGCCTGGGCCTCGTTGCTCGCGGCCCGGTACTGGTCGAGGAACTCCTCCTCTTTCAGGGCCGGGCGCATTCCTTTCCCTCCCCCACCCGCGGTGGCCTTGATCATGACCGGAAATCCGATCTTCCGCGCCGCGGCGAGGGCGTCGCCTTCGCTCGCCATCAGCCCCTCCGTCCCGGGGGTGACCGGCACGCCATACTTGGTGGCGGTGGCACGGGCGGTGTTCTTGTCGCCCATGGCACGAATCAACTCCGCGGAGGGCCCGATGAACTTGATCTTGCAGCTCTCACAGATCTCAGCGAAGCGCGGATTCTCCGAGAGAAACCCGTAGCCCGGGTGGATGGCGTCCGCCTGGGTCACTTCGGCGGCCGCAATAATGCGATCGGGCTTCAGGTAGCTGTCCTTGCTTGGCCCCGGCCCGATGCACACTGCCTCGTCGGCCAACTGTACGTGCAGGGAATCGATGTCAGCCTCGGAGTATACCGATACCGAGGCCACCCCCAGTTCCCGGCAGGCCCGGATGATGCGCAGCGCAATCTCGCCGCGGTTGGCTACGAGGACTTTGGAAAACATCGCGAAAGGATGGTGGAATCGGGAAAACCCGCGGGAGGAAGATACGCGAACGGATCAGGTCACGCGAAAAAGAACGTCCCCATACTGGACCGGCGAGGCGTCCTCTACACAAATCTCCGAGATCGTCCCGCTGACTTCCGCCTTAATCTCGTTCATCACCTTCATGGCCTCAATGATGCAGAGGGTCTGCCCTTCGCTGATCCGGTCTCCCACCTTGACGAACTCGTCTGCCTCCGGCGTGGGTTTGCGGTAGAGGGTCCCCACCATGGGCGACTCGATAACCTCCCCGCTCTCGACCGGTGCCTCGCCGTCCTCAGCAGCAGGTGCCACCGGAGCCCCCGGGACCGCAACCGGAGCTGCCGGGGCAATGGCGAGTCCCCCAAGAGCCTCGCGAATCGCTTCCACGTCCGTCCCCTTCTTCAATTTCAAATTGAAGTCCTCCTTCTCCAGATGGAAAAGGCTGAGCCCTTGCTCTTCCATGAGCTCGACGATTTTGCGAATTTCCTCCAGGTCCACAGCGCGCGCAGGTGAGTTGGCAGCAGAGTCAGGGTCCGCGCTGGGCGGGTCAAGCGCCAAGCAAGCGGTGATTGGGGATTGGGTGTCCGGGAATTGGGCCTTAGTTTGCCCCCGTGAAATCGACGTTGCGCCCTGCTGAACCGGGGGAGATCATCCCCGAGGATTATTTTCGGCGGCTCACTCCTGCCGAGTTGTTCACAACGGGGGCCCCGCTGGAGGTCGACCTGGGATGCGGAAACGGCACTTTTGCCCTCGAAATGGCGCAGCAGTTTCCGGACCGGAACTTCCTGGCGGTCGAGCGCCTGCTGGGGCGGGTACGCAAGATCTGCAAGCGGGCTTCCGAGACCGGGCTCAAAAACCTGCGCGTGCTCCGGCTGGAAGCGCGCTACACCGTCGAATGGCTCCTCCCCCACGCCTCCGTCAGCCGGCTGCACCTGCTCTTTCCCGACCCCTGGCCCAAAGCCAAGCATCACCGCCGCCGTCTCGTGCAGCGCGACTTCCTTCACGCGCTGCGCAAGGTCCTCGTCCCGGGGGGGGAGTTTCTCTTCAAAACCGATCACGAAGACTACTTCGAGTGGGCCAGGGAAGAGCTCGCGCTCTTCGATCACTTCGAATCCCTTCCCTGGGATGAAGGGGCCGACAAACTTTCCTTCTACCCCCAGACTACCTTCGAGACGCAGTGGCGAGCCGAGGGCCGCGCCGTCCACCAGCTCCGCATGCGCAACCCGACCGCCTGAGAGACCTACTTGCGCAGGATCATCCGCTTGCTCGGATTGCGGAAGCTCCGCAGCTCCAGTTCTCCGTCGCGGAACTCCATCATGACCGCCCCGGTTTCGCCCTGGCGCCAAAGGGCGATCCCCGCTCCCCTCACCGCCTCTGCCCAACGCTCGGGCACCCGTTCGGAAAGGGGATACCGGTCCTCCTCCGCCACGATCACGGCAGGATCGACCGCCTGCACAAATTCCATGATGCCCGAATAGTCGGAACGGTGACGCCCCATGATCCAGAGGTCGCAACTCAGATCCACCCCGCTCTCCAGCATTTCCTTCTCGGTATCGAATCCAGCATCTCCGGTGATGAGAACCCGCCAGCCGCGCCAGTGAAGGCGCATGACCATGCAGCGATCATCCGCCCGACTGCCATGTTCCCGGTCGGCTACGCGCAACACTTCCAGTTCCGCTCCGTCCCCCAGGGGATACCGTCTTCCCGCTTTCCCAAGGTGCACCCGACAACCTGACTCGGCGGCCCCCTGCACCAGCTCCCGAAAAGCCGGACTGGCAGCCTGCTCAACAGGGAGGAGGAGCTGCCGGGGTCCATAGTGGGGCACGGCCAAGGCCAGCCCCCCTGCGTGACCGGTCTCGGGATGGGTCAGGACCATCGACTGTGGAACCGCGCCCGCATCCTTCAGGGCAGGCTTCACCATCCTCCGGAACTGGTCCTGGGCGCCCCCGTCTATAAGCACTCCTTCGCCCGCTCCCACGTAGATCGCAGCATCGCCGTCCCAGAGATCGAAGACCAGCATGCCCCTGGTCCATCCTCCCCGTCCCTGCAGCTCAAAGTGGCTGCCCGGAATCTCCGTCACTTTTTCAGCAATCCGGTATGCCCCTTCCGCCAGCAGTGCATTGCCCCGGTTTGCTCCCGTCTGCAGCGGCTCGGCCACCAGTCCAATCACCACTCCCACGAGGGCCACCGAGAGAATAAGGAAGACCAGCGGCACCAGGAGCATGCTGGCAAACACGGCGGCGGGGGTCACGATCCCGAAATGGTATCCGATCAGGGGCATTGAGCCGAGCCAGGCCGCCAGGGAGACCACCAGCAGGCCCACCACGTACTTGCGCAGCGCAAGGTTCCACTGCTGTCCCCGCGTGTAGAGTGCGTGGGGAAGGAACGGGTCCCCTTCGGTGACAGCCTGCAGCCACCGGGAAAAGAAGGGAGCCACCAGGATAATCATCCCGACCACCACGTAGGACAGTTGGAAGCCGACTTGCGCAAGCTGGTGAGAATCCATGAGAAGCACGGCGGGCAGACTGGCTAGCAGGCTGTTGGCCAGCGAAGGCTGCCGTCTCACCGCAAAGCCAACCAGAAAGACCGAGGCCATGAAGACCGCGCGTAGAGCAGGCGGCCGGAGGCCGGTCACGAAGACATAGCCCCACATGATGGCGAACACGGCCCATAAGCCCCACATCCGCGGCACCCGGAAGACACGCATGAGCATCCAGGCCAGGGCCCCCACCAGGCCCACGTGCAATCCGCTCACCGCGAAGATGTGCATCGTTCCGCTCTTGCGGAACGCACCGTAGTAGTCGGCCCCTTCCGAGCGATCCCCGAGAACGAGCCCCCGAATAAGGATCGCCCCCGCCTCCTCTTCTTCGAGTCCGGATACGATGCGGGCCCGCAATTCGGTGCGTAAATCCCAGGCAAGGCGATGGAGGGTCAGGCTCAGGCGCGGACGGGCCACGATCTCGTGGGTCCCGGCCCGAATCTCACCCGCCAGTCCGTGGCTCCGGATCCAGTTCATCCCGTCGAACTCGGCCGGGTTTCGGGCGGCCGAAGGGAAAAAGGTCTGCCCTCGCAGAAGAAGCACGTCGCCGGGCTTCACCTCGTTGGGCAGATCACGTACCGCAACCAGGGTGCGGCGCAGGCCCCGGGGATTCCGCTCGCTGGCGCTGATCCGGAAAACCGCCCGGGGAAGAAAGCCGCCCCGATCGCGCAAACTAAGAACGGTCCCCTCCACTTCCACCCGCGTGCGGCCATTGGCATGAATCCAGGCTTCCCCATCCGACTGCCGCTGGAGACGGTCGTAGTGGACACCCCACAAAAGGGCCCAGCCCACACATCCTGCCGTCACCATCCAGCGACCCGCCCTTGCGGAGACCAGCATCCCGACCGCGGGCAGGACAAGCCACGGCAGCGTCCACCCGGCTCCCGCACACAAGATTCCCAGACCGCACCCAAGGGCCGGGACGAGGAGCGGCACCCGGGTCAGGAAATGCGCCTCGCCTTTGTTCACAGGCCGGGGCTGTTAGATCGCTCCCAGCTCGCGCAGGCGGTGCGTGGCATTGGCAGAGTGCCGCGTCTCCGGAAAGAGCTCGACCACCTGCTCCAGGATGCTCACCGATTGTGGCTTGTTCTCCTTGTCAACCTCATAGAGCTCCGCCAGGCGGAACATGAAGAAGGCCGTGTCGTTGACACGCCACTCGCGGCTCTCAAGAGCGGTGCGCAGGGTCTTGATGGAGGCATCCAAATCCTCCAGTTTGTCATGCTGGATCTTGGCAATCTCGATCCAGGGAAAACGGTTCTCCGGTTGCGCCAGCGCCACCGCACGATAGGCGGCGATCGCGGCTTCATAGTCGCCTCTCGCGAGGAAGGCCCGCGCATCGTGCATGGGATCGATCTCCACTTCCTCGGCCGACCCGTAGAACATGTGGGTGAAGCGATGAACCAGGTTGGGCAGCATGAAATATCCGAAGACGATGGCAGCGTAGGTTGCCACCACGAGGATGAGAACGATTGCCACCAGGATCTTGGCGCCAGCCGAAACTCCCTGCGGTTCCCAGCCCTCGATCTTTTCCTCTCCATACTTGTCCTCGACGGTCCGGCCCTCGCTCCTGGCGAGTTCCAGCTCCTGCTCAGTCGGGACCTCCTGCGTGATGGGCCCCAACCCGATCATGATCAGCCAGGCCACACAGATGAGGGCAACCAGGATGCAGAGATTTATGATGAACTTGCGATCCATTGATACCGTAGCGCCATAAAAGAAAAACGCACCCGCCGCTGAATGACAATCCCTGAAGGTCCGCCCATTGTGAACAATGGACCTTCGTCAAAAAGCCACGGCTTACACCGTGGCTTTGCCGGGAGCGAGACGGCGGTCTTCAACAGGAACGTGCTCCGTTGAGACCACTGCTTCGCTTCACTTACTTGCCGTAGTCGATGGTGGGCAGTTCCTTGAACTTGGGCAGCGGGCGCAGGGCCGGGGCCTTGGCCTCACCCGTGCAGCAACCGCAGGAGGTCAGGGCCAGGGCGGTCACCGCTACTCCGGCGAGGGCGATCAGTTGAATGAGCTTCTTCATCGTAAGTGTGTAAATGCTGGGCGGGAATCTCAGGGGAGGCTCCCCGCATCTCAAGGCAAAAATCAAGCCCGGGGCCACAAATCAGTGACCCCGGGCTTGCGTTTAAAGCATGCTTACTTTCCGGGCACCACCACGTTCGGCGGCGCTGTGGGGGCAGGAGCACTCCGGTTCGACGCGCAGGATGCAAGTGCCAAACCGGTCAAGGCCGCAAGGACGGCAACGATCTTAGAAAGTTTCATGGTAGAATTTTGTGTGTTTCAGGCTGATCTCCGGAATGGAGAGCATTTGCCCGATGATCAGTGCACCTTAAGCATTATTTCCCAGGTGCCACATAGCTCGGAGGCGCGGGACCCGAATTTGAGCAGGAAGAGAAGGCCAAGGCCCCAAGGGCGGCCACCGCGATCGCGATTACTTTCAGGAATTTCATTGTCTCGCTAGTTATTGGTTCAGGCTAATTGATCAGGCGATGCGCCTGATGAGCTTGAGCATACCCCACGCCAAATTGACCGCAAGCGTGAAAGCACCAGCCCATTCGCCCCTATTTTACGCCTTCCAGCCCGGCTCCCTTCGATCTTTCCGCCTGGGGCACCCTGAAGCGATTTCACTCCCCGGCCACGTTTGGGACTAGACGATCGGGCGCTTTCGACTAATACCCGGCGCGCCATGTCCCATTCCCCTCATGTTGCCCTCGCCGGTGCCACAGGCGCCGTCGGGGAGGAAATGTTGAAGTGTCTCGAGCAACGTGATTTTCCGGTGGGGGAACTCACGCTTTTGGCCTCCGCGCGCTCGGCAGGGCGAAAACTCCGCTTCAGGGACCGTGAAGTCACGGTCCAGGAACTGGGCCATGACTCCTTCCAGGGGGTCGATATCGCCCTCTTCAGTGCAGGAGGCAGCCTCTCCCTGGAATTCGGACCCTCCGCCGCCGCCGCAGGTGCGGTGGTGATCGACAACTCCTCGGCTTTCCGGATGGATCCCGAGGTCCCCCTCGTGGTGCCCGAGGTCAATCCTGAAGCGGCCAAAACCCGTCCCAAGGGCATCATCGCCAACCCAAACTGCACCACCATCGTTACCATCATGGGGCTCAATCCGCTCCACCGGAAGTTCGGACTCAAGTCCGTCATCGCATCCAGCTACCAAGCGGTTTCGGGCAGTGGCCAGGCGGGCATCATGGAACTCTCGGACCAGGTCAGGGCCCTCTCGGAAGGCCGGAACGACTTCACAAGGAATGTCTACCCGCACCAGATCGCCTTCAATGTCATTCCCCATGTCGATCAGTTCATGGATGGAGGATATACCAGGGAGGAACTCAAGATGCTCAACGAAGGGCGCAAGATTCTTGAACTGCCCGATCTGCAGGTGACCTGCACCTGCGTGCGCGTCCCGGTCTACCGCTCGCACTCGGTCTCGGTCACCGCCCAGTTTGAGCGGCCAGTCAGTGTGGAGGAGGCCCGCGTGGCCTACGAGGGCTGCCCGGGCATCCGCGTGGTGGATGATCCCGCAAATGCCCTCTATCCAACCCCGCCCGACACCACCGAGAAGGACGACTGCCTGGTGGGCCGCATTCGTGAGGACATGGTGCTCGAAAATGCCCTCGCCCTCTGGGTGGTCGGGGATCAGGTCAGAAAAGGGGCGGCCTTGAATGCGGTGCAGATCGCGGAATTACTCTGAGGGGAATCGCCGGCAACAGCCCCCAAAAGACCGGGTCCTCCACCTTGATTTCACCAGGATCCGTCTGCCCACATGAATTGGGGGCTTGGGTAATTGGATCCTTGGGTATTTCCTAGGAGCGTGTCCGACCTCAAGGCCTACCTCCGGGAGCAGCAACGCATGATTGCCGCGGCCCTGCAACGGTTCCTGCCCCGCTCCTCGGTCCGCCCCTCCACCATCCACCGCGCCATGCGCCATCCGGTCTTCGCGGGAGGCAAACGTCTGCGGCCCATCCTTTGCCTGACTGCCGCGGAGGCCTGTGGCGGAGACTCCGAACACGCCCTTGCCCCGGCCTGCGCAGTCGAGCTGATCCACACCTATTCCCTCGTCCATGACGATCTGCCCTGCATGGACGATGACAACCTGCGCCGTGGTAAACCTACCACCCACGTCCTCTTCGGTGAGAACGTGGCGGTTCTGGCCGGCGATGCCCTCCTCACGGAAGCCTTTGCCATCATCGCCCAAACCCCGGAGCGCAAGAGATACCGGACCCGTGACTACGTGACGGAACTGGCCTCGACGTCGGACTCACGCCGCCTGATCGGCGGACAGATCATGGATCTTGAAGGCGAGGGCAAAGCCCTCACCAGGGCCCAGCTGGTCCGGATCCACGAGGCCAAGACCGCCGCTCTCCTCACCTCATCCCTTCGCCTCGGAGGGATGAGCGCCAATGCGAGCGCCTCCAGGCTGCAGTCCCTCACTGACTTCGGGAAATCCCTGGGCCTGGCCTTCCAGGTCATCGATGACATCCTCGATGTCACCCAATCCACCGAGAAACTTGGCAAGACCGCGGGGAAGGACGCCACGGTGGAGAAGGCCACTTACCCTGCCATTCTCGGCCTGGAGAAGAGCAGGCAGGAGGCCCAGCGCCTCACCCGAAAGGCCCTGACCGCCCTCCACCCGCTCGGCCGCCGGGCTGCCCGACTCCACCAGATCGCGCACTATCTCCTGGACCGGGACTACTAGGCTGATCCCGGGACGGGCCCCTAGAACCGGAAGGTCGCATCCGCCTTCAGCGTCAGGTCCGATCGCTGCAGATCCAGACCGCGCTCCTCGGCCAGAAGCGACTGATTCAGGACCAGATAAATCGTCGATCCCGGTCGATATTCCCAGCGGATCCGGGAGTTGAATCCCACCTCGTTGGAAAGGCTGTCATACTGCGCCAGGGTGGACCACCCGAGATCGGGAGTCAGGTTCCAGTTGACTCCAAGGCTCCCCACATGCGCATCGAACGAGCCCTCACCAAGGTCCACCATGTTATACTGATAGGTCCCGCTGATACGGAAGTGCCGGCTGGGATTCCACTCCAACTGCGCCGACCCCTGAGTTCGCCATCCATCATAGAACTCCCCCGCCTCCACCGAAAACTCCCCCCACAACGGACGCGAACTGGTGGCTTCGAATTCCAGGCGGGCCTTGGTCCAGGAATACTCGCCCGCCGGCACCATGATGTCTCCCATTTCGAACGCCTCGTCCGGGCGGTCGATGTTGTGCGAGAGGCGCAGACTCAATTCATCCGTACTGGCAAATTCCAGGTTGAAGGGCGCGACCCCAAACCGGGCGGAATCAAGTCCCCCGGACGTCCGGGACGTCACGCTCACATCCGCTCCCCCCGCCAGCTCGCGATACCAGCCTGATCCTCCCGGCCGATGCTTCCGGCGAATCAGCCCGGACACGGTGCGGATCCCCGTCCGTCGCACAAACCCGAGGGCCGGATCGAATCCCGGGCCGATCTCAAGGTAACTGAGCGACCCATCCCAACGGTCGTTGGGATAAGAGAGCCGCCCCCCGAAGGCATAATCCGTCCCGTGCCCCCCTCCCGCCGCCTCGGCATAGTTCCCAAGGCCATAGAGGTTGGCTTCCAGGATCCTGTCGTCGAGGAATTCGTTGGTCCGGAAGGTGAAATCCACTCCTCCCACATAGTTGTCGAGACCGGAACTGGGATCTCCCCCGGTCGCGATCACTCCCACCCGGGACTGGGAGAACACCTGCTTGGTCACCCGGGCCGCGAAGACGTTCTGTTCATCCAACCCGGGGGGACCCTCCAGGCGGGCATGGGTAAAGCCGACATCATAATCTCCCAGCCGTCCCGCCAGCTTGGTGGCCAGTTGAATGGGAATGATCCGTCCGTCCGCCAATCCGATCCGCCGGGTAAAGTAGGGCATAAGGGACGAACCCCTTCCCCTCCGCCGAGATCCCGGTCCAAAATTGTAGGTCCCGCTGTCCTCCAGAAAGAAGTCCCGCTTCTCAGGAAAAAAGAGCGGGAAGCGGGTGAAATTGACCACCCGTTGATCAACCTCCGTCTCCGCGAAGTCGGTATTATAGCTGATCGTGGCTGAGAAATTGGGCGTAACCCGGTAGCGCAGATCGGCCCCCAGGTCTCCCCCGAAACTGTCGCTTTCCCCCTTGCGGCTTTCGTAGCGCCCCACCGAATAGGGGGAGAACTCCAGCCCGAGTCCCTGCCGCATCCCTCTCAGCCCGGTGATGTCTCCCGCTTCACTGGCATTGTGGGACTTGATTTCATCCTTCCACCCCGTCCAGCGGATGGCCTCGTTCTTTCTCCGGATCCGCCGCGACATGTTGAAGCCCCACACCGTCCCGTCCGGATCAAAGCTCACCGTCTTGAAGGGAATGGCCAGCTCGACAAACCATCCCTCGTCCGTGATGCGCGCCTTCGACATCCAGATCCCGTCCCAGGAAAAGTTCATCCCCGTGTTGTTGGTGATCAGACCGTCTGACTGGGCCCCGGTTGGGTTGACCGCGAAGACGTAGCCGTTGCGCTGATCGTGAAAGGTGTCGAAGAAGAGGTAAACGAAGTCCGAGCCCGTGAAAATCCTGTCACGGCGCATGGAACGCGCCATCACCACTCCCGGTTCGGAATCGTAACACCACACCCCGAC
>Ga0163108_10001450_pt1 | contig 17346 bp, 12 predicted proteins | sample Fk1155metaG_FD_109644 | JGI IMG/M metagenome (GOLD analysis project Ga0163108, IMG submission 109644) | Marine microbial communities from the Central Pacific Ocean - Fk160115 155m metaG | ecosystem: Environmental > Aquatic > Marine > Oceanic > Photic zone | place: The Central Pacific Ocean...
TAATTCTTGAACTGCCATTGCCATTATGTGAGCAGCATCGTGTCTTATTACATCTAGGCCCTCTTTATCTTTATTGGTAATTATTTTAACTGAAGAATCTTTTTGTATTGAAACACTTAAATCTTTCAATTCACCATTCACACTCATAATAAGCGCTTGTTTTGAAAGTGATTTGCTTATCTTCTCAGCAACCTCTAAACCGGTTACCTTGTTTTTAAAGCTTAACTTTTTTCCATCTGGTAAAGTTATATTTGGCATTTATTTAATTAGCTTTTTATATTCTAGAAATGTTGAATAACACATTTGTTCTACATCAAATTTCTTTAATACATTTTTCCTACCTTCATTTCCAATTGATTGCAACTTGTCTTTGTCCATTTCTATTAACTTGTTTAAATTTTCCGCAAGAGATTCGGGGTTATTATTCTCAAATAAAAATCCTGATTTTCCGTTAACTATAGTCTCTGTAGAACCGCCATGATTACTAGCTAAAATCGGTCTTCTCATTGCTTGTGCTTCTACCGATATTCTACCAAAGGCCTCTGGCTCAATAGAAGAAGATACAACCATATCCGAAACATAATAAGCAATAGGCATTTCTTTAAGATGTTGAAGAAAAAATACTTTGTCTCTTAGTCTATATTTTTCAACTGCTGAGATTAACTTTTTAAAATAAACTTTTCTCCCTTGATGAGAGCCCAATATTATTACTTGAAAATTTTCCTTGTTATATTTGGTTTTAAGTAAATTAAGAGACTCAATAAACATTTCCTGGCCCTTCCACCCTGTGAGTCTTCCTGGCAAAAGGATTTTAAATTTTTCAGAACTAAGTTTTAATGAAGAATAAAGGTTTTGAACTTTATCATTAGTAATATTAGAATTATCAAAATATTCAGTATTTATTCCTCTAAAGATTACCAAAAGCCTCTTTTGAGCATTAATTAAATTACCATAATTTTTGTGTATATGATTAAAAACAAAATTGGATCCAGCTATTATTAAATTTGATCTAACCATTACCGAATTATAAAATTTTTTTATACTGTTTGAAAAATTATAGATACCATGAAAAGTAGTAACAAACTTTCTTCTGGTAATTAAACAGGAAACAAAACAGGACCAAGCTGGCGCTCTGCTTCTTGCGTGAACAATATCAATTCGAAGAAAAATTATAATTAATGAAATTAAGATTGTATTTAATAAAATTAAAATTGGATTTTTTGATTTTACAGGAAGTCTTATAACTTTAACTTTATCTTTGCGAATAAATTTTAACAGGGGACCGCCGCTGGTAATTATATAAGATTTACAATCTTGTTCTGCGAGATAATGCGCAATATCGTAGCAGCCTGTCTCTGCTCCGCCATAACCCAGTTTTGGAATTACTTGCAATACTTTAAAACTCATCAATTAATTTTTTCCCATTCCAAAGCTGTCTTTAAAATATAATTTAAGTTATTAAATTTTGGTTTCCAATTAAATTTTTTTTTAAATTTGTCACTATTTGCAATAGAAACTGATATATCCTTTTCTCTTCGAGGCCCTATTTCAACTTTCAATTTATCATTAATAATATTTTCCATTTCAGTGATTACCTGTTTAACTGAATATCCTTGTCCATAACCACAATTATAAATATCCGATACAGAATTTTTAAAAAGAGCGTTTGCTGCAGCAGCGTGTATGTCAGCAATGTCGGAAACATGGATAAAATCTCTTATAGCCGTACCATCTTTTGTTTTATAATCATCTCCATTAATAATTATTTTGTTTCTTTTCTTAGTTGCCGCCTCGCATACTACTTTGATCAAATTTGTAGAAGATTTTGATATTAATCCAGATCTCTTGCTTTCATCGGCCCCTGCAACATTAAAGTATCTTAGAATTATGTGTTGTGTTTTTTCATTCTTTGAACTTTCTATTAAAAATTTTTCTATTTTACACTTTGATTCTGAGTATGGATTAATGGGTTTTAAATCGTCAGTTTCTTTTACATGTTCTGAATGAGAGTCTCCATAAACTCCTGCTGTTGAAGAAAATATAATTTTTTTTATATTATTTTTAAAACAGTTTTTAAAAAAAGTTTTTGATTTTTCAAAATTATGAACCTGATATTTTTCAGGATACTTAACGGATTCGTCCACTCTTGTTAAACCTGCAAAATGCATAACAATATCAAATTTATTTTGTTTTAAAATTTTTTCCACTGATTCCTTGTCAGCAATATCACACTCGTAATATTTTGCCTGGGACGGAATAAGTTTTTTGTTCCCTGTAATTAAATTATCTATTACTGTTACAGAATGTCCGTTGTCGATAAGAGATAAGGCGGCATGACTTCCAATATAACCTGCGCCACCAGTCAATAGAATATTCATAAAAATGATTTTAACATCTATTTAAATTAAATGATAAAATAATATAGTATCAGATTAGTTGAATAAACTTTATATGAAAAAATTTAAATACCTTAAAATATCAAAAACAAAAAAACTTAGATATATTCACAGTTATACCAACAAAAATCTGTATATAGTTTTTTTTCCTGGTTTTATGTCTGATGTTGAGGGAGAAAAGCCTAGGTCATTTAAACAATATGCAATTAAAAAAAAGTTGGGTTTTTTGGCTATAGAATATTCTGGTCATGGCAAATCCTCTGGAGAATTTATTAAAGGCAACATAACAAAATGGACGAGGGATGCTAGAATTTTAATAAAGAAAATAGTTAAGAAAAAAAATTTTATAGTAATTGGATCTAGTATGGGAGCTTGGATTTCATTAAATCAGTTTAAATATTTTGAAAAACAAATAAAAGGATTTATTGGCATTGGATCTGCGCCTGAATTTTTAGATAGGCTGATGTGGAAGCAGTTTTCAAAAAAAATCAAAAGAGAAGTTATTAAAAAAGGTGTTAGTATAATTAAACATGGGCAATATGAATACCCTATTACACACCAATTAATTAAAGATGGAAAAAAAAATAAAATTTTATCAAAAAAAATAAAATCGAAAATTAATGTAACTATGTTTCATGGACAAAAGGATGAGGTTGTTCCAGTTTCATTTTCCAGAAAAGCTTTAAAATTATTTATTCAGGCTAAAAAAAAACTTGTAATTATAAAGAATGGTGATCATAGTCTTTCAAGTAAAAAAAATCTTAAAAAAATTACTAAAGAGTTAAATGAAATCACTGAAAAAATATCTATTTAATGAAAAATGTTAAAACTATAAGTTTGATGTTCCCGCTTTACAAAGACAGGAGAACGGTCAAAAAAATGATTTTTAAAAGTTTAAAAGTATTAAAAAAAATCAAAAAAAAGTATGAAATCGTTATAGTAGATGACGGCTGTCCTGAAAATTCTGGAGATTATGCAAAAAAATTATCAAAAAATATTCCTTCGGTTAAAGTAATTTTTCATAAAAAAAATTTAGGCTACGGAGCAGCTCTTAAGACAGGAATGAAAAATTGCAAATATGATTGGATTTTTCAGATTGATGGCGATGCTGAATATGATGTTAATGATTTGCCTAGATTAATAAAATCATCTCATAATTCTGACTTAGTTATTACCTATAGGTACAAAAGAAAATATAACACGGTACGGATAGTTATATCTGTGGTTTACAATATGTTGTTGCGAATTCTGTTTAATACAAATTTTAAAGATGTATCTACTGGATCTAGGCTGCTCAAAAGATCAATTTTAAGAAAAGTTAAATTAACTACCAACAGTCCATTTATTGGGGCTGAACTCGCAATAAAATCTAGGTCACGCGGGTTTAGAGTAAACGAGATTGGAATACATACGTATCCTAGAACTTTTGGAGCTGGTTCTTCTGTTGGTTTTAAAAATATAATGCTGACAATAAGAGACATGTTAATATTATTTTTCAAAATTAATTTAAAAAATTAATGAATAATAACTCTGAAAAAAAATTCTTAACTTCGTTTGATAAGAGTTATTCCGCTCATATTTTTTTTAAAAAACCAGATAAATATAGAGAAATAGAAAATCATTCTAGGTCAAATGAAAGTATTATTACTATTGGTTCAAACTATTCTTATGCCCCTATGGGTTTTGATAAAAATAGCTTAGCTATAGATTTATCATCTTTTAATAGAATTATAGATTTTGATCTTGATAAAAAAGAAATTACTGTTGAGGCTGGTTTAAAAATTTATGATTTTTTAAAATTTACTTTAAAATATAATTTATGGCTACCGCAAGTTCCTGGTTATCCATTTATAACGTTGGGCGGCATTGTGGCTACAAACTCTCATGGAAAATCGTGCGGCACACATGGCACTATTAGAAAATCGATTAAGAAAATTAAACTTTTTCATAAAATTAATGGATGGCTTGATTTGTCAGAAAATAAGAATAAAGAAGTTTTTGATTTAACTATAGGAGGACTTGGTTTAACGGGAACCATAGTGGCCATTACGTTCAAATTAACAGAACTTGGATCTGGAACGTTTGAAACACACACTGAAGAAGTAAAATCATTTGGTGATTGTTATAAAAAAATCGCTGATAACAAGGATGAGGAGACCTTTGCTTATTCTTGGAATAGAGCGGATAATATAAAAAATTTTGGTACTGGATTTATTTATAAAAATAAACTTAAAAATAATAATAAGACCAATGGTTATCTAAGAGAAATAAAACAAAAAAAAATATCAAATTTTTTACCTTTGTCGTTATGGAATTCTCTGTCAGTAAATATTGCTAATAACATTTACTATAAAATACAAAAGATGCAAAAAAATAAATTAAACGAAGATTTAATCCAGGTAATTTTTCCATACATAGGAAGAGAGAGTTACTTTAAACTTTTTGGACCCAAAGGATTCATTGAAAGCCAGATATTAGTTTCTTCAAAAAACATAGAAATATTTATGGATGAATTTTTAAATATTTTCAAAAAACATAGTCCCGTAATTACACTTTTTTCTCTTAAAAATATGCGCGGCGAACACAATTATTTAAGATTTGAAGACAACAGTGTCTGTGTCAGTTTCGATTTTACAAATACTAAAAAAAATATGGAGTTTATGAGATTAGTAGATAAACTTTGTGTTAAACACAAAGCCATTCCATCTATTATCAAAGACTCAAGATTGGATCAGAAAACTGTAAACGATTGTTATGTTTATTATCAAGATTTTAAAAATAAATTAAAGAATTATGATAATAAAAGGGTATATCAATCAGCAATTTCAAATAAACTAGACTTATGAAGTATTTAATTATTGGAGCTTCTTCTGGACTGGGTAGAGAACTGGCGTATGAGTATGCCAAAAATAAACACGATCTTGTTTTGGTATCCAGGGATCTGAGAGACCTTGCTGCAATAAAGTCAGATCTAGAAAAAAAATCTGAAATTAAAGTTGAAATTATAGAACTGGATTTAAATTCGGAGCCTGAAATAGAAAAAAATCTATTTATAGAAAGATTCTTTAATGAAATAGACGGTATTTTGTTTCCAATCGGAATGATGTTTGATGATGACAAGATTGGGCTAGATCAAGAAAAAATGAAAAAACTTTTTAAGGCTAACTTTACCTCGATTGCATTTATTATCTCTAAATTTTTAAATTCTTTATCCTCAAAACAAGGAGAAATAATTGGGTTTGGAAGCATTGCTGCATACCTTGGAAGAAAGCTTAATCCTTATTATTCTGCCTCAAAACGTGCATTAGAATCACACTTTGAAAGCTTAGGCTTCTTATCAAAAAAAACAAATTTAAAGATACAATTCTATGTTTTAGGTTATATGGATACAAATTTAGCTTTTGGAAAAAAATTAAAATTACCAAAGGGTTCACCTAAAAAACTTGCCAGAATTGTTTATAAAAATAGAAATGGTAAATTTAAAAAAATATTTTTTCCCAGATGGTGGGGATTAGTTGCAATGATATTAAATTTAGTTCCTATTAAAATCCTATTTTTTATGGATAAAATATTCAAATAAGAATAGACTTTTTATTAAAAACCTAGATAGCTTGTCGTTTTTCTTTTTTTAAGTTTATCGGGTTTTCAAGCTTGTCTAACATTTCTATTGGACAAACTTGTTTAAAATTTTTAACTTCTTTTTCAAAATTTTCTAAAATATTTTTAGAAACTTTTGACTCTGTTTCAGAGTTATATTCTTCTAACAATTTTCTAAGCTTATCTTTCCAGTACTTTGTTTCGGGTTTCTGCCATACTACCGAGTCAGAATTAACATAGTTTTCAAAAGTATTTTCAGGGTCATATATAAATGCTATCCCTCCGGTCATGCCAGCAGCAAAGTTATCTCCTACTCTTCCAAGTATCACTACTTCTCCACCTGTCATATATTCACATCCATTAGCATCGCATCCTTCAACAACAGAAATGCCGCCAGAATTTCTCACGGCAAATCTTTCTCCTGCTTTTCCAGAAGCAAATAATTTACCAGAGGTAGCCCCGTACAATACCGTATTTCCGATAATAGTATTTTCCTTAGTATCTAGCTTATTTTCTTTAGACGGACTAACTATAATAGTTCCGCCTGACAAACCTTTTGCAACATAATCGTTTGCATCGCCAGATAATTTAATTTTAATACTTTTAGAAAGAAAGGCTCCCAAAGATTGTCCTGCTGAACCAGTGAGATTAAGATTTAAAGTATTATTCGGCAAATTATTTCCAAAATTTTTAAATATATAGTGAGATAATTTAGTACCTACTGCCCTATCGGTATTTTTTACTTCAGTATTATAAGAAACTTTTTCTTGTTCTTTCAATTTGTCTTTGATTTCCTTCCATGCTTTTTGATCTACATTGTTGTCTGGTACTGGATTAATAAGATTATTTTCAGAATACCTTTTATGATTTCCTGGGTCTGCCTGTACTAATAGAGGATTTAAATCTAAATCATCAAGATTTGGAGAACCTCTACTTACCTGGTGAAGAAGATCTGTCCTACCAACTACTTCATTTAAAGATTTAAATCCAAGTGAAGCTAAAATTTCTCTAACCTCCATTGCAACAAAGCTAAAGAAATTTACTACCTTTTCTGGTGTACCAGTAAATTTTTCCCTTAACTTTTTATCTTGTGTACAAACTCCAACTGGACATGTATTAGAGTGGCACTGTCTTACCATTATACATCCCATAGCTATTAAAGATGAAGTTCCCATACCAAATTCTTCTGCTCCCATCATGGCAGCTACAACAACATCTCTTCCTGTTTTTATTCCACCATCTGTTCTTAAAGTAACTTTGTGTCTAAGCTGATTTAAAGTTAAAATTTGATTAGCTTCAGTAAGTCCCATTTCCCATGGGATACCAGCATATTTAACACTGGTTTGTGGACTTGCTCCGGTGCCTCCTGAATGACCAGAAATTAAAATTACATCTGCCTTTGCTTTTGCAACTCCCGCAGCTATTGTCCCGATACCAGTCGCAGCAACTAACTTAACTCCAATTCTTGCCTTTGAATTAACCTGTTTTAAGTCATAAATTAATTGAGCTAAATCTTCTATTGAATAAATATCATGATGAGGTGGTGGAGAGATTAAAGTTACACCAGGCGTTGAGTGTCTTAATTTAGCAATTTCTTTCGTAACTTTAAAACCTGGTAGCTGACCTCCTTCTCCAGGCTTAGCTCCTTGGGCAACTTTGATTTCAATTTCATTACAATTGTTTAGATATTTTATGGTAACCCCAAACCTAGCTGAAGCCACCTGCTTTACTTTTGAATTAGCTGTGTCTCCATTATTCAGTGTTTTGAATCTTTTTTCATCTTCTCCTCCTTCTCCGCTACATGAAGAACCTTTAATTCTGTTCATGCCAATTGCTAACGTTTCATGAGCTTCGGCTGATAGTGCTCCATGCGACATGCTTCCGCTTCCAAATCTTGGTGCAATTTTTTCAATTGATTCAACTTCGTTAATGTCTATTGGATTTTTTATTTTTCTAAACTCAAGAAGATCTCTAAGGTTGATGGGGCTCAAATTATTCATGCCATCGGAATATTTTTTGAATATTTCGTAAGATTTTTTTTCAACTGAACTCTGTAAAAGATGAATTAAACTCCCCTGAAATTGATGGTCTTCCCCAGATGTTCTATATTTATAAAGTCCACCAATCGGCAATATAACTACATTTTTTTGGTACGCCTTAAAATGAAGTTCTTTAATTTTTTTCTCTATCCCGTAAATCCCTATACCAGATATTCTAGATGTCATTCCTGGAAAATAGTCAGCGACTAAGCCTCTGCTTAGTCCAACCGCCTCAAAATTACAGCCCCCTCTGTATGAGCTTAATACTGAAATGCCCATTTTAGACATTATTTTTAATAATCCTGAATTCACAGATTTTTTAAATCTTTCAACGCAATTCTCAAAATCAAGTTTGCCAAAAAGTTTTTTTTCATATCTTTGGTGGATGCTATCTATTGCCAGATAAGGGTTAATTGTTGTTGCGCCTACACCAATTAATACTGCAAACGAATGTGTGTCCATAGCTTCTGATGTTTGAACATTAATGGACGAATATCCTCTTATACAATGATTAACTAAATTTGAGTTTACAGCACCAACGGCTAAAATCATGGGGACATTAGCTCTATGTTCAGAGATGTTTTGGTCAGAAAGAATTAAGTGATTTGTTCCTTCCCTAACAGCAATTTCTGACTCTTCTTTGATTTGCTCCAATCTATTTTTTAAATTATCTTTTACATTGAAAGTACAATCTATAATTCTTGTTTTTTCAGAAAACATATTTTTAAATTTTTTAAGTTGAGAATTAGTTAAAATTGGACCATCTAAAACATAAATATTTTCGTTTGTTGAATTCTCAAAGTCTAAAATATTTCTAAGATTCCCAAATCTTGTCTTTAAACTCATAACTTTATTTTCTCTTAAAGAATCTATTGGGGGATTGGTCACTTGGCTAAAATTCTGTCTGAAATAATGTGATATTGGTCTATAATTATTTGACAGAACAGCAACTGGGGTGTCGTCACCCATTGATCCGGTAGCCTCTTTTGCGTCTTCTACCATCGGATGAAGAATTAACTCTAGATCTTCAACGCTATACCCTGAAAGATACTGACGCCTTCTTAAGTCCTCATTAGAAAAATTTATAAATTCTTTTTCTGTAATAATTTTTTTATCCAAATGAAGAATTTGTTTATGAAATTTCTTATAATCTTTTGACAAATAATCTTTAATTTCTTTATCTCTATAAATTTTTCCTTTTTTCAAATTAACAGCAATAAGCTGACCTGGTCCCAATCTTCCTTTTGATATTATTTTCCTTTCAGGGATTTGAACCATTCCTGTTTCAGATCCGGCACAAAAAATTTTATCGGAGGTAATTGAATACCTTAATGGACGTAATCCATTTCTATCTGTTGCAGCTATTACCCATTTACTGTCTGTAGCGCAAATTGCTGCTGGTCCATCCCAAGGTTCAATTGTACTGTTTAGAACGTCAAAAAATTGTTGATGACCTCTAGGTAAAATTTTACTTCTTTTTGACCAAGCATCTGGCATCATCATCAATTTAATTAATGGCACTGGTTTGTCAGAGTGCATTAATAATTCAAAAACATTATCCAGTGCAGCAGAGTCTGAGTTGCCAGGTGTTACAACTGGCTTTAAAGCTTCTACATTTTCAAAAAGATTACTAGACATGTCTTGTTCGTGAATCTTCATCCAGTTTACGTTTCCTTTAAGGGTATTTATCTCTCCATTATGAGCTAAACATCTAAATGGTTGAGCTAATTTCCAGCTTGGAAAAGTATTAGTGGAAAATCTTTGATGAAAAATTGCAAATCTTGAAATAAATCGTTTGTCATTTAAATCTGTATAAAAATTAGATAAAGCCTCAGCTAAAAACATGCCCTTATAAATAATAGATCTAGAACTTAAAGAACAAATATAAAAATCATCAATTTGTTCATTCCTAGTAATTTTTAATATTTTTTTTCTTGAAACAAAAAGTAAACGTTCTAGATCGTTTCTCTCTATTGATTTATTGCTTTTAAAAATTACCTGGGTAATTTCTGGTCTATTTGAATCTGCGGTAGTTCCAAGAACGCTCGGATTTACAGGAACTTGTCTCCAACCATAAATGTAAAAATCATTTTCTAACAAAACTTGTTCCACTATTGTTTTTGATTTTTCTTGCATAGAATATTCGGTTCTGGGTAAGAAAATCATACCAACGCATATTTCTTCTTCGCCTTTGTGTTCATGACCCGTATCTTTAATTTTTTCTAAAAAGAAATCTTTTGGAATTTCAACGCATATGCCTGCGCCATCTCCTGATTTACCGTCTGCATCAACAGCGCCCCTGTGCCAAACGGCCTTTAGAGACTCGATACCATATTCTACAACCTGTCTTCTTTTTTTACCGTCTAACGAAGCTATTAGTCCAACTCCGCATGCATCATGTTCTAAAGATGAATTATAAGAATGGTTTTTCTCCAAAAGTTTTTTATTTTTTAAATATAAATTCATGCAGCTTGCTCTTTTTTTTTATGAATATTGTTTAGGTATTTTTCTATTTGGACAGCAGCATCTCTTCCGTCTCTAACTGCCCACACCACTAGAGAAGCTCCTCTAACTATATCTCCGGCTGCAAAAACTCCTGGCAAATTTGTTTGCATTGTCTTTAAATCAATCTTAATTGTTCCCCAGCGTGAAACTCCAAGATTTCCTGAATTAAAAAGTTTTGGTATATCTTCTGGATCAAAGCCTAGTGCCTTAATAACCATATCAGCATCAAGTTTATAATTTGAGTTTTTAATAATAACAGGTTTTTTTCTTCCTGATGTATCTGGTTCTCCTAATTCCATCTTGGCAACCTCTACACCTTCAACCTTTTGCTTTCCAATAAATTTATTAGGGTTTGATAACCATAAAAATTCAACTCCTTCTTCGATGGCATTACTAACCTCTCTTGCTGAACCTGGCATATTATCTCTGTCTCTTCGATAAAGACATTTAACAGAGATTGCTTTCTGTCTAACCGCAGTTCTAACGCAGTCCATCGCTGTATCACCTCCACCAACTACTATAACCTTCTTGTTTTGAGCGTTTAAGGTTCCGTCATCAAAAAGCTTAACCTGGTCTCCCAATCCTTTTCGATTTGAAGCTGTTAAAAAATCCATTGCTGGAAATATATTTTTCAAATTGGTTCCTTCAATATCAACATTTCTGGCTTTATAAACACCGGTTGCAATTAATATAGCATCATGCTTTTTTTTTAATTCATCAAGAGTTGAGTTTTTTCCTACTTCAAAATTTTGTTTAAATTTTATTCCAGAATCTTTAAGAAGTTTTGTTCTTCTTTCTACTACAAACTTCTCAAGTTTAAAATTCGGGATGCCATAAATTAATAACCCGCCTGGTCTATCATAGCGATCGTATATTGTTACCTCGAATCCGGATTTTCTTAATTCTTCTGCGCAAGCTAAACCTGCGGGTCCCGCTCCTATAATTCCCACTGATTGATCTTTTTCTTTTTTTATCTTAATTGGTTTAATCCAACCTTTGTCCCAAGCTGTATCTGTAATGTATTTCTCAACTGACCCTATGGTAACCGTACCATGACCAGATTGTTCTATAACACAATTTCCTTCACACAGTCGGTCTTGGGGACAAATTCGACCACAAATTTCTGGCATATTATTTGTGCTCTGCGAAAGTTCATAAGCTTCTTCTAGTCTGCCTTCCGCTGTAAGTTTCAACCAATCTGGAATATTGTTATGAAGTGGGCAGTGTACTTGACAAAAAGGCACTCCACACTGAGAACATCTGCTAGATTGTTCTTTTGCCTTTTTGTTTATAAACTCACTGTAGATCTCGTGAAAATCTTGTTTTCTTTCACCGGCAGATCTCTTGGCTGGATTTTCCGAGTCTATATCTACAAATTTTAACATTTCCTTGGACATCCCTTTAAAATAATTGATTGAAAACTAATTTTAAAGTAAATTTAGGTCAATATTGCTTACTTTGTTTTTAAAAAACCCTTTGTTTATATACATTTTAATCACATAACAGCTATGCAATATTTTAAGTGATCTCAATAGTTGAATTAAATATAAATCATTTAGCAAAGCATGGAAAATATTCTTCAGATACTTTTAATTTCAATAATCCAGGGTGTTACCGAATTTATTCCAGTAAGCTCATCTGCCCATGTTAATCTGTTGTCTAAAATATTTGGATATCAGGATGTTGAATTAACTATTAATGTAAGTGCTCATTTTGGATCATTAATTGCTGTAGTTTTTTTCTTTAGAAAAGAAATTTTTGAATTTGCTAAAAATAAAAACCTATTTTTCAAAATAATAATTTCATCAATACCTTTGGGTGTTGTTGGTTTTTTTCTTATAAAATATGAAATAATTTCAAGTTTAAGAACTTTAGAAATTATGGGATGGACAACTATTATTTTTGGTCTTCTTCTTTATGTGTCAGATAAATTTAAACTAAATCAAAATATTGAGAAAAATTTCAGCATTAAGAATGCAATAATAGTAGGCTGTTTTCAGGTTTTAGCTTTAGTTCCGGGGGTAAGTAGATCGGGAATTATAATCACTGGAGCTAGATTTTTAAAATTTAATAGAATAGATTCGGCAAAAATATCATTTTTACTGTCAATACCTGCTCTAGGTGGTTGGAGTATCTATGGATTCTATGATCTAATCAGACAAAATGATGAGTTGTTAAACGTAAGTGCAATTTTAACAGCTTTTTTATCATTTGTGCTTTCTTATCTAACTATTAAGTACTTCTTGGTTTACTTAAAAAAGTTTAATCTAAATTTATTTGTGGTTTATAGGGTGGTCCTTGGAATAGTGTTGCTACTTATAGCTTATTTATAGTACGAATGTTAAGATGAGAATAATTAAAAATACAACAATGAAAAATAAAATAACGGCTTTTTCAAGGGGCAAGCGTGTCAAAAATTTCATACGTATATTCAATAAATAACAAAAAAAGATATTTAAATCAATGGCTCTAGTTTTGATAACAGGTTCATGTGGATTGGTTGGGTCAGAATCTTCTGTCTTTTTTGCAAAAAAGGGGTTTGAAATTTTAGGCATAGACAATAATTCAAGAAGATCTTTTTTTGGAAAAGACGGAGATATAAATTGGGTAAAAAACAAGTTAAAAAAAAACATAAAAAACTATAAACATTTTAATTTAGATATTAGAGACTACAAAGGTTTAGAAAAAATTTTTAAAAAATACAAAAAAAGAATTAAATTAGTTATTCATTCTGCTGCTCAGCCATCACACGATTGGGCAAAAACTAATATATTTAAAGATTTTGATATAAATGCTAAAGGAACAATAAACCTGTTAGAACTCACAAAAAAGTATTGCTATGATGCTCCATTTATATTCATGTCAACTAACAAGGTATATGGGGACAATCCTAACAGTTTACCCTTGATTGAAAAAAAAACTCGTTGGGAAATAAAATCTAATCATCTTTATAGAAATGGAATTACTGAAAAAATGTCTATTGATGACTGTGTTCACAGTTTTTTTGGTGCCTCAAAAAGCTATGCGGATTTAGCGGTGCAAGAATACGGAAGAAATATTGGTCTTAAAACTGTTTGTTTCAGAGCAGGATGTATAACTGGGCCCAATCATTCTGGGGCAAGACTACATGGTTTTTTATCTTATTTAGTGAAAGTAGCTTTAGAAAGAAAAAAATATTTTATTTACGGCTACAAAGGAAAACAAGTTAGAGATAACATACACAGTGCTGATGTTGTTTCGTGTTTTTGGGAATATTTTAAGAAACCAAGAAGAGGGGAAATTTATAATATGGGCGGTGGAAGAAAATCTAACTGCTCAATAATTGAGGCATTTCAAATCATTGAAAAACTCACGAACATTTATACAAAAAGAAAATTAAAAAAAGAAAATAGGGTTGGTGATCATATTTGGTATGTGTCTAACATGAAAAAGTTCAAAGCTCATTATCCAAAATGGAAGCAAATCTATAGTTCAGAAAGAATTATTGATCAACTCTTATCAAATAGTTAGTTTTAAAAAATTAGAAATTAACTCTAATCCTTTTTTTCCACTTTTCTCTGGATGAAACTGGCATCCTATTAGCGTATCTTTCGAAACAATTGCTGGAATCTCTTGGCCACCAAAATTATAAGTCGCCACAACATTTGTTTTGTCACTTGGGTTAACAAAGTAAGAATGAACAAAATAGTAAAAATCTTTTTCATTAAGTGAGTTCATAAATTTAGAGAAGTTTTTGTTAGTAAATTGTTTGTTTAGATTCAGCTTAAACCAGCCCATGTTTGGGATTTTTAGTTTTTCTTTTGAATTTGTTGGTAGCTTTTTAACGTTTCCACTAATTAGCCCGAGACCCTTGCTTGGTCCAAACTCTTCACTTTCATCAAAAAACAATTGAAGTCCAAGACAAATTCCAAAAAGGGGAATTTTTTTTTCTTTTACTTGGTGCAAAGTTTCAATTAGTTTTCTTTTTTCAACAGTTTCCATAACTTTTTTAAAAGCTCCAACTCCTGGAAAAAATATTTTATGTGCTGATAAAATTGTTTTTGAATCCTCGGTTACAGTTACATTGGGATTGAATTCTCCCACTGCTCTCTTTAAGCTTAAAATATTGCTGCTTCCAGTGTTAATAATAACAATTTTTTCCAAGTTCAATTTTCCTATAAAATTTATTCAAATTGGAGGTCCCAGAAGGATTTGAACCCTCAACCTTCTCGTCCGTAGCGAGACGCTCTAATCCAATTGAGCTATGGGACCATATTACTTTGAAGTATCAAAGAAATCACTAAGTTTAAAGGGTTTTTATATAGCATTGATATCAATCAAATTTGAATGTAATTATTTTAAAAATGTCTGACAAAAAAACTGTAGTAATAACATCGGCTGTAAGAACTGCTATAGGATCATTAGGGGGTACCCTAAAAAATATTCCGGCTCATAAATTGGGTTCTGCTGTAATTTTGGGAGCAATAAAAAAATCAAATTTAAAACCCTCTGATGTAAACGAGGTTATCATGGGACAGGTGCTTACAGGTGGGACCGGACAAAACCCAGCGCGTCAGGCTTCTATGGATTCGGGAATACCTAAAGAAACTCCTTCTTATGTTGTAAATCAAGTTTGTGGATCAGGATTAAGATCTGTTGCCTCGGGCTTTCATTCAATTCTTTCAAACAATTCAAATATAGTTGTTGCGGGAGGACAAGAAAGTATGTCTCAAGCACCACATGTAATTCATTTAAGAAATGGAAAAAAACTTGGCGACACTGAATTAATTGATTCTATGATTAAAGACGGACTTTGGGATGCGTTTAATGGTTATCACATGGGAATTACTGCGGAGAATGTTGCTCAACAATTTCAAGTTACAAGAAAAGATCAAGACAAATTTGCATTTGACTCACAAACAAAAGCTTTAAAGGCACAAAAAGAAAATAAATTTGATAATGAAATTCTGCCTTTCACTATTCAATTAAAAAAAGGCAGTGCAACTTTCAAAAAAGATGAACATCCGCGTGAAGGTATTTCGATGGAAGCCTTAGAAAGACTCAAGACTGCTTTTCAAAAAGACGGAACTGTAACTGCTGGTAATGCCTCTGGAATTAATGATGGGGCTGCAGCAGTGGTGCTGATGTCAAAAGAAGAGGCCAAAAAAAGAGGAATAAAGCCTTTGGCAGAAATTAAATCTTGGGCATCGTGTGGTGTTGACCCTTCAGTTATGGGAACAGGACCGATTCCATCATCAAAAAAAGCATTAGAAATTGCCGGTTGGAAATCTAAAGACTTGGATTTAATAGAGGCAAATGAAGCTTTTGCGGCTCAAAGCTGTGCTGTAGTAAAAGAGCTATCTTTACCAATGGAAAAAGTAAATGTTAATGGTGGCGCGATAGCATTGGGTCATCCAATTGGAGCTTCAGGGACAAGAGTTTTTGTTACACTTATTCATGAAATGTTAAAAAGAGATTCAAAAAAAGGTTTGGCTACACTGTGTATTGGGGGTGGTATGGGTGTAGCAATGTGTATTGAGCGACCTTAGTTTATCTTTGCCAAATATCTCTTGAGCAAAATTTTTTGTATTAATACCTGAGAATCTACATTAGCTCTCTTTTTTTTAAAAAGAAGTCTTAAAAGTTGCATAAAATATATTGCAAAACTGAAGTGTCAAAAAAGCGGATAAAATGTGTCAAAAATTGTGTATAATAACTGTATGCCCAAGAATATTTCTGTTCCCGATATTGGTGATTTTAAAGACGTAGAAATAATTGAAATTCTTGTTAAACCTGGAGATGAAATCAAAAAAAATGATCCTGTTGTTACTTTAGAAAGTGACAAATCTAGCGTTGAAGTACCATCTCCTTTTGAGGGTAAAATTTCTGAATTAAAAGTTAAAATTGGAGATAAGGTTTCCGAAGGTAGTATTTTAGCTACATTAGAAGGTGGTGAAGTTAAGGAAGAAAAAAAACCAGTTAAAGAAAAAAAAATTGAACCCCTAGAGATTCGAAAAGAAGAAAAGCCAAATGGTCAGATTGTAAAAAGAGAGAAAGTCTATGCAGAATCGATTTCAAAAGATGACATTGATCCAATAGAAACTCAAGAATGGATTGATTCCCTAAGGGGAGTTATAGAAAATGATGGCCATTCTAGAGCTGACTATCTTCTTAAAAAAATAATAGATAAGGCTTATTCTGAGGGATTAACCTTGCCAGATACAAGAACAACCCCGTATATAAATACTATTCCGGCATCAGCAGATATCAAATCTCCCGGAGATCAAAATATAGAAAGAAAAATACGAGCCTATATAAGATGGAATGCTGCAGCAATGGTTGTAAGAGCAAATAAAAAAAATCCTGAACTAGGTGGACACATTGGAACTTTTGCTTCTGCAGCAACATTGTATGACGTTGGAATGAATCACTTTTGGAGAGCAAAAAATAATAAGTTTGGTGGGGACTTGATTTATTTCCAAGGTCACAGTGCGCCCGGAATGTATGCTAGAGCTTTTTTGGAAGGAAGAATCACTGAAAAACAGTTAGATAGATTTAGACAAGAAGTAGAACCTGGTGGGCTTTCATCGTATCCACATCCTTGGCTCATGCCCAAGTTTTGGCAATTCCCAACTGTTTCTATGGGTCTAGGGCCAATGATGGCAATCTATCAAGCCAGATTCACAAAGTACCTTATCAATAGAGGTTTTTTAAAAAATGAGGATAGAAAAATTTGGTGTCATTTGGGTGATGGTGAAACAGATGAGCCTGAAAGTTTAGGGGCTATAAGTTTGGCTGCTAGAGAAAAATTAGATAATTTAATTTTCGTA
>Ga0163108_10001453_pt1 | contig 17335 bp, 15 predicted proteins | sample Fk1155metaG_FD_109644 | JGI IMG/M metagenome (GOLD analysis project Ga0163108, IMG submission 109644) | Marine microbial communities from the Central Pacific Ocean - Fk160115 155m metaG | ecosystem: Environmental > Aquatic > Marine > Oceanic > Photic zone | place: The Central Pacific Ocean...
AAATTAGAAAAAAACCAAATTTCACTAGCGGAAAACAAGTAAAGATTAATCATCGTGACGTTAAAATGACTATTTTAATAACAAGTCTTTTTGTAAGAAACAATGGTATATTAAGATGTCTTTTTAAGTTCTATGGACGTCATTTGCCTAGTATGGATATTCATGAGAGACTCTAAAAATAAGGTTTTTGGCAAACTATCAAATAATTAATAAAATAAGAAATGACACTAGACACTCAGAATGAGAGCCTTCTTAATCAATTTAATATTGATTCTATTTCTAAAAACTTAACATCAAATCTAGATGCTGTAATTAAATCAGCAAAAAATAAACTCCTCGAGCAACAACATGAAAATGGTCACTGGGCCTATGAGCTTGAAGCTGATTGCACAATTCCCGCTGAATATATTTTAATGAATCACTTTACAGGAGAGATTGACAATAAAACTGAGGAAAAAATAGCTGAATATTTACGTGCCCAACAAAATGAAGAAGGTGGTTGGTCTCTCTACACAGGCGGTAATTTTGATTTAAGTTGTTCAGTAAAGGCATATTTTGCTTTGAAATTAGCTGGTGATAACCAAAATAATGAACATATGGTTCGTGCAAAAACAATGATACTAAACCATGGAGGTGCAGCACACTGTAATGTATTTACCCGCATAACAATGGCGCTCTTTGGGCAAGTACCATGGAGAGCGACTCCTTTTATACCAGCAGAAGTAATAATTTTACCGAAATGGTTTCCATTTCATATTGACAAGGTATCCTACTGGTCGCGAACAGTTATGGTACCGCTATTTATTTTGTGCACCTTAAAACCAACAGCCGTAAATTCTCGTGGTATTGATATAAGAGAACTCTTCATTACTGCGCCAGAAGATGAACTTAACTACTTTAAAGTCACTACAACATTAAAACGTGCATTTCTGTTACTCGATCATTTAGGCAGAATTATAGAAAAATTAGTGCCCGATTTTATTCGTCGATACTCTATTCGTAAATGTGAGCAATGGTTTTTGGAACGAATGAATGATAAACATGGGATTGGCGGTATTTTTCCAGCAATGGTTAATGTATATGAATCCTTGGTAATTCTAGATTATCCAAAAGATGATCCGAAACGAAAATTGGCACGACAGGCGATAGATTCTTTATTAATACAACGCGGTAATTCAATGTATTGTCAACCATGTGTATCGCCAATTTGGGATACCGCTTTAGTTAGTCAGGCTCTCATTGAAGTAGAAAAAAACACACAATCTACTGAAATTGAGAATGCGCTTAATTGGTTGAAAGAAAAACAATTAGGTGATGAACCAGGAGATTGGCGTATTCAAAAACCGGAATTAGCTGGCGGGGGATGGGCATTTCAATATAGTAATTATTATTATCCTGATTTAGATGATACATCCATGGTTGCTTGGGCAATGCATCGTGTTAATAACAAAGAATATGTAGAGTCGATTCAGCGTGCGGCTAACTGGGTTGCTGGTATGCAGTCTAGAGGCGGAGGATTTGGATCATTTGATATAAATAATACACATTTTTATCTTAACGAAATACCATTTGCAGATCATGGTGCTTTACTTGATCCACCAACAGCTGACGTTACGGGGCGAGCAATCGCTCTACTTAGTCTAGCAGATAAAGAAAAATATGCTAAAAATGTTAAAGAAGGTATTAATTATATTAAATCGGAACAGGAAGATGATGGTTCATGGTTTGGGCGTTGGGGGACAAACTATATCTATGGAACTTGGTCTGTACTAACCGCACTCGAAATTGCGGGAGAAAATACCCGACAAAGTTATATAAGAAAAGCTATTGAATATTTTCAAAAGACACAAAACAGTGATGGTGGTTGGGGTGAAAGCAATGATAGTTACTATCCACCAAAACATTTTCGTCCATATAAAAGTACCGCTTTCCAAACCTCCTGGGTACTACTTGCCCTATTGGCTGCTGGAGAAGTAAAAACAACAACAGTAAAAAGAGGGATTAACTATCTAATCACAAACCAATTATCGAATAATCAATGGTATGATGAAAGCTTTACTGCGCCAGGGTTTCCGCGTGTTTTCTACTTAAAATATCATGGATATTCGAAGTACTTTCCGCTCTGGGCGCTTGCCCGTTATAGAAACCTCCTGCAAAAAATAAATTGAAGAAGCTTGGTATTATTGCCGCCTTACCCGCAGAGGCTAAATGCTTTCATACCATGAAAATAAATCTTAAATCGCCTTTTGAAATTAAAAGAAGTATTTTTTTATGTATCTCGGGTATCGGTTATAAATCTTCTCTAAATGCTGCAAAAGAATTAATTAATTTAAATGTAGATGCTATTATTAGTTGGGGAATAGCTGGCGCAACATGTGATTTAGTAAATACAGGTGATATAATTTTAGCTAAATCTGTAAAAAATCATAAAAATATTTATAGCACATCTGTTAAGTGGCGAAAAAAAATCATTGATCACTTTAAAGATTCATCAATTAACATATTAAGCGAAGACATCGTATCTGCAGAGGAAATATGTAATACGCCTATAAAAAAAATGGAATTATTCAAAAAAACAAAAGCAGTAGCCATAGATATGGAAAGTGTGGCAATAGCTGAAGTTTCGATGAAAAATAATTTAGACTTTATTGCTATACGTGCAATCGCAGATAACGCTACTTTAAATATTCCTGATGTTGTGGTGAAAAATATTGATAATTATGGTCACATTAAAATGATGAAACTCATAGCATCCTGCATGCTTTATCCTTCGCAAATAAACCAGATCTTTTTGTTAGCAAAAAGTTATAAAAAGGCATTGAAATCTCTAGAAAATTTTTCAGTAGAACTCAAAAAAGAAAACTTTTTCTACTTTACCTAATTTTACTCAATTTCTTGTTATAAATTACTAACTAAGCTATAACTAACATGAATTCTGGAATAATCTGGCATGAATTATGAAACTGTCTCAAAATCAACTTAATCACTTTGAAAAGCATGGATTTCTATTGATTCGTGATCTATATGATAAAAAAGACATGAAGAAAATTATTCAATGGACAGATGAAGTTACAAATTATCCTGAAGTACCTAATAAATACATGATGTATTTCGAAGAAAGTAAACTAGAGAAAGGCAAACGTATTTTGTCGCGTATGGAAGATATCGAGCCATTTCACCAAGGTTTTAGTGAGCTTTTTGTTCGTGGTGAAATTCAAAAAATTACATCTCAACTGTTTAATGAAAAAGCATTACTATTTAAAGATAAAATAAATTTTAAAATGCCTGGCGGTGATGGTTTTAAAGCTCATCAAGATATTCAGGCGGGCTGGAATCGGTATGCAAAATTACATATTACTGCTCTAATAAGCATTGATCCTTCGACTACAAAAAATGGTTGTCTTGAAATAGCCTCTGGAAATCATGAAAGAGAATTAATTGGAGAACAATGGAAACCTCTTGAAGAAGACGCGCTTGATTATATCTCAGTTCCCACTAATCCGGGTGATGCCATTTTTTTTGACTCGTATATTCCGCATCGATCGGGGCCAAATATGACAGATGAAAAACGTAGAGTACTTTATGTTACCTATAATGCAGTATCTGAAGGGGACCACCGCAAAAAATACTATGCAGACAAACGCCTAAACTATCCTCCTGATATTGAACGCGAGTCTAATAAGGAATATGTTTTCAGAGTTTAACAATATCTGGACAGATTAATCTTCAATAAATTAATATGTTGTGCACTTAATGAATGAGAATTATAAATCTAAATTTGCTAATCTTTTCACTTTCTGGGCGAAATTTATTGAGAAAAAAAGATTATTTTTAATCATTGGCATTACTTCGCTAGCGATAGCATTATTATTCTTCATAAAAAATAATTTATCATTTAGTACAAGCACATCTGAAATGTTGTCAGAGAAATTGCTTTGGCGACAGTTAGATATTGAGTATGAAAAATTATTTCCTCAGTTTTTAGATACCATCCTTATTGTTATTGAAGCTGAATCCCCTGATCTTGCAAGTGATACAGCATACAATATATATGAATCACTAAAAACAAATCAAAAATTCTTAAAAGATATTTATTACCCAAAAAATCTACCTTACCTCAAGCAATCTTCTTTTTTATTTCTTGAATATGATGAATTGCAGGATCTATCAGATAGATTAGCGAAGATTCAACCATTTCTCGGTACGTTATTAGAAGATAGAAGTTTACGCGGTCTATTTAAAATGATTGGTGATGCGATTAATGCAAAAAAAGATGATGACAATATCGATATTGACCCAGTATTACTAGAAGTTAATCGAGCATTTAAAGAAAAAAACTATTTTGTATCGTGGCAAAGACTTATGAATCCACACTATAAAAATGAAAAAATTTATAGAGAATTTATAGAATTACAAATCGAAGATAAAGAAAATGAATTATTACCAAATAAAGAAACTATTGAAAATATTAGATCCGCTATTAATTCCTATAACACATCCTCGGTTAATATTCGATTAACTGGCGGTGAAGTACTTGCTTATGAGGAATTAAAAAGTGTTTCAAATGCAAATCTAAAAGCAATAGTATTATCAATTATTCTCGTTGCAATTATCCTGTATTTTGGATTAGGTTCCTTTCGTCTACTATTTGCCTGTTTAACAACACTTCTATTGGGATTAATTATCACGACGGGCTTTGCTGCAATAACAATTGGAGAACTCAATCTAATTTCCATTGCATTCGCAGTATTATATATTGGACTAGGTATTGATTTTGCAATTCATATGGCACTTCGATTCAAAGAAGAATCAAATGCATCATCAAATTATTCTGATTCATTTAGAAAAACAATAAAGCATATATCAAAACCTCTCATTTTATGTGCTATTACAACAACAATTGGATTTTATGCATTTATTCCAACTAACTATCGAGGTGTTGCAGAACTTGGGTGGATAGCGGGTACTGGAATGATTATTAGTCTAGCGCTTACCTTTACTTTATTACCAGCATTATTAACTTATATTCCCAAATATACATTTGAAAATAAAAAGCAAGCGGTAGGAAATAATACTTTAAAAGTGTTAAGTACCCTCCCCTATAAATATACAAAATCTATCTTAATAATCACATTAATACTGATTATTTTCTTATCATTGCAAATAAATAAAATAAGCTTTGATCCTAACAGATTAAATCTTCAAGACCCCAAAAATGAATCTGTACAAACCTACAAAGAATTACTTAAAAACAGTAAAACATCGCCTTGGGAGGCAATCTTAATAACAGAATTTAATGATACCAACAATATAAAGCAAGAAATTGAAAAATTATCACTAGTAGATAAAGTTATATCAATTCACGATTTTTTACCTAAAGAACAAGAAGATAAATTAATCATTATTGATGAGATGAGTCTGCTGCTAGGTCAATTAACAACAAATTCACTTGCACCAAGCATAACTAATGATGAGAGACTAGATGCAATTCGTGAACTGGAGAAAAAGATAGATGAAATTCCAGATAATGATCTAGATAAAGAACTAAAAGTACTTAAAAATAATTTATTATTACTAATAAAAAGTAATACTAATAATACGAATCTAGAAGATATTGAAAATCAATTACTAGTTAATTTATTAGGAAGAATAAAAACTCTATCAGATGCATTAAATGCAAAAGAAGTCTCTTTTAATGAAATTCCTGAAGAGATATATCAGCGCTGGGTAAATAATAATAAATATAGGATAAAAATTTTACCGAAAGATGATCTTAATAATAATGATTCAATGAAAAAATTTGTCAGACAACTACAAGAATATAATAATAACATGATTGGTTCGCCCATTATAAATATAGAGGCTGGAAATGCTGTTGTTAATGCCTTTCAATCAGCATTAACATATGCATTTATTGCAATTACATTATTATTAATACTGTTAATAAGAGTTAAGTACGATGTTGTAATTATTATTTCATCAGTATTAGTTGGCTGTGTTTTTACATCTGGATTTATGATTTTATTCAATATTCCATTAAATTTTGCCAATATTATTGGGCTACCACTACTGCTTGGTATTGGTGTTGATAGTGGTATACATATCACGGAAAGGTTTTATGAAGAAAAGGATTCGCAAACTAATATTTATATGACAAGCTCAATACGCGGAGTAATTGTTAGTACACTTACAACAGTATTTAGTATAGGTAACCTTATATTCTCGTCACATCAAGGAACTGCTAGCATGGGTCTTCTCTTGTCATTAGGATTAATCTCAATGATGATTGCAACCATGATAATATTACCTTCATTTCTGATATGGCATAATTCATCAAATAAATAGTATGTTAATTGATCGAGCAGATGACAGGCCTTGGGATGCACAAATTGCATATAAACTTATATACCCTTTACGCAACACATTTGTAACTCCTAATTATTTAACATCACTTCGATTACTTTTCGGTATTTTCGCTGGCATATTCTTTGCGCTTGGTGAATATAAATATAGTAATATCGGTGCATTTTGTTTTGTGCTTTCAAATTTTCTTGATCACGCTGATGGTGAATTAGCAAGATTAAAAAATCAAATTAGCTCAAAAGGTCATATCTATGACCTTATATCTGATGCGCTAGTCAATATTTTACTATTTTTAGGAATGGGAATTGGGCTAATGCAAACCAGTCTGGGTGTCTATGCCTGTATTATGGGAATAATTTCTGGAACCACCGTCGCTGCAATATTCTATATGCGAAATGATATTGAAAAAAATATAGGTAAAAAAAATGCTCGTCAACCCTATAAAAGTGGGGCTGAAGCTGAAGACATATTATACGCACTTCCCATTATTACCTATTTCCAATTGGATTATTATTTTATTTTTGCAGCATCAATAGGAGCGCCAATATTTTGTATTTACGTTATAAAAGATTACTTGGGATTAAAGAAATAATTTAATGAAAACATTAGTAACAGGAGCAACTGGATTCTTAGGTTCTGCTATTCTAAGACTACTTGTGAGTGAAGGTTACGATGTATGCGCACTAGTTAGAGAGAATGCTGATATGCGTAACTTAGAAAATTTTGATGTTAAAGTAATTAAAGGAGATCTGCAAAACGCTGATTCATTAAAGACTGCTGTTAATTCTTGCGATCAGTTATTTCATGTTGCTGCGGATTATCGATTATGGGTTCCAGATCCAGAAAAAATGCACAAAACCAATATTGATGGAACTCGAGACTTAATTATAGCAGCAACCGATGCTGGAGTTGAAAAAATCGTCTATACCAGTAGCGTCGCAACACTCGGAATAAATGAAGATGGAACTCCTGCTAATGAGACAACGCCATCGTCACTAGGTAATATGATTGGGGCCTATAAACGTTCAAAATTCTTAGCAGAACAAACAGTAAAGGATCTAATAACGAAAAAATCATGCCCGGTAACAATAGTTAACCCTTCAACACCGGTTGGCCCACATGATATTAAACCAACACCAACTGGAAAAATTATACTTAATACAATTCGAAACCGTATGCCTGCTTATACAGAAACCGGATTAAACATTGTTCATGTTGATGATGTAGCAAAAGGACACTTGCTTGCAATGGAAAAAGGTGAAATTGGTGAGCGTTATATATTAGGTGGTGATGACATGACATTAGAGTCAATCATTAACTACCTCTGTAATATTGAGAATATTAATCCACCGAAAATAAAATTGCCTTATAATTTTATTTTCCCTATTGCTTGGATAATGGAGTGTATTGCAAGAGTCACTCATAATGAGCCAATTGCAACAGTTGATGGAGTAAGAATGTCAAAAAAAATGATGTATTTCTCAAGTAAAAAAGCTAAGACAAGATTAGGTTATTATTCTCGTCCTGCTACAGAAGGATTAGAAGATGCGGTAAAGTGGTTTAATAAAGAAAAATATTTATGATAAATTTTTATCTTATAGAACAAAAAAATATAACAATAAAATAGCAAAGAAAATCAAAATAAATCTTACACCATTTCCTACAGACAATTGATAATTTAATTTATTACCAAAAGATAAGCTAGATGTAAGTATAGAAATAATTTTATTTATAATCCTTTTCGCCTTACTGAAATAATTAAACATTACTGTTGTTAACAATGGTGCCAAACGTCTATAAAACCAATCAAAATCGAGACTAATTGTTAATGTGCGTTTCATAAAAGGCAGCATTACAAAAAATGCTAAACCTGAAAATAAAAGTAATTGTAATTGTGTGAACGTATGTGAAACAGTATACGGTTCATAATCTACACTATAAGGCATCATAGAATAGAGCGTTCCTGGGAATATACCTATTAAAATACAAATCACAGCAAAAAAAACCATACTAATTTGCATATTCATTGGTGGGTCAGTCGGTCTCAGTCCACTATCTTTTTGAAAAAAAACAAACCACGGAAATTTTATCCCTGCGTGCAAAAAAACACCCGCTGAAGCTGCTTGCAGTAACAGCCAAACCCATAGTAGCTGCTCATCAGAAGATGCTTGTGTAATCATCGATTTACTAATGAAGCCAGATGTAAGAGGGAAAGAAGATATTGCAAGCGCCCCGATAATACCGCAAACCGCTGTTATCGGCATTGATTGAACAAGCCCGCCCAGTTCAGTACATTTTCGTTTTCCCGTCATATATAAAACAGAACCAGCTGACATCAATAATAATGCCTTATAAATAATGTGTGTAAATGCATGGGCAGCAGTACCATTTAATGCCATCTCTGTCCCAATTCCAATACCGCAAACCATAAAACCAACCTGATTGATGATGCTATAGGCTAGAATACGACGCATATCATTTTCAAGTAATGCATAAATAATCCCATAAAAAATCATAAATAAACCAATATAGACTAGTAGATCTGTTCCGGGAAATCCTCTTAGAAGAACGTACACCGCTGTTTTTGTTGTAAAGGCGCTTAAAAATACAGTGCCACTGAAGGATGCCTCAGGATAAGCATCTGCCAACCAAGCAGTAAGAGGTGGTGCGCCTGCATTTAATAAGAAACCACATAAAATCAACCAGGTCGACAAATTATTAAGCTGAATATGTGTAAATGCAATTGAATGAGTCTCATAAGCATAACCCGCTATTCCACACATCAAGATAACGCCACCAAGAAGATGAATAGAAATATAACGCATTCCAGCCTTATATGACTTTTCATTTTTTGATGACCATATCAGCAATGTTGATGCAAGTGCCATAAGCTCCCAAAATATAAAAAGACTTATTAGATCACCTGCTAACACTACTGATATAGCGCTACCAGCATAGACATACGCAGTGGAGAGTTCAGTTGAACTTGCTTGTTTACAGCAAAAAAATCCACCAGTAAAAACTGTAATCAAAAATACAGTAATAAAAAGTCGACTTAAAGCATCTAAGTTAATTAGAATTAATTCGTAGCCTAAATATTGAAAAGAACAATTATTAGCGAATGGAATATTCCATGTAATAAATAATAAGATGCAAGGGATAATTAATATAAATAAAGTTCTCCTAGAGCCTTGGAGAAATGGAATTAGTAATCCAGAGATAATTAATAATAGGCCGGGATGAAAAATACTACACATCATAGTAATCATCCTTACGTTTAATTAAAAAACCTAGAAGCTTCGCAAAAATAATTAACCCAACACAGGATAAAAATCCAAAAATCGCATAAAATCCAAATAATCTTTCAATATCAAAATGAGGATGCAATTGAATAAAAGATTCTGTTAATACAACTAACCCAAGAATAACTAGTAAACTAATACGAAGCTTCTTGATAACGTATTTTCTGTAAAACCAATTCTTTTTCATATGCCAACCCCTACTAATAACCTAATAAGTTGCAAAGGGATTTCCGGAAAGAAAAATAAAATAACTGTAATGCATGCTGTGCTAAAAACTGTAAAAACGATCGGAAATGGCGCTTCATTATATCTTTGCTCGTTCTTTATTCCGGAATCTCGAAAAAAAGCAAAGTAAACAATAGGTAAAAAATAAGCAGTGTTCAATAACGTGCTGATTACAATTACCGAGACTGCAAACCATGATTGTATATCAAGTGCTCCCTGCAAAATAAACCACTTACTTAAAAATCCTGCTGTTGGCGGAATTCCGATCATTGATAAACTACCAATTGCAAATGCCAGCATTGTCCAAGGCATAGATCTCCCAATACCATTTAATTGACTGACTTCTGTTTTCTTTGTTGCTGTATAAATTGAACCTGCAGCAAAAAATAATGTAATTTTTCCGAAAGCGTGTGCAACAATATGTAATACTGCTCCTGCAATAGAAATAGGAACTAATAATGCTGTTGCTAATATTACATAAGACAATTGGCTAATTGTTGAATATGCCAACCTTCGTTTAAGATTATCAGAACGTAATGCAATAATTGAAGCTATCAAAATTGTCGTTCCAGCAAGATAGAGTAATACATTCACATCAATGACGTCAGATAATAATGCTGGGCTAAATATATAGATGATAATTTTAACCACACTAAAAACACCTGCTTTGACTACAGCAACTGCGTGTAGTAATGCGCTAACAGGGGTCGGCGCAACCATTGCAGAGGGTAACCATCGATGAACAGGCATAAGCGCAGCTTTACCAATACCATAAACGAAAATAATTAGTAAAATAACTATCACTACAGATTCATGTTGATCATTGAATACACCACCGGGGGTAAAGTGAATCGTACCTGTCAGTTGATAGGTCCAGATGATTGCCGGCAAGAACAAGCATATCGATGTGGCAAGTAAAATACCAAGATAAATGCGCCCAGCTCGCTTTGCCTCATCAGTTTCCTTATGCGTAACTAATGGGTAAGTTGTTAGTGTTAGAAATTCATAAAAAATAAATAAGGTAAATAAGTTTGCTGAAAAAGCAATACCAATGGTACTTGCAATTGCTAAAGCAAAATAAATATAAAAACGTGTTTGATTTTTATATTCATTAACACGCATATAACCAATTGAATAAATAGAATTGATGAACCATAAAAATGAAGCAATACATGCAAACAGCATTCCAAGCGGCTCAACCTGAAAGTGTATTGATAAACCGGGAGTTACATCGAATAAATATAATTCAGGATTTATACCATTTAAAACATCTGGTAGAAGCGAATAAACCACATACATCAACGCCATAGACACAATTAGCGTTGAGGTTTCTCTTTGATTAATATTATTCTTTGTTAATGAGATACATAATACGCCAATAACTGGTAATAATAATGCGACTAAAATAAGTAACTGGTTATTCATTTCTATTTACTTATTAATTCATTAGCAATTTGTGAAGCCATATCAACATTAAGTGATGTCTCTACTCCAAAATAGATATTAATAAAACTAATAACTACTAATGATAAAAATAATAAATACGGTCTTCTTTTATCAACATCAAATGTAGCAGTCTGCTTATCTGCAGGCTTGAAGTAGGTAGTTTCAATAATGCGTCCAATATAAATTATTGTCATCACAGATGAAATAACAATAATAGAAACAAAAATCCAATAATCGGCCTCAATAGAAGCTTTAATTAAATACCATTTACTAATAAAACCTGAGGTTAATGGCGCTCCGATTAAACTTAATCCCGAAATTATAAATAATGCAAATATGAATGGTGTCTGTTTAGCGATTCCCATCAATTTTTTTAGTGAATCAGTATCGTAAAAATAAATAATTGCAGTCACTGCTAGAAATAAACCAACCTTTATAAAAGCGTGATTAAAAATATGGACTAAACTTGCCATAAGTCCAAGTTCCGTTATTAGCGCAATACCTAAAACCATATAACCAATTTGAGCAATACTTGAATACGCTAATATACGTTTCAAACTATCCTGTTTAATTGCTAGATAGGACCCGAAAAATATTGCTCCTGAAGCAGTAAACATTAATAAATAATGGAACGATTCGGCAAAAAAACTAAACTCATAGCCATACAGCGAATAAATAAATCTTATTAATACGTAAATGAAAACTTTAGTTGTTGTCCCGGCCAGAAAAGTTGAGACAATTGATGGTGAATAGGTATAAGCATCCGGTAACCATAAATGTAGAGGAAAAATTGCCGCTTTTATACCTATTCCAACAATAAAAAATACAAATGCGGTGGTTATTGTTGATGTATTCTCAGCGTTAGTTAATTGTTGAGATAAATCAGCTATATTTAATGTGCCGGTAACAGCATAAAGTAATCCAACTGAAATTAATATAAAACTGGCGCCAACAGTACCAAAAATTAGATATTTAAAAGCAGCATATAAACTACGTTTATCTCTTCCAAGACTAATCATCGCATATGATGATAACGATGCAATTTCAATAAAAACAAAAAGATTAAATGCATCGCCAGTAGTAATAACACCTAGCAGGCCAGTAAGATTCAATAAAAAGGCAGTATAAAATAAATAAATACGATCTGATGCTATTTCGCTTTCAACAATCTCGCGTGCACCAAGTAATACAAGAAAAGCAATGCCATTAATAATTAACAGCATGTAAGCTGCCAGCTTATCTATATAGTATTCAATACCCCAGGGCGCAACCCATCCTCCCATCGCATAAGTAATTGCATCTCCTACTAATACTTGATTTAACAGCATGCATGAAAAACAAAATGAAATTAAACTTACAAGTAAAGTTAATAACCAGGCTAATTCACGATGATGAAAAATAACACAAAGAGGAGCAGCAACTAATGGTAGGATAACTTGCAATGCGGGTAACTGCGAAATAATCACTTGATCTCCTGCTGTATTTCATCATCCTCAATCGTACCAAACGCAGCATGGATACGAATAATAATCGCAAGCGCTAGTGCTGTTGTTGATATACCAACGACAATTGCTGTTAGTATTAATACATGCGGTAACGGACTCGAATATAAAGTATTTAAGTTATTTAATATTGGGGCTGTTCCATCCATGACCTTACCCATAGAAATAAACATAATAAAGATCGATGTCTGAAATATATTGATGCCAATGATTTTCTTTACGAGATTATTATTTGCAATAATAATATAAAAACCAATCATCATTAAAATAATAACCACCCAATAATTAAACGATCCTAGAATATCCATTTTTTAAGTGTAAATTCCCCCCGCTTCTTATGATTTTTAATATTTGAATAATTAGAAATTTAATGAATTTTTTGGGCATTATATAGAAAAAAAATGAGTTCGTCGGCAATAGTTGAATTTCTCTAGTATAATCAAAAAATGCTTACAAAACTTAGTAATAGTAAATTTTTGATTCCAATTATGGCTGTTCTTGTGATTTCAGCGTCGGGGTTGGGATTTTATATCTCTCTAAAACAATCTCAGAATCGACTTGAACAGAATACAGCTACTCAGGGCTTATTCTGGCCAAACCCAAAACAGATAAATGATTTCAATAGTAAAGATCATGATAATAAAGACTTCGGATTAAATCAGATGAGTGGTAAATGGTCATTTGTATTTTTTGGTTATACAAACTGTCCGGATATTTGTCCTATTACAATGTCAGTAATGGCTGATGTCTATCAAAAAATTGTCGATGAGTTTGAAAGTATCCAGATAATATTTATTACTGTTGATCCAGAACGTGACACTACTGAAAAATTGTCATCTTATGTATCTTATTTTCATAAGGATTTCATTGGAATACACAGTGAACTCAAAAATGAAAATAATTTAATAAAACAAATTGGTATTGCGTATTTTTATAATAAAGAAGATGAAAAATACTTAGTAGATCATTCGGCATCAATTTTTGTTATAGACCCGAAAATGCGCCTAATTGCAAAACTATCACCCCCTCATCAATCAGAGAGAGTAATTGATAAATTTAAAAATATAAAAAGGTTTATTGATGAAAAGAATTAGTGGGCTTATATTTTTTCTACTTCTGTTTTTAAATAATAATATCGTTCTAGCAGAAAAAAACCTGAAAATTAATATTACTGATCTATGGATAAGTGAGGCTCCACCAACAGTATCTGTTTTAGTTGCATATGTAACATTGATAAATAATTCTGAAATACCAATATCTCTAGTTTCAATCTCGTGCCCCTTATTTTCTTCGATTGAAATTCATCGCAGTATCATTAAAAATGGTATCGCGAGCATGGAAAGGCATGCCACATTAGAAATACTATCAAAATCAATCATTAAATTATCGCCTGGAGATTATCATTTAATGCTATTTAACCCTAAAATGCCATTAAAGATAGGTGATGCGCCAGTATTCATGTTTGGATTTTCAGATGGAACTCAGATACGTGTAAAGGCAAACATTAGAAAACGAAATAATCATGCACATCAATAATATTATTAAAAATAAACTATAAAAATCTTAAATCATAATTATTGTGTTAAAAAAAATAAAAATTATATTACTTCATTGCCTACCTCAACATGCACTATCAAGACTTATGCATCTTTTAACTCGAATAGAGTTTAAACTATTTAAAAATATCTTAATTAAACTATTTATTCGTGCCTTTCATGTTGATATGAGTATAGCTGAGAAAGAAAACCCTGAAGACTACAATTCTTTTAATGCTTTTTTTACAAGAAAACTTAAAAAAAATGCTAGGAAGATGATAATTGATGATGATCTTATTCTTTCGCCTGTTGATGGGGTAATTAGTCAAGTAGGGTACATCGACAAGTATCAGTTACTGCAAGCTAAAAATAAAAACTACACCTTAGAACAACTTTTAGGAGGGCATGTAGATCTTTCTGATGATTTTTTAAATGGCTGCTTTGCTACACTCTATTTATCGCCACGGGATTATCACCGTATTCATATGCCTACTACTGGTCGATTAATAAAATCAATTTATGTACCGGGTAATTTATTTCCAGTAAATAGAATAGGCGTAGAAAATGTTGACCAATTATTTTCACGGAATGAACGTTTTATCAGTATTTTTGAAACGCAACTTGGTTTAATGGCACAAATTATGGTTGGAGCAGTTCTTGTTGGTAGTATGGAAACTGTTTGGTTGAGCGAGATTACGCCTAACAAAAAACGTACACTGACAGTTACAGAATATACCGAAAATATTATTAAATTAAATCAAGGAGAAGAATTTGGTCGGTTTAATATGGGTTCAACGGTAATTCTTTTATTCCAAAAAGAAAAAATATCATGGTTACCTGATATCAAAAAAGAGCATCCAATAGAAGTTGGACAATTATTGGCTAACAAAATAGTACTGGCATAATAGATGTCAAACTACAAAAAATAGTTTACAAATTTTTTTTAAATCGCTAAAACTAACCAGAAAATGCCGATAAGCAGATACGCATTAATGAATTTGGTGTAAGCCCAATAAACAGTATTAGTATTCCGTTGAGCGTTAATACTGCTCGCATCTGCTGTGTCGCCTTTATCGCGCTCATCGTTTCTGGATTATCAAAATACATAAGTTTGATAATTCGGAGATAATAATAAACGCCGATAATCGAGAAAAAGACTGAAATTGCTGCTAGCTCAATAAACCCTGATGCAATAAGCTCTTTTAATACAAACCATTTTGACCAAAAACCAAGAAATGGAGGTACACCCGCCATAGAAAACATAAGACAAAGCATAATAAAAGCAAACCAACGATTGCGCAGAGATAAACCTTTAAAATCATCTAGGCTATCGGCTTCCAAATCATAGCGTCCTAATAAAATTATCATCCCAAATGCACCCATACTCATAAATGCATAACTGATAATGTAAAACATAGAACCAGCAAAACCTGAGGCTGTTCCTGAAATAATACCAAGAAATAAATAACCCACATGCGCAATAGTAGAATAAGCTAACATGCGTTTTATATTTGTTTGTGCAATTGCAATTATATTTCCTACAGCCATTGATAAAACAGCTAATACGCTCAAAATAGATTGCCAGTCCTCAATAAGCGGTGAAAGTCCATCGGATAATATGCGTACTGTCATAGCAAAAGCGGCAAGTTTGGGTGCGCTACTGATAAATAATGTAACGGAAGTCGGGGCGCCCTGATAAACATCAGGAACCCACATATGAAAAGGTGCTGCTCCTAATTTAAAAGCCATACCAACAATTAAAAAAATCATACCATAGACAAGATATACCTTGTCGATAGTTCCATTATTAATGGTGTCGGCAATATCAGTAAATTGCAGGGAGCCTGTTACGCCATAAATCATTGAAATACCATATAACAACATACCAGATGCCAGTGCACCTAATATAAAATATTTTATTGCTGCCTCTGTCGCAAACGTTGATTCACGCTGCATTGCTACCATTGCGTATAATGAAAGCGAAAGTAATTCAAGACCGAGATAGATTGAAAGTAAATGATAAGCTGAAGACATAATCATCATGCCAAGGACAGCAAATAAACCAAGTATAAAATATTCGCCTTTTAATAATTCATTTTCTTTTAAATACTCATAAGAGTAGAAAAAAACAACAAGGGTGATTGCACAAATAAACGCTTTAAGTAAAACGCTCATCGTATCAGTTACAAAACTACCGTTAAATGCAACATAAGAATAATCTGGACTGTAATAAATCACTGCAATAAAAGTAAGTAATAAACTCAACTGAGTCATATAATAAGTTGATTTGTGTAATGGATCCTTACTAAAAGCATCAACAACTAATACTAAACAAGCCATTACAAGTAATGTTATCTCTGGTATTAAGAAAATTAAATCTGTTCTCATAGTTTATCTTCTATAATATTTTCGTTTGTGAAATATGTTGGATAAGTTGTTCTATAGAGACATGCATAACGTCAAATAATGGTGCCGGCCAAATACCAAATAACAATACAACACTCGCAAGTAAAAAAAGTATGAATGCCTCCCTTGCATCAATATCTTTTAACTCTGACACTTCCTCTCTTATTGCTTCGCCAAAAACAACACGCTTATACATCCATAAGGTATAAGCAGCACCAAGTATTAATGTTAATGCGGCAGTAAATGCAATCCAGAAACTTAATTTAAAACTACTCAGTATCACCAGAAATTCACCAACAAACCCTGATGTTCCTGGTAACCCAGAGTTTGCCATTGCAAATAACATCATAAAAGCAGCGAAACAAGGCATACTATTTACAACACCGCCATAATCTTTAATCATACGACTATGTAATCGGTCATACATCACACCAACACATAAAAACATCGCAGCTGAAATAAAGCCATGGTATATCATTTGCATCATCGCGCCTTCCATACCCATTATTGCCCCAGCGTTTGAATTTGTTACAGCAAAAATACCAAAGGGAATAAA
>Ga0163108_10001456_pt1 | contig 17321 bp, 19 predicted proteins | sample Fk1155metaG_FD_109644 | JGI IMG/M metagenome (GOLD analysis project Ga0163108, IMG submission 109644) | Marine microbial communities from the Central Pacific Ocean - Fk160115 155m metaG | ecosystem: Environmental > Aquatic > Marine > Oceanic > Photic zone | place: The Central Pacific Ocean...
ATGAACCCGAACACGGGTCTTTTCTTCCAGGAGTTTCTGGCAAAGAGGGATGGCCGGAGAATCCCGGGTGTCTCCGGTGTCTGCCTTGAAGGCGAATCCAAGCACTGCCACCGTCTTTCCTGCCAGTGTGTTGAACTGTTGTTTGAGGATGTTCTGGAAGAAACGTTCCGTCTGCCACTCGTTGATGCGAACCACACTTTCCCAGTAGGCACTCACTTCCGGAAGTCCATAATATTCACAAAGATAAGCAAGGTGCAGGATGTCTTTACGGAAACACGACCCGCCGAACCCGACACTGGTCTGCAGGAATTTGGAACCGATGCGACTGTCCATCCCTATCGCTTTGGAAATCTGTTCGATGTCCGCTTCCGTTTTTTCACAGAGAGCAGAGATCGAATTGATCGAAGAAATACGCTGGGCAAGCATGGCGTTGGCCACCAGTTTTGCAAGTTCACTGGACCATACATTGGTGAGCAGGATCTGCTCTTCTGGAACCCAATGGGCGTAGAGTTTGGCTATCGTTTCCGCAGCCTTGGTGCCTGCTTCACTTTCACGTCCGCCGATCAGGACGCGATCGGGATTCTCCAAATCGGGAATGGCCGTTCCTTCCGCAAGGAATTCCGGATTGGAAACCACTTCGAACTGGGTCTTGCTGTTTCCAGAGTCAAGGATCCGTGCCATGGCTTGCGCTGTTCGCACGGGCAGGGTGCTTTTTTCCACCACCACCACTTCCGGTTGACTTGCGTGGAAGAGGATGTCTCTTGCAGTCTTTTCCCAATACTGGAGATCTGCTGCGCGTCCGGCACCTTGTCCGAACATTTTGGTGGGAGTATTCACCGAAACAAAAATGATATCTGCTTCGGCGATGGACTGATGGATGGCAGTGCTGAAAAACAGGTTTCGGCCTCGGGTTTCCTTGATCCATTCATCCAGTCCCGGTTCATAGATTGGAAGATTGTCACTGTTCCAGCGCTTGATCCGGTCTTCGTTGATGTCGACAACGGTGATTTTGTGTTCCGGACAATAACGTGCGATGGCGGTCATCGTCGGTCCGCCAACGTACCCAGCTCCGATGCATAAAATGTTGCTCATGTTTCTGCCTTAAATAACTAAAGAAATAGGTGAGGTGCCAGGTCGTCCGGTACCTCCATACCCATCAGGATGAAATTGGTGGCTGCCACCTGGCTGAGATTGTTTTCGCAGTTTTCACCGTAGGCTTTCAACTGGTAGCTTCCGTCATACAATGGGTCATAAATCAGAAAAGGAACCGGGTTTATGGAATGCTTGGTCGAAGGTTCTGTTTCCCCGTTGAGATGGTTGATGGTCAGCATCTCATCCGCATTTCCATGATCCGCAGTAATGACCATGATCCCATTTACTGTGTCTAAGGCCTCAATCATTGGGCCTAAAGCCTGATCCACTGATTCCACTGCACTGACTGCAGCTTTCAGGTTTCCAGTGTGACCGACCATGTCGGCATTGGCGAAGTTGATCAATCCGTATTGGTAATTTTCGGAACGGATGAAATCGACCGCTTCTTTTCCGATTTCAACGGCTTTCATCTTTGGAGCTTCTGCAAAACTGGAAACTTTATCCGAAGGAATCAGGTGGTATTTTTCGAGATTTGAATCAAGCGGTTCACGATAACCGCCATTATAGAAGAAGGTAACGTGTGGGAATTTCTGGGTTTCTGTGAGTCGAAACTGATTGAGGCCCTTTTCGACAAGTCTTTTTCCAAAGGGATTCTCCACCTTCGGAGTGCCTGCCAAAAAATATTCTGGGAAACAGTTGTCCAGATCGTATTGCGTCATGGCCGCGAAACAAACCCTGGGTAGGGGTTCACGGGGGAAATGTGAAAAATCCTGCTTGAGCATCGCTTCGGTGAATTCGATGGCACGGTCAGCACGAAAATTCATGAAGACCATGGAATGCCGGTCTTCGATCGGTCCCACCGGTTTCCCGTTGCGTGTGATGACAAACTCCGGAAGGTCCTGATCGATGATGTCTGGTTTCAAGAGACGGAAGTGCTCAATTGCATCTTTGATCGATGGGAATTGGTTTTCAGATTCTCCATTCACATGAACCTTCCAGCCTAGTTCAACCTTGTTCCAGTTGGTGTCACGATCCATGGTCACGGTTTCCCTTCCTCCGCCACTGGCAAAGGCATAATCGCATTCTGGATTCTGCTGCATCAATTCCTGAAAAAGCATCTCAAGCTTGTCTGTGTATTCAGTGGCTGACTGTACTGGAACATCCCGACCATCGAGCAGAGCATGGACGTAACATTTTTTTACTCCGGAACTGAAAGCATACTGAATGAGCGCTTCGAAGTGGCTGATATGGCTGTGAATGTTTCCATCGGAAAGGAGACCGAGCAGATGCAGCGGGACCTGTTCGTTGATGCAGTTTCCAATCACCCTCTGCATCGCTTCGGATTGAAAAAATTCTCCGGACTGGATCAGTTTGCTGATCAGGGTCGGCCCCTGTTCCATCACCATTCCGGCACCCATCGTCATGTGTCCTACTTCTGACCCACCGAGGTCCTTTTTCCCAGGAAGGCCGACATGCAGGCCATGGGTCCAAAGCTGGGTGTAAGGGCTTTTTTCCTGCAATTTTCTAAGCAACGGCAAATTTGCCTGACCAATCGCGTTTCCTGGGCCTTCGGGTGCGACTCCCCAGCCGTCGAGGACCACATGGACCAGTGGACCGCGTCCCTTGAATTTTTCGACCAATCGCTGAGTTTCCATCCGATATTAAAAACTGATCTTCATTTTTGTTTTGGACGCCATTTTATGAAAATCCAGAAAATTCAAGGATACTGGGGATTATTCTACTCGGATGATGTTTTCTTCAGGAATTTTCGAGGTCAGAAACTCCTGGGCTTGTTCCAGGTACGTTTCCGTTCTTGATTCCAGGGTGAGTTTGACACGGTAATCCTTGTTCCAAAGGGCCGGATAGGATCCGAGCATCAGTTCAGGAAATTCAGAGCAGGTGGAGTCCAGGGCATCAGCAATGTATCCCTCTTCGGTATTGAGGAAAATCTGCCGAAGATATATTTTCCCACTCTGGAACAATTCTTTGAGGGATGAAAAACGGTTACGGACCAGTTCTGGAATTCCGGGAAACACAAATACGTTGCGGAACTTGAGTTGGGGAGACCTCATCGAGGGCAACTGTAACAATTCAGCTCCATGAGGAATGATTGCCATCCTTCGGTGGGCATCGTTCAGACGGTCTCCATAATAACCTTCCAAAACTTGTATCATCTGCTCCGATTCCTCTATTTCCACATCAAAACCTTGGGCGACTCCCTCGATGGTCACATCATCATGGGTAGGACCAACACCACCGGTGGTGAAGACCCAGGTGTAGTCCTGGGAGTACTCAAAGACGTGGTTTCCGATGACATTGATTTCATCCGGAATGGTCACCAGTCGCTTGACATCGACTCCTAGAAACCTAAGTTCCTTGCAGAGATAAGGGGAGTTGGAATCCTCCACTTTGCCGGAGAGGATTTCATTGCCGATGATGATGATGCCCGCGGTGGGATACCTGGTATTTTCGTTTGGTTCTGCTTTCACTTGTCACGTTTAATGACATGAAATCCGAAAGGCGTTTCTACGACGCCACTCACTTGACCGGGTTTGAGTTCAAACGCTGCTTTTTCGAAAGGAGGTACCATCTGCCCGCGGCCAAACCGTCCGAGCAATCCACCTTTGGGACCCGAAGGCCCGTCGGAATTCTTACGGGCCAGTTCCGCGAAATCTTCTCCTTTTTGAGCTTTTTTGGATAGTTCACTGGCTAGTTTCACCGCTTCCTCCCGGCTACGGCTTTGCTGTGAATTTGATGCCCCTTTAAAGGAGATGAGGATGTGGCTGGCAGTTATGACTTCAAGGGGGATGCGGTGAAAGATGATGTATCCGAAAGGGGAGTCCACCGGATCACTGATCTGTCCCTCCTTTAAGCTCAAAGCAGATTTCAGGAAAGGCTTCATGTTCGGGGTATTCGCCTTTAGCAGCGGAATTTTTTTCTGTTGCTTGAGATCGGAAAACTGGTCGGTTAAACGGCCAAAGTTCGTGCCCTTGCGGCGTGCCAGCTTGGTCAGGTGTTTGGCTGCCTTTTCAGCGCCAGCTTTGTCGTAATAAATGGCTGGTAAAGGTGACTGCACTCCCTGGTAGGCGATGACCAATAGTTCCAGTGAAACTTCTTCGGCAGCAATTTGGTCTTTTCCAGGAACCCTGAGCGGGTCCACTTCTCCGCTGATGGGAGGTAGTTCCTTTCTTTGCTTGATCGCGAGGTTTTTTAGATTTTCCTGCTGGGTCGCTTCTATTTTGGAAGGGTCAAATGCTTCGGCCTTTTTCCCGCGGCGGATGATGGAGATTTTTTGCATCTGGTCTCCTTTCTGGATCGCATTGACCGTTTCCATACCCTCTACCACTTTGCCGAAGACAGAATGTTTATTATCGAGCCAGGGTGTTGCTTTGTGGGTGATAAAGAACTGACTGCCGTTGGTATTTGGACCTGCATTCGCCATTGAGAGGATGCCAGGTCCCGTATGTTTGAGATCCTGATGAAATTCATCCTGGAACCGGTATCCTGGTCCGCCGCTTCCTGTCCCAAGAGGGTCTCCTCCCTGAATCATGAAATCGGGAATCACTCGGTGAAAAATGAGACCGTCATAAAAATGGGATTTTTTTGATTTTCCTGTAATCGGATCTTTCCAGGACTTGCTGCCTTCGGCCAGACCCACGAAATTGGCCACGGTTTGAGGTACCCTTTGGTGATGAAGTTCCAGCAGGATGACACCTTTGGAGGTTTCCATTTTTGCGTATAAACCGTCTTGAAGTTCTTCGCTACCAAATACCTGAATCGTGAAAAAAGGAAGGAGAAGCAACAGAAAAAAACATTGGGCCCTGAAAATCATGTCATTCGATGGATTGAGTTCTGCTCTTGGGAGCCTGAAAAAACGGAAGGTGAAAATGGTGTAAAAATTGGTCACAAATAATCCACTAAATTAGTCTCGAAACGGATATCTCACAAGTCATTTCAGGCAAGGTCCCTCTCGGTGTCAATCAGCCAATCTACTGCGGATGATAGATCATCCTTCCAGCAGTTGGGTTCGGTGTTGCAGTTTCCATCTTTACCGCCGTGCCCGGTGTGGACTCCTATACTGAAACATCCGAAACGTCGGGATGCTTCAAAATCTTTGGTGGTATCACCGATCATCACCGTTTCCGAGGGCTGAATCCCGTGGGCCCCGCAGGCCGTGTGCAACAGGCCCGGTTCGGGTTTTCGGCAGCCGCAGGGTCTCGGTTGTGCGAGTTTCCGTCCACAATCCCATTCAGGATGATGGGAACAAAAATACATTGCATCGATATGGGCACCACCTTGGAGCAGCCCATGGTTCATCTTCTGGGTTACTGCTGACAGATCAGCATGGTTCATTTGTCCTCGAGCCAAAGCCGCCTGATTGGTGACCAGGAGGCAGAGCCATCCTGCTTTGTTGATCCTGGCGATGGCCTCGATGCTCCCGTGAATGAAACGGAAGGTGGAGGGTTCCAGGATCGGACCGGGTTCCTCGTTCACCACTCCGTCACGGTCGAGCAGAATCGCACGTATTTTTTCAGGCTTTTTCACAGCTTAGGGCTCAGCAGCATTTTCCGTTCAGCCTTGGATTTGTCTGCAAGTTCAAGAACTTTCACAAAAAATTGTTCCCATTTTCGGCCTTCATTTTCAAAAAGCCTGCGGAAGCCCTCCGTGTCCCGATGATAACGTCGGATACCAAGCAGGTGGGTGTTGTTGAGTTCCTGGCTGAACCATTTGCTGTAATGGAGCACCTCAAATTCAAGTTTCTTTTGTGAAAAAGCCTGTTTGAGCTGACTGAAAATCTGTTTCTTTTTTTGCAGCTTTTCGCTATCTCCCAGATCGGAACCATACAAAATTTCGAGTTTTTCGTAGGCTTCTAAAACCAGTTGACGAAATCGCTCACGGTCCCGTCTCGCACTGCGGTACCAGATCATTTCGGACGATCCGCTGCCTGTGCGTTCTCTGTAGAATTGTTCCAATCCCTCTTCTTCCACGAAGGTTGCAAAGGATTCGTTGAAACTGGTGTCATTTTTTACGTAAACCACTTGGTGCGCCATTTCATGAATCAAAGTGGCGGCAAGGTCAGGGGCTTTGCGTTGGACAAAGGTGCTCAGCACGGGATCGGAAAAGTAGTCTGGGATCCAGGACTGGTTCAGCCACCCGAGTGTGGAGTAGGCGGAAACCGAACGAACGGAAACATCCAAATCTTCGTCCATGCCCTGGGCATAGCGCATCGCTTCTTCAGCATCAAAATATCCCCGGTATTCCTGGCAGCCGATGAACCAGTAACACCATTGATAAGCCTCCAGTTTCAGGCTCGGAGCCGCCCGGACGATCTTGGTGACATAGGGTCTGCCGAGGTTTACGTATCCGGTATAACCGGCCTTTTCCGGAAGAGACAGCCTGGAAACCGCAAATTCACGAACTTCCAGCACCAGTTTCAGTTTCCTGGAAAGTTCCGGATCGGTCTCAGGATTGCGGATCAGTTCCTGGATGTCCTGTTTGCGGGATAGCAAGTCCAGATGACCACTGGCTGCCTGCCAGTAGAATCCAAACTCCGAACACCCTCCCAGCAGCAGAAGCAAACTGCTGATTCTCAAAAATTTAGGAAACCTCAACCCTGATCCTGAAGCCTGAGGAAACGGAGGAAACGTTCTGCAGGTTCCAGAATCCCGGCATGACGTGTCAGCAAACGGTTATCAGAATCCAAAACGACGTAGAGTGGAAGTGCCACCGTCTTGAAACGGTCGATCTGCAGCTTCTGATTGGCCTCTGCATATTCTCCTCCATCAGTGTAAAGCTGAACCAGGACGAAGTCTTTACGGAACTTCGCCATCACATGTGGATCCGAAAAAACGTTCTTTTCCATCCAACGGCAGTTGACGCAGGTGTAGCCGGTGAAATCGATGAAGACGAGTTTGTTCTCACGTTTTGCCTGAACCAATGCCTGGTCGAGGCGGTCCAGCCAGGGCAGGCTGTGGGTGTCCTCACCGGCATTTCCCAGCATTGATTTGGATTCATCAGAGGACTGAAGTTTTGGCGGAAGGTAGGTGTCGACCCAGGGATTGAGCGAGGTTCCCCCTAGCCCTTTGCCGAAGTATAGACCAAGCATCAGAAATGCAACTGCAACCGCGAATCCTAGGGGGCCTCCGCTCTGGACACGGGATTGGTGGATGGTCACCGATCCAAGCAAGAAGAAGGCGCTGATAATGCAGATGACGGCCCAAGCACTGAGCACGAAATCACGATCGAGCACCCCCCACTGCCAGACCAAGTCGCTGTTGCTGAAAAATTTGAAGGCAGCAGCCAATTCTAGCAATCCGAGGATGATTTTGAGCTGCTGCATCCAGTCCCCGGATCGTGATTTGAAAGTGGACATCAAACGGGGAAACAATCCGAGCAAAAAAAACGGAAAGGCAAAAACGGTTGCAAACACGAACATCCCTAAAAGAGGCCAGAACCACTGCCCTTCTGCCGCAGCGATCATCAGCGTGCCCACGAACTGAACGGTGCAGGTGAATGAAGTGAGAGTGAAGGCAAATCCCATTGCAATCACACCGAGTGGACCGCCAAGTTTCCGGGACCAATGATCGGCACGATCCCCAAGTGAGCCCGGAAGCTGAAGCTGGAAAAAACCCATCAGGCTGAAGGCAAACAGAGTAAAGAGCAGCCCGATCGCCATATTGATCCAGCCGTTGGTTGCCAGTTGTACTGCACCCCCTGCACCCAGGGCCATTGAAAGCCCCATGCCGGTTACCGTGTAGGTGCCGACGATGCCTGCGCCGAAGAGAGCCGAAAGCCTTAGCGTGCTGCTTGTACCTTTTTCTTCCTGTTTGCTGAAAAATGCGACCGTTATCGGTATCATTGGGAAGACACAGGGAGTCAACAGAGCCAGTAAACCGGCAACGACGGCAATTCCCAGGAAGTTCCAGAATCCGCCACTGAGGGCCTGGTCCATGGCATTTTCCTCAATTCGGAGATCATCTACGGCATACTGAGGGGAGGCGTATTGTGCCCGCAAAGGTCCATCAGCAAGGGGTATTCGGATTTCCCATGCTTCTGTTGTGGGAGGCAGGCAAACCTTTTCACTGCAGGCTTGGTAACGGAATTTCCCGGAAAGCATCGTTTCTGTTCCGGTGGATTGTTCCTTGGCCACCTTCAGATTTTGATAGAGCCGTCCCTGATGCTCATGAAAACTGAGAACCTGTTCGAGCACTGGATCAAGGGCAGTGACGGGTCTTGACTCAAAAATCGGCCCTACTTTTTCAAACTTGCCCGATTGGAGGGTCAACGAGGTGGGAATCGGTGGAAATTCTCCTTCTGCAGGCACAATCGAATAGACGTGCCATCCCGGATGGAGATCAAAGGCAAGCACAAGCCGCACATGTTCTCCGGGGCGGGGATCCTTGGGTTCCAGCAAAGTTTGGAAGCTAAGAACCTGTTCCGGGATCCCATCATCGAACTGTGCCATTGCCGGAAGGGCAAGTAGGCTCGAAAGAAAGAGTAGAGAGAGAATCCGCAGAAAATTCATTTTAATTGTGATCAGACCAGTCGATGTGTTTGGTGTCCCGAAACTGTTGTTTAACACAAGATTCTATCGAAAATGACGTGTGAGGTAAATCCTTTCGACACATCGGAATATACGTTGCATGAATCAGGAACCGCTTAAAATCATGGAAATGTTGTTCATGATGAAATCATTTTTAAATGATTACCTATTGAGAGAGTGACAATTCGATCATTGAAATTGGGATGGATCCTTCCATTGCTGGGAATTTATTACTTTGGATTTTTCCTGACCGAACTTCACGCACAGACAGGAAATACCATCCGGCTTCGGTATTTTGCCGGTGACAGAATCCAGACCAATCAAAATCTTTACTGGGCAAATTATCAACTGTCCTGGCATGGATTCGGGATAGGAAGCTCCTATGTTGACATCAATGAAACCGTCGGCGGCTACAGCGACCGGATCTTGTTGAAATATAACGATTTTTCCTACACCTTTGGGCAGCGACTGAACCTGACCCTGGGTTTTGGAAATTTAAGTCAAGCATCCGCGGCCTCATCCTACCAAAGTTCAACAGGCTACAGTTGGAAGGCCGAAACGATTTCCGGAACTCCATCCTATTTTGCGGTGATTGGCATCGAAGTCTTTGGTTTCATGGAACTCATCATTGGAACCAGGGCGTCCCAGTACAAGGTTCGTGATTTTGAAAGGAGCACTTCCAGCGGCACAGAAAGGATTGCCAAATCCTATGACCGGTCTGTGGGAGTGATCATGACCGGTCTGGGCATTGCCTTTTGACCCTGCAGGGTGTTACTATCCTTCCAACAATTTTCTTCCTTTTTTGAAAATCTAATCTGACTGGAGTATCAATGAAAAGGCTCGTTTTTCTGGGAGCAGGTCTGCTTCTGTGCACGACTGTCATGGCTTTTCCCTGGAGTACCCCTCCCTGTGGTGAATCCGAGACATGGTGTCGGAATTCCAATAGCGGCCAGTCCGCTTTCAAAGGCTGGGAACAGCTTTCTTCCACAGGCTTCGGATCTCCCTATCACAAACATATTTCGGTCCCGGTAGAGCATATCCTTGCAAGACCTCACGTCTTAGCTGGGGTTCTCATGCTTTCAGGAGAAATTGAGGAGGTGTTGGATGTGATCCTCAATGCATCTGGTCGGGATGCTGCACTTGTCCAACTCGAATCGGATTATGGACTGAGTGAAACCCAGGCCCAAGGAATCCTCGAAATGCCCCTAGACCAGTTGACGGTGGATGGTCTGAAAGTTCTGGAAGAGGAATACCGCAGTTATGTCAATTGAGATCGATTTTTAAAGAAACTATGCCCAAGGCTCAACGCTGTTCGAAAGCGTTGAGCAGTTGTTTCAGGGTCGGAAGTAGGCAACCAGAGTATTCGATGTGACCATCAGGCATGATGGTGTTACAAAGGATCGCCTCATTCATGAAGGCCCGGTCCAATTTTGCTCCACGCAGGTCCGCTCCACCCAGATTGGCCGATTCCAGGTTGGTCAGGGTTAAATCAGCATTTCTCAAGTTTGCTCCACCCAGATTGACTCCTTTCAACTGAGCCCCCTGAAGGTCCACCCGCTCCAGGTTGCACCTTCTGCAGACTCCTGTTTCCTTAAGTTTCAGATAATCATCAGGATCCGCAGCATTCAACAGACCAGGGACCATCATTGCCAGTCCTAGGAATCCCCAAAGCATTCGGTTTTGCCGTCTGTAAAGAATTTTATTTTTGGAAATGGGAACAGGATTCATCCAATGATTCCATGGATGATGACTGCCATGGCAACATAAAACCCTCCTTCAAGAAGTCCAACAGCATTATTTCGGTCCACTTCAATTTCCTTGTTTAGGTGAAAGGGAGTGAGCCAGTCCAAGGCCCTGCGTCCATAACTGAGACAAACCAGTCCGAGAAAGACGTAGATTCCGGTGGTGATCAATTCTGCTCCTAAAATACTAAGCCTTGATGGGTTTTCCGGATCAATGAAGGTGAACAGTTCATAGTTCACTTCGCTGGAAACCGAGGCATGGACGATGATGCCGATGGCCAGATAAAAACCGGCTTGAGTTAGACCCACTGCAGTATTGTCCACTTCTCCAGTCTGGTAGTTGAGGTCATAAGGAGTGATCCAGTCCAGTACCTTGCGCCCAATGAAAAGACAAAAAAGGCTGACCAGGAAATAAATCAGGATTTCTACCAGGATGCTAATGAATTCATTAATGATCATGATCTTTAAGGGGTCTTGAGTGAATGGTAATTACTTCTAGAATAGCATAATGCTAAACCTAGAAAAGAAAATGAATCAAGAAAGAACAGACATGATTCTTCAATCAAGGCTCATAATACGTCATGATTGACCAATGGGAGAGTCTTTCTTTCAACTTTTTTGTTATTTAAAATGGCATGTTTTCGACCTAAGTTCGTCTTGATGATGGATCAAACTTTGAGGAAAATCCAAATGTTATTATTCCTGACAGGTTTGGGTTGGAAATTTATCAGGAATATTCATGGGGTGATTCACTAGACTGATCCATAGGGAGGACGAATGAGCAAGAAAGAGAAACATAAAGAGCATCATTCCCACAAGAATGAGAACGATAAAGGGCATTCCAAAAATGGGGAAAAGCTACCCAAAAAGGAATATGAAGAAGAACTGTCCAGACTGCAACTCGAGTTGGTCAAGATGCAGACCTGGGTCCAGGAAAAGGGACTCAAGCTTGTTCTGATTTTCGAGGGGCGAGACGCAGCAGGCAAAGGTGGAACGATCAAGCGCATCACCGAACCATTGAATCCTCGTGGCTGCAAAGTGGTTGCACTAGGGAAACCTTCGGATACCGAAAAAACCCAGTGGTATTTCCAACGTTATGTGGCTCACCTTCCTTCTGCAGGTGAAATCGTCATCTTCGATCGAAGCTGGTACAACCGAGGAGGGGTGGAGAAAGTGATGGGTTTTTGTTCCGGCAAAGAATATGAAGAATTTTCTCGTAGTGTTTCAGAATTTGAGGGATTGATCACACGCTCAGGAATCCTTCTCATCAAATACTGGTTCTCAGTCAGTTCCCAAGAGCAGGAAAAACGATTTCAGGAACGGGTGAAAAATCCTGCAAAACGCTGGAAGTTGAGTCCTATGGACATGGAAGCACGGAATCTGTGGGACCAGTATTCAGAAGCCAAAGATGCCATGTTCGAGTTCTCCAACATGCCTTTTGCTCCCTGGTATACCGTTGAAGGTGATGACAAACACAAAGCCCGTCTGAATTGCATCCATCACCTGCTGAGCAAGGTGCATTATAAGGATGTCCTCCCTCGGGTTGAGAAATTGCCTAAACGTAAAAAACCCGTCAAACATGTGGCGCGCCCTCCTAAGGAGGAGCACCTTTATGTTCCCGAAGTGTATTGAAGCATTTTCCGGAGCTCCTTTTGATTCAACACGGATCATGTCCTTCGAACGGATTTATTCACTTTCCCAAAGTCCTGATCTTGCTCCGATAGAAGAACTATTCGATCAGCAGGATCATCTGAATCCTGAAACACCTCAGGATCTGTGGTTTCAATATTGGGACAGTTACGATGAGCGGCTGAAAAAGGGAGGAATCCGTCTTTGGACCTTAGAAGAAGCTGATCAAACTCCGAGGGTTTTTTTTCAGGACACATCAGGAACTCAGCACAACATTAAATGTCCTAAAACTCCATTTAGAGTGGAGGATATACCCTCACAGGCATTTCAAAAGAAGATCCTGCCTCTGTTGGAACCCCGTCCCCTGCTGCCGCAACTGCGCATTCACCGAAAACGAAAAACTTGGATCTGTAGGAATTCTGAAGGAAAGAAAATCCTTTCTGTTCTAATGGATGAGGACCTGGAACTTTTCAGGCCTTCAAGGTTTCCCGGTGATGTGGTGATCAAAAAAAGAACAGGGTACCCACACCTTAGGCTTCATGGAGTCCGGGGCCATGGCAAAGACTTCGAAGGTTTGAAGGAACTGATCGAAATCCGGATCGGCCTGATGCCCTTGGAGACGGATATTTTCACTCTCAGCACCCAGATGCTGGGATTGGGGGAGGTCGAAAAGAAAAGGAAACATCCTCTCCAGCTCCATTCCAGGCTTTATGCTCCTTTGGCCGTAGGTCGGGTTCTTTCCATCGAGTTCCAAGCAATGAAACAAAATCTATTGGGAACACTTTGGGGAGAAGACATTGAGTTTCTTCATGATTTCAGGGTGTCTTGCAGACGTTCACGTTCGATCCTGGCACAGTTGAAATCGGTGTTTCCTAAAAAAACGATCCAACCCTTTCTTGATGATTTTGCATGGCTTAGCCGATTGACGAGTCCTGTCAGAGATTTGGATGTGCTCTTACAGAAAATGCAGAAACCAAACACATTGAATCATTTCTACACCGAGGTTCTTGATCCTATTCTGCAATGGATCAAAGGTCGACGAGATGAAGAACAAACCCTGTTGAAGGACCATCTTCAATCGGAACGATTCCAGGTTTTTACACAAAGTTGGGAAGCATTTTTGGATGGACAAGTCCCTCCTCTGGATTCCGGAGAGGATTTACCGAGTATCGAATCCTTAGTCAGCAAACGGATCCACAGGCTTTGGCAGCGTGCATTGGAGGAAGGAAGAAGGATCCCGGATGAAGAAGCCCACCTTGCCTTTCACGAACTTCGGAAAACCTGTAAAAAACTACGTTACCTCCTCGAAGCTTTCCGCCCGCTTTATTCCAGAAATGACATCCAGGCCCCGGTCAAATCTTTGAAACGCTTTCAGGATCTGCTTGGATTGATGAACGACACCTTCGTGCAGAAGGAATTCATGCAGCAGTTATCATTGACAGAAGAACTGCCGGAAGGTTCTAGGCTCATGGCTGAGAAGTTTGCCCGGAATTATGACTTTCAGCTTGCTGAATCCGCTACAAGATTTCAGGAAGTTTTTGCCGAGTTCAATGATCCCGCAAGACATTCCGAGTGGAAGCACCTTCTGGAGCAAAACCCTTTAGTTCCTGAAAAACCTCAATTTGCTTGAATGAAGGTTGGGACAAAAAGTGCATTAAATTCAACATTTGTATCACCCCATGTGACTGAACCCAAGATGTGCGGGAAATTCCTATGCCTTCATCAGACTCGTCTGGTTATTTTGTTTGTTCTCCTTTTTACAGGAGGGTTGGCCATGCCACTCCATGCCGAAAATGGAACTGGACCTGGATTGGGTTTGGGGGGAGGAAGTCTCAGTCCTATCAATGACACCAACGGGACGGAGTATCATTCTTCCTCGGTCTATGCCTCATCCTTTGACTATCAGTGGGCGCTTTCTGAAAGTTTTTCTACTTCGTTGATCCTCCAGGAAACGGGTGGAGAGGGAACCATGCCTTCCAAACCCGAATACAAGTTTTACAAAAGCGGGATCATCGGACTGCAGTTCAAGGTCTGGATGGGGCCGCTTTTTTTAGGTCTTCATGGCGGACAGTATTACCTGACCTGGATCGAATCGATGAGTGCCTATTCCGGTATCCAGCAGGCAGGCGGGAATGGCTACAGCATCGGCTTTGAAACCAGCTCAGGATGGTTCCTTGCAGCCTTTTCCGATCAAAGCCAGACCTTTACCTTTGATGAAATGCCCGACCAACGGGTGGAAGGAAACCGGGTCTTGCTGGGCTACCGCTGGAAATGAAGAAGCTTTTAAGATTATAGAAACCAATTCTGCTTAATTTAGAGAGACCCCGATCTTTTTTCATTCGTCTTAATCGCTGTTCTTTAAATTTTCATCAAGCCCCTGTTTCAGCAGATTGATCGCCTCCTGCGGTCTTCCGGTTTCTTCGAGATTATCTCCCAACATCAAATAAACCGCATTCCGGATCGCCGGATTCTTTGTTTTTTCTAGCATCTCCTGAAGGAAATCGATGGCATTCTTGTAGTCATCCATCTCCTTGTAGTATTTCTGAATCCGATGGATCTGCAGAATAGCAGCTTTTTCTGAATCGGAACTGATGCTGTGGGTGGATTCAATGATTCTGTAATAACTTTCCATGATCTCCAAAATGCTCTGGTAGTACTCCATTTCATCTGAAGAATCCGCCCTGAGGGTATGGTTGAAGAAAAAGGAAGAGATAATAAATATCGTTAGAAAGAAATATTTCATCAGTAAAATTTCGATCAGTTCAGGATTAATTCCGATTTGAGAAAATCACTGCTTTTTCTTCCCCATTGCGCTGTAGGGACTTCATCGAGTTTGGAAATCCTGGGAGAAGGAATACTGCTCATTGTATGACCAAATCCTTTTGGCTTTGATTCAGAATAAGAAACCGGTTTTTTTGCTGTTTCAAAATGTCCGGGCAGGATTAATAAAACCAAAAGAACCAGGCCGAGTGCAAAAGAAGGTAACAGGTAATCAATGATGGACCGATTCGTCTTCGTTTCATTCCGAATGACTGCTGAAATCCTCGACGCCATGAACTCAGGAGCCTCAATCCTTCGGTAGTCCTCCTTCAAATCATCGAGTTTTTTCTCCATTTCATCCATCAGATAGATCCTTCCACTTGTTTCAGTTTCTGCAGAGCCTTGTGGAGCAGAGCTTTTACCGTCCCCTCACGGCATCCCATAATCTTCGCCGTTTCAGCCGTTGAGAACTCTTCAAAATATCTCAGGACCACGACTTCCTTTTGACGTCGGGGAAGCGAATCAACCCTGTTCCGAATCTCCTCGGCGATCTGCTTTTGGTTCAACTTAAGATCAGGCCTATTGCCAGAAACTTGAGTGGATTCATCGAGATCTTCAAATACTTGTTTTCGGTTGTATTCACTGCATACATGCTTTGCCGTGCGGTAAAGCCATGTAAGCGGAGAAGCGACAAAACGGAAATTTGGCAATCCCTTGAAAGCCCGCAGGAAAACCTCCTGAGTCGCATCCTCGGCATGATCTCCGTTTCTAAGCCAAAGGCAGGTGAGCCGGTAGACCCGGTCCTGATGCTTTTGAACCAAATGGTCGAAGGCTTCGAGATTTCCCTTTTTGAATTCCCGTACCAAATGCTCATCACTGATCTCCTGCAATATTTTTCGCTCCTCACGGGAGTTAGTGCGAAAAACCTTGTTGGGGTTTACCATGATTTTAAAAAAATGATGAAAGAAGACAGGAATGTTTGAAAATGAAACTTCAGAGTAAACCTTTTTGTGGCCATCTGCACTAATTCATAAAGATTCAGGCTACTGCCAATTTCAGCACTGATAACACAGGAATGCTTATGAAATTTCTTCCCTCGTTAATCATCCTAGGACTGATCCCCTTTTTCTCGGGTTGTGTCTATGTCAATACCGAAATACCAGGAAAAGTCCAGTCGGTGACCCAATTCGAACTGAAATCAGGAGACTACCAAGTCATCCAACGTGTGAATGCCTCCGGAGAAACAACCCTCTGGTTCGGCATGGTGCTCCTTGGAGGAAAAGGTTATCAGGCTCTTCTGGAAGAAGCTAAGGCTGTCGGAGGAGATACCATCATGGACTACTCTTTCGACTTGGAACAAACCTCGGTGCTTATGTTTATTTATTCGAGAACAAAGTGGAAAGCGACGGGACTGGCGGTGAAACTCTCGGATTCTGTACGAATATGATAAAAATCATGGCCCTGTCAATTGAATCATTTTGATGTTTGACTTTGACGGGGTGCTGAAGAATGTGAGGGACATTAACCAATTATGAAAATCTCCAACAACATAGGATCCCATGTGTAACAGAAAATCGATGAAAGTCATTATTTGTACATTTGTCATCTTATTTTTCTGTGCAAGCTTCAGTTCTGCCAATGACAAAAAGGCTTGGAAGCAAGAGGATTGCAAAAAAATAAGCGACGCTTCAGGACATTTTCTTGTTTTGTCAGGCTACCTGCTTGAAGAATCTGGTAAGAAAAAGGAGGAAGGCGACTTGAAAGAAATGGAGAAATCATTCATGGGAGCAGTTCACTTCTCTGAAATGGCTGCGAATTATGCCAAAACCTATCAAGTCTTCTGCCAATCCAAAAAGGAAAATAACCATGATGATTAAGACATTATCCTGATTTTAAAATGAACATATTAGTTGCGCTTCAATTCTTAAGGAAACGATCTTATGAAGAATAGAAAATGGTGTTTACCAATGTTGTTGCTGGCAATGATTTTGAGCTATTCCAGTTTGAAAGCATGCCATGAAGGTGATTTTGGGGCCCTGAACAAGGGACATTACAAATGGGGGAAAAATGCAGGTATATTTCAGTACACGGAAAACATCACCATATTTACCAGTACAAGCACCTCCTGTGATCTCTACACCGCCTACCTTGAGACTCAGTACGACATCATCCAGGAACAGGTCGCGCAGGGAACGGGGCCCCAACTCGACGCCTTGGCTCACTACTCTGGATGCGAAAAGCAGGCAATTCCCTCATTCCGAAAAACCTTGAATGCGAATTATGAAGAACTGTTCGGTTCAAACCATGATGCAGGAATCCTTCGAAACCAGATCCTCGGGCTCATCGAAACCACTCCCTCGCTCAGTGATTCATGCAGCATTGAACTGATTCCTGAATCACAAAAAGCACAAAGCTGACAATTCACTCTATTTTTAAGACATCAATCAAAAAAATACCATGTACACCAAACAGGTCATTTTCATTGTTTCGCTGAGTATTCTGGTTGCTATGTCAAACACTGCATGGGCATGCCACGAATCAGATACGGGTTTAAG
>Ga0163108_10001457_pt1 | contig 17316 bp, 15 predicted proteins | sample Fk1155metaG_FD_109644 | JGI IMG/M metagenome (GOLD analysis project Ga0163108, IMG submission 109644) | Marine microbial communities from the Central Pacific Ocean - Fk160115 155m metaG | ecosystem: Environmental > Aquatic > Marine > Oceanic > Photic zone | place: The Central Pacific Ocean...
CCTCGATAAGCCTGGGCTGCATTAGCGAGAGAAGCTTATCAAGGTCGGTTTCTCCGGACATAACCAATTGCTAAACTACAGCTTATAATTCGCCAGCAATTTCCTCATAAAATCCAGGAATGCTCCGGTTCATAAATAGGCCGGTTTCCGCTTGGGTCCAGCTCAAATTCGGGTCCTTAATTGCTTCTGGTGCATCGCCCGCAACAAGGCCTTGCCGGACCAGTTCTGCCATGCGTATACGAACAGCTTCCATCTGATTCCGAAAATTTAACACGTCACGACGATCCATAACTTCTCCGTGACCCGGAATTGCTGTGCTCCAGTCAAGTGACAGGATATTGTTCATTGTGCTCACCCAACCGCGACTGCTGCCGCCATTAGCGTAGTCGATAAAAGGCGCTGTGCCATGCAGCAGATCCCCGCCATGTACCGTCTTTAAATCAGGAAAATACACTACCGAATCGCCATTCGTATGCCCACGACCCATATAGTAAACCCGCACTTCTGCCCCTCCCAGGAATACTGAGGTTTGATCAGTATAAATCAACCTGGGAGGCCCATCCTGGTCACCCCGGATCATGTTATCTCTGGCGTTCTTGTGAGCGATAACGTCAGCAACCTGCAGAAAGCTGGTATTGCTTCCCGAATGATCACCATGGTGGTGGGTGTTGATCACATACTTAACCGGCAAGTCGCTTACGGTTGCTACTAACGATTGGATCTCATTGAAATCCTGAGGATACTTATCATCGATCAGAATGACGCCTTCTGGTGTGACACGGACCCCGATATTGCCCCCAGGACCTGTAATGACATGCAGACCATCCTTAACCTGCGCAATACTAAGACGGCCCTGCGCAATGACGGTAAATGGGATTAATGTCACTAAAAATACAATGATCAGCTTGCTCTTAAGAACTATTTTCATAACACTTCAACCTTATTCGGTTCTTTTGATTTGTTTCATACTCTAGCCCGAATACCATAAGTACACTATTGACGACAGCAACGCAATGAACGGACGGTAGCCAGCTGTCAACCGTAAAACCCCTTCAAGATCGAGGGCACTACATAGAGATTACCTAGTCCGACGTTATCAGTTCTAACTTGATTTTTGGCTTTCCGGAGCAGACAAACCTGGGCGTTATTAGTGAGAAAAAGTAACCAGCATGGCAGACCGTGCCAAGTTATTATTTAGTGAGCAACCGAATCCGAAAACCCATACATAACAATGACCCCCGAAACAATAAGCAAGATACCGGCTATCGCCGGCAGATCCAGCTTCTGGCTGAATAGACCCCAACCTATTAGAGTGATCATCGCTATACCAACTCCAGACCAAATAGCATAAGCCACGCCAATTGGGATAGTACTTAGAGTTAGAGATAGAAAATAGAACGCCGCGATGTAACCAACTACAACAATTGTCGATGGCACAAGCACGGTAAAACCTTCGCTTGATTTTAGAGCGGAGGTGGCAATGACTTCAGAAGTGATCGCGACAAATAAGTAGATCCAGTTTTTCATAATTTCAATTTCCCTTAGAGACCGATGTTAAATTCACCTCGCTTCTTCAGCAAAATGCTAACACCGCTAAATGTTTAAACTCGGTTTCACTTATTGTTGGGGTATGATGAAACAACTATCTAGCAAACAGAGTTATTTCACCCTCTCAAGACCGCGACAGCCTGAATGTAGAAAATGGCTGCAGGTTATCGATTGCATCTAATCCTTGCTCGGGCAACCAGGCAAACTGGCGCACTTCAATACTGTCAGTATCTATGTCGAATATTGAAAACCCATTATTTTCGATGGGACTTGCCCGTTCTTCCACTTCCAGGTCGATCGGCACAGTGGCACCAATACCACGCGCAGAGCTTGGCCATCCGGTACCGGTGCCGATCGGGCCTGCAAGGATTGTCTGAACGGGATTATCGAAGTTGAGTCCACTACTTCGAGTAATCAACCCCGAACCTATCGCATGTAAATCCCCAGACAACACGATGGGAATTCGATCTTCCTGGCGAGAAATGCTGGAAAGTAACCGCTGATGCTGCGCAAACCAACCCGGTTGCCAGTAGGGTTTTGGGACCTCCAGCCCAAGCTGGCCACTAGCTTGCAAATAGTCCGGATACCACTCCCCCCATTTGCCTGCTGACCAGCCAAAAGGAGTGGAAGGGATATGAATCAAATGCCTGGTAATTTCATCTGCGGTACGACTCGCAATCCAACGCTCGGCTTGCCCTTCAATTAACACTGCCGTGGGGCCCGCCAACGTGATAAATCGCCTACAGTCGTACATCAGTAATTCAAGGAGTGAGCCCCATCGATAGGAACCATAGGATCCACTGATCCCATTGGGACTGGACCCGGCAAGGTGGGCAGGTCGGTTAATTTCCGGCAGAAACTCCGGAAAATAGAGAAGTTGGGACGCTCTGCCAAGCCGTGCCGTAAAATTGCGGGGTGGAAAGGTAACAATGTCATCAGTGCCTTCGTCGTTCTCAAAGTAATCGTGATCATCTTGGGTAAGGATTAGCGGCACGGAACGAAAAGTAGTGCTGTATAGAGATGCAATTTGCTCATCCAGACAACCAGTCAGAGTGGATTCATTAAGTGATCCGAAAACTGGGAGGTCCTCATCGAAACTGCCGTACTTCCCCCATATGCGTTGCCGATTCGCCTGGCCTCGTTCATCACCGCGCCAGCGCCGGGCAACATTTTGATCCCAGTACACCTGGTCGCCTATGCCAATAGCAAGGTCCGGCGCAAAGGAGAGGGCACGTTGGAATATGCGTTGCCGAGTAGATACCGGCAAGTAACGCCATATTCCGGTATCAGTTCGCGCATTGTCGGGGCCTCCGGCACAAGTAAATACCAGTATACGCATTGATTCCGCATCGGCCTCCGGTACCGGGGCCGTACTAAGAGGCCAAGAATTCGCATATTGATTGCCCTGCTGCTCCAAGGTCAATTCATATTCCTGCATACTTTCCAGACCCTCGGCATGAAAAGTCCAAAATCGACCCAGCGTATCGGTTTTTATACCACCAAAACTGCGCTGTCCAATGCGTAATGAAGGTCTTTGCTGGGGCTCGGCAAATGACACCTTCAGCATGATTCGGTCGTGGTTGCTCAGCGGGACCAAATGCTGTATCTGCCCACCTGACCAGTTATCCTCTGATCTGGCTAAGGAAGGGAGCATCAATGAGGCTGACAACAAACCACTATCGCGGATAAACTTTCTTCGGCTCATTTTTAAATTTCTCGGCAATTTACTTGGTTAGAGATAATAACTGAAACAAGTAGGTCGGGACCATATATGAAAGGTGATCATCAGCTCTTTCACACTCACTTCAGAAATATTACGTTTATTAAAAATAATCCGCTCCACCAGCTCTAGCTTATTCAATAATAATACTCAAAAGTTGGGAAACTAGTTGATGTGCGCTAAGACACCAAACGATTCACCCCGCGGTCCTGGGGTTATTCGCAGGATTAAGGTCCCCTTTTTTGATATGATGTAAATGATTTGCATTATCATTACTGAATTATGATGCCAATAGGCTTCTGTATTAATGAACAAAAAATCTCGAGATCTGTTCTGGTATAAAACCCATTCTTGGTTGGGCTTGAAACTTTCCTTGTTTTTAACGTTTATTCTCATCACGGGAACAATCGCTGTATTTAGTTTGGAAATAGATTGGTTGTTAACTCCCGAGATGCGTTCTAAAGAATATGTTTCACCTGAGCAAGTTGCCTGGGGAGCAGCATTTGATTCCGTAACAGAGGAATATTCGGGTTATGAATTGGTAGGTATTTTTCGATTTCATGACTCTTGGTTTTCTCTACAAGGGATAGCTATTACTCCTTGGCAAGAAAGCGTGAGATTATGGTTAGACCCACTCGATGGCGAATTCCTTGGGGCAACATCTTGGTATAGTGTGCAAAGATTTTTTCGGTCAATGCATCGGAACCTAATGATGCCTGAAAGAACCGGAACCCCAATTGTTTCTTTTATGGCAATTCCGCTAACTATATCCCTTATTGCTGGGTTCATTATTTACAAGAAGTTTTGGACAGGTTTCTTTAAGCGTCCACGCTTCGATAGAAAGCTTCGCGTTTGGGTTGGTGATTTCCATCGTCTAGCTGGATTATGGGTTAGTTGGTTTATCGCATTGATAGCTATCACAAGCTTATGGTATTTCGTAGAAGAATCAGGTGGCAATTCTCCCTCTTTCCCTCCTCCAACTGTAAGAGTGAAAGAAAGACAATATTCTCTACCGGAAAATTTTACGGGCGCTGATTTGGATATGGCCGTCGAAAAAGCTATAGAAGAGCTTCCTGGTCTACTAGTTCGTCGTATACTTTTTCCTTCTTTCTCAGAAGATCCTCTAATAATTCAGGGAGATTTAACAGCTACACTCGTTCGCCCTAGGGCTAATGGTGTTTATATCGATCCACTTAACTTAAAAACTCTTGGTAGCTACAGGGGCGAAGACCTAAATTTTCATACGCGAATTTCCGAGGCTGCTGATCCGCTTCATTTTGGTAATTTCGGTGGTATTACTTCGAAAATTATCTGGTTTATTTTTGGGTTGTTTATGACTTCAATGGCACTAACAGGTGCAGTAATTTATACAAAACGGTTGGGAGATAAAATTAAGCCTACTGAAGAGCTGCCCAGAGGCTCGAGAGTACCAACCGCAGAAGAAATTCAGCTCTTATGAAGCGAGCTATTAAGTCCTGGTGGTATTCAATGGGGTATTGGCGTTGGCCAAATGCCCTTATATTGTTGACTGCAATCTATCTTTCAATAATTTTTGAGGCTGTACCCAATGATTGGGTAGAGCATGGCTTCAGGTCACTCGGTGACATAGAAATTCAATTTTCCACGAGAGGCGGGATACGGCCAGGCATCAAATTCAACGGAAAAATCGAAGCTACGGGTTCAGGCTCAATTACTATCGGTTTTCGCCAAAATCTTGGAGAAGCTATTTACCTCGACTTTGCTGGGCCTGGAAGCCAGGAAATCAGTCTCATTGCTCCAGAAAGTACGGAACGTCAAATCTTTCTAGTGGCCAGTAATGAATCAGATGGCCTTGTTATGTGGAATATAGGTCGGTTATACGATTAAGCGACAATAGATAAACGTTGACTCTAACTAAAGGCTTTAAAAACCTATATTTCGAGTCTGATATATTGCTTTTCGAGATTTGATTTATACAAAACACTTGCATTCGATTAGGTGTTTGTTAAGAATGATTATCATTAATATTTAGAAAATTGGATTTTGCTGATGATGAAGAAAAAACTAGGTCGTAGATCGTTCCTTGAAATAGTTTCAGGTGTTGTGGCTGTATCTGCGTCATCATTTCTAAGTGTCGTCTCATCTACTTTCGCCTCGGGTGCGATCATCCAGGAAAGAACCGATTCAGATTCGAGTGATCAATCCGGCCGTGCCGCCAGTGACTCCGACTCAAGCAATCAATCCGGTGCCGAAGAATCTGACAGCAGTGATCGTGCTCCTCGCTCCGGCAGTGATTCGGATTCGAGTGATCAATCCGGCCGCGCCGCCAGTGACTCCGACTCAAGCAATCAATCCAGTGCCGAAGAATCTGACAGCAGTGATCGTGCTCCTCGCTCCGGCAGTGATTCGGATTCGAGTGATCAATCCGGCCGCGGTTAATATCCAGATCTGATATGCCACTTGAAGCGATAATTAAGGATCCGCTTTCCTACTTAATATCACGCATCAGTAAAACGGAATTTTTTAAAACCTATTATGAAAAAGAAGCTCTGCTCAGCAAGCACAATGACGCTAATAGGTTTCACGGCCTTTTATCTATTGACCGCATCGACGAAATAATAGCGTCTACAGAGCTCCCACCATCTTCCTTAGACATGGTTCGTAAAGAGCCTCCAATCGAACGCTCTTATTACACTTTTAAGAACGGTAATATTGACCGCGGGGCGGTAATTAGGCATTACCAGGAAGGCGCAACAATAATTTTACCTCAACTTCATCTTGCGGATGAAACCCTCGCAAAATTTTGTCGGTCTCTTGAAAATGTATTTAGTAGCCATGTCCAAACTAACATATATTTAACTCCCGGACGCAGTCAAGGGTTCAACACCCACTATGATGATCATGATGTTTTCATCATTCAATTATCCGGCATAAAGAAATGGCGTCTTTATCAAAAGCCGATCGATAATCCATATAGAGGTGAAAGCTTCAATACAAAAGATTATAAGCCCGGCGAACTACAGAAAGAATTCGAGTTAAAAGAAGGCGACTGTGTTTATATACCCAGAGGTCTTATGCACGATGCGATAAGTGTTGGTGAAAAGGCTTCACTCCATATTACTGTAGGATTGATAGTCAAAAAATGGGCTGACCTAATGCTGGAGGCTCTCTCGGAAGTAGCTATTAGGAACCCCAAGTTTAGACGCTCCTTACCGCCAGGTTTTGCTCGTCCGGGTTATAACAACAAATCCGCTAAAATCTATTTTGATGAACTAATAAATGAATTTCAAAAAAATTCAAACTTCGACGAAGTTTTCGAAGTGATTAAGGAGAACTTCATACGTGAACGCAATCCTAATTTACGTGGATCTCTCATTGATACCTCTTCTAACTTTTTAAAAGAAAGACAGTATATTCGGCGACCCAATTTGCAAGCTAGATTGAAACGTGACGGAATCGAAGCCATTGTTATTTGTGGCGGCGGCGATCTGCGCTTTGAGTTAAAGGCATATAAAGTACTGCAAGTTATCCTTTCAGGGGAACCATTTTCAGCAGCAAGCCTGGGCGAGTCGGAAGACGGCTCCACGCTAGATATGTTTAAAAAACTGACCGCCTTCGGAATAATTGAACCAATAGAAAAAACGTAACCTGGCCGTTTAAACAAGGAAAAGCGTGGGGTAACTATCTGTTTGACTCATTAAATGATAATGATTATCATTACTACCTAAGTTATTATTAAGATGTGCAGATAGTAATTATGAGTCAGAATCCTTCTAGTAAATCGAAGATTGCCATGGCGATAGCCCTTGCAACGGCTTCTTCCTATTTAATGGCGCAAAATTCAGAATCAGAAGATCCTGAAATTGAGACTATTACTATAATTGGCTCGCAAGAAGATGCTAGAAATGTGGCTGGAACAGCGAAAGTAGTTACAGCGGAAGATCTAGAGGTTTTTGAGTATACCGACATTCACAAGATTCTATCTTCAGTGCCGGGCGTGAATTTTAGACCTGAAGAAGGATATGGATTGAGACCTAATATCAGTATAAGAGGCACCTATGCTGATAGGTCAGGAAAAATAACACTTATGGAGGACGGGGATCTCATAGCGCCAGGTCCTTATTCCGCATCCTCTGCTTACTATTTTCCAACTGTAGGAAGATTGGCGGGTGTCGAGGTCTTAAAAGGTGCTTCTGCTATAACTGAAGGTCCATACACCATTGGTGGTGCAGTAAACTTGCTAAGTACACCTATACCCGGGCAGCAGTCCGGGTTTTTTAATCAAGAGATAGGACAAGACGGAACTCAACGAACCCACGTCACCTACGGCAACTCAACTGAAAATTTTGGGTTTTTGTTAGAAGCTCATATTTGGGAGACAGATGGTTTTGATGACATCCAGGATGAGTCAGGCGATACGGGTTTCAGTAAGGATGACTACGTTGCTAAATTCCGTTTGAATAGTGATCGTGATACTGATATTTACCAAGAGTTGAATTTTAAATATCAGTGGTCCGAGGAGGACTCGGATCAGACTTATGTGGGTCTAGCTAATAAGTCTTTTAAGTCCGATCCCCATGAGCGTTATGGATTAACTAAGTACGACAACATGGACAATGGCCACGAGACACTCTCCTTGAACTATGGTGTTTCAATGGGTCAGTTTGAGTTTAATGCAACTTATTACGAAAATGATTTTGCTCGTGACTGGTTCAAGGTAGATAAAATAGATAACAAAAAAGTTTATGGTTTAGGAAATGGCATAAATAATATAATCGGTGCAGCAAATTCCGGCAGTGCTGATGCGCTCGCCATACTTAATGGCGACAATGCGGAAGCGGTCCAGATCAAGCTAAAGCATAATAATCGAGAGTATGAGTCTGACGGTTTAGACCTAAGGTTAAACTGGGGTAATGACATACACTCCGTGACGGTAGGCTATCGTGATACCGAAGACAGTGAGGATCGATTCCAGTGGTACGAAGTTGCTAGCTGGAGTGGAGGCAAAATGGGCGCACTGTCGATAGATGGTGGTCTTCCAGGTTATTCCTCCAATAACAGATTGACTGAGGCTGAGGCCAAAGCTTTCTACATTCAAGATGTCATAACTTTAGATAATCTCACGCTGAACATCGGATATCGTTCTGAGGATTGGGAAATTACCCAAGAGCGATACGTCGACTCCACTCGAAGTGCGGTTAATGCCGCGAAGGGCTACCCTAAGGAATTAGCGAATGACGATGTGAGTCTATTTGGTGCTGGTGTGGTGTACGATATTAACGATTCAGTATCAATTTATGCTGGCTTTAACGAAGGTTTTACACCGACTGGTGGTGGTGCAGATCCTGAAAAGGCAGACAACACAGAGTTAGGGGTGCGCTATGCTAATGGCAATACCTACATCGATGTTGGTTATTTTCAGACAGATTATAAGAATATGTTTGGAAGTTGCACCGCGTCGGGTGGTGCTGTAGGTGACTGCGAAATTGGTGATTCCTACAATGCCGGAGAAGCTGAAATAGAAGGGTTTGAGATATTCGGACAAACTGTTTTTGAGTCTGGTGATTTAACCTTTCCAGTATCGTTAAGCTACACTTCTACCAATGCAGAATTTGACAACACTTTTAGCAGCTCCTTCTGGGGTACCGTAACTTCTGGTGACGATATACCTGATACTGTAGATTCTCAGCTTGCTCTTAGCGCAGGTTTTGATAACGGAGCGGGTTGGTCTGGAAATGCAACATATTATTCTTTTGGTGATACCTGTTCTGTGGCAAGTTGCCCAGCAGGTACTAAGATTGATAGCCATTCAGAACTAGACCTTGTGGTTACGAGAGAATTCAGCGAATCGTTGGATGCTTATCTAACAATAATGAATGTTACGGATGAAGAAGACATAGTGGCAAGAGCACCCAAAAACGGAGCAAGGGCTCAAATGCCAAGGGCCGCTCTAGTAGGACTTCGCTGGAAATTCTAAACTAACTTCCCCGAATTCCAGCAAAGGTCGACGAAAGAGGGGAGCCCGAGATTCACTACAATTTGTTTTTCAGACTAGCCTGTTCCCCCTAATTCATTAACCCACCGACTCTTGTTTTTATTAGCTTATTGAAGAGGTTTGGTTAGTAGCGCGTTAGGAATTGCCGGGCGATTGAGAGTATTTCATCACTTTGTACCAAGGACAGACCCTTATTTGCGAAATTAGATAATTCCTCCTCTGTAGGATAAGAATAGTAGTTCCCCGCTTCGATTTGTGGGACGCAGTTCAATTCATTACCAGCAGCGAGCATATTCACAGCCTCCACAAGTTTTTCGCAACCGGCCTCGTAAAGTTGAAGCACATGCCATAGGTAAGACCTATCTTTTTGAACTGGAAAGGAGGTAGAACCGACAATAGGCCCCGTGTCAATACTATGATCGTTGATGTAGTGTAAAGTCGAACCAATTTGCGTATCACCATTCAGCATCGCTCTGAACGTAGCCATAATGCCTTTGTAAGCCGGTAGCAAGCCTGAATGAAGATTCAGTACACCATACTTGGGTATCCCGATTACAGTGTCCTTAAGAATGACACCGTAGCGAATGGATATCACGAGGTCAGGGGATAATTCCTTAAATTTCTTGAGATCAGCTCCTGCGTTTATCGCATTAAATTCCTGTATCTTCGTGCCAGCAAGATGGCTAAGCGCCTCAAATGTCTTGAACTCAGCACTTAGTGCCGGGTGACAACCATCAATGAGCGGGAATAAAAGATCATTAAACAGTTCCTGTTCAAAGAACTTCAAGGTCTCCAGGTCAGGAAGAGGTTTTCCGATCCTCCCCACAGATGCCGATAGACCTATAGTCAATTGATGATCGAGCAAAACAGGCACCAGTCTGTTAAGGGCAATGCAACTGGCGATGTCCCTATTAACTAGGAGAGTTATTCTCACGTCAGAATACCAAGAAAAATACGATCAATCCTTGGCCAATTATGGCGCAGCAATAACCTTGCGAACACGACCATCCCCTTTTGTAAGGAAATACAGCTCTCCCTGACTATCAGAGCCGAGTCTAAGCCCGGCCCGGTTGCCAAACGCGTATGTGTTCGGAAACCCCACTGCATCAGCAACATTTCGCTCATAACCTGCGAACGTCACTCGTAATTCGCGGATCGTTGTGGGGTTGCCGGGTTCCAGATTGTCGGTGTCGATGTAAAATACCCGTCCCGTCACCATGTCGGTAAATACAGCCTTGCCCCGTAAAGCTGGCACAGCATTTCCGCGGTAGACAAATACGCTGCTAATGGCATTCCCCTCATCGTGATCGAACTGGGCTACCGGATAGGTGAATTCCTGTTCATCTTGGGGGCGGGGGTACACCGGATTTGGCCGCGCATTACCAATTCCGAATGCAGTTGCAAAGGTACCCTCCCGCAGGCGCCAACCATAGTTGGCACCAGCAATACCGATATTGACCTCTTCGATCTGGGACTGACCAATATCGCCGATATACATCGTGCCATCGATATCGAATGAAAAGTGTTGGGGATGGCGTAGTCCATACGCCCAAATTTCAGGGGCTACACCTTCTACACCGACAAAAGGGTTATCAGCTGGAATACCATAGGAGTTACCTCCTTCTCCTAACGGATCAATCCGTATAATAGCCGACATGGGCTCGCTCATAGACTGTCCACGTTCCTGTGGATCATTCGCTCCCCCGCCATCACCGAAACTAGCATACAACAACCCGTAATCCGTTGTTCCCTCAGTCGCCGCATAGTTGAATGCTAGGTTACCGATATTGTGGTTCTGATCAAACTGGCCCATGCGAAAGATCTCGCGTGTAGTCCCGAAAAAAATGTTAGAAGCCGGCTCATCTGCCGTCCATTCACGGATTACGCTTGCGTGGTTACCGTCATCATCATCTAGATAATTAGCTAGACCACTGTCAGAACTCACACTAAAGGATGTATAGAACTTACCAAATCCTGGCTTTCCTGTTGCAGCAAACTCTGGATGAAAAGCAAATCCAGCCAGGCCCGTTTCGTTGGGGAACATGGAATCGTCAAAGCTAATGTCTTGATTTCGCATATCAAGAAAAACTGTTGGCGCGCTACCGTCTTCATCAGTGATGTACAAAAGTCCGCGCAAGTCATTGATCACCAATCGCCCGGAACCATCTGGAATTGGACCCATGTATTGAATACGGGCGTGGGCTTCATTTGTCTGACGCGGTTTTCCGGAATCCTCAGTAAAAGGTACCCTGGCGAATCGCTGGAGTGCGATTGTGATATCCCCCTTTACAATTTTCTCCGGGATAGGGTCAGCCAAAGGTTCCCGACTTAATTCTGCGGCAAACACTGAAACGCCTATACCAATTCCAGCTATCAAAATGAAAAGTGTTGTTTTCATGAGTCTATTCCGTTTGTAAAATTAACACTGCCTGACCCAGAATGTTGTTCCAGCTCTGAGCAAGGCCAACATGCAACCATAAACCATAGCCTGACCACAAGAATTTAAAATTATGTCTAAATCAAATTACAAGACACTTCATTACGAAGTAAAGAACCAAGTTGCCAGAATCACTCTTGACCGGCCCCCAGTCAATCTTATTAATCTGCAGATGACGCAGGAATATCATGACGCTCTGCGGCAGGCTGATACGGATCCAAATGCACGAGTGATTATTCTGTCTGGCGCAGGTGATGGCCTTTCTGGCGGGGTCGATCTGAAATACATCGAAGAGTTCGACTCTACAGAAATGAAAGACTATTTACGCTTGTTTTACGTAGGCACCATTAATTTGGTGAGAAGCTTAAGAAAGCCTATTCTTGCTGCGGTGCATGGCTATGCGCGGGAGGGCGCCTGCACCCTTGCCTTTACATGCGACATGATTATCGCGTCCGAAGATGCCGACTTTGGTTACCCTGGTTTAGCCAATCTTGCTGCACCGCCAGGAATGCATGTTTGGATACTTCAGCGATTAATTGGTCGCATGAAAGCTGCAGAGCTGTTATTCACCGGTAAACCCATAGATGCAACGGAAGCTGAGCGAATGGGATTGATAACAAAGGTGGTAGGAGCGGGTAGTCTGCTCTACGAAGCTGAAAAAATCGCCCAGAAAATGGCTGAGATGTCACCATTGGGCCTGCGGCGCACCCGAGATTTGATGTATCAGATGGAAGATATGAGTTTCGCTGATGTTCCTGAAGCCGCAGTAGAGGCTCTTGCTGCTGCCTTCGATAGTCAAGACAGTAAAGAAGCTCGCAAAGCCTATATCGAGAAACGCAAGCCCATCTGGACTGGTAAGTGACACCCCCTATCGTAGTAAGACCACGAAAACTCCAGAATATATACTTTGCTAGGCAATTACCTGAGAGAGAGTAAATCCTCCGGTCTCACATTTTTCGAAAACCAAACGCTGGTTAATACAGCTAGGTTGTTCGCCAACGGCGTGACTGACATAAACGATTTGGGTGTTAGCTTGCTCGGCGATGAGATCCAGCATCCCTAAAATCAATTCCCGATAGTAATCATCCAGCCCCACACAAGGCTCATCCAGAACCAGTAGTCTGGGGTGTTTAACCATAGCCCGTGCGAGCAATACCAAGCGTTGCTGACCGAAGGAAATCTCATGGTAGTAATGCCGCTCTAATTCTGCAATGCCTAGGGCTGTCAACCATTCTTTGGCAACAACCCACTCTGCAGCCCCACTGTCGTCATAGAGTCCTATCGAGTCGTAGAATCCCGATACCAATACATCCAGCACCTTCCACCCTTTAACATACTTGTTATGCAACTCATTCGATATGATGCCGAACTGTGCTTTGATTTCCCACACCGTCTCACCGCTTCCCTTGCGACGCCCGAACAGAAATACATCCTGTCCATAACCCTTGTGATTTTCCCCATCTATAAGACTCAAGAGTGTGGACTTGCCACAACCATTCGGACCTTCGATAAGCACATGGTGGTCAGCTTCCATTCTCCAGTTAATATTGTTGAGCACCCTTAAGTCGCCGTAGCTTGCATCAACTCCATCTAACCGAATGAGCGGTTGGTTATCCGCGATCTTAGTATCCTCTTGGTCGAGACAAGCCGGCAGTTGCTGGGGTACCTTTGGCTTCCTTGCTTGTAACCGACAAAATTCAGCGCTGAGCTCTATCTTGGGCCTCTCTCCTTTAGCGAGGATTCGTAATTGCTCCATGACCGCCAAATGGGTGACCCCTGGAAATATGTGGTTCGATCTCCGACAGAGTTGAAGGCTTGAAAACCCGGCATGCAAAAATTGTTCGATGCAAACCATGATTCGCTTTTGCGATTCCTTGTCGATGCTCTCGAGTGGATCATCCAAGATAAGCAACTGAGGGACACCCTCCCGCCGTGCGTACAATGCCCGTGCCAGCAATACCCTACGAACTTGTCCAGAAGAAAGATAACGAATACCTTTCCCTGAAACCGCTACCAGATCTAGTGTTTCCAGTAGCTCTTTTAATAAACCAGGATCCTGTTGGTTGGCTTGACGAGACGATTCGATCAGCCTTGTCACAACCGTGCCCTCATCCTGAGCATTAGCTCTATATTCGCTGATATCCAGCCGGTTATCGCGTACCCACAGTCGCTGTTGCTCCTCAAAGGACACAATATGTGCGTCTCTTGCTGGCTCGAAACCATCCCGATAACTCACGTAACTGCCAGATTCAAGACGCTTTCCCATCAATAGACTGGCCAACAGTGATTTACCTGCACCGTTAGGTCCATACAAACACCAATGCTCTCCCTGCAAAATTTGAAATGAATCTATTTGCAGCACATCGTGCCTTCCGATTCGGCACAAGGCGTTTTCAATCCTGACAATCGCTTCCATTTAATTTGCTTGACTAATCAGATAAACCTTAGATGTTGCCACAGCCAGTGTACTGAAATACAGGCGTTTAATTGCTTTTGCCTGTCGATAGCCTTAAGCTCCGCGCCATGAAATTTTTGACCCTTGCCCCCTTAAAATTTTTCATCCTAGTACGCCTTGTCACCGCTCTGCCTCCATTGAATTCATTAGAGGCAGAAGAGAATGGAAAACGTCTATTTCTTGAGAATTGCGCCGAGTGCCATCAAGCGGATGGTCAGGGCATGGCCGACGTTTATCCGGCGCTAGATAACAATGAAGTCGTTACGGGCAGCGGGATAGATGTAGCCCTAGTATTAATCATTGGACGGGGGGAGATGCCATCGTTTAGCGGATCGATGTCAGCCAAAGACATGGCTGCAGTTATTAACTATATAAGAAATACGTGGAGCAATTCGGGCGAGCTAATCTTCGCTGAGGCCATAGAATCTTTACAATAAAAGAAAGGTGTCGTCTCTGTTAGCGACCTATTCCCGGCACAATCATAACTAGAGTATATTGATATTCCTGTTTGGGCCTCTTCTATAAAGCACTCGATTAACCACGTAAATAAGACGCTCCATTGAGATCGATAATGGTACCAGTAGTAAACTCTGAACCTTCAGAACAAAGGAACAATACCGCATGAGCAACCTCCTCAGGTTCAGCTACTCGGTTTAAAGGGCTTTGAGCCCTAATCTCATCCCCTTCTTTCCCCTCTAAACGATCAGCTGTTAGTTCCGTATTCACAAATCCGGGAGCAACTACTCCGAGAAAAATATTATGGGGTGCTAATGCTACCGCGAGTGATTGACTAAGCGAATTCAGCCCTGCCTTGCTGGCGCCGTATGCGGGCTTTGTCGGTTCACCCCGAAAAGCGCCCCGTGAAGTCACATTAACGATGCGCCCGCCTCCCGACTCAATCATGTGTCGCGCTACACAAAAACAGACATTAGCGGGACCGTGAAGATTGGTGTCAATAGTCTGACGCCAAGCAGTTTGCCAATCGCCATAGGAAGTCGACTCTACCGGATGATAAATACCGATTCCAGCGTTATTAACGACTATGTCAAGGCCACCAAACCGCTCGATAACGGAACTAACGGCTGTTGCAACTTCGTCCGGTTTCGTAATATCAGCCTGCACGCTTATATGGCCCTTTCCGGAAAGCTCAGCTTATGTTTCATTGGCTGCGGCTGTGTTTGTCCGAAAAAGAATCGCCACACGCGCACCGCGATCAGCAAAGGCATTGGCAATAGCTCTTCCAATGCCCCGTGAGCCACCAGTCACGAACACATGCTTGCAATCGAACTCCGAGCTGATTTCCTTCTGTTCACGAGCAGACATTCTGTGCCCCTGCCAAATAAGTAACCATCAAAGAATAAATAAATTCAGTAAGGAATGAAGGTATTCATTCCCTCGGAGTGAGATACCATGCCTGTTCTTCCGACCTGTTCTTTCTCCATCATGCCTTGCAATAATTCAGGCTTAACGATTGTATTCGCCACGAATCTTTGCCCGCTATCCGCTAAACGGCCGACGATTATACCACGCTCCGCAACGCCCTTATTGAAACAGATGGTATAAGTTTCAATAGAGGCCCTACCATTGGGTATTTCGGAAAATTTTGGGCTTGGCGTTTCATCAATTTCATGCTGATAGCCTGCCGGGTTTTCTTGCCGCCATTTACTTTCCCAAGGAGTTGCTGAATAAATCCCAGTCGCATGTTTGCTAAGGTACCCGCCATTGGCTGTGACCAACCCAAATCGAGTGCAATCAGCTCGCAACGAAGGAATCATTGCGGCAACAGCGTGCAACGAATAGTTGTTACCTGGGCCACCAAAAAACGGTAACCCACCAGTTACTGTAAGCCCACGTGGATCGTTATACGCCAACCCCAATTCCTTACAGGCAATTTCCACTGCTGACGGAAAACAGGAATATATGTCGAAGTAGTCGATTTCATCGACTTTTTTCCCCGCCATCGCCAGGGCTTTCCTAACATTCAACTTTAGCGCCGGCGCTGAATAATAGTTTACTCGTTTACTCATCGTAAGCTTATCATTAGCCTCACCGGACCCGTGTAGAAAGATCCATTTTTGAGGATTGATTGCCAACTCCTTTGCCTTACCGACCGAAGTCATGATAACCGCTGCACCCTGGTTTACACCGTCCATTGCATTCATCCATTTAGGATATGGAAAGCAAATAAAGCGATTTTCTGGAGTAACGGTAATCAATTCTTCAGCGCTGCGCTGCTTGCCAAAAAATGCAAAGGGATTCCTAGCGGCAACCTTGCTAAAAGGTTCAAACAATGCACCCAACTGCTGCATATGCAGCTCTATCGAATTACCTTGCTGAGCGCGAAATGCATTTTCAAAGAGAGGGTAGGATTGAACTGGTATGCCTATACCATGAGCGAACTCGTGCGGAGTGATGAGTTCCTCCCCTAACCCCCGATCTTCCATTGACCCCGCGTCTTCCTCATTCCAGTCTAGGTCTAAGCCACTGCGTAGCGCAAGTTGCGCAGTTTTTATCGCCTCGGCACCTGCTATTAAGGCAACATCTATCTCCTTATTACTTATTCGCTCCGCAACTTCATTGATGTACATTTGCGGAGTATTGCCTCCGACGTTGCCGTAAATAGCGCTTACTGGATTGGCCCCGATGCGCCGGGCCACAGCACGAGGCGGGTTTTCTGCTCTTCCAAACGGAATTTTTAGTCGGGGTCGATTGGTGGAGTCGAGAATAATCCGAATCGAGACAACAGTGTCTATATGGCGGACCAGCCTGTCTCCAATGCCGCTGTCGGCGAGTGCTGCTTTTGCGGCTTCACCCGCAATACCCACAGGCGGTAGTGCTTTTTCTGGTGGAACATTTTTCTCAATGAACTGGCCAGCTCCCACCAAAATCGGCGTAGAGTCGTCCATTAGTCGACCATATTTAAAGTTTGAGGCATAAGTATAATGTTCATAATTAAATTAAAAATATGAAAGAGCACTGTTCGCTAACTCCGCACTAATTCAAAATCTACCTGCATTATTCTGATTGCTCCGGCGAATTGCAATGTTACACTCTTCCATGTAATCCGCGAGTGCACTAAACAAGGAAATTCTAATCAACCCCCTCGATCCTCAAGCTAGGGCGTTACTGGATGCTATAGAGCAATCTGGAGCCCTACCACTAAACGCTTATGACCCAGTAGA
>Ga0163108_10001458_pt1 | contig 17309 bp, 13 predicted proteins | sample Fk1155metaG_FD_109644 | JGI IMG/M metagenome (GOLD analysis project Ga0163108, IMG submission 109644) | Marine microbial communities from the Central Pacific Ocean - Fk160115 155m metaG | ecosystem: Environmental > Aquatic > Marine > Oceanic > Photic zone | place: The Central Pacific Ocean...
GGCGCCGATCATTCCCATCCCCTTGGCCCGATCCCGGGTGCCGGTCATGTCGGCGACGGCCGCTGTTGCCACCGAGATGTTGCCACCCATCAGGCCTGCCAGCAGTCGCGAAATCACCAGCAGCAGGAAGGACCCCGCGAAGGCCCAGACGACGTAGGCGATCGCCAGACCCGAGATCGAGATCAACAGGATCGGTCGCCGGCCGGTACGGTCGGAGAGCCGGCCCCAGATCGGGGCGAAGATGAACTGCAGCACCGAGTACAGCGAGCCGAGAACGCCCCCGAAAAGTGCAGTCGTGTACAGCCGTTGCGATTCGGGATCGGTGGTTCCCGAGAGTCCCTGCAGCCAGGCCGCCAGACGGCCGACCAGGCTGTCGACTCCATCGTGCTCGAGATAATGCTCGAGCATGTCGGGGAACAACGGGAAGATGATCGAGAACCCGACCAGGTCAATGAAGACCGTCAGGAAAAGGACCTTCAGGGATCCACGTCGAGGCTTGCTGGCGGTGAGCGGTTGGGGCGAGTCGGTCATTGTCAGTTCAGGACTCGCCGAGCAGTCGTCGGATACCGGCCAGAACGTTCTTCGTCCCGGTCGTCTTCAACTCTTTCGAGCGAAAGGCGAAGCGACCGACGACGCGTTGGCGATGGTACAACACTACGGTAACAGCGGCCTGGGGGTGAATCTTCTGACACGACGGTGTCGACACCGCATCGGTGGTGACCGTCAGTGGGAGCGTGATTTTCCTGTCGAAGGCCAGTGTCTGCAGCCTCGAAATTGCCTTGGCGGGCTGCTTCGAAATCAGCACACCGAAACTCCTTAGCCCCACCGCCCGGTTGCGATCGACCACCTTGTCGATCTGCTTGAGCAACTCGGTCAGGCCCGGTTCGAGGTCACGGAAGATGACCATCACGCAGGGGCGATTGCCGTTGCGGCAGACATAGCAGACCGACTTGTTGCGGAGCGGCCCGGTGACGGCGCGAACGTAGAACGAGGGGATCGGTTGTCCCACGGCACGTCCCGAGTCGAGAGTGTTTTCGGCCGTTATTCCACCGCCGCCCAGGACCATCAATCCGAAGATCATCGCGGCCGACGTGCGGCGGAGCCATCGGGATGTGATCCGAAACCGGGCGTACGTCATCAACACGTCCGTGAAGAAACCAGGGGCAAGCCGACATTGTTGACTGTTCGGCCAATCGAATCAACATTCTTTATCTGTTGGATCGAAGCTTGGAGAGTCAGAGAATCGTCGCGATCGACTCGCAGAGGCGGCCGATGTTCTCCTCGGTCACCCCGGCGACGTTCATGCGACCGTTTCGTACCAGGTAGACGGCGTGTTCTTCTCGCAGTCGATCAACCTGCGCGGGCGAGAGTCCCGAGAAACTGAACATGCCTCGCTGCGTGCCCACGTTGGTGAAGTCGTGATCAGGTGCCGCTGCGGCGAGTCCGGTCGCAAGCCGTTGACGCATGTCGTTGATCCGTTCTCGCATCCCATTCAATTCGGTTTGCCACTCCTTGCGGAGCAGGTCGTCATCGAGGATCGTCGTCACGACACCGGCCCCGTGGGCCGGAGGATTCGAGTAGTTGGCCCGGATGGTCTGCTTCAAACGGCTGAGCACGATGCCGGCCGTGTCAGCATCACCGGTGACCACGGTCAATGCTCCCACGCGTTCCCGATACAGCCCGAAATTCTTCGAAAAACTACTGGCCACCAGCAGGCGACGGCCCGGTCGTGCCAGGGTCCGCAGTCCCGTCGCGTCTTCTTCGAGGCCGTCGCCGAAGCCCTGGTAGGCAAAATCGACCAGTGGCAACAGGTCGCGACTCTCGATGATCTCGGCCACCTGTTCCCATTGCTGGGCCGTCGGATCGACACCGGTGGGGTTGTGGCAGCAGGCGTGCAGGCAGACAACGTCGCCGGCGGGGATCGCGGCCAGGCCGTCGAGCATCGAAGCGAAGTTCAGCCCGTTGGTTGTTTCATCGAAGTACCCGTATTCGGCCACCTCGACACCAGCTGCCTGGAAGATCGCGGGATGGTTTGGCCAGGTCGGTTGGCTGCACCAGATCGTCACTCCGGGAAAGGCCTTTCCCAGAAACTCGGCCGCCACACGCAGCGCCCCGGTCCCTCCGGGGGCCTGGATCGAGGTTGCGCGACCGCTGACGGTGATCTCGTGATCGGCTCCGAAGATCAACTCGCGGACACGCCCGGAAAATTCCGGCAGCCCGTCGATGCCCAGGTAACCCTTCGAGGCTTCACTTTCGAACAGGCGACGCTCGGCTTCTTTCACGCACGAGAGGATCGGCGTCTGGCCGTGGGCGTTCTTGTAGACTCCCGTGGTCAGGTTGATTTTCTCCGGCCGCGCGTCCCGGCCAAATGCCTCGTTCAAACCGAGGATCGCATCGGGGGGAGCGGCTTCGAGTTGATTGAACATCGGATTGTCCCGCTGATTGAAATCGTATCGGTGAGCGATTGTTCTGCCGGAACCGGCGATCGTCAAGCCACCGGAATCGGCGGCTTGTCGGCGATCGCGCTGTTAATGTCTGAAGTCCACTCGTCGCGTGGAAACTTCCGTCGGAGTTTGACTGGCCGGGAGGGCCAGGATGGTGAAACAACTGAACCGATTGTACCGATTGTTGGACCTGCCGCAGGCGGGATCGGAACGGCTTGGGACCTGGACGGCCGACTCCGACCCGGGATCCGCTGCTGTCGATTACAATCTCGGTATGACCGGCAACTCATTTGGACAGGCCTTTCGGATCACCACCGCGGGAGAGAGTCACGGGCCGGGCAACGTCGTGATCATCGACGGCGTGCCCCCCGGGCTACCGCTCTCGGTCGAGGATCTGCGCGCTGATCTTCAACGGCGTCGCCCCGGTCAGAGTCAGATCGTAACGCAGCGGAAGGAAGCCGATGAACCCGAGATTCTCGCCGGTGTCTTCGAGGGACGTACGACCGGGACCAGCCTGGCAATCCTGATCCGCAACAGTGACCATCGCAGTCAGGATTACAGCGAGATCAAGGACAAGTATCGTCCCGGGCACGCTGACTTCAGCTACGACGCGAAGTTCGGGTTTCGAGACCATCGAGGCGGTGGACGTTCCAGCGCCCGTGAAACCTCGGTGCGAGTGGCTGCCGGCGTGGTGGCCAAACGGTTGCTGGCCGAGGCCTTCGGAGGTCGCGTGGTCGGCTACGTCGTGCAGGTCGGTGACGTGATCGCCGAGATTTCCGATCCGGCCGCCGTCGATCCGTCCAAAGTCGAATTGTTCGACGATGGCCGACCGAACATGGTCCGCTGCCCGGACCATCTCGCCGCTGAAGAGATGGTGACGTTGATCGAGTCGGTCCAGAAACAGGGTGATTCGGTGGGAGGCGTCGCCGAAATCGCGGTGACCGGTGTGCCGGCGGGGCTGGGTGAACCCGTCTTTGACAAGATCAAGGCCGACCTCGGCAAGGCACTGTTGAGCCTGCCGGCCGTCTTGGGTGTCGAGTATGGTGCCGGCTTTGCGTGTGCGACGATGAGAGGCAGCGAACACAACGATCACTTCACCGCCGGCGTCTCCGGCAAGATCGAGACCGGCAGCAATCGCCACGGGGGCATACTGGGGGGGATTACGACCGGCATGCCGCTGGTCTTGCGGGCGGCGGTCAAACCGACCAGCAGCCTGCCGATTCCTCAGCAGACAGTGACTGTTTCCGGTGAACCGACGACGATCCAGACGACGGGTCGCCACGATCCCTGTGTGCTGCCCCGGTTTGTTCCGATGGCCGAGGCGATGGTGGCGATCGTCCTGGCCGACCACTTCCTGAGATGGCGGGGACAGACGGGATTGTCAGCGCCGGGAGTCGAGGGTGAGAACTGATGAGCTGGTCTCAGCGACAATTGAAATTGCCTCAGCGAGACCGGGGCTGGCACCTGGTGACCGACGAGGTGGTCGCCGCGATTCCCGAACTGGCAGAGACTGCCGTCGGGCTGTTGCATGTGTTCATTCAGCACACCTCGGCATCTCTGTCGATCAACGAGAACGCCGATCACGACGTTCCCCGGGATCTTGAAGCCTCGCTCGACGCGATCGCGCCCGAGGATTTCCCGTATCGTCACACGTTGGAAGGACCCGACGACATGCCGGCTCACGTCAAGAGCTCGCTGCTGGGCTGCTCGCTCTCGATTCCCGTGTCGAGTGGACGGCTGTGCCTGGGGACCTGGCAGGGGATCTACCTGGTCGAACACCGCAACCACGCCTCCGAGCGACGGCTCATCCTGACGCTCTTCGGTGAGAGAGAATCGACCCTCGATCCCTGATTGGTTATGTTGGGCCGGGGTGATCTTTTTGGCAGGACTGGACCGGGCCTGTCGGGTGGCGACAGCCTTTTTCGGCGAGACGAACGACGATGCGAGTGACACTGGATTACGGCAAGACCGGGCTTGAAGTCGAACTGCCCGCCGGGAACGTGGTGGGGCCCCTGGCCATTCGCCCGGCCGAACCGCTGGCCGATCCGGCGGCGGCGATCGCCGACGTGGTGGCCAACCCCAGCGGCAGCCTGCCGTTGTCGCAGTTGGCCGCCGGCCGCAGGGATGCCTGTATTGCGATTTGTGACATCACCCGTCCGGTGCCCAATCGCCTGATCCTCGAATGCCTGCTGCCGACGCTCGAGGCGGCTGGAATCGCCCGCGAGCAGATCCTGATCCTGGTCGCCACCGGCATGCATCGGCCCAACGAGGGGCCGGAACTGGACGAGCTGGTCGGCGAGGAGATCGCGGCGAATTACCGGATCGAGAATCACCATGGCCCGGTACTCGAGGAACACACGTACCTGGGCGAATCGCCGCGAGGCGTGCCGGCCTGGATCGACAGCCGCTACGTCGCTGCCGACCTGAAAATCACGACCGGCCTGATCGAGCCGCACCTGATGGCCGGTTATTCCGGTGGACGAAAGCTGATCTGTCCCGGGCTGGCGGCACTGGAAACGGTGAAGGTCTGGCACGGGCCGGATTTCATCGAGCATCCCCGGGCCGATTGTGGCTTGCTGGAGGGGAACCCCGTTCACGAAGAGAACACCGCGATCGGAAGGATGGCCGGGTGCGATTTCATCGTGAATGTCACCCTCGATGCCGAGCGTCGCGTCACCAGCGTCGTGGCCGGGGATATGGTCGAGGCCTTTCTCGAGGGCGTGCGATTCATGGAGACGGTGGTCAAGGCCGAGGTCTCCGAGCCGTGCGACGTGGTCGTCACCAGTTCGGCGGGTTACCCGCTCGACACGACCTTCTACCAGTCGGTCAAGGGGCTGATCGGTGCCCTGCCGATCGTCAAACAGGGGGGGCGGATCATCATCGCGGCGAGCCTGTCCGAGGGAGTCGGCAGCGCCGAGTTTCAACAGCTTTTCGAAGAGAATCCGAGCCTCGAGGTCTTCATGGAACGCATCCTCGGCAAGGACTACTTCGTGATGGACCAGTGGCAGCTCGAGGAACTGGCCAAGGTGTTGCGCAAGGCCCGCGTGACCTATGTCAGTGACGGACTACCGGCCGGTCGGCTGTCGGAGTTGTTCGTGGAAACGGCCGATTCGGTCGAGACAGCCGTGGCCGAGGCACTGGTGGAGTTCGGAGAGGATGCCCGTATCGCCGTCATCCCCAAGGGGCCCTACGTCCTGCCGGTGGTCGCACCCTAGCCGGGGGGCCGTCTGGCGACGTGTCCGTCTAGAGATTGGGTACCGGAATCGGCTTGGGTTTGTTGGGCGTCTTGGGCCGCGGCTTGGGCGGCGCCTGGTACCAACTCCGAAACGTTGCGCCGAACTGCCGGGTTGTTTCCCACTCGGCCCGCATCGCCCACGGGGTACCGGCATGCGTTTCCTGGACACTGACGAGTTGCCGCAGTGCCTGGCGGTGGAATTGTCGCAACTGGTCGGCCGTGACGCCAATCGCCTTTTCCTGGGCGGCATCGGGCATGATCAGCTTGTTGGAACCGTGGCGAATTTCCCAGCGGTTGTGAGGCGGGTTGGCGGTGGGGATCAGACGTGGCATGTTCTTGCCGAAGCGGCCCAGGGCGATCCCGTATTCGAAGAGCCGGACACGGTAGGCCATCAACTGCGAGTGCATCAGATCGTAGTTGGCTCGCCACCGCAGTGACGGTTCGGCTTCGCGCAGCGGTCGCACGGCCTCGAGTTTCTGATGGGCCAGGGCCATCACCTGCAGCACCTTGGCAATCTGCTGGATTCGGGCAATCACCTTTGTCGTCGACTGCACGGGATCGACAACAAATTGCTCGTTCTCGGGAATCTCGAGCGCCTTGTTCTGCGGAGCAAACGGGTTGAGCATTGCGATCGCCTCGCGGATCGCGATCCGGAAACGGCTCTTTGAGACTTCCCCGACGTACTCACGCCTCGATTCAAGGTTGGGCAGGTACTCTCTCATTGTCAGAGCCGCAAACTGCTTCCTCTTGAAGTCGTTGAGGTTTTCTTCCTCGTGCGGCAACTGGAAGAAGATCCCGCCAGAATCACGGACAAGCCGAACCTGTTCGTAGGGGCCAAAGCCGCTCATGTGAGAATCGAAGCGGCGGCGGAATCCGTCGTAGAGCAGTTGCTCGGCCGAGGGGGCCTCGGGACCACGCCGAATCGGCAGCCGGTGAATGCGGCCGGTCTGGGGGTGCCGCCAGCGAACATAGGCGTAGAAGTTGCCGAACACGGATTCGCGACCGAGGATATAGGCCGGGCTGCGGTGAGATCGCAGGGCGGACAACGCATCCTCGACCCGATCGACACCCGGTGGCAGGTACGGGTCGCCGTCATCGCCTGACTCGTCGCTGACGATGATCAGACAGACTTTTCGGCTGCCGGCCATCTTGCCGTACTTTTTCAACGCCAACAGTATCGCCGCGCACATGTTCTCTTTGCCGGTGCGGTCGATCGGAATCCGATCGATAGCCCGCATGATCTGCCGTGGATCGTTGGTTGGTTTCGGCGTGTGAACGCGGAAACCCGCTCCGAAACTCGTGATCGCCGTCAGCAGGGCATCATCGTCCCGGCCGCTTCTTGACTTGCGTCGACCATTGAGCTTTGCGGCGTCGTCCTTGACCAGGTCCAGTTCCTCGTAGACCCGGTGCAGCCTGCCTTTGAGCTCTTCCTGGTCGTCCTTCATGCTCTCGGATTCATCGAACATCCAGACGGCCAGTACTTTTTGAGTACGAATCAGCCGCAGCAATTCCTGGGTCAGTCTGTCCAGGGCCGGACCATAGCCTTCGACCAACGCCCCGACCTCACCGGTGACCTCCGACTCGCCCAGGTCCTCTCCCAACTGGTCCAATCCGGGCAGGTTCGTATCGGAAATCTTGATCTCGACGTCGGGTTCGTCGATGACGTTGTCGATTTCGACCTTGGTCTGTTGAGCAAGCGGTGCACTGGATCCACCGACCTGCGTCGACTGGATGCTGCCCGCCGTGAAGTTCATCGTCTCGGCGATTTCCTGCGAGTCGTCAAGTTCCTTCTCGAATTCCTCGCGATCACGTTCCTCGGGCGCCATGATCGTCTCGATGATCGCTGCCGCATCGCCGAGCACGATTGTCGCCTGCAGGACGCCCAGCACGGCCAGCACGGCCACGTGTACGCCGACCGAGAACAAGAACGACGACAGGTTTCGCTTGCTCTGCATTTTCGGGTCCCCTGTCCGTCGGCCCGCGGCTGGATGATCGCCTTCCCCGGTTCCACCTGACTCTACGATGACACAAACCCGGGGTCCGTGCAACGTGATCTCCGCTGGCATGGGTTTGCATGTCCCCGGACCAACCGCTAGCGTCGGGCGGACTTTCGACCGATCCCAAACCGCCGTTCTTCGCAGTACACGGGGAAATCCATGCGACGCAGCCGGACCCGCGCCAAGTTGGCCAACAACGAGATCGTGCGGATCTGCGGGCTGGGCCACTTCATCCCAGCCTTTATCCGCCATGCCGCTCATTTCGGTTTCGATTGCATCTGGCTGGACCTGGAGCACCGGAACATGGGCGACCGCGAGGTGCAGTCGTTGCTGGCCCTGTTTCATCTTTACGACATCGACTGCATGTTGCGTGCGCCGACCACCGAGAAGACGAAGCTGTACCGCTACCTGGAAGACGGGGCGACCGGCCTGATGATCCCACACGTCTCGACGGTCGCGCAGGCCACCGAGCTGGTCCAGGCGGTCAAGTTTCCTCCGATCGGAAACCGCGGCATCGACGCTGCCGGTCTCGACTGTGATTTCTCACTGCCCGATCATCTCGAGTACATCAAGGAGGTCAATCAGGAGACCTTCCTGATCGTCCAGATCGAGACACCCGAGGCGGTAGAAAATGCCGACGCGATCGCGGCGATCGAGGGGATCGATGGCATCTTCCTGGGACCCGGTGACCTGGGCATTCGCCTGGCTCACGCCGGTCCCGATGCAATGACTCTCGAAGAAGCCACGAAAAAAGTCGCGGCCGCGGCCGCGGCACATGGCAAGGCCTGGGGCCGGCCCGCCGGTACCGAGCTGCTTGGTGAACTGCACGGCCAGGGGGCCCGTCTGCTTGCCCACGGTGGTGATTTCGGTGCTGTGCTGACGCACCTGCAGGAATGCGTTTCGCATTTCGAGGATCTCGAAAGCGAATGACCTCGACTGTCTGCAGACCGTTTCCAGCCGTTTTGACACTTTCAAAACGGCGGTGGTAGACTGCCGGTATGTCATCTGCCGACCGATTCGTGGGAATTGTGTTGCTGGCGGCCCTCGCGACCGGAGTGGCCACCAGCTGCCGGAACGCAGCGACGACCAGTGATTCGTCGACCGGCTCGCAGCAGCGACCACTGTTTGCCGAAGTGGGATCATCGCTGGGCATCAACTTCGTACACGATGCCGGGACCACCGGCAGATTTTTTCTGCCCGAGTTGCTGGCACCGGGTGTGGCGTTGTTCGATTTCGATCGCGACGGCGACCTGGATCTGTTCCTGCTCAACAGCGGGCAACTTGATGCACGCGGCCTGCCCAGTCCCGATTCCCAGGTCGTCAATCGCCTGTTTCGGCAGGTCGAGCAGGGGCAGTTTGAAGACGTGACCGAGAGCAGCGGACTTGGACATGCCGGATTCGGGATGGGCGTGGCTGCCGGGGACCTCAACAACGACGGCTACCCGGACCTTTATGTCAGCAACTTCGGCCCCGACCGGATTTACCTGAATCGAAAGGATGGAACATTTGCCGATGTCAGTGAGGCGTCGGGGATCGAGAATGACCAGTGGACGACCTCGGTTGCCCTGGTCGACTTTGATCGCGACGGTTGGCTGGATATCTACGCGACCAATTACGTCGACCACCGGGCCGATCGGAAGTGTCCAGACAACCGTGGGCGGGACGATTTTTGCGGACCACAGGTCTTTGATGGTCTTCCGGATCGGCTGTTCCGCAACCTCGGCGCCACGTCTGCTGGCGAATCGCAACCGCTGCGGTTTGCCGATGTCAGTGTCGCTGCCGGGATCGCTCGCCAGGGAGGTCCGGGACTTGGCGTCGTGTGTGCCGATTTCAACGACGACCGTTGGCCGGACATCTACGTCGCCAACGATCATGCCGCCAACTTCCTCTGGATCAATGGCCAGGACGGGACGTTTCGAGAAGAAGCGTTCTTTCGCGGCGGGGCACTCAGCAGGCAGGGACGGCCCCAGGCCAGCATGGGGATTGCCTGTGGCGATGTTGACGGGAATGGACGAATCGACCTGCTGCTGACACACCTGGAAGGTGAGAACAATGCGTTGTACATGGGGATCGATGCGAAGGGATTTCGCGAGTCCAGTTCCCGGGCCGGCCTGGCTGTGACCAGCCTGGGATTTACCGGGTTCGGGACACAGTTTCTTGATCTCGATAACGACGGCGACCTCGACCTGCTCGTGGCCAACGGCCGCGCCAAGCGGACCACGCGAAATGTGGGAGATACGCCGCACCGGTCGGTTCCGGAATTCTGGAGGGCCTATGCCGAGGCCAACCACGTGTACTTCAACGACGGAACAGGTGTCTTCAGCCGGTTTGAGCATGACACGGATCCGCTGGTCGGTGACATCGAGGTTTCTCGAGGGCTCGCCACCGGCGACATCGACAACGACGGTGATCTTGATGTCGTCATCACCAACACGGCGGGACGGGTCCGTATCTATCGCAACCAGGCCCCGGGAACCGGCCACTGGCTGCTCGTACGGGCCACGTTGCCCGAGCAGGGAGGGCGATCGGCGATGGGGGCCCGGGTGAGGGTCTCTGCCGGGAAAACGACCTGGACGCGACTCGTACAGCCCGCGACAAGCTACCTCTCCTCAAGTGACCCACGGGTTCACTTTGGACTGGGAACGGTGACGGAGATCGATCGGATCGACATCGACTGGCCCGACGGAAGCAGCGAGTCGTTTGTGGGGGGGGCGGTTGATCGGGTTCGTGAACTGGCGGCCGGTACGGGGATCTCACGATGACTGCTGCCCCGAAAAGCGAACCCGGTTCTGACCAGGTTGTGACGGTCGCCTCCCGCGGTCACTGGTTCTTTCGGCCTGTCGCTCTGGTGTGCTGGGGCACCTGCGGTTTCGTGGTCCTGGTATCGATTCAGTATTGGCTGGGGAGGATCGAGGAGTCGCGGGTGCCGGAGATCGATCTCTCCGGTGCCACCGCCGCGGTGGCTGCTGCGGTTGAGTCCGCGGTCGCGAAGGTGCGGGCCGAACCAGAAGCTGCCCTGGCGTGGGGCGAGTTGGCGATGTTGCTGAGAGCCCATGGGTTCGATCGGCCCGCCGATGTGTCGTTTCGGCGGGCCCGGTTGCTGGATCCCAACGAGTTTCGCTGGCCGTACCTGTTGGGCGTGAGTCTGGAGAACGTGGATCCGATCGAGGCGGAGGCAAACTTGCGGGAAGCCATCCGGCTGAAACCGAACACGGCGCTGCCAAGGTTGCCGCTGGCCGAATTGCTGGCCGAAGCCGGGCGGTCCCAGGAAGCCGAGTCGCTGTTTTCCGGCGCGAAGGATCTTGAACCGGAAAATGTTCGTGCCCTGCTGGGCCTGGCGCGACTGAGGATGCACGGCGGTGCCGATACCGAGGCGTTGGGCTTGTGCGACCAGGCCGCGCGGCTGCAGCCTGACGACCGGATGGCCCAGGAATTGCGGGCCCGGCTGTTGTTTCGGCTGGGGCGGAGCCGGGAGGCCGAGCGAGTCCGCCGCCGCCTGGAGCAAATGTCGCAGGTCGAGACCAGTGACGATCCGTATGTCGCCGAAGTGATCCTGCTGCGGCGAGACCCGAACTGGATTGCGACCAGGGTGGAGACAATGTTGGGCCAGGGGCTGACGGATCAGGCGGTGGCCTACCTCGAAAAGAAAATCCGCGAGTACCCCGGCCGGTCGCGGTTTCCGCTGCAACTGGCCAGGGCGTTGGGAGGCTCGGGACAGGCCGCACGGGCCGGTGACGTGATCGTGCGGGCGATCGAGGAGTTTCCCGAGTCGCCGGAATTGCGGTTGTTGCAGGGACTTGTCTTCGGCGAACTCGGCCAGTCGGATCGGGCCGAACAGGGTTTCCGGGCGGCGATCGAACGCAAACCCGATTACATCGAAGCCTGGTTGTGGCTGGGCCGTGTGCTGCGTGAACGTGATCAGGTGCAGGAAGCGGAGAAGTGCTTTGGCCGGGTGATTGCCTTTCGGCCAGATCTGCCGACGGGGCACGCGTCCCTGGGAGAGTTGATGCTGGCGACGCGACGGGCGGCCGCAGCGGTGCTGCTGCTGGAGACGGCGCTGGATCTGTCGCCCGGCGATGATCTGTTGCGGAAGCGGCTGGCCGAAGCTCGAAAACTCGCGCGGGACGAGTGATACTCAGCGAGTCTTGTCGCGGATCGTGGTTTCGATGGCCGAGTGGGCGGTGGCGGACCGTCCGGCGACGACCGAGGATCCTCCGGTCCGATGAGCCTGTTTGGCGGCGATCTTCTTCCTCGCCGCATCGGCACGCCGCCGCAGTGTGTCTTCGAAAGAGAACTCGACGGGTTGACGACAGGCAAACCGCGACAATGCCCGGCAGACGTCATGGGCGGTCTGGAAACGGTGCTCGGGTCGCTTGGCCATCATCTTCTCGAGGATCGCTGGAATTTCGGCCGGCAGGTTTTCGACCAGGCCGGCCACGGGCCTTGGCTTTCGTGTTCTCTGGGCCTCGAGTTTTTGCTTGGCCGATTTCAGGGGGAACGGAAGCTTGCCGGTCAACGTGGCGTAAAACGTGCAACCGAGGCCGTAGATGTCGGCTCGCCCGTCGACGGCGTTGCTGTCCAGTGTCTGTTCGGGTGCGATGTAATCGGCAGTGCCCAGGCAGTCGTGGCCGAAGATCATCTGCAGAGAAAACTCTTCGTCGGCCTCGGTCTCGATCTTCGACAACCCGAAATCGGCAATCTTCAAGTGCCCGCTGGTGTCGATCAGGAGGTTGGCCGGCTTCACGTCGCGGTGGATGGTTCCGTTCTCGTGGGCATGCTGAAGACCGGACGCCGCCTGTCGAATCACGTCACACGCCTGGGGCCAGGGAACCGGGCCATTTCTCGTCACCAACTCCTCGATGCTGACCCCGCGAACGAGTTCCATGACGACGTAGAAGACATCACCGTAGACACCCTCGGTACGCTGGTACTCGAAGGTGCGGACGATGTTGGGATGATTCAGTTTCATCCCGGCGATCGCTTCAAGTTGAAAGCGGGCCGCCATCCCGGCATCGCCTTCGAGCCGTTTCGGCAGCATCTTCACGGCGACCTGGTTGCCACTGTCGATGTCGGTGGAGAGGTAAAGCCACCCCATGCCCCCGGTGCCGAGGATGTGGTCGGAGCGGTAATGGTCGATGAAGAAACCGCGGTGTCGGCCTTCGAGCAGGCGATCGGCCTGGAAACGCGTGATCTTGCCGGCCTGGATCAGCGCCGCAGCAACGTCGGCTGACACGGCATCGGCCTGGAGGTCGAGTTCCTCGACGACCTCGACGATCTGCTCGTGGGTGAGCAAACGGCTTTTCTCGAGGATCTCGAGAAACTCGTCGGTGACTTGAGGCGCGGGCATCGGCATTGGCTCTGTGGGGACCTGCAGCCAATTGTAACACCCGGTGCAGCGAACGAAACGCTTTGCCGAGTGAGTGGACTGGATGGTTCGGATCAGTGTTTAAACGGAACACGCCCGGGCGACCCTGGCGGGTCGGTCCGGGCGTGTTCGCTAAGCATTCAACTCGGCAAACGCATCAGGCGTTTGTTAGTTGTTGAAGAGGCTGATGCGACGGATCCGCGGAAGGCGAATTCGGGGCAGCAGCGTCGTCTTCGTCTTGTCGCAGCTCTTGGTTGCCGTCTTCGGAGCGGCCGGCTTGGCACACTTCGGGGCGGCGGGTTTCGCAGCCTTGGGGGCGGCGGGCTTGGCACACTTGGGTGCGGAGGGCTTCGCAGCCTTGGGGGCGGCGGGCTTGGCGCACTTGGGTGCGGAAGGCTTGGCACACTTCGGGGCGGCCGGCTTCGCAACCTTGGGGGCGGCGGGCTTGGCGCACTTCGGTGCGGAAGGCTTGGCACACTTCGGCTTCGCCGTCTTGACATCGCACTTTGCGGCACGATTCAGACGCAGGAAGTCGAACAGGCCGGCATCGGCCGTTTGCGTACCAACGAACAGAGCCGCCATGGCGGCGATCACAGTAGTCCACTTCATCGGGAGATCTCCTTCGGTATCGTGATCTGTGACACGTGTGAGGCGAAACATTGGGGTTCATCAACGTGTTGCACCCAGCCTCATTCCAACAGGATTGCCGGATGTCACAGTGAATGTTTTCGTCCAGTGGGCTGGTGTGCTTTTGGTGAATCGGTGGCCCCGGGCCGTTAGTCTGGTTGCAGTGGGGGAGGCGCCAGTCGTATCAATCGCGAGTTGGGGCTTTGTTGACTGTTCGGGAAATGACGAGGCCGGTGACGGGTGCGTCAGAATGGGGTGGAACCGGTTATGCACGTCGTGACGATGGGAGCACTCGTGGTCGCCGCCGCACTGTGGTGGCGAGCCCGCCGCCGCGTGGCGGCGACGTCCCTGAGATCGGCCTGGTGGTGGGGACTGGCGGCCGTGCTGGTCGCCAACGCCGCCGCCGCCGTCAGCCTGGTCGACCCCGCGTCGATCGGGCTGGGGAATCACCTTTGGTATGCCGCCTGCGTGTTATGGCTTTGTCCGGCCGTTTCGGTCCTGGGCGGGCGGCGGCCCGCCGCGCAGGCCTGGAGCCTGTTTGTCGTTTTTCCGCTATTTCTGGTGCTGGAATGGCCGGTCACCGGCGTGGCACTCGTCGCACCTCTGACGGGAGCCACCTCGGGGACGGTCTTTGGCCCGGTCGCTCTGGAATGGCCGACGGTGATCGGTTGGGGCCTGGTACTGGTGATGGGGGCGGGAAACTACCTGGGCACCCGCTGGACGCTGCCGGTCCTGCTGGTGGTGGTCGGGCTGGGTGGGCTGATCTGGCCCATGGCTCCCTGGGTTCGAAGCGGTCTCGATTCGGGGACCGCGGCGTCGTGCCGATTGGCCGGTGGACTGGCGATCGTCCTGGCGCTGGTCCGGGCAAGCTTTTCGCGGCGAATCCGGGGTAACGTCGGTCAGCCCGACGATGACGATCAAGCATCGTCGGTCCGACTTGATCGGGCCTGGGTCGATTTTCGTGACACGTTCGGACTGGTCTGGGCACGGCGAGTGGAAGATCGGGTGAACGAGGATCTGCGAAGGCTTGGCGGGGACGTTCTGCTGGGAGTGGCGGGACTCGAATTTCACGGGGAAGGGGCTTTGTTGCCGGCCGAACGAGATGCGGCCTCGGAGCGGGCCGAGGCGACATTGCGGCGGTTGTGGAGGAGATTCGTCGACGACGAGTGGGTCGATTCGAGGCTGGGGGCGTCGGTCGAGGCGCCCCTTGGCGCGACTGACTCGAGCCGACTATGATTGCCGGGCCCACCGGCGGTGTGGAACCGTCGTGGACTCTGGAGAGATGCCGGAGTGGCCGAACGGGCCGGTCTCGAAAACCGGTGTGCCTTCACGGGTACCGAGGGTTCGAATCCCTCTCTCTCCGCTCCAGTGACTGTCCGTGAGCTGTGAACTCCCGGCTCACGGGCAGTTGCTCTTCCAGGCTGGCACGGTCTCCGAAGTTGCGGCGAGGGTCAATTGCCCGCGGGGAGTGCGGACTGCCAGGAACGAAATTCCCGAAGACAGTCGTCTGCTGTGACCCAGGGTTTCCAGACCAGGCGGGCCCGGAATCCGTAGCGCTTCTCCGATTTCAATCCGTGGATGACGTACTGGAAGTCCACAGCCGGTGCAAACTGGCTGAAGCGAATCTCGTCGTGTTCTGACTGCAGGCGATCGAACATCAGGATCAACACCATGTTGTTGGCCGCGCGGCAGAACAGGAACGGCTGCGTGAAGCGAGGGTAGTCAAAGGAACGGAGATTGGACTTCATGTTGTGGTCGCTGTCGAACGTCAGCGGGCTGGCACCGGCCGCCAGGTAAGTGCCAGTCTCCCACCCGCCCATCGAATTGGCTCGAATCCACTGCTCTTCCCCGTTCGCGTTGTCCACACCACGAAAGTGGATCCCCACGTCCTGGAGTTGGTGCATGTAGTTGGCCCAGAAGAAGCCGGCATATCCCAACGTGCCGAACCTGGCGACATCGTGGAAACGGCAGCGAAACTCGATATCAATCGCGTGTGGCGGTGCGGGTGTCAGGCGGGTGACATGGTCGACGGACCAGGGACTTTGCGATGCGACCCGGATCAGGAAAAACGACGGGCCTTCCGTGTCCCGGCAAACCAGGAAGGGGTACCGTCGCGGGCAAAACCGGTTGTGGTCGTCTCGATGGCCCGAATAGAGGTGTTCCAGGTTCAGGCCCGCCTTGAACGCTTCGAAGCGGTCCTCGCCATCCCGGTGAACCAGTGATTGGAGTCCGTTGAGTACGGACACCGAACGGGAATTGTCGCAGATCATGAACACGAGTCGCCCCGATTCAATCTCCATGACGTCAACGGGCGGGTCGACGGTCTCGGTGAACCCCAACCCATCGAGTGTTTCGGAAATCGCCGTGCGGGGATCATCGAGTGCCGGTGGAACAAACCCGGCCGTGTCGTTTTCGAGAGCCCCACCGGTGCCAGTGGGCGGGCGTTCGCTGCACCCGACACTGCAGCACAGTGTTGCCACGAGGGCCAGGAAGGGCACGGTTGGGTTGCCGACGATGCGTTTCATGAGTTGATCCGGCTGGCCTGGTTTTGCCTCTCTCGGAGGGATCTCCCCGGTATCCCACGGTACAGTCTGGCAAGACTGATGCCGATCCAAGAGCAAGAGAATACAATTGACCGGGGCAGGGATGTTCGGGGGGAATTGTGCCAGGTGATCGACCAGACGTCGGTCCGGAAAGGGACTCATCGATGCAATACGTCAAGATCGGTTCGAGTGAACTGGAAGTCTCCCGGATGGCACTGGGCCTGGGGTTTCGCGGACAGTCCTCGGCGAGCGAGGCCGAGCGGTTGATCGGACATGCCATCGATTCGGGCATCAATTTCATCGACTGCGCCAACAAGTACCAGTTGAGGACCGACGCCGCCGACGCCCATGGCAGTTCCGAAGAGATTCTCGGTCGCGTGCTGGCCACCCGGCGGGACCAGTTGGTGATCACGAGCAAGGTGGGAGCCGAGGGCGGTCCCGAGAATGAGGCGGGGGGCTGCTCGAGAGAGAACATCCTGCGGGAAGTCGAGCGTTCACTTTCACGACTCGGGACTGACTACATCGACCTCTACTTTCTGCACCGCTTCGATCCGGTCACGCCGATGGAAGAGACGCTGCGGGTCCTCGATGATCTCGTCACCAGCGGGAAGGTCCGCTACATCGGCTGCAGCAATTACCAGGCCTGGCAGGTCTGCAAGGCGCTCTGGTTGTCCGAGCGGATGCAGGCAGCCCCGTTTGTCTGCGTCCAGAACAACTACAACCTGTTGAACCGTCACCTGGAGCGGGAAATGTTTCCCCTGGTTCGCGACCAGGGACTGGGCCTGATGGCATTCAGCCCCCTGCAGGTCGGCCTGCTCAGTGGGATTTATGTTCACGGGGAACCTCCGCCGCCGGGGTCGCTTTGGAGTGAACGCCGGGAGGAATTCGAAGCGGTGTTCTGGGGAGAGACTGCGGCGGTCGTCGAGACGGCTCGGGACGTGGCGGAGCAACGCGGGGTTTCGATGCCGCAGTTGGCCGTCAACTGGGTGCGGGCCCGCGACGAGGTCTCGGTGGTCATCACCGGTAGTGATTCGGTCGAGCAGTTCGACGACAACCGGGCCGCGTTCGACTGGGAACTGAGCGAGGAGGAATTGGCCA
>Ga0163108_10001459_pt1 | contig 17309 bp, 12 predicted proteins | sample Fk1155metaG_FD_109644 | JGI IMG/M metagenome (GOLD analysis project Ga0163108, IMG submission 109644) | Marine microbial communities from the Central Pacific Ocean - Fk160115 155m metaG | ecosystem: Environmental > Aquatic > Marine > Oceanic > Photic zone | place: The Central Pacific Ocean...
AATATGACTACCATCAATGTCGGCATCCGTCATAATTACAACTTTATGATATCTTAATTTTTCGGTGTTTAGCGCTCTTTCATCTTCTTCAGTTCCAACAGAAACACCAAGTGCAGTATACATATTTTTGATTTCTTCATTTTCAAAAACCTTATGTTGCATGGCTTTTTCTACATTCAGAATTTTACCCCTTAATGGAAGTATTGCTTGAAAATGTCTATTTCTACCTTGCTTTGCAGTACCTCCTGCCGAATCACCCTCAACCAAGAAAATTTCGCATTTCTCAGGATCTCTCTCAGAACAATCAGAGAGTTTTCCTGGAAGTCCAGAACCCGTCATAATACTCTTTCTTTGAACCATTTCACGAGCTTTTCTAGCAGCATTTCGAGCTGTTGCAGCCAAAATTACTTTTTGTACAATAATTTGTGCTTGTTTTGGATTTTCTTCCAAATAAAAGGAAAGCATATCGCTAACCGAACGAGAAACTGCAGAGGTTACTTCTTTGTTCCCTAATTTAGTTTTTGTTTGTCCCTCAAATTGTGGTTCCATTACTTTTACAGAAATTACAGCCGTTAATCCTTCTCTAAAATCATCTCCACTTATCTCAAACTTTACTTTCTTTAAAAGCCCAGACTCATCAGCATATTTCTTAAGTGTTCTTGTAAGCCCTCTTCTAAAACCAGAAAGATGTGTTCCTCCTTCATGGGTATTGATATTATTCACATAAGAATGCACATTTTCGGTATAGGAATTGTTATAGACCATAGCCACTTCAACAGGCACTCCATCTTTTTCTCCATCAAAATAAATTACATCATCTAAGATAGATTCTCTCGTCCCATCTAAAAAACTTACAAATTCCTTTAATCCACCTTCAGAATAATATTCTTCTTTTACAAGATCACCCTCTTCTGTAGTTCTTCTTTTATCAGTAATGGAAAGGTTAATTCTTTTATTAAGAAATGAAAGCTCTCTTAATCTTGCCGCCAAAATATCAAAATGATAAACCGTTTCAATAAAGATAGAGTTATCTGGTGTGAAGGTTACAAAAGTACCAGTTTTATCTGTAGGCCCAATTTCTCTTACATCATATTGCGGTTTTCCAATTTTATATTCTTGTTCATGAATTTTACCATTTCTATGTACCTCTGCTCTTAGATGGCTAGACAGTGCATTTACACACGACACACCGACACCATGAAGTCCACCAGAAACTTTATAAGAATCTTTATCAAATTTCCCTCCAGCATGCAGTACAGTCATTACCACCTCCAAAGCTGATTTCCCTTCTTTTTCATGCATATCGGTAGGGATACCTCTTCCATTATCCTCTACAGTTATAGAATTATCCTCATTAATAAAAACATCAATATGAGAACAATGACCTACTAGCGCCTCATCAATAGAGTTATCAACCACCTCATATACCAAATGATGTAAGCCCTTTTGTCCAATATCGCCAATATACATTGCAGGTCTTTTTCGTACCGCTTCCAGTCCCTCTAAAACCTGAATATTATCGGCACCATAATTCTGCTTATTTTTATTTTCTTCACTCATAAAATTTGTATTATTTATTGCTTTTTCCAAAAACAAGCAAATATACATCTTTACTATCGAATAGAGAGTAAATTTTTAGTGTAAAATTGCAGAAAGTTTTTCAACAAAAGTTAATAACTTTTAGAAGCTATAACTCACACCAAAAACTCCATTAAAACCAATCTCCTGATAGTTCCTCCAAAGTTCTTTTTTAGAATTTGTAAGATTGTTCAATTGTAGAAAAGCTGAAAGAATTTTAGAATAGTTGTATTGTAAGCTTAAATTAGCATGAAACTGTGATTCTAATTGTGAAATCTCATTATAATATCTTTCGCCTAAGTAATTGATGGATGGCTCTACTTTAATTTTATCTCTCAAATTAATTGGAGCACTAATATTTGCAACAAAATTCGGTTTATAATACACTTTCTTGTCCCAACTATAATAATCAGCATATGCATTTACTGACAGAATATTACTTACTCTTCTTTCGTATTTTACACTAAGATGCAACTGTTTTACATCTACATAACCAATTTTAAAACGATTATAATCACCATTATTCACGCCTTGAAAATTATGAAAATTATCTATCATACCATAAGCTACAGCCCCTTCAAAAACTTCATCCTTTCCTAAAACATTACGCATTAAAAGATACAGTTCATCCCCAGAAGTAGTTTCTAATGCTTGCATAAAACCATGTTCGCCTAAAATAGATTGATTACTTCCATAAGAGTGAATGAAAGGATTCTCATCTGCAAGCGATTTAAGCGTATTTCTTTTTTCAATATGACGAATTCCACCATCAACTAATAAAATATCTTTCACTAATTCTTTAGTCGCTTTAATTATCGGAGAAATCGCAATACCATTAGGATCATAGTGCAAATTCAAACCAGTCTCAAACCTTATCCCAAACTTTTCAAAACTAGCTTTCGGGACAAAATGAAGTTCTTTGAACTCTGTAGCTTGATATTTTGAGTCTTTATTGTTATAGTTGATATAATCGTTAAATTCTATTTCCAAGTCAATTGGCAACTCATTAATTTCCTTTTGCAGATCAGCACTTAAATGGATTTGATTCTCTGACATTTCATTCAAATCGGAAGCAAAGAAAGTAACATTGCGAATCATTTTATTAGAAGCATTTTCTTTGCTTATAGCAGATACGGTAAATTTGGTGTAAGCAAATCGATTGTTTAAAAACTGCTCTTCTTCAAAAGTAGATGACTTGTCCCAATACAAAGCCGTTCTTCTATCGTAATCCAAATTAGCAATAAATATATGTTTTGCATTAATCTTCTTTCCGTACAAATGCAAAGTGTTTTTACTGTTTTTTGCTTGAAACCCTTCTGGTTTATACTTATTTGAAAAATGATTTAGCAGAACTCCATAGTTTAAATCTTTTGAACGATTGCTATTGTGCATAATAGTTGCTTTACTACCAATTCTATAGCCAGTTCCAAAAAAGACTTTACTATTATATAATTTCGAAATGGTTTCCGTTTTTACTTTAGCCGCTTTCAAGGGGCGCGTTTTGTAATCGGCTTTTAAGCTGTGCTCGGAAACAGTATATTTTTGGCTTTTATCTACTTTTATTGTATCTGAAAAAGTGGCTTGCTCGTTTAACTTGCTTGCCTCAGGCACGCTCGGCACAAATTGCTCGGTTACCCTTACTTCTGTAGCTTTTATATCTTGTGCTTTCACATTAGAAACAAAAAGCAAACACATGCTAACTAAAAAGACTTTATTCTTCATTTTCTATAATTTTTGGAATCTCGATTGTATCTATTTCTTCCTGAAAAAGTATCTCATAATTAATTTCATCATCAAAAATATTAATATAAGTTTCTGTCTCTTGCCCCAATGTAGTGTTAGAAATCTCTATTTCCAAAATTTGTTCATACTTCTTTCGGGCAATGATAAGTAATTCCTCTCCCTCATAATTCTCAATAACAGATTGTAGAGTAGCTTTTGCCTGAAAATTATTTTCATTTTGTAGGTAAATATCTGCGAGCAATATAAAACCCTTTGCAATCCAATAATCAGCTGTAAAATCATTTGCCAATTGGTAAATTATTGTTTCCGATTTTTGCAAACTATCATTCAAGAATTGGAGATATGCTATCATATATGTTGCCTCTGCTCCAACCTTTGATGTTGAATTTTCACTAAGAAAAGAAAAAGTTTTCTCTGCCTTTTGGAAATTTCCATGCACAAAATAAGAACGAGCCAAAATTATAGACGCTCTGCTTTTTAAGCTATTATCTATTTTTTCTAAGGTGAGAACTTTATTAGCGTAATTTATCGACTGCTCATTTTTATTTGTTTCAAATCCAATCATCAAGCGAATTACAGCCTCTCTTTCTACACTATTATTAGTGGCCATTTTCTCAATATTCTGATAATACTTATTTGACTTTTTAAAATCATTTAAGGTGAAATAATGCCTTGCTAAATACAAAAAAGAGGGCTCTAAATGTTTGTTGTTAGCTTCCACTACCTTTTTAAAAGAAGATAAAGCACATATAGTATCCTTTACTTTGACGCAACTTTCAGCTAAGTAATAATTAGCATCCACTGAAAAAATACCATTACTAAAATTAGTAATATACTTCTGAAATGTAGTTTTTGAAACTCCATAATCACCTTCAGCAAATTTCATAAAAGCAGTATTATAAGTTAAGGAATCTTGCTCGGCTCGACTTATACTTACTTGCGGCAAAGCATTTACAATATTTAAATATTCATCTACTTTGGCAATACTAACATAAGTTGCTCGTAAACCAGCAAGCGCCTGCTTAAAGGAAGTAGTTTGAGCATAATCATTCATGACAAATAGGAAAGATGCAATGGCATCATCAATATTATTGGCGTTAAAATGTATCATCCCTTTGCTCAAATGCACTTTTGCTTTCAACTCATCATCATTTACAAATAGTAGCAACTTATCGTAATAAGCAATGGCTAATGCTGCTTGATTAGTATTTTTGTAATGCACTGCCAAATCTTGCAAAGCATCATCATAATAAGCCGATTGCTTGTAATTATCTTCCAATTGTTGGAGCAGCTTTACTTTGTCAGAACTTTTCCCAATAAGCCCCAAACAAACAGAACGATTATAAATGGCGTAATCTGTATCAAACAAAGCATAATTAGCAGCAAGTTCATAATTTTTTTCTGCCATTCTAAAATCACTTAACATATAATAGCAATCAGCAGTTCTAAGATAAGCATCATTCAACCGAATGGAATCCTTGGCTAATTTTGTAAACTTACGAAAACTATTTTTTGCTTTTTGGTAATTTTTCAGCTTAAAATAAGCATAGCCTAAATTGTATTGGGTAAAATTAGAGGAAGAGGGTAGAGAGATAGAAAGATACTCATTATACAAATCGGCAGATTTTCTAAAGGCAGCAATATTGTAATAAGAATCGGCCAGCCAATAAGTACTCATTGCAGTAATTTCCTGGTTTATCTTATATTTATTAGCATGTTCAAAAAGGGTAATCGCCTGATTATACTCCTGATTATTAAATGCTTTTACCCCAATGTAAAAAGATAATCTTTGAATTGCAGTTTTTTGGCTAACTGATGGAAACTCTAAATCTTTTAATTGCTCAAATGCTTGCTTATATCTACTTGTATTCTGGAAAGCATTTATCATCAAATCCTTTATCATTTTAGTGTTTTCCGTATTGCTAAAAGTGCTAAGATAGTACTGTAAAATATCTAAAACATTATCAAAAGGAAGATCCAATTCATAAGAAAGTTTTGCATAATTAAAATACGCATCTTCTTGCATAATAGTATTGTAATTGTATTCTGTTGCTTGCTTAAATGATTTTAGTGCATGATTTTTCTCCTGAATATTCAAGTAACTATTTGCTAAATAATAGGATACAAATTGTTTTGTGCTATCTTCTGAAAACTGCAATGGTTCTAGAAATCTTATCGCATTTTCAAAGTCCTGAATATTGTGGTAAGCATAGCCAACTTGCAGTCTATCTAAAGAAGAGGAATGGGTAGTCTTTTCAAAGAAAATTTCAAAATATTTTATAGAATTCTTAAAATCCTTTTTTCTGTAATAAGCCTCTGAAATCATCCTATTTAACTCTGCCTCCCTTGACGAAATCACCTCATCTAACATTGGCTCAGCATAAGCAATTAAGTCATCATATCTTTTTTGTAAAAAATAAATCTGACTTATATAATAAGGTACAATTGAAGCAAATGTTTTATCCTCTTGTAAATTAAAGAATCCATTAAGTGCTGCTTTATAATGCTTTTGTTTATAGGTAATATGAGCGTAAAAATATTGTGATAAGCCAGCATATTTTGATTCGGTATTTAATAATTTTGAGAAATAATATTTAGATGATTCTAATGAATCAAGAACAAAATAGGTGTAAGCTAATTTAAAATTATACTCACTAGTTTCATTGTCGCATTTTTGGAAATAATCTAAGGCAAAAGGATAGTTTGCTTGACGAAAATAAAATATTCCTAATTCATAATTAACACTATTTATTTTGGATGAATAAGGGTAAACACTCAAAAATTCATCAAACCAAAACTTTGCATCCTCATTAAACATTCTTTTTGAGCAAATTGCTATATGAAAAAGCGCATCTTCTTTTTCTGCATTTGTAGTTAAATTGTCGGTATAAATTTTTTGATATAAATACTGAGACAAACCGAACTTCTCTGCAGAAAAAAGGTACTTTGCTTGTTGCAGATTTTCTCTTTCTTGGCTTTGTGCCGAAAGCAAAAAGATACATAAAAAAAAGGTGCAGGATAAAACAAACTTCTTAATCATATTTAAGATTGAAATCAGGATTAAAAGTAGAAAATAAGAAAACTATAAATAGGAATACAAATACAAGTTTTCAACAACTATTGCTAACAATTAGAAGGTATTTACATTCTTAAAAATGCAATATTTTATTTATTTTGCGTTTAATATTTTTATGATTTATATTTTGAAAATAAAGGGCACTGATAAAATTCCAGATTTTGTTCAAATTAGGGATCAGGACATGACTCTGCGTGCTTATTTCAGAATGGACCAACAAGAATCCGGGATTAGGAAGAATAACCTGGAAAAATGGAAAAAAGAGATAATTAGTGCCTTAGAAAAAATTCCATTTGGAAAATTAAAAAAATTAGACATTCAATTATGAATACGATTATTGAATTTAAAGCAGTTGATATTTTGCAAAAAACAAATATCATTTTTCAGAATATTAATTTTAAGATTTCTGCTGGAGAGTTTATTTATATTATCGGAAAAACTGGAAGCGGAAAAAGCAGTTTGTTAAAATCATTGTATGCAGAACTGCCCATAAAAAAAGGAGGAATAGAGGTTTTAGGCTATGAAGTTGGAGAATTGGACGACAATAATATTTCCAATTTAAGACGAAAATTAGGAATCGTTTTTCAGGATTTTCAATTACTTACTGACCGAACGCTTTATGAAAACCTACTTTTTATTTTGGAAGCCACTGGCTGGAAGGATAAAGAAAAAATTAATGAAAGAATAAAAGAAGTGTTGGATAATGTACATTTAGAAAATTGCGAGAGTAAAATGCCTTATGAACTATCTGGCGGTGAGCAGCAAAGAGCCACAATCGCCAGAGCTCTTTTGAACCATCCGGAAATAATATTAGCAGATGAACCAACAGGAAATTTGGACCCTGAAAAATCGGAAAGAATAATTGGACTTCTAAAAGAAATAAATAATAAAGGAACAACCATAATTGTTGCTACACACGACTATTCCATTATCAAAAAGTTTCCCTCCCATACTTTTGTTTGCGAAAACCGTTCCCTAGTAGAAATAAATAGCGAGAACTTTTAAATCAAGAAAGTGCAACATCCAAAAATAAGTATAATCATTCCTATTTTAAAACAAAAACAGTTTCTTCAAAGAGCAATTGAAAGTGTAATAAATCAGGGTTTTACTGATTATGAGCTAATAATTATTGATGGAAAATCAGAGGATGGAACAATTGATGTCATCAAACAATATGAAAATAAAATTAGTTATTGGGAAAGTGCTGAGGATAGAAATGTGTATGATGCTATGAACAAAGCAGTTGCACAATCTAATGGTGATTGGCTTTATTTCTTAGGAGCTGATGATGAGATTTGCAAAACTACATTTCAAAATATTTTTTCTCAAAATACAGAAGATACAAATTTGATTTTTGGGAATATCATTTATCAAAATAAGGAAGAATTCAAAGGAGAGTTTTCCAATAAATTATTTATAAAAAACAGCATTCATCATCAAGGGGCAATTTATCATAAAAGATGCTTCTACGGAAGAAATTTTAATTGTAATTATTCTATTTTGGCTGATTACGATTTTAATTTACAGCTATTCTTAGAAAGTAAAAAAGCCCTTTATTTTGATTTTGATTTTGCTATTTGTGGAAATGATGGAATCTCAAAACAAAAAGGGTGGACGCATTACAAACAAGAATTCGATATTAAGAAAAACAGATTAAATGCTGTGCAATTTGTAGTTTATGGAAGTATAACTTTGGGAAAATTTTTGCTTAACCAAATAGGGATTTTATAAAAATTGACTGTAAATTTCTATTAACTTTTTCTGCTCATTTTCCCAATTTAAATCCTGTTTTGCTTGTGCCATATTTACTCTCCAAACTTTTCTTTTTTCAGCATTATTTAACATTTCATTTAAGGTATCGGCTAAATACTTTGGATTGTAATTTTCTATAATTACTCCCATTTCATTTTCATCCATTATTCGTTTTACTTCAACAAGAGGAGATGCAATAATGGGTAGGCCAGCATGAATATAATCAAATAATTTATTGGGTAAAGCATAGGTGAAACTAAGTCCTAAAGACCGCTCTAAAAGTAGGCCTACATCTGCTTGCTTTGTATAGGAAAGCAAATCTTCAAAAGGGACTTTTCCGTAAAAAATAACCCTGTTTTCTAACCCTGACTTCTTAACCAATTCTTTTAGTTTGCCCTCTACTTTTCCAAAACCAATAATAAGTAAAATAGCATTCTCTACAAAAGGCATTGCTGCAATTGTTTCTTCTAATCCCCTTCCAGGATTCATCACACCCTGATATAATATTATTTTTTTACTATCAAAATTTAGCTGTTTTACTTGCCTGTTTTCTTTTTCCAATTTCGGAATGTTTCGAATGAGATGGAAATTAGTACTATACCTTTTGTTATAAGCATCAGCAATCGACCTAGAAACTGTATAAGTATGCTTTAATCTTGGCATGATGGCTTTTTCAATAAATTGCCAAACCGATTGTACAAATTTCCTTCCTTGGAGTTCTGGTCCTTCACAAAACATTTCATGGCTATCATATACTAATGGCTTTCGTTTTAGTTTTGAAATGAGGTAATTTGGCAAAAGGGTATCCAAATCATTAGCCAATAAAACATCTACTTTTTTAAATAGCAGAAATAAAAATAGTCGAATATTATATTCTATATAAAACCAAACTTCCGTTTTGAAAATCAAGTGGAATCTTTTTGTTTTATATTCCCTCTCAATTGGCAAACTATCAGGAAGCTTTCTGCCTAAAAGCAAAACATCAAAACCCATTCCCTGCAAAGTAATTGCAGTTTTATGCACGCGTTGGTCGGTGCACAAATCAGAGGTAACAGAAATAATGACTCGTTTCAAAAAAAAATATTTTGGCGAAAATACAGTTTTTAAACGCTAAACAATATGAATTGTTTTGCTACATTTGAAATATGAAAATTCAGCAGAATTACTACTTAAAAAATTACAATACTTTTGGTATTGCTGCAACAGCAAAGTATTTTGCCTGTTTTAGTTCTGAAAATGAATTAGTGGAATTGCTCAGAAATGATCTTTGCAAAACAGAGCCTCTTTTTATTTTAGGAGGAGGAAGCAATATTTTACTCACCCAAGATTTTGAAGGATTTGTACTTGCAAATACTATTAAAGGAATGGAGGTATTAGCAGAGGATAATCATAGTAGCACTATTGAAGTAGGTGCTGGAGAAGTGTGGCATGATTTTGTGTTGTGGAGTATTGATAAAAACCTTTCAGGGATTGAGAATTTGGCACTTATTCCAGGATTGGTTGGCGCATCCCCCATGCAAAATATTGGTGCTTATGGCTTAGAAGTAAAAGATGTAATTACAACAGTTCATTTTATCGAAATTGGGAGTGGGAATTCAAAAGTACTGAGCAATGAAGATTGTAATTTTGGTTACCGAGATTCTATTTTTAAACATGAACTAAAAGAAAAAGTAGTAATTACCAAAGTGATTTTTAAACTCAGCAAAACTCCATTAAACAAAACCACTTATGGTACAATTGAAGAAGAACTCAAAAACCTTAACTTAGAGCCGAGCCCTAAAAACATTAGCACAGCAGTAATTAATATCAGAAGCCGAAAATTACCTGACCCAAAAATATTAGGCAATAGCGGAAGTTTTTTTAAGAATCCAATTATTGAAACAACTCAATTTGAAAATTTGAAAAGAGAATTCCCGGAAATGGTAGGCTATACAATTTCTGAAACAAAAACCAAAATTGCTGCTGGCTGGCTCATTGACAATGCAGGACTAAAAGGCTACCGAAAAGCAGATGCTGGTGTACACAAAAATCAAGCATTAGTTTTAGTTAATTACGGCAATGCAACTGGCTTAGAAATCTTAAATTTGGCGAAAGAAATTCAGAAAAAAATAGAAGATAAATACGGTATAAGTATAACGCCAGAAGTTAATATATTGTAAGGTGAAAAGCGAAAAACTTCAAGAAAAACTCCGCCTTCATTTCCCGCACAAACCTACCAAAGGGCAAGACCAGTTAATTATAGAAATTGCTGATTTTGTAAGTACCATAGGTAGCAGAAGTATTTTTTTACTAAAAGGATATGCAGGAACAGGAAAAACAACTTTGGTATCCACCTTGGTAAGATCATTACCAATACTTGGAAAGCGTTCTATACTGATGGCACCAACAGGAAGGGCAGCAAAAGTACTTTCTAAATACTCCAAAAAATCAGCATCAACAATACACAAAAAGATTTACTGGATAAGAACCAATAAAAGTGGCAACACATTCATAAAACTGAAAGAGAATACGCATTCAAATACCATTTTCATTGTTGATGAGGCTTCCATGATTCCTGAAAATTCAGACAAAGGATTTGGCAATCGCTCCCTTTTAGATGATTTGATTGAATATGTATATCAAGGGCAAGATTGCAAACTCATTTTGATTGGCGATACGGCTCAACTCCCTCCTGTTCATTTGGATATAAGCCCAGCACTAGATGAAGAAAAACTAGAAGATAATTACAACAAACAAATTATCTGCAAGAAACTTACAGAAGTGGTTAGGCAAAAAAAGGATTCTGAAATTTTAAAAAATGCAACTGCATTAAGAAATAAAATTGCAAAAAAAGATTTTTCGTATCCGAAACTGAAAACTAATACAGAAGTAGTTCGATTAAACACTGGTGAAGATTTGCAAGATGCGTTAGAAAGTGCTTATAGTAATGAAGGGGTAAATAATACTACTGTGCTTTGCCGCTCCAACAAAAGAGCCAATTTATATAACCAACAGATAAGAGCAAAAATAAGATGGCAAGAAAATGAAATATCCGCAGGCGATATGCTTATGGTAGTACGTAACAACTACTATTGGCTTGATGATAGCAGTAAAGCAGGATTTATTGCTAATGGGGATATTGTGGAAATAGCAAGAATAAAAGAAACGATAGAACGCTATGGCTTCCGTTTTGCAAAAGCAATTGTAAAAATGGCAGATTATCCAAATGAAAAAGAATTAGATGTAATCTTATTACTAGATACTCTAACAAGCGAAAGTCCAGCAATTACATATGAGCAATACCAAAAACTATACCAAGCAATTTCGTTGGATTATAAAGGAGAAAAAGAACTCAATAAAAAAATAAAAGAAGATGAGTTTTTTAATGCCTTGCAAATAAAATTTGCATATGCAATTACTTGCCATAAATCTCAAGGAGGGCAATGGGAAAATGTATTTGTAGACTTAGGTTATTTTACTGAAGATATGCTGGATAAATCTTATTTAAGATGGTTATATACTGCTCTTACTCGTGCAAGCCAAAAATTATATCTTATTAATTTTAATGAAAATTTCTTTAAATAATATTTAACGGGATTCTCTCTATCTGTAAATATAAAAAAGAATATAGATAAGAGAATCTGAATGTTTCGCTAGCTCAACTTCATAATCATCTTCATCAATAAACCATGAATCTGACTGTTCTGTAGAATCTCCAATAACATTATAATATTCATAGAACTTTAAAGATAAATCCCAAACAACCACTCTATAAATATTAAAAGATCCTACTTAAAACTAACTGTTATTTTTTATGTTTCCTGAATGATTCATATCCATATGTTGAGCAGGTTTATTAGCCCAATCAATAAATTTTCTAAATGGTAATATTAATAACTGCAAAATATCCCTTTGTATAGATATTCCAATTGGCGAAAAATAAAGACCAATAGCCGAAACAACTAAGGCACCTGCAGCATCTTGGAGATCTACACCCTCAAACGTACTATATATAGCTCCAAGTACTATAAGTGGATAACCTACAACATAAGCTAAGAAAATAATTGCATCAAACATAAAGTCTAATAAATATGTTTTCAACCATGAAAGGAAAGGCCACTTAGAACCTGATCCTGTAATATTTAATAACCCCTTTTTGCTAAGCAAACCTAATCGAGTTATTGACTTCTTAAATAAAGCGTATGGAAGTTTTAAAATGTATATTATTAAGTTATAAAGTACAAATTTAAAAACTGTGCCAATATCTTTCTTCATTTCATCAGTTTGTATGTCTCGATTTGGGTTGGATGTACTGTCAACATTTTCCATAATTTATAATTTTAAATACTCCCTACTCTAATCTTGGTTTTCGGGGGCCCCACTTTTCAGTTTTCAATATTACAAAAAATATTTTAAATAACTAATTGTCATGTTGAGCGATAGTCGAAAGATCTACAAATTCTAAAAAATATAAGGGAGATTTCTCACATTCGTTCGAAATGACATAGTATTTTGTCTTAGCGAATTTTGTGGTTATCTAATTTTTAAAAAAGATTGCTTCTAAAACTATATTTTATTGCAATGATAGAAAAAAACACTCCACTCCCAAATTCTCTGGGTTCTCCCCTTAATAGTGGAGAGTAAAATAGATTCTGAATAAACTTTTCAGAAAGCCAGGAAATAAATTGTCTAGCAATATAAAAAGGGATAGTTAAAAACTTTTAAAGAGGAGTTTTAAAAAAACCTATTTCAATTTTGAGATTACTTTTATAGAATCTAGCCAGCTAATCCATTTAAGGACTTTGTTTTTTGATAAAGTTGTGAATTTATCAAAATTACCCCTTCTATCATATAAGTAAAGATTCTTGGAAGAACTATGTAGAACAAAATCCCCTGTTGAGAAACCAATAGATTGATTATCTATGTACTTAACACATTCTTTCAAGTCACTAATAATTTTATCTAACTCAATTTTAGTTGAAATAACAAATCCACCAATATCAGTAATGCTAGAATATTTCATGTTTTGAAAACTACAAAAAATATAATAAGTTGTATCGGATGCAGGTATTTCAATTGACATATAATAATTACAATTTACACTTCCAATCCTTTGCTGACTTATTTCTTTTGTTATTGTTTGTGAAAACACTTGCACATTACATAATACAAATACCAAAAGTAATCCTATTATTTTTCTCATTTCTTATTAAATTTAACTCACCTACTCTATTTGGTTTTCGGCTGCCCCAATAAACTATAGCAATATTACAAAAAATATTTATATAAACAACATATGGTACTGTTCGGCTTTTGAAAAAATCTAAACTTTTTGTCTAAATTAACTCATCTGAGAGCACAGCCCTTTATCCAAAGCATCCAAAAATTGCTCGGTAGTTACATAATGGCTTTCGTTCAATTTTTTTCCTTGAATACAAAGGGCTAAATCTTTTGTCATTGTGCCGCTCTCCACCGTATCCATACAAACTTTCTCTAAAGTAATACAGAAATCGACTAAATCTTGATTGCTATCTAATTTTCCTCTGAAAGCCAAACCTCTTGTCCAAGCGAAAATAGAAGCAATTGGGTTGGTAGATGTTGCTTTTCCTTGCTGATGTTGGCGAAAATGCCTTGTTACTGTTCCGTGTGCTGCTTCTGCTTCCATTACATCTCCCTCAGGAGTTAAAAGTGTAGATGTCATAAGCCCTAATGAACCAAAACCTTGCGCCACTGTATCAGATTGTACGTCTCCATCATAATTTTTACAAGCCCAAACAAATTCCCCATGCCATTTAAGTGCAGAAGCCACCATATCATCAATCAACCTATGCTCATAAATAATACCAATAGCCTCAAATTTTTCTTTGAATTCATTTAGAAATACTTCTTCAAATATATCTTTAAACCTTCCATCATAGGCTTTAAGAATTGTGTTTTTGGTAGATAAATACAATGGCCATTTTTTAGTCAATGCTTTATTAAAACAAGAACGAGCAAATCCATAAATGGACTCATCCGTATTATACATACTCATTGCCACACCTCCATTTTCATATTCGTATACATCCCAAGTTTTTGGCTCTCCATTTTCAGGAGTGAAAGTCATGGTAAGTTTTCCTTTGCCTTCAATTACGATATCAGTTGCTTTGTACTGATCGCCAAAAGCATGCCTTCCAATGCAAATTGGATGTGTCCAGTTTGGCACTAATCTTGGCACATTTTTACAAATAATAGGCTCACGAAAAACTGTTCCTCCCACAATATTACGAATGGTTCCGTTTGGTGAGCGCCACATCTTCTTTAGTCCAAATTCTTCTACCCTCCCCTCATCAGGAGTGATGGTCGCACACTTAATTCCTACTTTAAATTTTTTAATTGCTTCAGCCGCATCAATTGTTATTTGATCATTGGTTGCATCACGGCTTTGGATACCTAAATCATAGTATTTTACATCTAAATCTATGTAAGGAAAGATTAGTTTATCCTTAATAAACTGCCAAATGATTCTTGTCATTTCATCTCCATCCAATTCTACAACTGGATTATCAACTTTTATTTTACTCATTCTTATTTTATTTTTTTAAAAAATCAACTGCAAAATTACTAATTAGTAGCCAAATACATCTTCTAAAGTTAAATGAACTATTTCTCCATATTGCTTTAACACCTCCAAGTCTAGATCTTTCTGATTTCCCAACACCATAATTGTATAATTATCATTCTTAATATAATTGTTGTGGAAATTTGTCAAATCTTCCATAGTAAAATCTGAAATTTCTGTATAAATATCTTTTCGAACATCATAATCAATACCCATTTTTTCAGCTTTTTGGTATTCGGATAAAACTTTAGATTTAGTTAATCGTTCCGTTCTGATTTTTTGGATCACTCCTTCTTTTGCGCTCTCCATATTACTTTCAGCTTCTGGCATAGTTTGAAGTAAAGCCATCATACCATTCATAGCTTCCTCCAACTTATCTGCTTGCGTTCCTATATATGAAAAGGAATAGTGCGAATGCTTATTATCTTTTGGAATAGTATAAGTACTATAAACCGAATATGCCAATGCTTTTGACTCTCTTAACTCCTGGAAAATAATAGAGCTCATTCCTCCTCCAAAATAAGAATTATGGAATCTTATAATTGGAACATCAGAACTTTTAAATTTACTTCCTTTTGCTAAAAATAAAACTTCTGCTTGTTTCATGTCATAATCAACTACATACACCTTATTAGAAGCAATATTTAATTCTTCAAATTTATTGCTCTCTGAAAGAGTATTTAGTCCCTTTGTATTTGTATGAAGATTTGTCAATTTTACGTTTAACTCTGTAGTAGAAGATGGTCCGTAATAAAGGATTATATGCTCATCTTTGGTTAAATTATGTATAATTTCTATCAACTCAACAGCTGTTGTATTTTCAATTTCTTCATCAGAGAGTACATTAGAAAAGGAAGAGTTCGCACCATATCTTGCATACGCTCCCATTGCTCTAAAAAGAATTGTCTGCTTATTTTTCTTAGCGTCTTCTCGTTTCTTAAGCATATCCATTTTAAGGTTTGAAAGAGCATCTTCATCTGCAACAGCATTTGCTAAAACATCTTCCATTAAGGCAATCGATTCTTCAAAATTCTCATTCAAGCCTGTAAGTGATATTTTTATCTCTTCTGCATTACAACTCACATTCATCTCGGCTCCAATTTTATAAAATTCTTCCTGCTTCTTTGATGCTGATATATCTCTGGTTCCTAAATATTTTAGATATTCAGCTGCCATTTTGGATTTAGGATTTTCATCTGTTCCTTTTTTAATCTGGTAATCCAGTTTAAAAATATCATTTTCTGTATTTTCTTTATAAAGAATCTCTACTTCTCCAATGTTTGATTTTTGAATATCCGTTTCAAAATCTAAGAAAACTGGCTCAATTTCATTCACCTCTTCATCCATAATTGCAGTTAAAAAATTTGACTCAGATGTGCGATTTACATCAACAGGAGTTATTTTTGGTTTTGCAACCTTCAAAACCGACTCATCAATTCCTTGACGCTTATAAACGACTACATAATTATTACTATAATAATGATTTGCAAAGTCTATAATATCCTGCTTTGTTAATTTAGCCATCTCATTAATTTTATTAGCAAAATCTTCCCATGGTAGATCTAAAATAAACGACTCCACAAACTGACCAGCTCTACCATTGTTACTTTCATATTTCTTGATTTGTTCTAATTTAAAATCATTAATAATTGCGGGAATTAACCAGTCGGGAAAATCCCCTGATTTTACTTTCTCAATCTCAGCCAATAGTAAATCTTTTACTTCTTCTAAACTCTGGCCTTGCTTTGGACTTCCATAAAATCCGTGCATTGAATAATCTTTAAGTACATAAGGAAAACAACCTCCTCCTATAATCTCTTGCTCTTGATTTAGGTTTAAATCAATCAATCCTGCAGTGCTGTTTGAAAGAATCATATCTGTTAATCCTAGCTTATTAGTAGTCTCAGAATCTACTCCAGGGAAACGAAAACCAATATACAATCTTTCTGCTTCAGGGCCATACACATCTTTTATTATTGGCTTCTGTATTTCATCCTCTTTAGCTACCTCAAAAGAAGGATCTTCTTTTCTTTCAAAACTTCCAAAATATTTATCAATTAACTTAATAGTTTCATTATAATCCAAGTCTCCTGAAAGACAAATAGCCATATTATTTGGAACATAGTTTTTAGTGTAGAATTTATTAATTTCTACTAAAGATGGGTTTTTAAGATGAGCGATTGTACCAATAGTTGTTTGCGTTCCATACTGGTGTTTTTGAAATAAACCAGCCATTAAAGCCTGAAACATTTTTCTTCCATCATTATCTAATCCTCTATTTTTTTCTTCATAAACAGTTTCCAATTCCGTATGAAAAAGTCGCAAGACAGGCTTTCTAAAACGTTCTGCCTCTATCTTCAACCATTTCTCAATTTGATTAGAAGGAATATCATTTACATAAACCGTCTTTTCATTTGAAGTATAAGCATTGGTTCCTTTTGCCCCAATACCGCTAAGCATTTTATCATATTCATTGGCAATAGCAAATTTTGCTGCTTCCCCAGAAACAGAATCAATTTGATTCCAAACACGCTCACGATTTGCAGTATCAGTCATTGCTATGGAACGATATTCTTCATA
>Ga0163108_10001460_pt1 | contig 17301 bp, 21 predicted proteins | sample Fk1155metaG_FD_109644 | JGI IMG/M metagenome (GOLD analysis project Ga0163108, IMG submission 109644) | Marine microbial communities from the Central Pacific Ocean - Fk160115 155m metaG | ecosystem: Environmental > Aquatic > Marine > Oceanic > Photic zone | place: The Central Pacific Ocean...
ATCTCATTGGAAGAAATGTTAATTCCAATTATCACATTGGAAGCCAAGTAGAAATGAGTAAAATATTTTACGCGAAAAAAGTGCAAGAATTAAATGAAATTGCAAAAGCAATTGTAGAAGTTTTTAAAAATGAGAAAAAATTTGTATTTTTCGGAGAAATGGGAGTGGGGAAAACTACTCTGATAAAGTATATTTGTAAGGTCTTGAATGTACAAGATGTTGTGACAAGTCCGACTTTTTCAGTAGTAAATCAATATCGAGATAAGGATGGGAATGCATTATATCATTTTGATCTCTACAGAATAGAGAATCAAGAAGAGTTATTTGATTTAGGATTGGAAGAATATATCTATTCTGACAATTATTGTTTTGTTGAATGGCCCGAAAAAGCAGAAGGACTATTAAGTGATAATTTTGTGCAAGTTCAAATGATAAAAAACAAAGAATGTAGAATTATTAAAGTAATTACGTCATGAAAAAAAGTAAAAACATAGCAACATTCACAACTCTTCTTCCACAGGAAGAAATGTTGGAAATAAAAAAGAACTTCAAATCCCTTTATATTGGAATTCCAAAAGAGATTTCTTATCAAGAGAATAGGATTAGTTTATCGCCAGATGCTGTTGCTTTATTAGTAAGTAATGGGCATAAAATCGTGATAGAAAAAGGATCAGGTGTTAATGCCAATTTTTCAGATGAGGATTATTCTGATTCTGGAGCAACTATTGTCTATAATATTAAGGATGTTTATAAGGCAAATATTATTTTAAAAATAGAACCACCGACAACTTCTGAAATTAAAATGATGCAAAAAGGACAAATCCTTATTTCTGCTTTACAACTTACTACTATTGACGAAAAATATATTAACCTGCTTTTAAAAAGTGAAATTACGGCTTTAGCTTACGAATATATAAAAGATGAAAATGGAATCCTTTCTCTTATTAGAAGTATTAGCGAAATTGCTGGAAATACAGCAATACTTATTGCAGCTGAATATCTGAGTAATGTTAATTCTGGTAAAGGATTGATGCTTGGAGGAGTGAGTGGCATTTCTCCAACAGAGGTAGTAGTACTTGGAGCTGGAACAGTTGGTGAATTTGCAACAAGAACAGCATTAGGTTTAGGTGCTTCTGTTCGAGTTTTTGATAGTTCAATTACAAAATTAAGAAGATTACAAGAAATGATAAGCCAGAGAGTAAGCACATCTATTTTACAGCCAAAAGCATTGCAAAAAGCTCTTATGCGAGCAGATGTTGTGATTGGTGCACTCAGGGCTGATGATGGAAGAACACCTTGTGTAGTAAGTGAAGATATGGTAAAAAAGATGAAATCAGGGGCTGTGATTGTAGATGTAAGTATAGATCAAGGCGGTTGTTTTGAGTCTTCAGAAGTCACCAATCATAAAAAGCCAACATACCGAAAATTTGATGTGGTACATTATTGTGTACCAAATATTTGTTCAAGAGTTTCCAGAACCGCTAGTTTTGCTATTAGTAATATCTTGACTCCTATTTTACTACAAGTTGGTATAGCAGGAGGTGTTGATAATTTTTTAAAACAAAATACCGGATTACGTTCTGGTGTTTATGCACATAAAGGTATGTTGACTAGTGCAATGCTGGGAAGTATGTTTGATATGCCTTACAAGAACCTAAATCTAATCATGTAAATACAGATGGGAAGGCGATTTTTATTTTTTGGAATTGGAGTTTTAATTAGTATAATTTTTCTTTCAATGGGTCCTCAAAACAGATTAAAGAAAACTTTTTATGATTATATTGATTATTTTAATATGGACAAAAGAGTGATTTATCATTTACATAATGACAGCACTACTTTTTCGATAAAAGCAGCATGTCAATTGGTATATTACAGTTTATCAGAAGCAGAACTACTTCGAGTATTAGAAAATGGAAAAATAAATTTTGATTTAAGTGAGAAAGATAATAAGCCATGTAAATATTTTGTAGTGGAGAATAAGATAAAAGAAATAGATTTATTGGTTACTTTCGAATTTTGCGATAAAGAAAATACTGTTAAAGTGATAAAATTTAAAACAAAAAAAGAAGAAGAAGTTTGTAACTTCTAGCTATTTTTTCTCCTTTTTTTCTCCTTAATTATATTAGTAAGTTCCCTGCTCATTTGTCCAGCAATTGAGGTGTTCTCTTCTGCCCGTCTAATTAGGTAAGGTATCATATCTTTTACTGGGCCATAAGGAACATATTTAGCAATAAAGTAACCTTTATTTGCTAAATTGTAAGTGATATGATCACTCATTCCAAGTAGTTGTGAAAAGAGAATTCGTTTATCATCTTTTTTCAAATTTTGTTGACTAATAAGATCAGTAAGATATGCGGCACTTTCTTCATTATGGGTTGCACTACAGAATGAAATCCTGTCAATATTTTCTATACAAATCTTTTGTGCTAGATTAAAATCTTTATCAGTATCTTCTTTCTTTCTGTGTACAGGGCAAGAGTAATCTAAGTGATCTGCTCTTTCTATTTCTTGCTTATGATATGCGCCTCTTACTAGTTTAAGACCTATAAAATAGTTTTTGTTTTTTGCATCACTCAAGATTTCTTTTAAATAAGAAATCCTATCTTTTCTGTATAATTGAAGCGTGTTGAAGACCCATGTTTTTTCTACATTAAATTTTTGCATCATTTCCATTACAATTTCATCAATAGCACCTTGTATCCAACTTTCTTCTGCATCAATAAATAGAGGGACTTTTAGTTCAAATGCTATTTTACAAATTTCGTTAACTCTACTTTCAAACTCCTTCTTTTTTTCTAGTTCTTGCTTATTTAGATTTTCTTTCTTAGTTATTTTCTCTAATAAACTGAATGAGGTAATAGCGGTTGGCTTAAACACGGCAAAAGGAATATTGTCTGATTGACTTGCTTTTTGAATGGTTGCTATTATTTCTTCTTTTGTTCTAGTAAAGTCTTCTAAATTTTCTTTTCCTTCTGCCGAGAAATTCAAAATAGTTCCAATGCCTGATCTCCATAAATTATCTACTATTGATTGACTCGCCTGGATGGAAGTTCCACCACAAAATTGTTTGTAAATAATCGCCTTAATAATTCCTTTAATTGGAAAGCGCATCTTAATAGCTAATTGTAAAACAGACGTAAGAATTTTAGTAAAAAATGGCCTGCTTATTATTTTAAATAAGAAATAAGCTCTATTTAGATCCTTATCCGATTTATCATCATAAGTTACCTTAATATCATCAAATAATTCCATTGATCGTATTTTTACAAACCTAAAAATTATGCCGTAAAGTTATACTTAATTACTTATTTTTCTGCAAATCATAAGCCCATCTCTTATCGGCATAAGGATGTTCTCTACTCTTTTGTCCCGATGAATATTTTTGTTATATGATACAAGTGCCATAGTTTCTTTATCCGTATTTTCTTGCAACACTTTTCCACTCCAAAGTACATTATCTGCAATGATATATCCACCTACAGATAGTTTCTTAAAAATCAGGTCAAAATACTTAGAATAATTTTCTTTATCAGCATCAATAAATACCAATTGAAATTCAGTATCTAATTTTGGAATTATTTCTAAAGCATCCCCAGTATGTTGTATGATATTTTTTTTATACTCTGATTGTTCAAAATATTTTCTTGCAAATTCGCAAACTTCTTCATTTGAGTCAATGGTGTGAAGTTTTCCATTTTTTATAATTCCTTCTGCCATGCAAAGTGCAGAATAACCAGTATAAGTCCCAATCTCTAATATATTTTCTGGCGCAATCATTTTGCTAAACATACTTAGGACTCTTCCTTGCAAATGTCCAGAAAGCATTCGTGGATTCATCGCTTTTGCCCAAGTTTCTCGGTTTAATTTCTTAAGTAGAACAGATTCGCTTTGCGTATAGCTTAAGGCATAATCTGCTATTTCTTTTGGTAAAAAATCCATATTTTTTGGTATAAAAAAAGCCACAATTATGTGGCTTTTTTTATTTTAAAATATTCTTTTATTCATCTGAGTTTTCGTCAGCCTCTTCTGTTGGCTCTTCCTCTTTTGCACAACATGCTTTTGCACAATCATTTCCACATTTCTTAGCTTTTGAGCAACTACTTTTCTTACTGAAATTGAAGCCAGAATTTCCACCACTTGAATAATCTTTAGAAGCTTTATTGTATTTCCCGGATTTTCCAGAACATTGTTTTTTCTTGCCTTTACAGCAAGTTCCTTTAGCTTTATTCTTACAAGAGTCATCACATACTTTACCTGTCTTTACACAAATTAGTTTACCATCTGCATTTTTTGTCCACGGACATTCTTTTTTTACTTCTTCTGTATTTGTTTCTACTGTAGCTTCTGTTTGTGCTACTACATTGCCTAATCCTATAAAAAGAAAAGCAAGTATTACAATGGTTAATTTTTTCATTTTATTTAGTTTTTTGATTAATGATGGGCAAATATAATAAAATAGTTGAAAGTTTCAGAGAATTAGGAAATCAAGTCAAATGCCTTAATATCAACAACTAATAAGTAGCAATAACTGTTATACCGCCTTTTACTTTTTGGTTTAGCTTAGCAGCTATTTTTGTGCTAATAGGTAAAAGAATATCCACTCTTGATCCAAACTTAATAAAACCAAATTCATCAGAAGTTTTTGCCGAATCACCAATATTAGAATAACTTATAATTCTTCTAGCAACAGCCCCAGCAATCTGCCTAAAAAGAACAGATATTTTTTCATTCTCTACAACTATAGTATTTCTTTCATTATCAGTTGATGCTTTAGGGTGCCAACCCACTAAAAATTTTCCGGGATGGTATTTAGTATATGTTACTTTTCCACCAATTGGGTATAGATTGTTATGTACATTTAGTGGAGACATAAAAATAGAGATTTGTAAGCGTTTGTCTTTGTACACTTCTGATTCCTTAGTTTCTTCAATTACTACAATCTTTCCGTCACAAGGGGCGTAGATATTTCCTTCTTTTCTTTCAAAATTTCTTTTTGGTACTCTGAAAAAATAAATCGACATTACAAATAAGAAAAACGAAATAGGGAAAGTTAGATACCAAAATAAAGTCTCAGAATAGCAATAAGTAATGTAATTAACTATCAGAGAAATAAGAATCTCATTTCGTAATATTTTATATCCTTCTGTGTGTAGTGTCATTATAAAAGATTAACAATTATATAAATAGCCGGTATCGTAATTGTGAATGCATCCATTCTATCAAGTAGGCCACCATGTCCTGGAATAAAACTTCCTGAATCTTTGACACCTGCTTCTCTTTTGTAATATGATGCAATAAGATCTCCTAAAGTTGCAGTAAAGGGCAAAATGATACTTACAAATAATATATCTTCTAATCCGATATGAATAAAAATCTTTTGTGATAGATAAGCAACTATAATTGTTAAAAGAGAACCTCCTATAAATCCTTCCCAAGATTTTTTTGGCGAAATAGAAGGTATAATTTTATGTTTTCCATATTGTACTCCTACTAGATATGCAAAAGTATCAAATGTCCAAGTAAGGATAAAGATAAGTAGTATAATACTTGGGTCAAAAGGAGTTCCTGGATAATCGGATTCTGTCATACCAATAAACTGGATTAACAGAAAAGGAACAAGAATATATGTATATGCCAGAATCTTTTTTTTCCCTTTCCTTAGCTTATACATTTCATACAAACAAACTAGCAGAATAATTCCAAATAGTAAATTAAATGAAAGTTTGGAATAGGAAGTGCCAAACCACATAATAGCTACATATATTGCTCCTGAAAGAGTCCTTTGAATGATATTCTCAACGTTCATCTTTCTTGTTTTGTTATCAATGTTTTCGCTTTCATTACATCTTTTTCATTCACTAGAAGCTCAATTTCTCCAAAAGATAAATAAGAGGAATCTTTTTTATTGATTGACATTGCCATTATATTATTTTCATTTAAGAATCCTTTCAATAGTTCAATTTTGAAAGGATCGGTGGAGGTGTAAATTTTTATCCAATTATAATCCACTTAAGATTTTTTACTTTAGCTTCTTTTCCTGTTCTATATCCATCTCAGTTAACTTTTCTTCTTCAAATGAAGTCCATTTTCTTTTCCCAAAGATTTTTTCTAGGTTTTCTTTGTAAATAACTTCTTTTTCAAGCAAAAGTTCAGCCAACTCTTTTAGCTGTTTTTTATGTTCTTTTAAAATAGATTTTGCCCTTGTATATGCTGTTTCAATTAGTTTAGAGACCTCTTCATCTATCACTTTTGCAGTTGCTTCACTATATGGCTTGGTGAAAGAATAATCTTGCCCCGAAGAATCATAATAGCTTCTATTTCCTACTTTGCCGTTCATACCATAAACACTTACCATGGCATATGCCATTTTAGTTACTTTTTCTAGATCACTCAATGCACCAGTCGAAATTTTATCAAAAAAGACATCCTCGGCAGCCCTTCCTCCTAATGCTGCGCAAAGTTCGTCTTGCAATTGATCAGTAGTTGTAAGTTGTCTTTCTTCTGGAAGATACCATGCTGCACCCAATGATCTTCCTCTTGGAACAATAGTAACTTTAATAAGGGGAGAAGCAAATTCTAGCATCCAACTTACTGTGGCATGCCCTGCCTCATGGTAAGCAATTGTTTTCTTTTCAATAGGAGAGATTATCTTAGATTTTTTCTCTAAGCCACCAATAATCCTATCTACCGCATCTAAAAAATCTTGTTTTTCAATTTTCTTTTTTGATTGTCGGGCAGCAATAAGTGCGGCTTCATTGCAAACATTAGCAATGTCAGCACCAGAAAAACCAGGAGTTTGTCGAGCCAAGAAATTTACATCAATATCTTTTGCTAAAACAAGTGGCTTCAAATGGACTTTAAAAATTGATTTCCTGGCAACTAAATCTGGAAGATCAATATAAATTTGTCTATCAAATCTTCCTGGACGAACAAGAGCTTTATCTAGTACATCTGCTCTATTTGTTGCCGCCAATACAATTACACCAGTATTTGTACCGAAACCATCCATTTCTGTTAATAGCTGATTTAGAGTATTTTCTCTTTCATCATTACTTCCCGTCATGGCATTTTTTCCTCTTGCACGTCCAATTGCATCTATCTCATCAATAAAGATAATAGAGGGCGCTTTTTCTTTTGCTTGCTTAAACAAATCTCTAACTCTGGAAGCTCCAACCCCTACAAACATTTCTACAAAATCAGAGCCAGATAAAGAGAAGAAAGGTACTTTTGCCTCGCCGGCAACTGCTTTTGCTAACAGGGTTTTCCCTGTTCCTGGAAGACCGATAAGCATAGCGCCTCTTGGAATTTTTCCTCCTAATTTTGTATATTTTCTAGGGTTTTTTAAGAAATCTACAATTTCTTCTACTTCTTCTTTTGCTTCTTCTAAGCCAGCTACATGCTCAAAAGTTACTTCTACTTTTTCTTTATCAAAAAGGGTTGCTTTTGATTTTCCAATATTAAAAATCTGACCTCCACCAGCGCCTCCACCACTCATCCTTCTCATGATAAAGAACCAAATTGCAATAAAAAATACTAATGGCAGAATCCATCCCAGAATATCACCAAAAACATCTTTTTTGGTTTTATAAGTTACATTTATCTTGTCATAGTTGTCAAAGTCTGCTTGTGCATCATTTAACTGCTGATTGAAAGTTTCAACAGAACCAATCTCAAAATAAAAGTGAGGCCCATTATTAGTAGAATTTCCAAGAGGTTTTTTATTTGTGTTTCTAAACTTTTCCTCTCCTAGGTATTCTTTTTTGATAAAGATTTCTGCAACTTCCTTATTTACAATTACAACTTTTTCTACTTTTTTCTGCTGTAACATATCCCTGTTAAATTCTTTCCAAGAAGTTTGTTTTGTTGCATCGAGATTTAGCATTTGCAAGCCAAAGAAAATAATAGCAATAGCGACATAAACCCAAATAATATTAAACTTAAAGCTACTTTTAGGGCTTTTCTGTAGATGTTTCTTTTGTTTTCTCATTTTTGTTTTCTTATGCCGATTGCTCAATATATTTTATGTTAGCATCAGCCCATAAATTTTCTAATTTATAAAAATCTCTTTTTTCTTTATTAAATATATGTACCACAACATTAAAATAATCCATCAAAATCCACTCCTTATTAGCCTCTCCTTCAGTGTGCCAGGGCTTTTCTCTCATTTCTTTTGAGATATCTTTCTTAACATTTTCAGTAATAGATGCAATATGCGTGCTGGATGTGCCATGACAAATAATAAAAAAATCGCAAACTGCTGTCTCAATTTTCCTTAGATCTAAACTTACCATTTCTTTTCCTTTGTGTTGTTTTATCGATTCAATGATTATTTTTACTAAAACATCACTTTTTCTCCCCACTGTTTTTTTACCCATATAAAATTTTAAGTTTGCATTTACAAAAGTAATCAATTTAAATCGGATAAAAAAGCAATTTGAATGGCTTCATCTTTTTATACTAAACTTATAAAATTAGAGGAAACTTCATCTACAAATGATATTGCTTATGAGCTACTAAAAGAAGGAAAAATAAAAGAGGGAACAGTACTAGTCTCGAAATTTCAAAAAGAAGGGAAAGGCCAGAGAGGCTCAAAGTGGGAAAGTGAGTGTGGAAAAAACATTTTAATGAGTATTGTATTGTCTCCTGATATTTTAGTAGTAAATCAGTTTCAGATAAATATTTGCATATCACTTGCTTTGCATGATTTTTCTAAGAAATATTTTCCAGAGAGAACAAAAATTAAATGGCCAAATGATTTGCTTATAGAGAATAAAAAATTAGCTGGTATTCTAATTAAGAATATTGTAAAAAAAGACAAAATAAGATATACGATTGTTGGTATAGGCATAAATGTAAATCAGATTAATTTTACGGGATTCTACTTAAAAGCAACATCTTTTAAGAAACTAATAGAAAAAGAATTTGATTTATTGAAATTACAAAAAGAGATTCTAAGTTGTATAAAGAAAAGATATTTACAGTTAAAACAAAAAGATTTTGATATATTGAGATTACAGAAAGAATATTTAAAGCATTTATTTGCTTTAAATGATTGGAGAAATTACAAAATATCAAATAAAGAAATAAAAGCTAAAATTGTTGGGGTTGATGAAGTTGGAAGAATTTTGTTGGAATTTAAGAATAATAAAATTAAAGGATTTGCTTTGAAAGAAATAGCATTTTTATAGTTTTTTTAATCCTTCAGAAGCAAGATTTAAAAAATTAGTGAGCGGTTTCTCTAGCATCATTTTCATCATCATATTTAGCTCTGCATTTATTTCTAATGTAGCTTTTGCTATATTGCCATTCTCAGAAATATTACATTCCAAAGTGAATGGGACTTGACTATCTTTTGCTCGCAATGAGATTCTTGAGTTAGGAATCTTTTCTTCAATTTCTAAATATATAGTCGGCATACCACCCATTTTAAAACAGCAACTATCTTCAGTTGATTTAAATTCAGAAACTTGTGGAGGTAAAATATTTTTTAAATTATTCACATTACTTAGTTTATTATAAAGGACTTTCGCACTTACATTTACTTCTACTTCTGGGCTTTTAAGATTTGTCATATTATTTCTTCCATTTTGAAGGGTTTTCTCTCCATTTCTCCAGAATGTCTAAATCCAACTCATTAATATATTCTTGTTTTACAGCTTCTTGTAAAAGGGTAGAATAATCACAAAGAGAAATAAATCTACAATCCGATTTTTTAAAATTTTCTGTAGCTGTATCAAAGCCATAAGTAAAAATTGAAATTAATCCTTTTACATTTAGTCCTTTCTCTCGTAAAGTTTCAACCGCTTCCAAACTGCTTTTTCCGCTACTAATCAAATCTTCAATTACAATTACTGATTGCCCTAAAGTATAAGCGCCTTCAATCATATTTTGCTTACCATGGTTTTTCTTTCTCGAACGCACATAAATAAAAGGTAAACCCATCTCTTCAGCTACTAAAGCACCATGAGCAATAGCACCAGTAGCAACTCCAGCAATAAGGTTAGAACCTCCGTATTGCTTTTGAATTACATTTACTAATGATTGTCTTATAAAAGTCCTGCTTTCTGGAAAAGAGAGAATTTTCCGATTATCGCAATAGATTGGAGATTTCCAGCCAGAAGCCCACGTAAAAGGATTTTCAGCTTGTAAAATAATTGCGTTTATTTGCAGAAGAGTTTTGGCAACTTGTTTGCCAATTTCAATATCAGAAATCATGTCACAAAAATATAAAGTTTTCATTAACAACAAAGTAAAAGTTATAACAGATAGTTGGGAAGAATTTTGTTCAAAACATACCTTAATAAAAGCTGCTGGTGGATTAGTTTATAATAAGGAGAATAAGCTTTTAATGATTTTTAGGAATGGGAAGTGGGATTTACCAAAAGGAAAATTGGAAGAAGGGGAAAGTATTGAAAATTGTGCTATTCGGGAGGTTGAAGAGGAATGCGGAGTAAGTAATTTGCAAATCACAGAAAAACTTACAGACACCTATCACATTTACAAGCATAAAGGAAAAAAAATATTAAAACGAACCTTTTGGTTTAAAATGAAAAGTAATTTTGATGGTGATTTAATTCCACAAACAGAGGAGGGCATCATGAAAGTAGTTTGGGTAGAAAGGCATGAAATTCAGGAAAAGTTAAAGAATTCTTATGGAAATATAAAAGCATTATCCTTCTACTAAATTTCTAACTAATCTTGGCACTTCAATAGTAGCTTTCCCTTTTACCACTTCAACACCTTTTTTCTGTTCTGCTTTCAGATCTATTAAAATAATTCTTTTTGCATTATTAGTATAATTTAGTAGGGATGCAGCTGGATAAACATTTAAGGAAGTACCAATTACAATAAAAATATCTGCTTTCTTTGTAATAGAGATTGCATCTATCATCTTTGGAACCGGCTCGCCAAACCATACTACATTTGGGCGTAACTGACTACCATTTTTGCATAAATCGCCTAGTTTTAAGTCAACTCCTTTAATTGGATAGATTAAGGAATCATTAATACTACTTTTAGATTCCATCAGTTTTCCGTGTAAATGTAGAATATTTTTACTTCCACTTCTTTCATGCAGATCATCTATGTTTTGCGTAATAATGTGAAGATTGTACTTTTCAGAGAGTTTATTTAAGGAAATATGTGCTACATTTGGCTTGCTTTCCAAAAGTTGTTTTCTTCTCAGATTGTAAAAATTAAGTACCAATTCAGGATTCCTTTCAAATGCCTCTGGGGTGGCCACATCTTCAATTTTAAATTGTTCCCAAAGTCCGCCACTATCACGAAAAGTACCCAAACCACTTTCAGCAGAAATTCCAGCTCCAGTAAAAACAACTATGTTTTGCAAAATTACAGATTATGTAATTCACCTAGATTAGAATTTAACAATCCTCTAATCTCATCAGAAGAAGGTCTTGGTGCATCAGTTGAAATTACATTTCCATCAGAAGAAAAAAGCATAAACCTTGGAATACCAAAAATAGCATATGATTTTGTGATCTCACTCCAACCGTCTGCCCACAATTGTGTTCCACCTAATTCTTTTTCTTTTACCATTTTCAACCAAGCCTCTTTATCGGTATCGACTGAGACTGAAAGGAATGTAATATTATCTCCATGATATTCTTCCTCTAATTTTTGTAAATACGGGATTTCTGCTCTACATGGTCCGCACCAAGTTGCCCATACATCAACATAAATCAAAGTGCCTTTAAAATTAGCAAGAGAAAATTCATTTCCATCCTTATCCGGATAAATAAAGTCAATGGCTGGCTCGCCTTCTTTTGGCATCTTATCTGTAGCACTCTTTCTTTCTAACCAACTATTAGTTGTTTTTTTGATTTTTTCTTTGGCCTCTACTATAAATTCTGTATCTGTTACTTTGTTTAATAATGATTGAAACTCAGCAGTATATTGCTTTATCATTTCATTAAAGCCTATACTATTTAGTGAATCAATAGCAGCATAGAAATTAAACTGCTTACCTATTTCTCTTGTTTCCCACATATAAGTTCTTACATCTTCTGAATAGTCAGCTAATTTCTCTTGTCTTTCAATAAAGTAGTCGATATTTTCATCTAATCCAGCAATCTGATCTTTAATAAAAGTGCTATCTGTAATTGCTCCAAATTCCTCAAAAACATCATTTCTAAAAGTATTCAAGATTGCTTTATACTCTTCTACATTACTCAAATACAATACTTTTCCAAGAAAATCATTTTCTTCTGCCAGTAAATATAATTTTGCTAAAAAAGAGGACTCATCACTTCCCTCATATTTTATAGTCTCATCAAACTCTTCTGTATCAATACTGAGTTTTATTTTGTCTCCAGGCTTTACATACATTGTAGTTCGTTCTACTCCATGCTCAAAGTTTAAATAAGTTGCGGAATCTAAGTTAAAAGAAATAGTAAAAGTTCCATCTTCATTTGCAGTCGTGGAGTAAGAAGTGTCTGGATTATCTGGATTGCTAAAAATTACAGATTCTCCTTTTGGATTGGTAATTTCTCCTACTATTGTGACTTGATTAGGTTCTGTTTTTGTGCAAGCAAGAAGTAGGATTGCAAGTAAAATAGTTATTAATCTTTTTAGGTTCATCTTAATTATTTTTTTGATTATTAAATAGTAATTTCTTTTGGAATAAATGCACTAATATCTCCTCCAGTTTTAATGATATCTCTTAATATAGTAGAAGAAATATGTGATAGTTCAGGAGGAGTGATTATAAAGATTGTTTCAATTTCTGAATTTAATTCTTTATTCATTTGCGCAATATTCTTCTCGAATCTAAAATCTCGAGAGTTTCTTAGTCCTCTTACAATAAAATTAGCGTTTACTATTTTACAAAAATTAACTGTAAGGCCTTCATATCGCTCTATACTTATGTTGGGCATATCTTTGTAAATATCATTTATCCATTTTTGCCTTTTCTCAATAGAAAAATAGTGATTCTTTTCTGGGTTATTTCCAATAGCAATAATTACTTTATCAAATAGTTTCAAAGCACTATCCACTACAGCTTTATGCCCCAAACTAAATGGGGAGAATGAACCAGGAAAGACTGCAATCTTATTCATGAATCTGAGGTTTTAATTGGCGAAAATACTAAAATGAACGCTACCATATTTTCTGAGCTCTACATTTTCCTTGCCAAAATTAATCCTGCTGTCATGTTCAATAATCAAACATCCATCTTTTCTAAGTAGATTATTTTTGAGAATATTATCTTTCATCTCCTTGTAATATTCAAAATGGTAAGGAGGATCAGCAAAAATAATATCAAAATCCTGTTTTGTTTCTTGTAAGAAATCTAAGCAATCCATTTTCTTTACAAGTATATTGCAATTTAATTCTCCTGATATTTTTGAAATAAAGTTGCAGCAATGAGAATTTTGATCAATTACCATAATATCTTCACAACCTCTTGATGCAAATTCAAAAGCAATATTTCCAGTACCTGAGAATAAATCCAGAATCTTTTTACTATCTAAGAAGTAGCGGTTTTCTAAGATATTAAAAAGGGCTTCTTTTGCCATATCGGTAGTGGGGCGAACTGGCAAGTTTCTTGGCGCAACAATTATTTTTCCTTTATTTCTTCCTGAGATTATGCGCACAAAAGTTGTGAAAAAAGGCAGAAATGTTGATGCGATTTTATACTTCCTAATTCTTTGGAGAAGTTCAGATTCTCTGGTCGATTACCAAAACTAATATTTCTAATATACTGATACAGAAGATTGTATTTTTCATCCGATTTTAAAATATCGTCAAGTAATATCAATTCTGTTTTTTCTGGAGATAATTTCAATTGTTCCATGCTAAAAAGCAAAAAATACAGCATATCTTCTTTGGTATCAATTGAAAAACTATTATGTAATTCTAACTTCTTTTCTTCAATTACACCAACTTCTAAAATATTATTCTTTACTGAGGCATAAACTTTTGCTTCAAGATTATTGTTTTGCAATAAAAGTTGCTCAATAAAAATACTGCTATTACATTTTATTTGTGTGTTAGGAAAAGATTGATGAATAAGACTTAAAAGATCTGTAGGAACAGAATAGATGTTAATTGCATCTATTTGTTTCATCTTATCACTTAGAATTTCTTCATATAGATTATGGTTAAATTCAAGAATCTCTCTATTTCTTTCTTCTTTGTAAAAAGGTGTTGGAACAAGGGTAGAAGGAAATTCATTTAGAGCTAGAGAACTAGAATAAAACTCTTTTTGTAAGAGAGATTCAGAGGAAATAATGTCTGCTATTTTCTTACAGCTCTCAGAAACCCCTTTTGTTTTAAACTCAAATTCTTTGAGTAATATGTAAGTAAAGGTTAAAGTATCAAAAAGGCAGAATCTAAAATTGCTGAGTCCAATTTCAACCGAAAGATGACATTTCTCAGTCAATAAATTATTGGGTGATAGACTAAGATTTACTTTTGGTAATATCTTATTCGCCCCAGTTTCCATTTAAAGAAGCTTCTGACATGGAGCCAACTCTTAAAAAGCTGGACAAATCATATTTTTTATTTTCAGCATCCAATCTTATTAACACATCTTTGTATGTAGCAGATACTTCAAAAACTTGCACCACTACTTCTCCTTTTTCAACAATTCCTGCATCAATCTCATAAGATTTATTTTCTGTATAAGGGATGTATCTTAATTGTGTAATATCAAGTGAATATTTTTTATTTCTTGTAGATAAATAATCTTCATTAAATATATGTAATTTGGCATCAATATAGATGGTGTCTCTGCTTATGAGTCCGGCCTCTAATGCCTGTAATTCTGTTAAAGAATCAGGAGCTTCCCCTTCTGATTTTATCACAGCTACCGAATCAGCATGTAGAAAGATCATTAAGCTGTCAAAATTATCAGAAAACTCTTGGTATTTACTTTTATATGATATTTGAACAGCTCTAATATCTTTGAGTTTCTGCACATTTTCTGCAATTCTCACTTTGGCTAATTTTTGAAATTCTACTTCACTATTTATGCTATTATAAACGAAATAAGCAAGTATAAGATTTAGCGGAATAAGAATTAATGCAATTTGTTTGGCTTTCATCTTATTAAAATTTTAAGTCGCAAATCTACAATTTTTACCGAATAAATAATAATTTGTTTTTTCTTTGTAAAATATTTCTTACGTATGAAAAAATTATTCAGCAACTTGGTCTTTAAAATTTTTGGTTGGAAAATAGTTGGAAGTATTCCAAAAATAAAAAAATATGTTATCATTTCTGCACCTCATACTTCCAATTGGGATTTTCTTATTGGTAGATGCTTTGCTTATATTTTAGAGATTAAACCGAGATATCTGGTAAAAAGTGAGCTTTATATTTGGCCTTTAAGTATCCTAATTAAATTAAATGGTGGAATCCCAGTTTACCGAAAAATAACTAAAAATACAGTAGATCAATTAGTAAAAAGATTTCAAACTACTGAAAAATTGATCTTAGGAATTTCGCCAGAAGGGACACGATCTAGAGTAGAGAAGTGGAAAACGGGGTTTTATTATATTGCACAAAAAGCTAATGTTCCTATTGTACTTATGTATATGGATTATAAAAAAAAAGAGATTGGATATTTTGATATATTAAATCCTAGTGGAAATTTACAAAAAGATTTGCAAAAGATTCAAGAATTTTATGAGAGTGTAGTTGGAAAAAAACCTGAATTGTATAATAGTAAAATTTATTAGTGTAATTTGTTAAAAAGAATGCAAAAACAAATTCTTTAATTTTATTCATTTTTATTGAATCTTTTATTTTTGCTTCCATTAAATTTATAAACTATGTCATCACAGGCAACACTAACTTTAGCTACTGTAGAACAAGCTCAAGAAATGGGGCTTCTTCCAGAAGAATTTCATAAAATTAAGGAGATATTAGGGAGAACGCCTAATTTTTGTGAACTGAGTGTTTTTGGAGTAATGTGGTCAGAGCATTGTTCCTACAAAAACTCCATCAAATGGCTTAAAACCTTACCAAAAAAAGGCCCACATATGCTAGTGGAAGCAGGCGAAGAAAATGCTGGTTTGGTAGACATTGGTAATGGATTAGCATGTTGCTTTAAAATTGAATCACACAATCATCCTTCTGCTTTGGAACCTTATCAAGGTGCAGCTACAGGGGTTGGCGGAATCAATAGAGATATTTTTACCATGGGTGCTCGCCCATTAGCACAATTGAATTCTTTGCGTTTTGGTAATATAAAGAAAGAAAGAACAAAATGGTTAATGAAAGGGGTTGTAAAAGGTATTGGTGATTATGGGAATGCTTTTGGAATTCCAATTGTGGGCGGTGAAGTTTTCTTTGATGATTGCTACAATACCAATCCGCTTGTAAATGCTTTTTCGGCAGGAATAATGAAAAAAGAAGATATGATTTCTGCTACCTCTTCTGGAGTTGGTAATCCAGTTTTTATTGTTGGCTCACGTACAGGTAAAGATGGTATTCATGGAGCCTCATTTGCATCAAAAGATATTACGGAAGATTCAGCAAATGATTTACCAGCTGTACAAGTGGGAGATCCTTTCCAAGAAAAATTATTATTAGAAGCTACTTTGGAATTAGGAAAAACGGATGCAGTAGTGGGCATGCAAGATATGGGTGCTGCTGGAATAACTTGCTCTTCTAATGAGATGTCGGCTGCCGGAGAGCACGGCATGATTATTAATTTAGAAAAAGTACCTACACGCCAAGAGAATATGAAAGATTGGGAAATTTTACTTTCTGAATCACAAGAGAGAATGTTGGTGGTAGTAGAAAAGGGAAAAGAAGATATAGTAAATGCCATTTTTGACAAATGGGATTTGAGTTGTGAGCAAATTGGAGAAGTAACAGCAGGCGATAGGGTAAAATATTATATGCATGGCGAATTGGTAGGTGATGTGCCTTGTGTTGATTTGGTTTTAGGAGGAGGCGCACCTGTATATGAAAGAGCATATACTGAGCCAGCTTATTATCAGCAGTATAAAAAGTTTGATATTAAAAGTATCAAGCATCCAGAGGATCTAGTGGGGGTGGCTAAATTCCTTACAGCACATCAAAATATTGCATCTAAAAGATGGGTGTATGAGCAATATGATTCTATGGTTGGCACGGTAAATATGAGTACCAATAATCCGACAGACGCAGGTATTGTCAATTTAAAAGGAACAGATAAAGCCCTTGCTATGACAGTAGATTGTAATGCAAGAATGGTAAATGCTGATCCAGAAGAAGGTTGTGCTATGGCTGTTGCTGAAGCGGCAAGAAATATTGTTTGTTCCGGTGGGGTACCATCTGCAATTACCA
>Ga0163108_10001461_pt1 | contig 17298 bp, 9 predicted proteins | sample Fk1155metaG_FD_109644 | JGI IMG/M metagenome (GOLD analysis project Ga0163108, IMG submission 109644) | Marine microbial communities from the Central Pacific Ocean - Fk160115 155m metaG | ecosystem: Environmental > Aquatic > Marine > Oceanic > Photic zone | place: The Central Pacific Ocean...
CGGGCACTGACCCTCTCTCCAGGTCCCAATACGCGGATGTATGCTGCTGGTAAACGACAGCTTCTTGTTCCTATCGAGGGTCGCTGGCCACTGGAAAAATTGCTGGCCACCCCGCCCGATACCACCAAGGGGTTCGCTGCCTTTCAAAAAGGTGGTTGCATCAAGTGCCACAAGATTGGTGGGCAGGGCCAGGATTTTGGCCCGGCTCTCTCCTCCATTGGTACAAAGTTCACTTCCAGGCAACTGTTCTTGGCCATCCTGAAACCGAGCGAAACCATTAGCCAGGGTTACGAGGGCGTGAGTGTCGTGACCGACGCAGGCACTTTGCACACAGGCTTTGTCATCGCGGAAACGAGAGAGGTGTTGACGCTGCGAATTCCTGGCGGGTTGCAAAAGGAGATTCCCACGGAGAGCATTGATTTTCGTAAACGCTCACAGGTATCCTTGATGCCTGTCGGTATTGACGCAGTGCTTTTGCCGCAGGAACTGATCGATCTCGTTGGCTGGCTGAAAACGCAGCGAATGGTAAGTCCCCGGAAATGATCTTGTCCGGTAGTTGCTGGCTAGTCAGGAGATCTTGATAGACGTCAGAAAGTGTCTCCATTATACTAGGTGAACAAGCCTGAACTCGGTTCCCCGGATAGAGGCGGATCGAGAAGCACGACGTGCCATGACATAACCTGTCGGCTTGTGAAGATCCAACCCACCCAGAAATAGTGGCCATGAAACATTCCCTTCACTTGATCGTCGTCGCGATCGCCTTAACGGGCTGCCTACTACCTTCCTGCGCCTGGGCCGCGGATGGCGAAACGGTTTCCAGGGAGCGTATTCAGTCACTGCTTAAGACCTATTGTTATCGTTGCCATGGTGCGCAGAAACAAAAGGGAGACATCCGGTTGGATCAACTGGATTTTGACCTGGTGAAAGGGAAGTCGACGGAAACCTGGCACGACACCCTGAACAAGCTCAATCTCGGTGAAATGCCGCCGGAAGACGAAGCTCAATTGTCGACGGAAGAACGTCGCCAGCTGGTTAGCTGGCTGACCGAGCAGTTGCGAGTTGCCGCGCGTGCCAGGAAAGGTTCAGGCGGACAGGTAGTGATGCGGCGACTCAACCGGGCCGAGTACCAGTACACCATGAGCGACCTGCTGGGGATCAAGATGGACTACAGCCAGGAGCTTCCTGTTGACGCGAGGTCAGCCGATGGGTTTCGCAACAATGGTGCTTCGCTTGAGACCTCTGCGTTACAAATCGAGAATTACCTCAAGGTTGCCCGTAAGGCCATAGACTTTGTCCTGGTAGAAGGTGAACAACAGGATCGTACAGTTACCCGGATCGAGAGGAACAAGGGGAGAGTCAAGGGGCCGGGGAGTAGGAGTTTCATCGGGAATTCCTCGGAACGCCTGGGACGCGTTAACTTTTGGCATGGATCTTTTAAGGATTTACCACGAACGGACGTTTTCACGATCCGCATCAAGGCACACACGGATCGTAAGCCGGGACAACCTGTTCCTGTCCTCTTTGCACGCTATGGTTACTTCGTTTCCGGTTTGACCCTGAACATCATGGGGGATGCGGGTGAAATTGAGATTGCCTCCACGACTCCGGAGTATTATGAGATTACCGGTCGCCCGGAGTTCTTTCCCCTTCCGGAAGCTCATGTACCGTCAGCGAAACTGAATGGTGTCATTACCTTGCAGAATGCGCTGGTGGACGGCCAGCCGCCCACCAAGCCTGTTAACAAGGTCATCGAGGAGACCAAGAACGGGAAGACCAGGAAAACCAAGGTTCAGGAATATCCTGAGGACCCTGACTTTCCGCGCATCATCATCGAGTCGGTAGAGATCGTGCGGCACGACCATGAATCCTGGCCGCCCGCTTCACATCGCAACATCGTTCCCGGAGGAGAGGATCTGCAGTCGCGTGTCTCAGTAAGTCGCGTCTTGAAGCAATTCCTGCGGCGTGCCTGGCGCCGGCCTGCGAGCGAGGAAGAGTTGCAACAGTGGACTTCCCATTTTATGACGATCCAGGAGCAGGACGGTTCCGAGATTTTCGCTCTCAAGGAAACACTGGCGGCGGCCCTGGCCTCTGCGAATTTCATTTTTCGGAGTGAGCCCCATGTGGCCGGTAAGCCACGTCCCCTTTCAGATCATGAATTGGCGACGCGACTTTCATATTTCCTGTGGAGTTCCATGCCTGATGAGGACCTTTCGGACCTCGCGGATGCGGGCCGTTTGCGGGAACCTTCTGTACTGCAAAAACAATTTGACCGGATGTTTAAGGATGAAAAATCTGATCGATTCGCCGAGCAGTTCTGCATGCAGTGGCTGGACCTTGAGGGTGTCGATCGAGTCGCAGTTAATCCCCAGTATTACAAGAAATTTGATAACCAGTTAAAGCCCGCCATGGTTGGCGAGACGCTGGCCTTCTTCAAAGAGATCCTGCAGAGTAAGTCTTCGGCACTTCAGTTTATCGATGCTGATTTCACGATGCTGAACGCAGCCCTGGCGAAACACTACGGATTGAGTGGGCCAAGGTCTCAGCGATTCGAGCGCGTGTCACTGAAGGGAACGCAGCGCCCGGGTGGTCTCCTGGGGCATGCTTCTACGCATCTTGCTGGATCGGATGGTGCGGATTCTCATCCGATCAAACGTGCCGTCTGGATCCGGGAACATCTCCTGCATGATCCTCCCAATCCCCCGCCACCCGATGTTCCTGACCTGGCAGCAAGCGTACCTAATTTCGAAAAGCTCTCGATCCGTGAACAACTCGTGCAGCATCGAGAGAAAGAAGCCTGTGCCGATTGTCATCGCAGCATCGATCCGTGGGGAATTGCTCTCGAGGGATATGATGCGATCGGGTTGCTAAGGGAAAAGACCGCGAGGTTGAAAAAGCCTGTTTCCACGGAAACGGTGCTACCGGGCAACCACCAGGTTTCGGGTTTAGCTGACTTGAAAAAAGTTTTGCTCGATGTGCGACGGGACCAATTTGCTAAGGCATTAGTCTCAAAAATGCTGATTTATGCCCTGGGACGATCCTTGGAACTGGCGGATGATCCCCTGGTCGAGGAATTAAGTGTACAATTTGCTAAGGACGATTATTGTCTCTCCGATTTGATGAAAAATATTGTCATGAGCGAGCTGTTTTTGTCGCGATAATGACCACAAGAATAGATCTTTGATGAATAGTGATAAGGATGCCGTCATGAATCAAAAATCACTACCGATGAAACGCCGGACCATGCTCAAGGCAGCTGGGATCTCCCTGGCCTTGCCCTGGATGGAGTCCTTTGCGGGGTCCCAGGAAAAAGCGCCTCCGCGTCGCTTCTGTTCCATCTATTTTCCCTACGGTGTAAGCCTGCCCAAGCAGGAAGGGCAATACGGTCAATGGAACTGGTTTCCCAAGGGTAACGGCACAGATTTCACTTTCAATAAATCGCTTGAGGTGTTGGAACCCTTTCGTGACCAGGTCACAGTCCTGGGAGGACTTTCGCATCCCAAGGTTCGTCGCATTGGTGGACATGACAGTGGAGACACCTTCCTGACAGGTGAAGAGCTCAGCCTTGCCACCACCGGCTTAAAGAATTCCATTTCCCTCGACCAGTTCATGGCCCGCACCCATAGGCTGGGTAGATTTACCCGCTTTGCCAGCTTGACGCTCTCGTCGGATGGCGGGACAGGTATGCCCACGCGAGCCAACACGCTTTCCTACTCCTCGACTGGCCAGCCCATCCCATCGTTTAACCGTCCGGCCATTGTTTTCGAACGATTGTTCGGGCTCAACGGAGACTCCATCGACGCCCAGCGAAAAGGTCTTACACGCACGGGCAGCCATCTCGACCTGCTTCTCGATGAGGCCAAGACCTTGCAACGTAAGCTGGGTAAGGCAGACCAGGGCAAGCTGGATCAGTACCTGACTTCCGTTCGTGAAATCGAACAGGACGTGGAGCGTTCAGCACGCTGGCTCAAGGTGCCGCGGCCCAAGGCGAATGCCGAAGGGCTCAGCCTGGATGCTGACAACGAAACCCCGGACAAGCTGATTCACACCATGCTTGACTTGATCGCGCTGGCCTTCCAGACGGATTCTACCCGGTTCGTCACGTACCAGTTGGCAAGCATGCATGGGGCGATCTCGATTGCCAACAAGTTTCCTTCCCTGTTGGGATTCAATAAGGATGCTCACGGTTTAGCCCATGGTGCTGGCAAGGGTGCGGGTGCAGAAAACAAGGGCAAGTGGGATCGTTACCAGGCATCCTGCCTGGCCTACTTGATGAAGCGACTCAGCGAGATGAAAGAGGGGAATGGATCGGTACTGGATAACACGTGCCTGTTTTATGGTAGTAGTAACAGCAAGACTCACAACAATACGAACTATCCGCTGATTCTTGCTGGTGGCAAGAGCATGGGATACAAGCATGGGCAATACCTCACGTTCGACAAGGACGTGCCGCTGTCTAACCTGTTTGTTACCGTGCAAAAACGAATGGGTGTGAAAGCTGATTCGTTCGCGGACAGTACCGGGGAGATGTCGGAAGTCCTGGCCTAGTTACCGGATCCCTGGCATCCTCGGTTGATCCGTGATCGAACTGCCGGAGAAAGCTGATTGATTCATGGAGAAGATGAAACTCCAATTACCTTTGCTGCTTCTGGTCAGTGCGCTGGCCGCAACCTTCGCCCTGGCACAGGTCGAGTCTCCTGCTGGTAAATCAAAGGTGTCGGCTGCAACCGACAGCGCAGCACCCAAGCCGAAGCTGGCACAGTTCCGCGCCGAGATTGAGCCGATCTTGAAGAAAAGCTGCCTCGGATGCCATGGTGCCAAGAAGCAGGAAGGCGAGTTCCGCGTCGATACACTCGATCCAGATCTACTTCATGGTAAGGATGTCGATTGGTGGCTGGAAGCCTTTAATGCCATCAGCAATGGGGAGATGCCGCCGGAAGATGCAAACGTCAAGCTGGCCGATGCCGACCGCAGCAAGATCATCGAGTGGCTTTCCTCGGAGATCCAGACTGCTTCGGAGGTGCGTCGACGGCAACGAGGCCATTCTTCGTTTCGTCGCATGACGCGTTACGAATACAATTACGCCCTGCAGGATTTGCTCGGGTTGCCCTACGACTTTGCCAGGGACTTGCCCCCGGAAGCGAGTTCCGACGATGGTTTTCAGAATAGTTCTGAAATACTGCACATGACCGTCGTCCAGTTCGAGATGTATCGCCGCCTGGCTCGCAAGGCGCTGCTGCGAGCGACCGTTCGTGGCCCGCGGCCTCCCGTTCTGTACTGGGGTGTGAGCATGAAAGATGCGATTACCCGGGAATGGCCCAAGCAGCTTGAACAGGTCAAGAAACTCAAGGAGAAGTTCAAGGACGATCCAGCCAGGCAAAAAAGAGAAGTGGATCAACTGACGGCCAGCTTCAAGAAGCCTCACAACAACACGTATTACCAGGAGCTGTCGACCGGTCGAACTGCGCGAGCCGACTGGGCCTACTATGGTGCCAAGTATGCGTTTGCACCGACCGATGCACCGACCAGGATGCCTCCTCCGGGCGATCATGTTGCGATCTTGCCCAGGGGCAAGGGCCTGGTGATCGAACTGGGTGATCGGGTCCCGAACGAGGGAACGATGCGAATTCGCGTCCGTGCTTCCCAGGCAACCACGGAAGCCCCCAGCCTGCAGTTGGAATTCGGCTGGCAAGCAAGTAACGAGGGTCGTGCACGGATGCGAGTGAGCACCGCAGATACACTGGTCAAGGGCCGTCCCGAGGCTCCTGGGATTTACCAGTGGGAGATTGCACTTGGCGATATCTATCCCCGTAACTCGGTTCGGAATATCACGAAAATGGGGGCGATGCCCAGCCCTTCCGAATACATCCGACTGATGAACAGTTCAGTCTCGCAGGGTGATATTCGACTCGACTGGGTCGAGGTCAGTACGCCCGTTTATGAGAAATGGCCCCCGGAATCCCATTCTCGAATTTTTATCGATAGTAAGAATCGGGACAACGAAGATATCTACGCCCGTGAAGTTCTCGAGCGTTTCATGAGTCGTGCCTGGCGCCGTAACGTAACCCGGGCCGAGGTGGATCAGAAATTTAAACTTTACAGAGCGATTCGCCCCGAGTGTGAGAATCTTGAAGAAGCAGTCGTCGAGGTACTGGCAGCAGTCCTTTCGTCGCCGAACCTGCTCTACCTGGTACGAACAAACGATACGGACGAGGCAGCGCAAGCAGCGAAGACGTTGCGACTATCAAACCATGAACTGGCGACACGCCTGTCGATGTTCCTGTGGTGCAGTACACCCGATGATGAGCTGTTGAAACTCGCCGCCGGTGGCAAGTTAAGTAAGCCAGGTGTCCTTGCCGGCCAGGTGACACGCATGTTGACGGATGATCGCTCGCGACGATTTTCCAAACATTTCGTACGGCAATGGCTGGACATGCAATTGCTGGATTTCCTCAGCGCGGACCGGAAGATCCATCCCCAGTTCGATCCCGGACTGAAAGAAGCGATGCAACGGGAACCGATTGCGTTTTTCCAGGAAGTTCTGCAGGAGAACGAAAGCGTCTTGAGCTTTATTGACGCCGATTACACCATGGTGAACGAGCGACTCGCACGCCATTACGGGATCGACGGAGTGCTTGGGAATCATTTCCGTCGTGTGAAACTCGATGAAAAAATGGATCGTGGAGGCTTGCTGACCCAGGCCGGTTTGCTGGCCATGAACTCGGCAGGTGCCGACTCTCATCCCCTCAAGCGGGGAATCTGGTTGCTGGAAAGTCTCCTGAACGATCCGCCCCCGCCTCCGCCTCCGGCAGTTCCGGAAATTGACCTGGCGGATCCGGAAATCGCCAAGCTCACGCTCAAGGAGCGTATCGAGGATCATCGTAACCACGCGGCCTGCAAATCCTGCCACGCCAAGATCGATCCCTGGGGTATTGCTTTTGAGAATTACGATGCGATGGGTCGCTGGAGGAACCAGGTCAAGGGAAAACCAGTTGATGCGACGAGCCTCTTGTTTAACAACCAGAAGCTGGATGGTATGACGGGACTGAAACGGTTCCTGCTGGAAAATCGACAGGACCAGTTTGCCAGGGCCATGGTGCACAAGATGGCAACGTACGCTCTTGGCAGACCCCTGACATTTGGGGATTATGCCAGTGTAAACCGTATTGCAGCTGAACTACGTAAACAAGAAGATGGACTTGCTACCATGGTGAAATTGATTGTTGCCAGTGATCTGTTTCAATCGAAGTAGAATGGAACAGGAACCAGGATACGTTTAACGCCCAGAGAACAAATAGGTTGTCATGACTCTTAAGCTTGATTCACTTGATCGTCGTCGATTCCTGCGAGGCAGCGGTGTGGCACTTGCTTTGCCGTTGCTAGGTTCTGTTACGGAGCCCGTGCAAGCTGCGGCCAAGCCTGCCAATCCCAGGCGACTGGCATGTTTTTATTTCCCGGATGGCGTTCCCATGCCGTTGCCAGAAGATCCCGCCTACAAGGAGTGGCTCTGGTTCCCACACGGTAATGGTAAAGACTTCGAGTTCACGAAATGTTTCGAACCCCTGGCGTCCCTGCGTGATGAGTTAACGGTACTGTCAGGGTTCTCGCATCCGCATGGCCGAATTGTTCATGGGCACAACAATGCCGATCAATTCCTGACGGGAGCATCAACCGGGACCGGTGACAGTCATTACAAGAATACGATTTCGCTGGACCAGGAATACGCGAAACATGTAGGCAGCCAGACACGATTCTCATCACTGGTCATGTCGACCGATGGTGGTACGGGTACGGTTCGCGGAGCCCATACGCTTTCCTTTAATCAAAATGGTCGGGCCATCCCGGCGGAGAATCGTCCCAAGCGAATCTTTGACATGCTGTTCGTGAAAAGCGATGAGAATGCGGCCAGGCGACTGGCACTCAGCAAGAGTGCCCTGGACGATCTGCTGGTAGACGCACGCGCCTTGAAGAGGAAACTCTCTTCGGATGACCAGCAACGGTTGGATGAATACCTGGAATCGGTTCGTGAAACAGAGATCAAGGTCGAGAAGGCAAAACGCTGGATCAATACGCCGCTTCCCACGGTCAACGTGGATCATCTCAATCTCGAGATCACTCCGAAGGATCCACGAAACTACGTGCGTACGATGTACGAGTTGATTTACCTGGCATTTCGCACCGATTCCACGCGGGTGGCAACTTACCAGATCGGTCGTGAAAACGGAGTCGGGATCAGTGATCACCTGGCGAAAGCGGTGGGCTTTACCCTGGCTCACAGTTTATCTCATGAAACGAAAGAACCTGATGGCTGGAAGCGATTTGGCATCTATTGCCGATTCCTGAATGAAGAATATGGTCGCTTTGTCAGGAAGCTGAAGGAGACCCCGGAACCGGCTGGAGACGGAACCATGCTGGATAATACCTTGCTCCTGTTCGGCTCTGCGTCCAGCGCCTTTCACCTCTCGCGAAATTATCCGATCATCCTCACCGGTGGCAAGAACATGGGCTTCAAGCATGGCCAGTTCCTGAACAAGGTCGGGAACAATTACCAGGGTGGTCCCTGGTTGGGTAGAAAGGAACCCTGGGCGCAGAAAATCACGCACCAGGATCTGCCGCTGTCGAACCTTTACCTGACGATGCTGCATCGACTGGGAGTCAAGGCCAAGAGCTTTGGCGGTAGCAGCCAAACGTTGGATGAAGTCTAAACTATTGGTCCGGTAAAGGTATCGTTCGTGATGTTTAAACTGCCCGGCCTGGTTTTGTCCGTAGCGCTTCTGCTGATTGCCGACATCGCCAGGGGGGACAGCTACGAAACCCAAGTGCTTCCTTTCCTTACCAGGTATTGTGTCAGTTGCCATGGGCCGGACGTACAGAAGGCCAAGCTGCGCCTGGACACGCTCGATCCTGACATGATCCGCGGTAGCGACACGGACATGTGGCAGGAGGTGCTCGACCTGCTCAATGTCAGTGAGATGCCACCCCAGAAGGCAAAGCGGCAACCAACGCCTGCCGAGCGTCAAGTCGTGGTGGCAGCCCTCACCTCGTCGATCCGACAGGCGATGGAAGCCAGGCGTTCCACCGGCGGACAGAATGTCCTTCGTCGTCTGACGGCCTATGAATACAACAACACGCTACGGGATCTTCTCGATCTTGATCTGCTCTATGCCGTCGATCTCCCTCCAGAGGGATCTGCCAAGGAAGGCTTTAAGAATAACAGTGGTGTGCTGGCGACCTCAGCACTTCATATCGAGTACTTCGAACGAATTGCTCGCTCGGCACTGGAGAAGATTATCCTCGTTCCGGCAGAGCAGCCCGCGCCCTATTTCGTACGAGTTGAGCCGGAAATGGGTTTCCAGGCAAAATCAGCCACGAATAAACCGGGTGCAAAGAGACCGCCAAAGAAGCCGGGAGTTGGCTATGACATCAAGGGTGAAGCATTTTATCGCCCGGGAAAGAAAGCCAAGGCGCCACTTTTTCGGCTTGATCATGGTGAACTTGCGGGTGAGAGCATCTTGCTCGCGGGAAATCGCCCGACCGATAAGATCGGGGATGTTTTTGTTCCCGATCGCCGACGTGGAGGGTCACTGGGGGCTGGACGAAGCGGGTTCCAGCCGGAGTTTCGCGTTGAGATGTACGAAGTTCCGTACGATGTTCCCGTGCTGGTCAGGATTCGGGTTAGCGCTATTCCTGGAAAAGGAGAGACCTATCCCAGGCTGTCATTTGAACTGGGTTCTTTCCGTGGCAATAATGTTTCTGATCAAAAAGAGGCAGCGAATATTGAAATTCGATCTGTCGAACCAAGGACCTACGAGTTCGTGGTCCAGGGAGATAACTTTCCCTTCCAGTCGAACAAGCCGAGCCGTCCATCCTATTTCAGGATATTCAACGATTTTCGCAGAGGCACCAGCAAGCTTACCTACGAGGAGCTTCCCAAGCTGAAAATTGACTGGGTCGAGATCAAGTGTAATCACTATGAAAGTTGGCCGTCTCCACAGCGGCAAGCGATCCTGTTCGATTCAAAGAATCGTGATAATGAGGTTGCTTATGTGCGGGAGATCCTGACTCGCTTCATGATGCGAGCTTATCGTCGCCCGGTTTCTCCTGGTGAGGTAGAGCGCAAGGTAGCGCTTTTCCAGAAGTTGCGAGACCAGGAACCGTCGTTTGAGGCGACCGTGATCTCGACACTGGCGGCCGTACTTTGTTCCCCGAACTTCCTGTTGCACTCTGAACCGAGTCAAGAAGTTGTTGCTGACGGCGTAACGATCAAGAAACGTCGCTTGAACGACTACGAGTTGGCTTCACGGCTCTCCTATTTTCTCTGGAGTTCGATGCCTGATGCAGTGCTTTTTGATCTCGCGTCGAAGGAACAACTCCACGAACCCGGGGTCTTGCTTGGCCAGGTCAGGCGGATGTTAGCGGACCCGAAATCAGTCGGTTTGTCGAGGAATTTTGCCGCCCAATGGCTCGACCTGGCCGGCATACGACGTCTTGCAGTGAACCCCGAGTATTTCCGTTTCGAGGAAAAGACCAAGGATCTTTTCGAAGAGGAAACGATCCAGTTTGTGCATCATGTCATGAAGGCGAACCTGGATATCGCGAATTTTATTGATTCTGACTTTGCCATCCTGAACCCGGGACTGGCTCGACACTATCGTATTGCAGGCATCAGTGGAGGAGGGTTCGTCGCGCAGTCGATTGATAAAGAAGCTCATCGTGGCGGGCTGATGACCCAGGCGAGCATGCTATTTGGTAACTCCACGGGCTCAGAAACTCATCCGATCAAGCGGGGAGTCTGGGTCCTGGAGCGGATGTTGGATGATCCGCCTCCGTCCCCGCCGGCGAACGTGCCGGATCTTCCTGAACCGGAAGGCCGAGATCTTGCCAGCCTGTCCTTGAAAGAGCGTCTTGTCGAACATGCGCAGGTAGAGAGTTGTCGTGATTGCCACAGCAAGATTGATCCCTGGGGTGTCGCTTTCGAAAACTACAATGCCCTGGGCCAGTGGCGTGAGGGGACCAGGGATCCGCTTGTTCTCGAGCCTCATCAGCAGGTCAACGTCGATCCTGTGACCCGTCTTAGAAACGGGACCGAGATCAGGCACCTGGAAGACCTGAAACGGTATATACTGACTTCCAGGAAATCCCAGTTTCGAAAAGCCGTGGTTCGCAAGGTCATGGCCTACAGCCTGGGACGGTACCTGGAACTTTCTGATCGTTCTGCCGTGGAATCGATTTTCCAGAGTCTCCAGGAAGAGAAAGATGGCTTCCAGGCCTTGATCGAAAAAATCGTACTATCCGAACCTTTCCTAACGAAGTAACCAGAAAATATCATGAGTAAAAAGTCCTGGCACTTGAACCGTCGAACCGTACTGAAGTCTGCGGGCGTTTGCCTTTCGCTGCCGTGGTTAGAATGCATGGCAGTGGAGCAAAAAGATGCCCCGAAACAGCGTTTCTTCGGAGGCTACTTTGCCTATGGTGTCCCGATGCCGAAAGACGATGCTGGGGACCGAATGACCCACGGCTGGTTTCCTGTCGGTACGGGCCAGGATTACCGGGCACCTGTGATGCATGAGAGCTTCATGCCGCTGCGAGATAAAATCACCTACCTGTCGGGGCTCTCCCATCCCGCGATGCGCAGCACGTCTGCTCATAAAGGCGCAGATTATTTTCTCACGGGAGCTAATATTCTCAAGACGTACGATAAGCAATCTGTTTCCATTGACCAGTACCTGGCTCGATCTCTCGGCCAGGAGACCCGTTTCCAATCCCTGGTGATGTCGAGCCTGGGTGGTATTAATCGTCCTTACCGTTCATCCACTCTTTCTTTTGATCGTAGTGGTCGTCCGATTCCTGCACAGAATAAGCCTGCCGAAATCTTCCGACGTATGTTCGGCTCGGTGACCGATTCGGAAAAGAATGCCTTGGCGAGTCGTGGCAGTATCATTGACGAGGTGCTCGGTGAAGCGAAAGATTTAAATCGCCGCCTGGGAGCAAATGATCGCCGGAAAATGAGTGAGTACCTGGCATCCGTGCGCGAGGTAGAACGGATGACCGAGCGTTCCAAGCAATGGCAAGCTACTCCGAAGCCGAAGGTGGATGCCAGTCGCCTGGAGCTTGCCGCGAATCCGGCCACGCCACGCGAGTACCTGACGGTCATGTATGATCTCCTGGCACTGGCATTTCAAACCGATACGACTCGAGTCGCTACCTTCCAGACCGCTTGTGAAGAAGCTGGTCCGACAGATGGATTCCCTTCCGCGATTGGGATTTCAAATTCGTCCCACAACCTTTCTCATGAGAAGAAGAACTACGCTAAGGTTGCTCACTACATTACGTTCCTGAATGAGATGTACGCGAATTTCATCAAGAAACTGGATTCCATCCAGGAAGGGAATGGCACCGTGCTTGATAGCACCCTCTGTTTTTACGGATGCGCGACCAGCAAGACGCATAAGGCAATCAACTACCCGATCATTCTCAGTGGTGGAAAAAACATGGGCTTTAAACATGGCTCGCACCTTCACTACGAGGATAACGTTCCCCTCTCCAACCTGTTCCTTACCTTTGCAAACCAGCTTGCGGGCCCGACGGAGCGATTCAGTGACAGTACCAGCGATATTACCGAGGTCGTGGGGTAAGAGGGATGCGAAAAATCAGGGGAGGACCAGGCGTGATCGTGACAACGATGCCCAGGAGGCCAGCAGGTAGCTGGAAGGTGATGTTGCTGGCGACTCTCGTCGTGCAGATAGCACTCCAGGGCTCTTTTGTAACTTCTGCGGAGGCTGCGAAGCCGAATATTGTCTTCATCCTGGCTGACGACCTGGGAATCGGTGACGTCGGTTGTTACGGTGGCAAACGGTGCCTGATCGAAACTCCTAATATTGATGCCCTGGCTGCCGGTGGCTTGCGTTTTACCGATGCGCATCCGAATGCCTCGGTCTGTGGTCCGACGCGGCGTGCCATCATGACCGGGCGTTACAACTGGCGTTTTGGTGCTACCGTGAATCATGGCCCCTGGGGATTTTGTGGCCCTCGACCTAACACGGAGAAGGCAACACTTGGAAAAATGTTGCGGCGATCCGGGTACCGAACCGGTTACGTAGGTAAATGGCACCTGGGGACGACGATGGTGACCAGGGATGGCAAGACCCAGGGACTGACCAACGTCGATTTCAAGAAACCGTTGATTTACGGGCCCGTGCAGTTTGGATTTGATTACAGTTTCATCTTGCCCGGTTCCCTCGACATGTTTCCCTATGCCTACGCACGCAACAACGCCTGGCAGGGAGAGATCACGGCTCAGAAAGGCTGGAGCGCCTTTAATCGTGTGGGACCAGCAGAAAAAGATTTCCAGGATCATGAAGTCCTGGAGACCTTTTATAGCGAGGCAGAGTCTTTTATTGCCAGGCAGCAGAAGGACAAACCTTTCTTTCTCTTCCTGGCACTCACTGCCCCTCACACGCCAACAAGTCCCGGCGTCAAGTGGCGCGGGAAAAGCAAGCTGGGCGTGTATGGGGATTTCGTCATGGAAGTCGATCATTCCATCGAGCGGGTAAGGAATGCCTTGAAAGCAAAGGGATTCGATCAAAATACGCTGGTGTTATTCTCCTCGGATCATGGGCCCGCTCCTTACGCGGGCAATATCCTCAAGGCGACGCCTGGCCAGATCAAGCAACTGGAAGCCAGGGGACATTATCCGAGTGGCCTTCATCGCGGTTACAAGTTCTCTATCTACGAGGGCGGCCTGCGAGTACCGTTGATTGCTCATTGGCCCGGGGTAATCACGAGCGGTGGAAGTTGTTCGGCACTGGTTGGCCTGAATGATTTCATGGCAACGTTTGCGGACCTGGCGGGTGCCGAACTGGCTGCTGATGAAGGTCCGGACTCGATCAGTTTCGCCAACCTGCTCAGGAAACCGACGGCAAAGGGACAGCGGAAAAACCTGGTGCTGCAATCAGTGACTGCTTTTGCGGTCCGTGATGGACAGTGGAAGCTTTGTATTTGTCCCGGTAGTGGTTCCAAGATCAATTCGGACAACTCACAGGGTAATGAACCTGCATCTGATGATGCCTGGCGCAAGGCGTTGGATAGTTTTAATGGGAACCTCGCCGAGGCTGATCTGCTCGAGGCCCCGTTCGTGCAACTGTTTTACCTTGGTAGCGATCCGCATGAGGACACGAACCTGGCGGCCAGCTATCCGGACCGTGTTTTGAGAATGATCGCCTTATTGAAAAGGCAGATCGAGCAGGGTCGCAGCACGCCTGGACCGAGGTTGAAGAATGATAAAAACGTGCGGATCATCTACACGAATGACCGTCGATTGCCTGACACACTGCGTGAACGTCTCAAGGCAGCCAGGTAAGGAGCAGGCAAGGTTGCTCAGTGGGCAGGATAAAACTATAGTTTTATTGAATAGACAGGACGTCTGGCGAAACATTGCATCAGGGGATGGGTTTAATCTTAAGCCAGGAGCATTTATTTGTAGTAGGTCCAGGGGATATCTGTGGATTCTCATGTAGGGAGAAATGCTATCAATTCGTTCACCAATTACGTTCGACGATTGGTCCTGCCTGTCACACTCACGGTTTTCACGGTGACAGCGCCGCTCAGCGCTCAACTTGCTCCGCCGACCGGTACCTCGTATGGAGGTAGTGTCCCGGGTAGCAAGCGTGTCGTGTCCGGCATTGCCTGGTATGGTGTGCTGAAAGACGGCCTGGCCGAGGCGAAGCGGACAGGAAAGCCGATCTTGCTGATCACGGCTGCTGCCCAATGTAGTGGTGTACCTGGCATGTGGTGACCGGGTAAGCAAAACATGGACAGGAGTTTCCTGTCCGGCGAACAATTGATCAAGGTTTCACGTGATTTTGTGTGCATTCGTACGGCAACCTATGAAGACAAGGAAGAAGCCGAGTTCCTGAAACGAACGTTCGTGACCCGTGCAGGTGGGACCCTGAGAAATTTCGGCTATTGTGTATTGTCACCGGACGGGAAGCAGAAATTGAGACGCAGTGACCGTGGTCCTAATTTTGTCTATGCGAATTCAAACGCCATGGCAGCCGATCTGCGCAGGGTTGCCAGCCAGTACCGGGGCAAGACGATTGGTGAGGATTCCCTGCCATCGGTTCCTCGCATGAAAAATGTGCGCCTGGGGATCAACGTGGCCAGTTGTGATGGCCTCCCTGCTGTCGTTGTTGTGGGGCAGGATCAGCGGGAAGTCGATGCGTTGAATAAAAAACTCAGTGGCGTAATCTGGAATGAGGAGTTAGCAGGGAAATTTATTTACTCATCGACCACGAATCGTAACGATTTGAAAATCGTGAAAGGTGTCGGGACAAGGACAGGCATCCTGGTGGTCAGGCCTGATACCTACGGACTCCAGGGACAAGTGATGACGGTGATCGCCCCGGATGTTCCTGGTGAAACCCTCGAAAAGTCACTGCTTGCTGCAGCCAACACCTTTCGACGTAACAGCAAGGCGCATGGTATGCATGTGCGTAACGGGAGGCAGAGTAATACCACCTGGGAGACAGAAGTCCCGGTTCCTGATCGCGTTCGTTCACGCGGCCGGGGCGCCGCGGGCCGCCGGCCCAGGCCCTAGAGGCCTGCGAGTCGCTTGGATTGTCGCATTGTTGGTTCGAGTTCCATGGAAATCATTTTCTTCTCGCCACAGGGGTTCCGGGAGCGGATTTAATTCAACCTCGGTGGCGTCCAGGTCCACTAACACGTCCGACCCTCTACTCCCAGTTCGTCCGTTGGTGGACTTCTTGTCGCTAACGTTTTTCCCATTTTCGCTCTCCGGGACGGCGTCTGCAAGTCTCTTGGCAGGCCACTGCCCGGACCTCCAAGATGGCCCTGGAAAACGCGTCTTTCTCGGAAGTTGTGAGTGCTTTTAAAAAGAAAACACTCAAGTAGCGGAGACAGGATTCGAACCTGCGACCTCGAGGTTATGAGCCTCGCGAGCTACCGGGCTGCTCCACCCCGCGCCATGTAATTCCTGTACCAGCAACACGGATTTCGGTAACAACGCTATGAAGGTAACTTTCAGTTCTTTGTTTTCTTATTTTTTTTCACGTTCACTTCATCCCATGGCTTGGCACCAACACGCTTGGCCCAGGCTTCCCAGGCACTTCGCAACTCTGCCGCCTTCCTGGGCATGGAACTCGCGAGGTCGTTGAGTTCACTGCGGTCCTTACTCATGTCATACAATTCCCACGGGGTGTTGTGCACGGCCACCAGTTTATAATCGCCCTTGCGCACAGCCCGATTACCCTCGTGTTCCCAAAAGAGCGTGCGCTGCTGTCTTTGATCCCTGGCAAATACAGACAGCAAACTTTCCCCCTCCATCGATTCACCCTTCAAGCCCGCTGCTGCAAGGCAGGTCGGTGCAATATCAATCAGGTGACCGGGCGCGTGCCGCAATGCCCCCTTGGCCTTCACCCCCGCCGGCCAATGGATAATCAGGGGTGTGGCCACCCCACCCTCGTGGGTGTAACGCTTGTACATCCTAAAGGGGGCGTTACTCAGGTTGGCCCAGCCGCGGCCGGAACTGGAGGACCACCCGCCCCGTTTGCCCCATTCGGAGTAATTGTCTACCCGCGTTTCGGGGTGCTTGCCGTTCTTGGCAAAAAGCCCGCGCCAATCATGTACACCCGTACCGGGTACTCCATTATCAACCATAAACATAAAAAGTGTGTTGTCGAGCCGGCCAGCCGATTTAAGCTTTTCCACGATCCGGCCAATATTCTGGTCCATCCGGTCAATGATGGCTGAGTAGAGCGACATCTTGAAATCCAGTTCATCGCGTAGCTTCTCATCGTAGGTTTCCCACTTGGGCGCATCCAGGGGCGAAAGAGCCCAGTCCTTTTTAATTAACCCCAGCTTTACCATCCTCTCATGACGGTCCTGGCGAAGTTTATCCCAACCCACATCCCGAAAGCGTCCGCGATATTTTTTCGTGTCCTCTTCCCTGGCATGCAGTGGGAAATGAGGTGCGTTGTGAGCCAGGTACAAAAACATCGGCTTTTCAGGATGCTCCTTGAAGGATTCATCCATGAAGTGCAGCGCGTAATCGGTAAAGACATCGGTGGTATACCATTCCTGGTCCGGGTGCAAATGATTGACCGGTGTCTCAGTGCCGGACAGCACTTCCTTGTCATCGAGAAATACCGGGCAGTGCTTGAGTACCGTGAAATAGGAATCGATAAAATTGTGCGTGCCGTAAAAGCGATCAAACCCGCGGGCAGTGGGTGACTGCTTTGGCTCCGTGCCCAGGTGCCACTTGCCGGTCATCATGGTACGGTAACC
>Ga0163108_10001462_pt1 | contig 17291 bp, 17 predicted proteins | sample Fk1155metaG_FD_109644 | JGI IMG/M metagenome (GOLD analysis project Ga0163108, IMG submission 109644) | Marine microbial communities from the Central Pacific Ocean - Fk160115 155m metaG | ecosystem: Environmental > Aquatic > Marine > Oceanic > Photic zone | place: The Central Pacific Ocean...
GATGGAGATATTCGTGGCGGTAGAGACAAAGTGTCATCAGCAACTATGAATAAAGAAGCGTATTCTGGTGCATTTAGATATACTGGCGCATATCCTGGTTTAGAACTAGGTGTTTCTTGGGACTACGAGCCTGACATGAACGAAGGCCAAAAGGGAGAACAAGTTACAGGTAAGATGTATGCAGCGCATGCTAATTATATGCCTTCAAGAGGTTTCGGAGGAAGAGCGTTTTATGGTTTATGGCAATTAGACTGTCCTGACGCCAATAGATCCTCTAATCAGTGTATCGAAAACGGTCGTTCCGAACAATGGGGATGGTTTGCTGAAGGCAGCTATCGCTGGGACGTTACAGAAACACAAAGTATGGGCATGTTTTTAAGAAGACAAGAATGGGACGATAAAGCCGGCAAGAAAAACGCTAATACTACTAAAAACAACATCACTCTGAATTCTTTGGGTGTTAATTGGTGGCTTTCGGATGAAGCTGTGCTTAAAGCGGACTGGGGAAGAAAGAAAGCATTTGGCTCTTCAGCAGTTCAAGAATTTAATATGGGCATGGGATATAGTTTTTAGTATAGATTTTTATACTAAATACATATAAATTACCTTCAAGAACAGAAGGAGGATAGAGCGGTGACTAATATAAAATTTATAATAGTTGCTGCTCTATTCTTCGTTTTTACTCCGATATATATAACAAATTCTCATAACGCTAATGCCGAAGAGGTTTTTTTAAGCAAAGAGGATTTTTTAAAAGTTGCTTTTGCTGAAGATGTTCCTAGAAGGAAAGGGTTAAGGTTTAAAGGAGAAGTTAAAGATATAGCCCAAAAAATTATGGGGAGTAATTATAAAAAATTAAGAATGAAATATTGGCGTCAAGACCAGAAAACAGCTTGGATTCTCCAGCGAATAGGCAAAGTTAAGTTTATAACAGCAGGTTTTATAATTGAAAATTGTCGCATTTCCAGCATACATGTTTTAGTATATCGAGAAACGCATGGGTGGGAAGTGAAGTACCCAAGCTTTCGAGATCAATTTGTGGGGATAATTATGGTAGAAGGTTTTAAGCTTGATAAAAGAATAGATGGAATTGCAGGAGCAACTTTATCTGTAAATAGCATGGAAAAAATGGCAAGATTGGCTCTTGCTATGAATGGCCTGGTTCCAGAAATAAATTGTAATTAATTTTAAATGCTAAAAAAAGCGCATAAAATTATAGGGATAAGTATTGCCTTAATAGTTATTCACTTAGCTGTTACGGGGCTTATATTAATGTATCCTAAAACATTTGGTCTTTATGACTCGTATTTTAATGGTAATTACATTTTATCATTATATAAAATGTATAAAATTGAAGACGTTAAAACAAATTCTAATCTAGAAGAAATAGGAGTTGTTTCAAGCAAAATAATAGTTATAGATAGTATTTTAGAAACGAATTTAGATGAAATTTTGGGGGTTTATAAAAAAGATAAAAATATATTTGTGACGAATAAAAAAGTCTTTTTATTAATTGAAGAATCTGAACAGGGGTTAAAAATTATAGATAAGGTAGAGCTAGAGTTTGAAGCCAAAAGAATGCTTAGTAACAATAAAGAGGTAATATTAGAGGGGGAAAATCATAAATATTATAAATTAAACGAGATTCATGAATTTAATGTAATAAAAAATATAAACAAAAACTTTGTAGCGCAGGAGCTGTCTCTAGCAGATAGCGATGTTGCCTCTTTTTATTTGGGACTAATTCAGGCTCCAGGAGTGCAGGCATTGCGATTAGTAACAGATTTACATAATGGAAGGTTTTTTGGGCCATTTGTTATGTTAATATTTGCATGTAGCAGTCTTTTAATTACGTTTTTAGCAATTAGCGGGTCTTATATTACTATTAGGCCTGAAATAAAAAGACGTTTATACAAAATAAAAAAAAATAAAAATCGTTAATTTATGGAATTAATAGTATAGAACCAGAAGTCTTTCGGTTCTGAAGGTCTTTGTGTGCTTGTACGGCATCTTTAAGCTCATATTTTGCTCCAATTTTTATTGATACAGATTCATTTTTAATCATTTTAAAAACTTCTTCTGCACTTTGCAGTAGCTTTTCTCTTGTAGAGTTATAAGAAAAAAGAGTTGGCCTTGTAACATATAGACTTCCTTTTGCAGCAAGCAATCCCGGATCTATAGGAGGGGCATTGCCAGAAGAATTGCCAAATATTACCAGGAGGCCTAAAGGAGAAAGGCAATCTAAGCTTTGTAAGGAGGTGTCTTTTCCTACACTATCATAAACCACAGGAACGCCTTTATTGTTTGTAATCTCTTTAACTTTTTCAACAAAGCTTTCCTCTTTATAAAGGATAGTGTGGTCGCAACCATTTGCTTTAGCAAGGGTGGCTTTTTCTTGAGTTCCTACGGTTCCTATTACTGTGGCGCCTATAGCTTTTAACCATTGGCACGCTATTAGCCCAACGCCTCCGGCGGCGGCATGAAACAAGACAGTTTGTCCTGCTTTAACTTCAAAAGTTCTTTTTATAAGGTATTCAGCAGTCATTCCTTTAAGCATAATTGCTGCAGCTAATTCATCAGAAATTTCATTAGGTATTTTTATTAAATTATCAATAGGAAAGACTCTTTTTTCGGAATAGCTTCCTAAAGGGCTAGAGGCGTAAGCTACCCTGTCGCCAACGCTGAATTCTGTAACAGCAGGCCCTATTTCTTCTATGACTCCTGCGCCTTCCATGCCTATGCCGGTTGGAAGAGGCGTAGGGTATAAACCTGACCTAAAATATGTATCTATGTAATTTAAGCCTATAACATTATGTTTAATAAGCACTTCATTTTCTTTTGGAGAAGGTACGTCAATTTCTTCCCATTTCATTTCTTCTGGCCCCCCAATTTTATGAATTCTTATTGCATTCGTTTTCATATTTTTCTCCTATTTATAGCAACGATTTTTTTAATAACGTTAAAGTTCTCGCGTCACTAATTTCAGCGGCGTCTCTATTATAGTTTCCCCCGCCAGTCCGGGCAAACCCGTGATCACAGGCCGCATAACTATGAATAGAAACTAAATTATTATCAGAGAGCTTTTCATTTAATTCTTTAACTGTTTCTGGCGGAATAAAGCCATCATTTTCTGCAAAGTGCAACAATAAAGGCTTTCGTATCATGTTTTTATGCTGAAGGGCCTTTTCTATGCCAACGCCGTAATATCCTATGGCCGCGTCTATATCTAATTGGCACCCAGACATAAAAGCTAACAGCCCCCCTAAACAATATCCTATAACAGCTGTTTTCCCTGAAGTGTTTTCGCTTTCTCTAAGCCACCTTAATGATGCCGCGATATCTTCTACCCCTTTTTCTACATCAAAAGTTTTATATAGCTCAAACGCTTTTTGAACCGCTGTTCCGGAGGCATCTGGAAGCTCAGTGAGAGGCTCGGATTGCCTCCAAAAAAGGTCAGGAATGAGCACAGCAAACCCATGGGCAGCGTATCTGTTTGCCATTTCCTTGAGGAAAGGGCTTATGCCAAAAATTTCTTGAACAATAACAATTCCAGGAGGTCTAGGCAAATCAGGCATGGGGGGTCTTGAAGCATAATATGCTTTAAAAGCGCCGGAATCGTCGGCTGCAGAGACGTCTATATATCCTGATGGCATTTAATTTCTCCTAATAAACTTTATAATTTATATATTTTTAATTTTATATTATATAATATGAAGGATTAAGTATAGATGTTTCACGTGAAACATTTATAGAGAGGATATATAATGGGGACAGAAAAGAAATATAAGTATCATGTGTTTTTTTGCACAAACAAAAGAGAAGGCGCTCACCCCAGAGGCTGTTGTGCTAATAAGTCTTCTATAATGTTGCGAAACTTAATGAAGGTTAAGACAAAAAATTTGGGACTAACAAACGTGCGCATTAATGCTTCCGGATGTCTTGATAAATGTGAGCTTGGGCCGACAGTGGTCGTCTATCCTGAAGCTGTTTGGTATACAATAAAAAATGAAAAAGATGTTGATGATTTGATCTCGTCGCATTTATTAGGCGGAAAGCCCATCAAAAGGCTGTTTGCTTTTTTGCAATAGACGAGAACAAGTGGAACGGTAAAAATGCCTTTATCTGAAACAATATATGCCCTTTCTTCTGGAGCAACGCCTTCTGCGATAGGAGTTATAAGGATTACAGGGAAAAAAGTAAAAAAAACACTTGTTCTTATGGTTAAAAAGGTTCCTGAGCCAAGAAGAATGGAGCATTTAAAAATTAGAGACGCCGAAACTAAAGAAGTTTTAGACATTGGTTTGGTGGTTTATTTTTCAAAAAACAACAGCGCTATAGGTGAAGAAATGGCAGAGTTTCATGTGCACGGGTCTCGAGCTGTTATAGAAGGAATGTTTTTGTCTTTTTCTAAAATTGGCGGCTTGCGACCAGCAGAACCGGGAGAGTTTACTAAAAGAGCTCTTCTTAACGGAAAGGCTGACATTATAGAAGTGGAGGCGTTGTCAGATTTGATAGATTCAGAAACGGAAACCCAAAGAAAAAGCGCTATTCAGCAAATGCAAGGAGGCCTTTCTAAAAAATATAATTTTCTAAGAAAAACGTTGATATCATTAAGGGCAGAGATGGAAGCGTCGTTAGATTTTTCAGATGAGATGGATTTAAGTGGTGTTTCGTATGACAGGCATAAAGAAAAAATTTTTTCATTAACAAAGCAAATAAACACGGAAATAAAAAAAGGATATCAAGGTAAAAAGCTTAGAGAGGGCATTAAAATAGCCTTAATCGGCCCCCCTAATGTTGGGAAATCTAGTCTGATAAACGTTTTGTTGAAAGAAAAAAGAGCCATAGTTTCTCCTGAAGCGGGGACTACTAGAGACGTGATTGAAGCAAGGCTTAATTTAAAAGGAATTCCAGTAACCATATTTGATACAGCGGGGATTAGGCAGGCGCGTAGCGATATTGAGAAAGAAGGGATAAAAAGGGCAAGAGCTGTTGCCAAAAAGGCCGACATAGTTGTTTTTATTCGTGAAGCCCTAGAAAGGCCTAACAGCTTTAAAGAACAGGAGTTGCTAAAAAACAAGAAAACATTAAACGTAATAAACAAAATAGACTTAATTAAAAAAAATAGAAAGTTTAACGGCATTGCTATTTCTTGTAAAACAAAAAGAGGAATTAGTGCTTTTGTAGAAACTTTAGAGTGTTTTGCGACAGAAATAACAGGAGCAGAAGAGGGCTTTGAGGGGGCCAATAGAATGAGACATATAGCAAACTTAAAAGAAACGGAAAAAAGTCTTAAAATAAGCCTGAAAGAGCTCAACAATAATAATATAGAAATTTCAGCTGAGTTTTTAAGGGCGGCTTCTACATCTTTAGGAAGAATTGTAGGCACGATAGGCGTAGAAGATGTTTTGGACAAGCTTTTTAAAGGCTTTTGTATAGGAAAATAAAGTTTCACGTGAAACATTTCTTAAAATATAGTAAAAAAAAATATGATAAAAAATTCTAAAAACTTGTTTGATGTTATTGTTGTTGGAGGAGGGCATGCTGGGTGCGAGGCTGCAGCTGCAGCTGCAAGAATGGGCGCCGCTACATTATTGGTGACGCAAGACCTTAGCAAAATAGGAGAAATGTCTTGTAATCCAGCCATAGGAGGCATTGGTAAAGGGCATTTGGTAAAAGAAATTGATGCTTTAGACGGCATTATGGCAAGAGCGGCGGATGAGGCGGGAATTCAGTTCCGGCTTTTAAACAGAAGCAGAGGGGCCGCTGTAAGAGGAAATCGCTGTCAGGCAGACAGAAGGCTTTATAAGAAAGCAATACAAAGAATGTTGTCTTCAGAGCCTGGTTTGAAAATTTTTTCTGGCACAGTAATAGAGTTTATAAAATCAACAAAAGGCAGAGTAAAAGGGGTAAAATTAGAAACAGGCTTAAAAATTTTTTCTGCAGCAACAATATTAACTACAGGAACATTTTTAAATGGAATGATCCATATAGGAACAAAGTCTATTTCTGCTGGGAGGGTGGACGAGCCTCCGTCAATTAGCCTTGCTAGGGATTTGCAGTCTTTTGGTCTTAAAATGGGAAGATTAAAAACAGGAACCCCTCCTCGTTTAGACAAGAAGACTATAGATTGGGAAGGCCTGGAGAGCCAAAAAGGCGACGATAGCCCAGAAATGTTTAGCGTGTATAATGAAAGGCCAAAAAACGTTCAAATAGATTGTGGGATTACTTACACTAATAAAAATATTCATACTTTAATAAAAAACAATATACAGAAGTCTGCAATGTATTCGGGAAAAATTAGAGCGAAAGGGCCGCGGTATTGTCCTTCAATAGAAGATAAAATAATGCGCTTTTCTGATAGGGAGCGTCATCAAATATTTCTTGAGCCGGAAGGGCTTACAGATAATACCATTTACCCTAATGGGATTTCTACTTCTTTGCCGGAAGAGGTGCAGAAAAAGATTATTAATCTTATGCCAGGACTTGAAAAGACAAAAATATTACGTCCAGGATATGCTATAGAGTATGATTTTGTTGACCCAAGAGAGTGCCTGTCTTCTTTAGAGCTTAGATCAGTGCCAAATCTTTTTTTGGCAGGACAAATAAACGGGACTACTGGATATGAGGAAGCGGCAGCTCAAGGCATATTAGCAGGAATAAACGCTGTGCTCTCAATTTCTAATAAAAGCCCTTTAGTTTTAGATCGTTCAGAGGCTTATTTAGGGGTTATGGTTGATGATTTAGTAACTAGAGGAGCTCCAGAGCCGTACAGAATGTTTACTTCTAGAGCAGAATACCGTTTGTGGCTTAGAGCGGATAATGCCGATCAGAGGCTAACAAAAAAAGGAAAAGATTTGGGGGTTGTTTCAGAGAAGCGTTGGAAGTTTCATTTTAAAAAAGAGAAAAAATTAGAATCTGCATATAATATTTTAAAGTCTTTATCTTTGACGCCAGATGAGGCGTCTAAATTTGGTATAAACATAAGAAGAGACGGTGTTAGAAGGTCTTCTTTGGACCTTTTGTCTTTTCCTGATATAAACCTTGCTAATTTATTTGTGGTTTGGCCAAGTTTAAAAAGCTTGGATAAAAAGGCTTTGTCTCAAATAGAAATAGAGTGCCAGTATTCTGTTTATTTAGATAGACAGAAAAAAGATATTAATGATTATAAAAAAGACAGCAATTTAAAAATCCCATTAAATTTTGATTATTTTAATGTTGGGTCTTTGTCCAATGAGGTAAAGGAAGTTTTAAGTAGTGCTAAACCGGAAACAATTGCGCAAGCAAATGCTGTTCCTGGCGTTACTCCAGCGGCGATAAACGCTATTATTCTATATATGAGAAGAAAGGTTGCGTAAAAATGGAATATAGTACGCCAGCGTTTTCGGAGGATACGCGCGCTACTTTAGACTTGTACGTAAAGCTTTTAAAAACATGGCAAAAAAATATTAATTTAATTGGCAATAGCACTTTAGAACATATATGGGAGAGACATATTATAGACAGCGCTCAATTGTTTAAGTTGTTACCAAAAGAGGTAAAAGGGAGCTTTGTGTACGATGTTGGTTCAGGAGGAGGGTTTCCTGGTGTGGTGTTATCTCTTATGGGAAGGCAGGATATTGTTTTATGTGAAGCAAATAAAAAAAAATGTCTTTTTTTAGAAGAGGCAAGACAAAAATTAGGAATAAATGTGATCGTTGATAACATTAGAGCTGAAAAATTGCCTATAAGTAACGGAAATACTGTGTTGGCTAGAGCTGTTGCGCCTTTAAAAAAATTAATAAAAATTTCATTGCCTATGCTTAATAATAACGGTATAGCAATTTTTCCAAAAGGAAAAAATTGGAAGACAGAACTAAATTTTGCACAAAAATATTTTTATATAGAATATGATCTTGTAAAAAGTATAACATCTAGCGATAGTTATATAATTATTATTAAAAAAGCAGAAAAAAAAATTGAAAAAAAATAAATTTAACGGAAAGCTTATAGCGATTACAAACCAAAAAGGCGGAGTAGGAAAAACTACAACCGCAATAAATATAGCCACATCAATGGCGGCAATAAATAAAAAAGTATTATTAATTGACCTAGATCCACAAGGTAATGCCTCTACGGGCTTGGGAATTAATTTGAATAAAAGGGTGCCAGGGACATATGAAATCCTTGGAGAAAAATATAATTTAAAAAAATCTATTAAAAAAACAATTATTCCAGGCTTAAATATAATTCCTGCCACTATAGATTTGAGCGCGGTAGAGATAGAGCTCGTTGATGCGGAAGATAGAATGAAGAGATTGTTTAGACACGCAGCAATCCTTAAAGAAGAGCACGACTTTATCTTTATAGATTGCCCTCCATCATTAGGGCTGTTAACTATTAATGCGTTGACAGCAGCAGACTCTTTGTTAATTCCTCTGCAATGTGAATTTTTTGCATTAGAAGGCCTTTCTCAATTAAATAAAACCGTCTCAAGAATAAAAGAAAATTTAAATGATCAAATATATATAGAGGGCATATTATTAACTATGTATGATAAAAGAAACCGCATAAGCTTAGACGTAAAAAATGAAGTTAAAAAATATTTTGGAAAAAAAGTTTTTAAAACCATTATTCCTAGAAACGTTCGTCTTTCTGAGGCCCCCTCTCATGGCCTTCCAGCAATTTTATATGATATCAAGGCTTCTGGAAGCAAGGCATATATTAAACTAGCAAAGGAAATGATATCTAGGTTGAAAAAAGGAGAAAAAAATGGCGCAAAATAAAAGAGGTTTAGGTAGGGGAATAGAGGCTTTGTTTGATAGCGAAACTGATAAGAATTATGTAGAAGATAAAAAAAATATAAATTTACTTCCTATAGAACTATTAGAAGCGAATCCTTACCAACCTAGAATAGATTTTTCCGACGAATCATTAGAGGCGTTAACAGACTCTATTAAAGAAAGGGGCATTATTCAACCAATAGTGGTTAGAAAAAATGAAAAAAAAGAAAATCAATGGCAAATAATTGCGGGAGAAAGAAGGTGGAGGGCTGCGCAAAAAGCAGGATTAAAGAAGGTTCCTGTGTATTTTAAGGAAGTAAGCAATGAACAAGCTGCAACAATAGCCTTAATAGAAAATATACAGAGAGATAATTTGTCACCTATAGAGGAAGCACAAGGTTATAAAAATTTAATAGTTAAGTTTTCATTAACGCAAGAAGTTGTAGCTAAGCAATTAGGAAAGAGCCGCACGTATATTGCAAACTATATAAGGCTATTGTCCTTGCCTTTAGATATTCAAGAAATGATTAATGCGAAAAAGGTTTCAGTAGGCCAAGTGAGACCTATTATAGGACAGGAGAATATAAAAGAGCTTGTAAATACAATAATTTCTAAGGGTTTAAATGCAAGACAAGTTGAAAAATTAGCAAAAATTAGCCGAGGCATTAAAAACAATAATAAAGAAGCACAAGACCCTAATGTAGTAGGTTTAGAAAGAGAATTGGAAAATATTTTAGGCTTAGAAACTAATATTGCGGATAAAAATGGGAAAGGAAAAATTTCATTTCGATATAAAAGCTTGGAACAATTAGAATTTTTACTTTCTAAAATAAGAGATTAGTTTTTTATGCTCTTGGCCATTAGCCCTAGAGTAAGAATGGTTTGTTTAATAATTAAATTTGGAGAAGACTTTGGCGATTTGCAGTAGATTTCTGCTGAATTTAATATTTTAAGCGCTTTTGTAATTTTAGTAGTAGGCCATTTTAAAATATGGTTTTTAATTTTAACTTTTCTTTTAAAAAAAATTGGTGGCTTAAAATTATTAATAGCAAAATCTATATTATTATTAATAGATTGTGTTTTTAATGTAATTAAATTTTGATATTGGCGAACAAAAGATCTAAGGATTTGCATAGCATTTATACCTTGGCTTTGAATTCTAAATAAAATTTTAAGAGATTCTTCTATGTTGCCTTCAAGACTAGTGTCATAGAGCTGATCAATATTTATCGAGCTTGTGTCATCAATAAAAGACAGAACATCTGATTTGCTTAGGCTTTTATCTTTTCCTGCGAGTAAAACAGCTTTTTCTATTTCAGATATTGTGACTTGTCTATCAATGCCCAAATAATTAGCTAGAAGCTCAATAGTTTCTTTCTCTGCGTTTATATTTTCTTTAGAAAAAGTGTTTTTTATTAATTCTGAAATAGTATTTTTTTCATCTAAATAGCAAGGAAGAACAACTATTGATTTTTCATTTTCAAAATATTGTCTTAATTTTGATCGCGGTGCTAAGTTATTTGATATAACAATTAAAAGGCATGAATCTTGTGGGTTTTCGATATATTGTTGAATTATATTTAATGCTTTATCATCATTTGCTTTAATTCTAATAAGCTTTTTAGCACTTATTAATGATAATGATTTTGTTTCTGTATCTAATAATTCGGCGTCAAGAAGCAAGTCATTAGAATCAAAATCTATAATGTTTAATTCTTTATTTTTAGAATTGTCTGCGTTAAAAAAACTCTTTATAATTAATTTTACTCTTTCATTAATTAGCCCATAATCTGCTCCATATAGTAAAATGGAGTGAGGTTTGTTTTCCAGGCTTTTACAAAAGGAATCTATTTTATAGTTTTGAATTTTCATATTTTTCCATGAATAGATATATTTTATTTATTATTAAACTTGTTAATTCTTTAATAATATAGATGTCATTTGATTTTTCAGAAGCCATTCCGCTTAATATTTCATCCTCGAAAATATTGTTCGCGGCACTAGAGTATACGCTATCTGAATATATAGTTTTGTCTTTGGAAAGCAGTTTGATTTTATAATTTAGCATAAGCTTTCTATCGTATCTTCTTGTTTTTTCTCCTTCTGCTCTAATTAATTCTGTATTGGTTTTTGTAATATTCCATTCTAAAATATATTTTGTTGTTTTAATAGAAGAAGGACATAAAGCAATTTCCATTTCATGCTTAAACGCTTCTTCATAATGTTTGGATTCTTGTATAGGGTTTGCCACTTCAATAGAGCACATAATATTAGAAAATTTTTTATTATATATAGGGTTTAAATTACATCCTTGAGCTAAAAGGAATAAAAAAATTAAGACACTTAAGGCCTTGAGTGTAAATCTTATATTATAAATTTTAAATAACAATGTTTATCACTTTTCCTGGAATAGAAATAATTTTTTTAGCAGGCTTGTTTTCTAAAATATTTTTAATATTTTCTAAATTTGTAGCTAGTTTAATTATTAATTCTTTGTTGTTTATATCCGTATTATTAATTTCCAATGTGTTTTTAAGTTTACCATTAATTTGAATTGCAAGGGTAATATTTTTGTTTTCTAGTAATTTTTTATCAAATAAAGGCCATTTACATTCATGTATATTTTCATTCATTTTCAATAATGACCATAACTCTTCTGTAATATGAGGTGTCATTGGAGCAAGCATTAAAAGCAAAGATTTCCATCCTTCTAAAATTACCTGTGAAGCACCTTTATTTGTAGTAGTATTATTGGGTTCTAAGAGAGTATTTGCTAGTTTTCTTATTGCTGCGATAGAGTTATTATATTTAAAATCTTCTATATTATCAGTAGTTTCTTTAATACATTTATGTATTTGCTGCCTAAGAGCAAGGTCTCTTTTTGATAGTTTTTTTAATAAGCTTTTATCTTCTTTTTCGAACTTATAATTATGTAAATAATTCCATATTTTCTTTAAAAACTTCCAACAACCTTCTACACCGCTTTCACTCCAATCTAAGTCTCTTTCAGGGGGAGAATCCGACAATATAAATAGTCTAGCCGTATCGGCACCATATTTTTCTATAATAGTCATTGGGTCAACTATATTTTTTTTAGATTTTGACATTTTTTCAGAACGACCAATTAGCACTTCAGCATTGTCACTTTTCTTATATGCCTTGTTGTTTTTAATTTTTATTTCAGATGGTTCTAGCCAACCTTCGGGGCCTTTAAATGTTTTATGACAGACCATGCCTTGACAAAACAACCCTGCAAATGGCTCGTCAAATTCTATGTAATTAATGTCTTTGAGAGCTTTGGTAAAAAACCTAGCATATAACAGGTGTAAAATGGCATGTTCTATGCCTCCTACATATTGTTCTGGAGGACACCATCTTTTCACTAGCTTATTATCTATAGGATTTTTTGAATTAGGGGACGGATACCTAAGCGGGTACCAAGAAGAATCTACAAATGTATCAAAGGTTTGTGTTTCTCTTTTTGCAGTTTTTTTGCATTTTGGACATGTAGCAGTATTCCATTTTGAATGATGGTCAAGAGGGTTTCCTGGTTTATCAAAAGTAACATCTTCAGGGAGAAGTATTGGCAAGTTTTTGGTCTCTACTGGAACTATTCCACAATTTTTACATAGTATAATTGGTACAGGGCAACCCCAATAGCGTTGTCTAGAAGCGCACCAGTCATGTAACCTAAATTGTTTGGAGCTTTTTCCAATTTTCATATCTTCGGAAAGTTTAATAATATGGTTTTTTGCTATATCATTATTCATTCCATTTAAAAAGTTAGAATTAATAATTTTGCCAGGACCTGTATAGGCTTCTGCCTTAATCTCGTCTTTGTTAGGGTTTTTAACCACCACTTTTATAGGAAGGCTCATTTTATTTGCAAAATCATAATCTCTTTGATCATGTGCTGGTACACCAAAAATTGCCCCTGTCCCATAACTCATTAATACAAAATTAGCTACATATACAGGAAGAGTCTGCTTTTCTTCAAAAGGATGATATGCTTCTATTTTAGTATTAAAGCCTTTTTTTTCTATTTTTTCTAGAGCTTCTTCAGAAGTGCCTATTTTATTGCATTCATTAATAAAAATTTTTAAGTCATTATTATTTTTTGCAATTAATTTGGATAAAGGATGGTCTGGCGCAATTGCTATAAAACTTGCTCCAAAAATAGTATCAGGTCTGGTTGTGTATATATCAATAGTTTTGATGTTTAAATTTAATTTGGTATCATTTTGGATAGCAAAACTTAATTTTAAGCCGGTTGAACGGCCTATCCAATTATTTTGCATTACTTTAACTTGGTTGGGCCAATTTTTTAATTTTTCTAAGCTATCTATAAGCTCGTCTGCATAATTAGTTATTTTAAAAAACCATTGCGGTAATTTTTTTCGCTCTACTATAGCACCTGATCGCCAGCCTTTTCCGTCTATAACCTGTTCATTGGAAAGCACCGTTTGTTCTTCAGGGTCCCAATTAGCCCAGGCTTCCTTTCTATAGGCCAAGTTATTTTTAAATAAATCTAAAAATATTTTTTGCTGACATTCTATATATAAAGGATCACATGTAGCAAACTCTAGAGTCCAATCATAACTTAGGCCCATGGCTTTTAATTGTTCTTTCATATTATTTATATTTTTTTTCGTCCACACTGCAGGGTGTATTTTATTTTCAAAAGCAGCATTTTCTGCTGGCATTCCAAATGCATCCCATCCCATTGGGTGCAAAACATTATATCCTTGTGATCTTTTATATCTAGCAAGAACATCTCCTAATGTGTAAACGCGAACATGTCCCATATGTATTTTTCCTGATGGATAGGGGAACATTTCTAATACATAATAATCTTTATTATTTTTATTATTTTTTGCTTTAAAAATATTTTTAGATTCCCATATTTTTTGCCATTTTTTTTCTATTGATTTTGCATCATATGAGATTAGGTTTTGCATATTGGTCTCTTATTAAACAGGGTTAATCAATGTTTTCTATTTTATATTTTCTTGCACTTGTTAATATTGCGTCCTCAATTTTATTTTTAAGTGCGTTGTTCGTTTTTTTATCTACCCATTCATCATTAGACTTTTTTATCTTTTTGAAAACAGAGATTTTTATAGCGTCCACTCTTAATTCTTTTCCCATTATATAGGCAATTATTTTAAATTTTTCTTCAGATGTTTCAGAATTGCTATACCAATCTGTTATAATAACTCCGCCAAAAGGGTCTGCTGATTCTAAGGGCATAAAAGATAAAGTGTCTAAAGTTGCTCTCCATAAAAATGTATTAACGGCAATTTCAGGTCCTCCTTTAGCTTTTCCTGTAACATTATCAAAGAGCCCGCCAAGAAGAGTTTCTTCTTGCGCATCGGGATCATATATCCCTCTTCTCTCTCTTTCTCTTTGAATAGCTAAGTCTTCTTGAATAGGAGGTTGTTCAATTTCAGCATCTTCAAAATATTCATCAACAGAAGAGCAGCCGCTTAAGAAAATTATATATAAAAAGAGCGCCATTAGAATGGCAATTGATTTAGTTATTAATTTGTTCATAAACAATTATTTCCTTTTATAATATTGTTATATAGATTTACATTTTTACTTAATTAAAAGCAATAATTGTTTTGAATTCTCACATAAAAAAAGGGCTGTAAAATTAACAGCCCTTTAAAAGTAAGTTTTTTGCTTAAATAAAAACTAAAGGATTAGAATCCTAGAGAAATACCAGCAAATAAAACTTGAGGGTCTATGTCAGTAGTTGTCGTATGAGTACCGTCATCATGAGTATTGCTTGACAGTTGAACATAAGTGTTTACGCCACCACCCATATTGTAACCAACACCTAACATAGTCACAGTGTCTGTACGAACATAACCAGCTGTGCCTGCAGCACTAGCAGCTGTTGCCGCTCTTGTGCCTCTAGTCATTTCTTGTTTTGCATATCCTGCACCAACAGTAATGTTGCCCATAGCATAAGTAGCAGAAACGGTATACCCAGATTCTGCAGCTTTGTCAGCATCAGTTGAAGACCCAAAACTATCTCCATTATCATAAGCATGAATACCCATTGCTAGGTCACCCATAGTTATTTTCACAGCACCTGTGAATGAAGAAAGATCGTTATTTGTAGTTTTAGCATCTCCTGCTAGTAATGTAGATTGTGCATTACCTGAAATAGCCCCAACGCCAATAGTGTATGACATTCCATCCATTTCACCAGAATATGACATTGCAGCATGCATAGTTTCACCATGTGAAGATGATTCTGTTGTATGAGCAGTTCTGCCAATACCTGATCCTGTATTAAATTCCATGCTAGGAGTATAAGTTATGCCTACTGAGAAACCATTAATAGAAGCAAAGTCTACGTCAAGTCTATTATTAGCCATCGCATAATAAGCTTCAGCAAAAGGAACGCCGTTAGCTCCCACATTGCCACCATCAAATAAGAATTGATATCCAGCATCATGACCGCCACCAGGAACCATAGCTCCTATACGCGGAACTGCACTTGTTACAGCATCGGCTGTACCACCAATTGTTACTGTCATATTGTCCATTGCTACGTACATTGAATTAGAAGTTGGAAGATATCCAGAAAGGCCACCGGCCGCTAGATTTCCTACTTCCACCGCAAACGATCCGCCTGCAGTCCATCCATTGTCTAATGTTGTATCTGCACCAAATGAAAATCTGTTGAACTTGTATGTGATACCACCATCGATATCATCACCCATTCCAGCGATTTGTTGTAAAAATCCACTAACTTTCGTTTCAGAATGTGCAACTCCACTTAGAGCAAAAGCTACTAAAGTAGCCAAAGTTATTAAAAATTTGTTCATAGTAATCCTCCAAAGAACACTTAAAAATTATATTATCAGCATAAATTATGCTTCGAATATGATATTAACTTTTTATTTATGGCTCAATCAATGTAAAAGATGTAATTTTGAAAATATTCTTAATTTAATGTTGCAATAATACAACAGACATTATTTTAAATAAAACGCTATAATGGCTTATTAATGATTTTCAAATATATCTATGCCTCCAACGCCATGTATAGGCAAGCTTCTTAATAATCGAATATTTTTTTCGTTAATACCTCCTAAAGCTATTACAGGAACGGGAAAGTTTCTTGCTAATAAGCCTAATTTTACTATCCCTATATTGGATTGATTATTATGAGAGGTGGTTTTAAAAATTGGAGCGACAAAAACTAAAGTAGCATTATAATTAATGCATTTTCTTATGTCCTTTAAGCCATGAACTGAAATAGAAATAATTTTATTGCTTTTAGGCTTATTATTTTTCCATTTTGGAATATGATAGCCGTCTATATTGGGAAAAGTTGATTTTATACCTGAAATTAAAATTTTTAATTTTTTTTGTTTAGAATTTTTTATTATTAATTTTGTTAAATTACTATTAAATATTGAAGTATAGTTTCTAATTATTATGCCGCTATTATCAGAAAGCTGGTTAATAGTTTTGATAGGGTTTTTTGTTTTTACTTTATCTGTAAGGTACCATATGTAAGGAAGGTTTCTTGTGATTTTTAATTTAGCTTTCTTTGATTTGTTATTATGAAATATCGATCTAGAAAGGTTTTTAAATGTTTTTAGACTCATAATTTTTATTATTTTTATTGATTTAGTATACTATATTAATAAACAATATAATCGCAGGAAAGACAAATGTCTTCTAAAACAAAAATTTTTGATAATTTGATAAATATTAAAGAAGAAGTAAAGAGCTGTTGCAAAAGTGCTAATAGAAAAACTAATAGTGTAAAAATTATGGCAGTATCGAAAAATATTTCTAGAAGCATAATAATAGAGGCTGTAAAAACAGGACATCGAATATTTGGAGAAAATAGAGTGCAAGAGGCATTGAAGAAATGGCCTGTAATAAAAGATAGCTATCCTAAAATAAAATTACATATGATAGGGCCATTACAATCTAATAAGACGAAACAAGCTATCGAAGTATTTGATGTCATCGAAACTGTAGATAGAGAAAAAATAGCATTAGAAATTTTAAAATATAAAAAAAAAACAAAAACACTTCCAGACTTATATGTGCAAATTAATATTGGCGAAGAAAAGCAAAAGAACGGTTATTTACCACATAAATCTGTAGACTTTATTAAAGAATGCAATTTATCTGGCTTAAATATAGTAGGTGTTATGGGGATTGCCCCATTAAGAGAACCTCCTGCCCCATATTTTGCTTTGTTAAAAAACATTGCTAACGAAGCTGGGGTTAAGAATATTAGCATGGGCATGAGTGGTGATTTTAAAGACGCCATATATATGGGCGCTACAATAATTAGGGTTGGTACTATGATTTTTGGCAATAGAGAGGCCGGCATACTTAAAGGTGATAATATTGAATTATGATTAAAAAAAAATTAAAAATACTTACACTTGCGGCAGACCTTCTAGTTCAAGAAGCTTTAAAGTCTATAGTTTTAGCGAGCAATTACAAACATATGGCGATTAATGATTATCAGGACTTAGTAAAAAA
>Ga0163108_10001463_pt1 | contig 17291 bp, 13 predicted proteins | sample Fk1155metaG_FD_109644 | JGI IMG/M metagenome (GOLD analysis project Ga0163108, IMG submission 109644) | Marine microbial communities from the Central Pacific Ocean - Fk160115 155m metaG | ecosystem: Environmental > Aquatic > Marine > Oceanic > Photic zone | place: The Central Pacific Ocean...
AAAGGATAGTATATGTTTTGGAGAAATAGTAACTATTGGAGCCAACATTACTGGTGGAGTTGGTAATAATTATAGTTTTTCTTGGGATAATGGTTTGGGAAGTAGTTTTGAACATTTAGTAAGTCCAATAATAAACACTAGCTATAATGTAGTTGTAACTGACGGGTGCACAGAGCCTGCAATTGGAACCATAGATATATTTGTTTATCCTACTTTTAGTTTATCTTTTAATACAAGTTCGAAAGATTGTTATGGAGAAAATGGTTTTGCTAAAGTAAATGTAGTAGGAAATAGTACTTATTCATATTTGTGGCATACCACTCCCTTTGAAAATACCGATAGTATTTATGCCCAAGTTGCTAGAAATTATAGAGTAACTGTTACCGACAATATCTCTAATTGCTCAATATCGGACACTATTAGTATTCCTGGATATGAAGATATAATTGCAAGTTTTTTTGTGAATAAGGAAGATTGTATATCTCTTTTAGATGGAACTTTTCAGTTTATTGATAATAGTAATATTAATATGAATGAAATTTCACCAGCCAGTTTTTGGAGTTTTGGAGATAGTAGTTCTGTTCCTTATTCTTATGGTGTAAATCCAGAACATATATATTCTGATACAGGAAGTTATGTGGTAAATTTGGTGCTGATAAATGATGGAAATTGCACAGATACTAGTTCATTAATGGTTTGTATCTTCCCTGATAATAAAATTTTTGTGCCAAATAGTTTTACTCCAAATATGGACCGTTGTAATGATGAATTTTTTGTAAAAGGAGTAGGAGGTTTTTATTCTTTTAATATCAAAATACATAAAAGGTGGGGAGGAGATGTTGTTTTTGAATCAGATGAGATAATACTTACAGATAGTTATTCGGATGGTAATTTGTGTAATGTTCAGCAGGAGCTGTATTCTTATTATAAAATGGGATCCTGGGATGGTTTGCTTGAGAATGGAGCACAGGCTCCAATGGGTGTTTATATTTTTATAATTGAATACAAGCAACTAGCGAATTCCTCTACAGAAAGAATTCTTGGAACTTTAACGCTCATCAGATAATGTCTGTAATACTTGCTTTCGGATATGGAGAGAATATTTTGCTCATCATAAGTTTTCTAATTCTCATTCTGATATTTCTATTTAAAAAGAAAGTTCTTTTTCGGTTTTTAGCTAAATTGAACAAAGTAACTTTACCTAGCTTATACAAAAAAGATATGAAGAAATTGAAAAGAGTAGAAATGCTAATTATTGCTTACCGCTATTGGGTAACTAAAAATTCTCTTTAAGTCTTGGTTTTGGAAGTTCTCCATCATCATCTTTTAGTTCGTATTCTGCAAAATAGGAGAGTACTTCCCAACCTATTTCAGATAGCCATACCAAAATGATTTCCTCTGCAGATTCTATATTACTATATTTAGAATGGTAGCGAATACTAACATATAGTCCTTTTGGCATCCCTTCCATTTCTTTTTCTATTTCAGCCAAATAGTATTGCCTAGAAACAAAAGTTCCCATTTCTGGCATTAATTCAGTACTAAAATATTCATTCCAATCTTTAAAAGTTGTTTGATCTTGTGTTGTTTTCCCTAGCATATTCCAACATTCAATATACTTTTTATTGTTAAGTTTTTGAAGCCAACTTATCGCTACCTTTTCTGCATCTCGCATTTGTTGTCTTTGTGTTTTTTGAGAAAAACAAACAACCACTGAGAAGAGGAAAATGATGAGTAAGAAATATGTTCTCATATCATAGAATTTGATTCGCAAAACTAGAAATATAAAGGTATTTAAAACAAATTATTGTATCCAAAAATGAGGAAATCTATTCTTATTTAAAGATGATACAAACTAAATTAAATTAGGTATAACCTATATACATCTGATTATAAGGTATTTATGTATTATTAAAAAATTTATAAAAATTTTGAATATTTGTTTATTTCTAGCTAATTTTATAATCACCAAAACATGATATTAACCAAAATCAACGAAATATGGCTTACGAACACAAAAACAGTAGAGGGCAAACTTATTACTTACATACACAAGAAGTAAAATTGAAGTCTTCTAATAAGCAACAAACTATCTATTTCTTTGCTAAAGATAAAAGATCAAATGCTTGTAATATTCCTGCCGGAAAAACTGTGATAGAGAATAAAAGAACAGGGCTCCCTTTCTTGAAAAAAGCTTAATCTATAAAAAGTAAAAGGATTTCAATGGATTGGAATTCTATTTAGATATAGTATATTCTTATTTTCCACAATATGAGAACGAAAATAAACGATATTTAGAGAATTAGAAGGTATAAAAAGTACTATATCGAGCCTTTTCGGATAGAAATTACCCTTAATTAAGTTGTATTTATTAACCATTTTAGCAGACCTATTTTTCTCTTGCTCCATATAACATTACATATTGACTAATATAAATAATGCTACTAGATTAGGATGTGTTTAAATAATTGATAATCAGGTAGATAAATGTTTATAAATTTGGTTTAGATTTTAAGATTCTTGGCGTCTACTAGGTTTAGAGTCAATTTATTTTCTTTCTTCTAATCTAGAGTTATTAACAGGATTCTTTCAAATATTTCTACAAGAATTAGTTAAGTTAAATAAATTTTTATAAATTGTACCAGAAAAATAAACCTAGTATTAACCAAAAAAAAATTAATTATGGGCTATTCACACACAAACAAGAAAGGAACAACTTACCATTTAAATTGTAAAGATGTTACTTTGAAGTCAACGGGAAGGGTACAAAGAATTTATTATTTCTCAAAAGATCAAAGATCTACTGCCTGCGATCTTCCTGCTGGAAAATCAGTTGTTGAAAATGACAAAACAGGTTTACCATTCTTAAAAGGTAAATAAGTCAAAATACAACTAAAAGAAATCTAAAAGCCCTGTGAAAGGGCTTTTTTTTTAACTTACTTGTAGAGCTGATATATATTAAGTAGATTGTCTATATTTGAAATAAAAAATGAAAATAAGCATAAAAAAGATACTCCTAATAGTATTAAGTTTTCCAATTACACTAATATTATATATACTATTATTTACAGGAAATATAAAATATACAGAAGAAATAGATATTAACTCTAATATAGACACTGTAATAGCTTTATTTGATAACCCATATAATATGAAAGAATATATGCAGGGAATTGAAAGTTATACGATATTAAGTGGTAATATTCGAGAAGTTGGTACAAAAGCAGAAATTGTAGCTGCTTATATTGAAGAAGATGTTGTAAAGCGTAAAATTGTAATGATTGAAGAAATTATAACAAATAATCTGCCAGAAGAGAAGAAAGTAACATATACATCAGATGGAGTGTATAATATTGTAACAAATAGAATTATCAAAATTTCTGACAATAAAACAAAATTTATTAATGAACAAGAATTCCAATTTAAAGGCTTTATGAAAATCATCGGATTCTTCATGCCATCAGCATTTAAACAGCAAAGTAGGATATATCTTAAAAGCTTTAAAGAATTTATTGAGAACCGCTAATTACTAGATATAAATCCAATATATAGAAATAACCACTATTGTCCTATAATTAATATTATGTTAAATAGAAAGTGTCAAAGATAGGGAGAGGATACTCTCTCCTATTAATCTTACATCTTCTATTCTAATTCTTTAAGCAATTTTTTCATTGCATTAGATTTGTCATAAGCCCCTTTTAAGGCATACAATTGTTTTAAAGAAATAATAGTATTCTTATCCTCCTTGTTTAAATTAAATGCATCTTGCATATATGGCAATGCTTTCTCAAAATTATCATTTGCTTGTTTTGTGAGTGCCTTATATTTAGTATCTGACGAAGTATTACCTGCTTCATCCTTTAATTTCACACCATAGTTAAAGTATAACGCACCTAAATTATAATTAGCGCCAAATGAAGAAGGATTAATTTCTAATGCCGATTTGTAATCTTGCTCTGCTTTTGTAATATTACCCTCTTGATCATAAATAGTTCCTCTATTAAAATAAAGCAAATGATTTTCTGAGTCAAATTCAATTGCTTCTCCTAATTTCTCAATAAGTTCTGCAGTTCTATTTAATTTGATGTAAAGGTTAATTTCCGTATTTATCAGACTCTGGTCCTCCTCAAATATTTCTCTCCCTAGCGCTAAATATTCAATTGCTTTATCTGTATTACCTTCTTCCAGATAAATATTACTCATATAAATATATATTGCAGGTTCATTAAAGTTTATAGCTATTAATTGCTGAAGTATTTGTTTTGATTTATTATTGTCCTTCATCTTATTAGAAGCAAAGAAGGAATTATATAAAATAGTCTCCTTAGTGATATTCCCTCTCTTTAATTGATTCTCCTGATCATGAGGTATAATTTCAAAGATTGTATCGTAAAGTTTAATTGCTCTTTTGTACTTTCCAGCATTATACTCCTCAATTGCTTGATTAAAAAGTTTATAGGCACATTGTACTAATCCAGAAAGCAGAACTTCTTTTTCAGTCCATTTTCTTACAACTACTCTACCTTTATGGTCGGTCTGCAAGCATCTCAAATAAGCCTCAGTTGATTTTAAAATTGCATCTTTATCTAACTCTGGTTTCTTTTGAAAAATTTCCAAATAAATTGGCGCACGATAATTCCACATTTTAGGATCATTTGCTGTACTCTCAGTTGCATAAGCTTCATCAATGTATTTTTTTGCTTCATCTAGTTTCTCTTGCCGTAATGCAATTGATGCATTAACAACATTGTGTTTTTGTGCAAATCCTACAATTGAGATTGCAGCAATAAAGAGTGTTAGTAATACTTTTCTCATCATAATTCTAGTATTTAATTTCATTTATTTTAAAATTATATTGCATTCCATCTTTTGAAGATTTAAGATTTTCTAACTTCTTCTTAATAAGATATTTATTTCCTACAATCACAATAGCCATTTTATCGGGATGAATCTTTGCTTTTGCAATTGCATCAATATCATTCTTTGTTATTGTATTTAAAACATTTGCTTGTTTATCAAGATAGCTATCATCTAGATTATAAGTTAATATTCTATTTAAGAATCCTAGCTTCTGATTTGGAGTTTCATATTTAAGTGAAGCAGAATTTAGAAATGACTTCTTAGTTGATAACACCTCTTCATTTGTTAACCCTTCATTAGTATAATTATCTAAAATAGAAAATATCTCAGTTAATGCACTATCAGTAACTTCAGTTTTAACACTTGTTTGGATAGCAAAGATGCCTGTATTTTTATCTGATTGAAAAAATGAATACGCTCCGTATGTATATCCTTTATCTTCTCTTAAATTTAAGAATAATCGACCACTTGCTCCACCTCCTAATGATTTATTCATAATCTTAGACTTAAAATTAATTCCATCAACATCATAGGTATCTGATTTATGCCCCATCAATATATATGATTGAGTTGCCCCTTCTTTATCTAATAAATAGATTTGAGTTATATTATCCTCTTGAAACTCAAAATCATTTGGTAAGACTACATTCTTATTTTTCCACTCTTTTAGAAAATTAAGTTTTGAATAAAATTCGTCTTTTGAGATATTTCCAACGGCAACAAGTTCACTCACATTTGGAGAATAGTTATTATAATATACTTTAAGATCTTTTAATTTGATTTTCTTAATCGTTTTCTCAGTCATTGACCTACCATATGGAGTATCACCAAACAAAATATTTGACATTGAGGTTCTTGCAAGATAACTAGAATTCTTTTTCATTGATTCAAGTCCTTCAATATTGCTTTTTTTAATTCTTTTAAAATCTTCTTCAATGAAACCTGGAGAAAAAAGTTTTTCCTCTGCAATCTGAAGTGTTTTAGAAAGATTCTCAGTTAAAGACTCTATGTACATTGTTGTAACATCACCATCAGAAGAAAAACTAATAGTACTTCCTAACTTTTGAAGCTCAACTCCGATTACTTCAGATGATTTATTCAATGTACTTTCATTCATCATTTGTGCAGTTAAATTAGCTACTCCAATATTTTTATTATTTTCTAATAATGAACCTCCATTAATTTTTAATCTTATATAAACCTTAGGCACCTCATTTGTTTGAGAAAAGATAGCTTTTAGTCCATTTGAGAAATCTTGTTGATGATATTTAGGGATATTTGGAGTCTTTGGGTTTGAAGGCTCTGGCTGTTTAGCTCTACAACAAATATCAAATTCATCATTAGCTTTATTGTAAACTAAATTACCATACTGAGGGTCTTCTTCAAGAATCAGATTTGCATTTGGATTTACAGATATCAACGAATCTAATTCATCTACAAATGGACTTTTTGGTCTTACCGAATTGATTACACATTTGCGATTCTTAATGTATTTATTAAAGACTCTCATAATATCCGCTCTTGTTACATTTTTATATCGATCAATCTCTGATGAGATATTATATCTTCCTCGTGCAAGCCACTCCCATGATGAGATTCTACTAGCTTTACTAGAGATAGATGTTTTCATATCAACACTTTGACTTATCATCTCCGTTTTTACCATCTCCAGATCCTCGTCAGTAAAACTTTCTTCTTCCCATTCTGCAATTGTATTTCTTATATCTGCTTCTACATTGTTAAAATAAATGCCTTGATCTTCTTGCCAATCAGGAAAAGTCAACACTCTGAAATGAAATTCACCTGCCAATTCTCTACATGGATGACTTACACTTGCTCGCATAGCTTTTTCTGATTTAACAAAATTCTTATAGAAAATTGATTTTTTTCCATCACCCATTAAGGCAGCTAACATGTCTAAAGGAGCTTCGTCTTTGTGGTAATTTGGAACTGTTGGAAATACCATGTCTGTCATTGGAAGATAAACATTATCAGTGTAGCCTGTATATATATCTGATGATAGTCTTGGTACCATTGATCTGAGTTTTTTTACCTCAGCTCCTTTAGGAATTGATCCAAAATATTTTTCTACTAAAGGAAGAGCTTCGTCACTTTTAACATCACCTGTAATTGTTAAAATAGCATTATTTGGACCATACCATCTCAAAAAAAAGTTCTTTAAATCTTCTAATGTAGCTCGATCTAAATCATCTACATATCCAATAACAGGCCAATTATATGGATGAGAAGGAGGATAAAGAGTTTGACCTAGAATCTCATAACTCATTCCATATTGTCTACTTATTTGATTTTGATATTTTTCGTTTTTAACAGCATCTCTTTGATTTTCAAATTTTTCTTCAGTTACAGCATTAATTAGAAACCCCATTCTATCTGACTCAAGCCATAATGCGGTTTCTAGATAATTAGAGGGTATTGTTTGGAAATAAACTGTTCTGTCAGATGTAGTATTTCCATTCATATTTCCTCCGGCATCATTTATAATTTTAAAATGTTCTTCATCTGGTACATTCTCAGAACCTTGAAACATCATATGTTCAAAAAAATGAGCAAATCCTGATTTCCCTGCAGTTTCTCTATTTGAACCAACATGATATGTAACATGAATATGTACTAATGGATCTGAATGATCTTCATGAATAAGCACAGTCAATCCATTTGGTAGCTTCCATTTCTCATAAGGAATATCCAAAGAATTTGTACTTGCTGCTTTAATTAGAGTTGATTCAGTTATTTCTTGAGAGAAAAGTGTTACATTGTAAACTATAAGTAGTAAAAATAAATTAATTCTCTTCATCATTATTTTCGTTTTGATTATTATCTTCTTTAGATTCGTCAATATTTTCGTTTTGATTATTATTTATTTCTTCTGAAGATTCCTCATTCTTGACCTCTCCCTCCTTATCTTCTAGAAGATCATCTTCTTGCACCTCAAATCTTGAAACTTTCGCAACTGAAGCAATAGAGTCATCATCTTTCAAACGAATAATCTTCACTCCTTGTGTTGCTCTTCCCATTTCTCTTAAAGTATCCACACCTATTCTTATGGTTACACCAGATTTGTTAATTACCATCAAATCTTCATTATCCAGTACATTTTTAAGAGCAATAAGATTTCCTGTTTTTTCAGTTACATTTATGGTTTTTACCCCCTTTCCTCCTCTGTTAGTAATTCGATAAGCATCCACTGCCGAACGTTTTCCGTAACCATTCTCAGCAACAACTAAAACACTTGATTCAGGATTGTTTATACAAATCATTCCTATCACTTCATCCTTATCATCTTTTAACCTAATGCCTCTCACTCCTGCTGCTGTTCTTCCCATAGCACGTACCTTTTCTTCCTCAAAACGGATAGCCTTTCCAGATCTTACAGCTAACATTATTTGAGAACTCCCATTAGTCATTTTAGCTTCTAAAAGCTGGTCATCTTCACGGATGGTTATTGCATTAATTCCATTTGTTCTTGGACGTGAATAAGCTTCTAAAGTAGTCTTTTTAATTTTTCCTTTTTTAGTACACATTACTATACAATTGGAATTAATATATTCTGCATCTTTCAAATCTTTGGTATTGATAAATGCCATAACCTTATCATCTGATGGTATATTTATTAAATTCTGAATAGCACGTCCTTTAGAAGTTTTACTTCCCTCTGGAATCTCATAAACTTTCATCCAAAAGCATTTTCCTTTTTCTGTAAAAAAGAGCATATAATCATGATTGTTTGCCATAAACATTTCTTCCACAAAATCCTCATCTCTGGTAGTAGCACCTCTGCTTCCAACCCCTCCTCTACCTTGTGCTCTATATTCTGAGAGTGAAGTACGCTTAATATAGCCCAAATGCGAAATAGTAATAAGCACCTCTTCATTAGGTATCATATCTTCAATACTTACTTCCGAGGAAGAATATTCAATGCTGGTTCTTCTATCGTCTCCATACTTCTCTTTAACATCTATAAGGTCATCTGAAAGCATTTGCAATCTTAAATCCTCATCTGATAGAATCGTATTAAAATGCTTAATCTTTTCCATTATTTCTTGATGTTCTTCCTTAATCTTATCGGTTTCAAGTCCTGTTAATTTTTGAAGGCGTAAATCTAAAATTGCTTTGGCCTGAATCTCAGTTAAAGCAAAGTTACTCATTAAACCATTTTTCGCATCTTCTGGTGTTTTGGAAGCACGAATTAGTTTAATTACCGCATCTAAGTTCTCTAGCGCAATAAGAAGTCCTTCCAGAATGTGCGCTCTTTTTTCTGCTTGTTCTAACTCATATTTAGTTTTTCGTAAAAGCACATCATGTCTATGAGAAACAAAAAGCTGGACAAGTTGTAATAAATTTAAAAGTTGTGGCCTCCCTTTAACAAGAGCTATATTATTTACACTAAATGATGATTGTAATTGAGTGTATTTATACAACTTATTTAGAACGATGTTAGGAATTGCATCTCTTTTTAATTCATATACAATTCGCATTCCTTTTCTATCAGATTCATCTCTAATATCAGATATCCCATCAATTTTCTTACTATTTACCAAATCAGCAGTTTTCTTTATCAAATCTGATTTATTTACCATAAAAGGAATCTCATCAACAATAATTCTCTCTCTATTTCCTGTTTCTTCAAAACGAACCCTTCCTCTTACTACTACCCTTCCTCGCCCAGTTTCAAAAGCTGAACGAACTCCTTCATAACCATAAATAATTCCTCCAGTAGGAAAGTCAGGAGCTTTAATATACTCCATTAATTCTGATATTTCAATATTACCCCTATTTTTAATATATGCAACAGTTGCATCTACAACTTCTGCTAGGTTGTGAGGAGGCATATTAGTTGCCATCCCAACAGCAATTCCTGTTGCGCCATTTAACAAAAGATTGGGTAATCTGGAAGGTAAAACGGTTGGCTCCTTTAAAGAGTCATCAAAATTTAATTTATAATCAATGGTATCTTTATCAATATCTAAAAGCATGTCTTCCGAAAGTTTTTGCATTCTTGCTTCAGTGTATCGCATAGCAGCAGGATTATCACCATCAATAGAACCAAAATTTCCTTGCCCATCTACAAGCATATAACGCATACTCCATTCTTGCGCCATTCGAACCATAGCATCATATACGGCAGTATCCCCATGCGGATGAAATTTACCAAGAACCTCTCCTACTATTCTTGCTGATTTTTTATAAGACGAAGTAGATCTTATTCCTAATTCGTGCATTCCAAATAAGATTCTTCTATGAACTGGCTTCAAACCATCTCTTACATCAGGAAGGGCTCTAGATACAATAACAGACATTGAATAATCAATGTACTTTGACTTCATTTCCTCCTCAATATTTATTGGGATTATTTTTTCTCCAAACGGCATATTTTTGATTGTTTAAGTTATATGAAACAAAGAAAAGAAATTTACGTATTTTATGATAAGAAACAAGTCTTTTTTTCGTTTGTAAGTTATGAACATTTTCTGTTGAAAAAAACAGATAGATAGCAGATAAAATAACTTGTATTTTCTCTAATTATTGCAGTATGAAAAAAAGCATAAAATATTAAATAAAAAAAAAGAGCATGAATACTGAATTTTCAACTAGGATGAAGGAAGTTTTTACCTACGTAAAGGAGGAGGCTTTACGTTTAGGACAGGATGCAATTGGCACAGAACATTTGCTTTTAGGTATCATTAGAGAAGGTGATGGCACTGCAATTAGTGTACTTAAAAGCCTAGGATTAGACATAATCGATTTGAGAAAAGTGATTGAAAATACAATATCTTCTACAAAAAAACTAAAAACTAAAATAGTAAAAGAGGATAAGATTCAATTTAAACGACAAACTGAAAGAGCGCTTAAAAAATCTATTTTAGAAAGAAAAAAGTTAAAATCAGAAGAAATTAAAACGATTCATGTACTCCTTTCTATTTTATTAGATAAAAATAATGTTGTAAGTACTACGTTAAAACATTTCCAGATCACTTATGATGTGGTACTTGACGAGTATTTAGAACTTTATGATGATGTGTTAGCAGAATTAGATAGTCCATTAGAAGATGATGATGATATTTTTGAGCAAAAAGAAGAAAAGAGGCCTATCAGTAGTAACAAGTCTTCAACTCCTGTTTTAGATAATTTTGGAAGAGATCTAACAAAATCAGCAATTGAAGGAGTTCTCGACCCTATAATTGGTAGACAAAAAGAAATTGAAAGAGTTTCTCAAATTTTAAGTAGAAGGAAGAAGAACAATCCAATTCTAATTGGAGAACCCGGAGTTGGTAAATCCGCAATTGCAGAAGGATTAGCCTTAAGGATTGTAAATAAAAAGATTTCGCGCGTTCTATTTAATAAAAGAATTATTATGCTTGATTTAGCAGCACTTGTTGCTGGAACCAAATACAGAGGGCAATTTGAAGAAAGAATGAAAGCTGTTATTACTGAATTAGAAAAAAATCCAGAAGTGATTCTATTTATTGATGAGATTCATACTCTTGTTGGAGCTGGCGGTGCTTCTGGTTCTTTAGACGCTTCTAATATGTTCAAGCCAGCTTTAGCAAGAGGAGAATTGCAATGCATTGGTGCTACTACCTTGGATGAGTATCGTCAGCATATTGAAAAGGATGGGGCTTTGGAAAGAAGATTTCAGAAAATAATGGTTGACCCAACAACAGTCGAAGAAACAATCGAGATTTTAAAAAATATTAAAGATCGATATGAAGAACATCACAATGTAAGCTATACAGATAATGCGATTGATGCTTGTGTTCTACTCACTGATAGATATATGAATGATAGATTCTTACCAGATAAAGCAATTGATGCTTTGGATGAGGCCGGTTCTAGAGTTCATATTACGAATATAACTGTTCCTGAGAATATTCTACATCTAGAAGAAAAATTAAGTCATATCAAAAAGAAAAAAGGAAAAGTAATAAAGAAACAAGCTTTTGAAGAAGCAGGTAGATTAAGAGATAAAGAAAAACAAATTATTTCTCAATTGGATCATGCAAAAGCCATTTGGGAAAAGAGCTTGAAATCCAATAAAGAGATAGTAACTAAAGAGCATATTGAAGATGTAATTTCTATGATGACAGGAATTCCTTTACAAAGAATTGCAGAGCAAGAAAGCAATAAATTAGTCTGTATGGGAAAACAGTTGCGACAAACTGTAATTGGACAAGATGATGCAGTAGAGAAAATCGTAAAAGCAATAAGAAGAAATAGAGTTGGGCTAAAAGACCCAGAAAAACCAATTGGTACTTTTATCTTTTTAGGTGCTACTGGGGTTGGAAAAACACATTTAGCAAAAGAGCTATCAACTCAATTATTTGACACCACAGAAGCACTCATAAGAATTGATATGAGTGAATATATGGAGAAGTTCTCAGTTTCACGACTGGTAGGAGCGCCTCCTGGCTATGTTGGATATGAAGAAGGTGGTCAGCTAACTGAAAAAGTGAGAAGGAAACCTTATTCAGTTGTATTATTAGATGAGATAGAAAAAGCGCATCCAGATGTGTTTAATCTTTTATTACAAGTATTAGATGATGGGCAGATGACTGATAGCTTAGGCAGAAAGATTGATTTTAAGAATACAGTAATTATCATGACTTCCAATATTGGAAGTAGACAATTGAAAGATTTTGGACAAGGAGTTGGATTTAATACCTCTGCTAAAAAGAAAGGAGCTGATAAGCATAGCAAAGGAGTAATTGAAAATGCTTTGAAGAAAAGTTTTGCACCAGAGTTCTTAAATAGAATTGATGATGTTATTATTTTCAATAATCTATCCAAGAAAAATATTAAGGAAATAATTGATATAGAACTAAATAAACTGGTTAATAGAACTAATACTTTAGGATATAAGATTAAAATTAGTGAAAAAGCAAAAGACTTTGTTGCAGAAAAAGGATTTGATGCACAATTTGGTGCTCGCCAGCTAAAAAGAGCTATTCAAAAATACATTGAAGACCCATTAGCTGAAGATATAATTAATTCTAATTTAAAAGAAGGAGACACTATTTCTCTTGGTATAAATAAGGAAGAAACTGCTCTAAGCATAAAAATCTTAAAACCAAGAAAAGGAAGCAAAAAAGTAAAAGATAAATTAAAAGGGTAGCTTCTCACCTTCTCTTTCTGTTAGTTGCCTAAATAGAGACCTTAACTTATCAAGATACCCTCCTGTATTTTTTATCTTTCTATTATCTATCTCAATCACTCTAGCAAGCTCACCCATAGTTCCTGTTGTGAATACCTCATCTGCATTGTATAATTGGGTTATGGAAATATCTTTTTCAAAAATTGGTATACTGTTTGTTTTGCATAAATCAATAATTAAACCTCTTGTAATCCCAGGTAAACATGCTTTTGGAAATGGTGTTCCTACTACCCCATCTTTTATCATAAAAATATTAGTCGCATTGGTTTCTGCAACAAAACCATTTAGATCCAACATTACAGCATCATCTACACCAGCATGATTCGCTTCAATCTTTGCTAAAATATTATTGATTAAATTATTATGATGAATCTTAGAATCCAAACAGAGTGGAGAATTCCTTCTAATATTTGCTGTTACTAATCTCAACTCCTTTCCAGAGTAAATAGAAGGTTTCCATTCCGCTAACACAATAAGCGTACAGCCAAATTGATTCAATTTAGGATTCATTCCAGAGGTTATTTTTAATCCTCTACTTAAAGTCAGCCGGATATGAGTATCCTTTTGCATTCCATTCTCTTTTAAAGTTGAGAAAATAGCAGTTTTAATATCAGTAATTGATGGAATATTCTCAAAATCCATACTCTTAGCAGATTCCATTAATCTATTTAAATGTTGATCTAAACAAAAAACACGCCCATCATAAACCCTAATCCCTTCCCAAATTGCATCTCCACCTTGTACCGCACTATCAAAAACAGAAACTTTCGCTTCATCTCTATGAAGTAAATCTCCATTTATCCATATTTTAATATCTCTGTTTCTATTATCAAATTCTTGCATCATATTTTAATTGATTTATTAGTTAAAAATTCATAGTAAGGTTGGCATTTCTCGGAAAGTCTCAAATTACTATCTGCTAGATTAGTTTCTTTCTTAATATATGGCAAGAATCCGATTGAACTATGAACATTCTTATACCAATAGCTTGCCCAAACACCATCCTCTTTTCTTCCTCCTTGTTCCCACTCTAACATCTTTTCTTCAAAAGAAATCCTCAAGAGAAAACATAACTTTTCTAATATTCTTTTAGGATCTTTTAATAAATATTGTGAATCCAAAACAATTGGACAGCAGCCTCTGTTTGACAATTTATGATATAACTCAAATTGTTTTTTCACACCAATATCAGTCATCTTTGGATTTGGAATCACTTTTGAATATGAAGTAATTATTTCTTTAGGATTTCTGATAAAAATTATATTACTTACTCTTTCTAAAAAATCAGTATTGATATTAATAAGAAAATGTGTCATTAGTTTATGAAAACTAATAAGAGCATGTTCTTTCAAAATAATATTATTTACGACCTTATTCCCATCATTTTCTTGCGATTGTAGTACCTCGTTTCTTGCAGGATGGTTTGCATTAGATTGCAATAAGTAATGTGCATAAAGTGGCTCATCAAATACTTTAGTGTCTCTTCTTTGTGCGAAAGAATACATTAGTGCAGTAGATACATTTCTAGGACAAGACCACAAACAAATTCGCTTATTCATAAAACCAAAAATAAAAAAAGGAAGTTTTTGTCTTCCTTTTAATTATTTATTTATTTATTTATTTAAATATAATTATTTTTCTTTCTTTTCCTCTTCCATCATTTTTAAATAAGTCTCCATTGCTGTTTCACTCATCCCTGTAAAAGAAAATCCTCCATCATGAAACAGATTTTGCATAGTAACTTTTCTAGTGTAATCAGAAAATAAAGAAATACAATATTCAGCACAATCATCTGACGAAGCATTACCAAGTGGAGATAAATCATTCGCAAAACGATAAAAACCATCAAAACCGGCGACACCACTTCCAGCGGTAGTGTCAGTTGGTGATTGAGAGATTGTATTCACTCTTACCTTTCTTCTAATTCCATAATGATAACCAAAACTTCTCGCAATAGATTCTAGCATAGCTTTATTATCTGCCATATCGTTATAAGTGTGGAATACCCTTTGTGCAGCAATATAAGAAAGTCCAATAATAGAACCCCACTTATTCATAGCATCCAATTCCCAAGCTGCTTGTATAACTTTATGAAAAGAAAGTGCAGAAACATCATAGCCCTTTATGTTCCAATCATAATTTTGCTCATAATACTTCTTACCTTTACGTACATTGACAGACATTCCTATTGAATGTAGGATAAAATCTATCTTGCCACCTAGCTCTTCCATTGCGTCTTTATAAAGGGCTTTCAAATCTTGCATTGAAGTAGCATCAGCAGAAATAACTTTTGAATCCGTTTTTTTAGCTAATTCATTGATTGTTCCCATTCTAAGGGCAATTGGCGCATTGGTAAGCACAAATTTTGCTCCTTCCTCATGTGCATGTTCAGCAACTTTCCAGGCAATTGATTTATTATCTAATGCTCCAAAAATAATTCCTCTTTTTCCTTTCAAAATATTGTTTGGCATTTTTCTTTTATTTTATTTGCAAATATATACTTATTGACTTAATAATTCATCTGCATTTTTAATTGCAGTTGCTGTTATTTTTTCTCCACTAAGCAGTTTTGCTAACTCATTTACCCTTTCTTCTTTATTTAATTCCTTAATTAATGTATTACTTTTCCCTGATCTTATTTCTTTGTATATCAAATAATGTTGATTTCCTTTTGCAGCAACCTGTGGTAAATGCGTTATAGCAATTATTTGTTTTTTCGTTCCAATCTTTTTCATCATCTCCCCCATCAAGCTTGCAATCTCTCCGCTTACACCACTATCAATTTCATCAAAAATAAGGCATTGCGTATCCTGATATTTTGCAGAAATATATTTGATTGCTAGCATCAATCTAGAAAGTTCTCCACCAGATATAATATTATTTAAAATTTCCATTTCTCTTCCTTGATTTGAAGAAAACAAGAAGATAATCTTATCTATTCCATTTTTACTTAATGTTTCTAATTCCTTTATCTCAATTCTGAAATTAGCAAATGGCATTCCTAACTTTTTTAATATGGATTGAATTTGCTTTTCTATTTCTAAAATAGCATTCCTTCTATTTTTAGATATCTTCTTAGCAAGTACTTTTACTATTTGTTCTTGTTTTAAAAGCTGATTACTTAACTTCTCAATCTCCAAATCATAATTAGATAGTTTTTCTAATTTATTTTTCAAATCCTCTTTAAGATCAATTAGTTCTGAGAACAAGTTCTTTCTGTGTTTTAAAAGTAAGGAGTTAATTATATCAACACGGGCTTTTAATTCGTTTAAACGCTCAGGATTTGAAATAGATTTATCTTTCAAATAAAAAAGATCAGAACTAATATCTTTTAATTCAATAGCTGTTTTCTCAAGCCGATTATTAATTTCAAGCAAATCCTTATTATAAACAGAAATATCAGAGAAATCTCTAATAATCTCTGATAAATAATCTAAAATACCACTTTCTTTCTCCAAAAAATCACTTCCTTTTTCTAAAGCCAAAGAAATTTGCTCGACATTATTTAATAAAGATAACTCCCCTTCAACCTTTTCCATCTCGTCTTCTTGCAAATCTGCACTTTCCAATTCCTCCAGTTGAAAGGTTAAAAACTCTAATTCAGAAATAGAAACTGCCCCTTTCTCTTGCAATGCTTTAAGATTATTTTTTAATTTAAGAAAACTATTATATTCTTCTTTATATTCTTCTAGAAGAGGATTATGGGAACAAAACTGATCGAGTAAAAGGAGTTGATTATTTTCATCTTTCAAAGCTAAAGATTGATGTTGAGAATGCACTTCAATAATTCCAATACAAAATAACTTTAAGGTGGATAAAATCACTGGCGTATCATTTATAAATGCTCTACTTTTCCCGGAAGGAGTAATTTCTCTTCTTAAAATAGTTTCTGTTGCAAAATCAAGATTATTATCCTTAAAGAAAGATTCGTGTCGCTTTCTATCAACTATAAATTTGCCTTCAATAATACATTTCTTTTCATAATTATTTAAAGCAGAAATACCGACTCTTTCCCCTAAAATTAAGGAGAGCCCTCCAAGCATAATAGATTTTCCAGCTCCTGTTTCTCCTGATATTACACTAAAACCATCCTCGAAATTGACAAAAAGCTCATCAATTAGGGCATAGTTTCTTATTAAAAGATTTAGCAACATTTATTTACCCTCACTATTTGTAATTATTGTTTGATATTTTGTAGAATTAGAAGGATCAATCTCTGTTAAAAGTTTGATGATTCTTGATTGTTCATTTGGAA
>Ga0163108_10001469_pt1 | contig 17249 bp, 9 predicted proteins | sample Fk1155metaG_FD_109644 | JGI IMG/M metagenome (GOLD analysis project Ga0163108, IMG submission 109644) | Marine microbial communities from the Central Pacific Ocean - Fk160115 155m metaG | ecosystem: Environmental > Aquatic > Marine > Oceanic > Photic zone | place: The Central Pacific Ocean...
ACAATGGATGTCACTGTTTTAGAGATAAATGCTGGCCCGGATATCTCTGCCTGCCCAAATGCACCTACTTTCAATTTAAATACCCAATACACAACGCCTGGAGGTACATGGAGTGGATGTAATTGTATACAATCAAATGGGGATATTAACGTTGGAGCAATACCGACCACTATCAATGCAATTTACACTTTACCAAATGGTTGTTCAGATACCTTGAGTGTAATAATTGACAATATTACAACTCAAGCAGATGATACTATTTGCCAAAGATCATCTAATTATACTTTAAATTTTTCCCCTATAGATGGGTATTGGAGTACTTTGCCTACTTTGCCTTTGCAACCTAGCAGTTGTAGTAACCCTACAACAATTTTTCCTTATTCTGATAATTTTGAATTGGGTTTAAGTAATTGGGTGAATGACCCACTAAATGACTTTAATTGGTCAGTAAATTCTGGCGGAACACCAACAGGAGGGACAGGACCTAATAGTGCTTTTGAGGGAGTGAATTATGTTTATACTGAAGCATCAGGTAATAATCATCCGTATAAAAGGGCTGGAATTATTAGCCCTTGTTTGAATCTGTCAGAATATAGTAATCCTGTCTTGCATTTCTGGTATCATATGTATGACAACCCAGGAAATGGTCCAAATCAAGGAACTTTTTCTGTAGATGTCTCTACCGATAATGGGCTTAATTGGACCAATGATGTTTGGTTCAGAAGTGGGAGCCAGGCTAACCAATGGTTGGAAGCCACCGTAGATCTAAGTAATTATAATACTTCAGAAGTATTGATAAGACTAAGAGTAATTACAGGGGATTCATATCAATCAGATGTTGCCGTTGATTTACTTTCTTTTTTGGGAGGACCTATAACGCCTAATGGCGTTTTCTTACCTACTGTAGCAGATTCAGGATTACATACCTTAATCTACAATATTCAAGGATGTACAGATACGGTAAACATATATGTTAAACCTATTGATGCTGGGAATGATATGGAAATCTGTCCAACACAACTCCCTTTTAATTTACAAGGAATACCTGTATCCGGGATTTGGACTGGAACTCATATTACAAACTCAAACAATGGGACATTTGACCCAGCTATAGGGTTAGGTGTGGATACTGTTACTTATTCCGTAGCTGGATGTACAGACACTGTGCTAATTTCTGTAATAGAAACCAATGTATTGTTAGATTCTCTCTTTGCTTGTAATGACGATACCCTTGTTGTACTTGATTCTATTCTAATTTCTCGCACTCCTACTAATGGAATATGGAGTGGAAACGGAATTGTTTCTACGAATTATCCTGGTGAATTTAAACCCAATCTTGTTGGGATAGGTAATCACATCATATATTACACTGCTAACTATTGTTCAGATAGTATTATATTTTCAGTAGCACCTCAAAGCATTCTTACCGATACTATGGTTTGCGCAACGTCTCCTGATTTTGTTTTAAGTGCTAATCCTAGTGGTGGGCTCTGGGGTGGACAAGGAATTGTAAATAATTCTACCGGATTATTTTCTCCAATTACAGCAGGTGTCGGGATACATTATATTTTGTATGAATCTCCAATAGGATGCTTGGATACTACTACAGTTACTGTCTATAGTAATCCTGTTTTAAGTATGACTGGATTGGATAGTAATTATTGTTATTTGGATACAAATATCCAAGTTAATGTAAATCCTAGTGGAGGAGTGCTTACTGGAAATGGAATTAATAATTTAACCTTTAATCCTGCATTAGCAGGTCCGGGATATCATCTTATAACTTATTCGTTGGGTGGAGGAAGTTGCTTAGTTAGTATTGATACTATTGTTTTAATTGGTGATTCATTAACAATAAATACTTATGTTTCTGAGGATTCTATTTGTGTGGGAGATATCATAAATATAGGAGTAAATGTAAGTGGCGGGATAGGTAGTAATTATACTTTTAATTGGGATAATGGTTTAGGGAGTAGTTTCGAACATAATGTCAGTCCTATTTTAAATACCACATATAATGTAGTAATTGAAGATGGTTGTACTGAACCTGCACTCGCTACTATAGATGTCTTTGTTCATCCTTCTTTTAGTTCGAGTTTTACCACAAGTCCGAAATATTGTTATGGAGAAAATGGTTTTGCCAAAGTAAATGTGAATGGAAGTAGTAGTTATTCTTATCAGTGGAATACTGTGCCAATACAAACTGCCGATAGTATATATGATAAAGTATCAAAAAGATACATGGTTATTGTTACGGATAATGTCTCTGGTTGTAGTATTTCAGATACAATTACAATTCCTGGATATGATGATATTATTGCGAGTTTCTTTGTAAATAAAGAGGAGTGCATATCCTTACTTGATGGAACATTTCAATTTATTGATAATAGCAATATAAATGTAAATGAGATATCATCAGCAAGTTTTTGGAGTTTTGGAGATAATAGCTCTACTCCTTATTATTTTGGCACGAATCCTGAACATAATTATACTGATACTGGGAATTACCAGGTAAGTCTAATTTTAATTAACAATGGGAATTGTTCGGATACAACTTCATTGTCAGTTTGTATTTTTCCAGATAAGAAAATTTTTGTACCAAATAGTTTCACGCCAAATTTTGATAAATGCAATGATGAGTTTTTTGTAAAAGGAGTAGGGGGTTTTTATTCTTTCAATATCAAAATACATAAAAGGTGGGGAGGAGATATTGTTTTTAAATCAGATGAAATAATACTTACCGATAGTTATTCGGATGGGAACTTATGTAATATTCAACAGGAATTGTATTCCTACTACAAAATGGGTACTTGGGATGGAAAATTAGAAAATGGGGCAGATGCACCAATGGGCGTTTATGCTTTTGTAATTGAATACAAACAATTGGCGAGTTCTTCTACAGAAAAAATTGTTGGAACCATAACGCTAATCAGATAATGTATATTTTACTTTCTTTCGGATATAGAGAGGATATTTTGCTAATCATAAGTTTTCTAATTCTCATTCTGCTGTTTCTATTTCTATTTAAAAAGAAAATTCTTTTTCAGTTTTTAGCTAAATTGAACAAATTAATTTTACCTAGCTTATACAAAAAAGATATGAAGAAATTGAAAAAAGTGGAAATGCTAATTATTGCTTACCGCTATTGGGTAACTAAAAGTTCTCTTTAAGTTTTGATTTTGGAAGCTCTCCTGCATCACCTTTTAGTTGGTATTCTGCAAAGTAGGAGAGTACTTCCCACTTTCCTGTTTCAGATAGCGATACCATAATGATTTCTTCTGCAGATTTTGTATTGCTGTATTTGGAATTGTAGCGAACACTAATATATAATCCTTTTGGTAACCATTCCATTTCTTTTTCTATTTCAGCCAAATAGTATTTCCTAGAAATAAAACTTCCCATTTCTGGCATTAGTTCAGTACTGAAATACTCGTTCCATTCTTTAAAAGTTGTTGCATTTTGTGTTGTTTTTCCTAGCATATTCCAACATTCGATATACTTTTTATTGTTAAGTTTTTGAAGCCAACTTATTGCTACTTTTTCTGCATCTCGCATTTGTTGCCTTTGTGTTTTTTGAGAAAATCCAGCAAGCACAAATAGGGAGAATATAAGTAGTAAAAAATATCGTTTCACGTCTAAGGTTTTGATTAGCAAAACTAAAAATATAAAGGTATTTAAAGCAAATTATTGTATTCAAAAATGAGGAAATCTATTATTATTTAAAAAGAATAGAAACTAAATTAGATTAGACACCTTGTGTATCTATTTGATTATAAGATATTTATGGATTATTAAAAAATACTATCAAAATTTGGAATATTTGTTTATTTCTGATTAGTTTTATAATCACCAGAATATAGTATTAACCAAAATCAAATATATATGGCGTACCAACACAAAAATAGCAAAGGACTGACTTACTATCTACACTCACAGGAAGTAATACTAAAGTCATCAAACAAAAAGCAAAAAATATTCTTTTTTGCTAAAGATAAGCGTTCGAATGCTTGTGATAAGCCTTCAGGAAAAAAGGTAGTAGAAAACAAAAGAACAGGACTACCTTTCTTAAAAAAAGCTTAATCCGTCTTTTACTTAAGAAATTAAATAACTACAAAGAATTGGGACTTTTCTCTGGAGTAACATATTGTTGTTTTCCACCTTTTAAAAAGAAAAACAAACGATATTTATAGAATTCTAAGGTAGAAGAAGTGCTAAATCAAGCTTTTTATAAAGCAAATTCCTATTACTTAAGTTGTATTTATTAACCGTTCTAAAGAGATTATTTTTCTCTTTTTTTATAGAAAATAAATTTTTAGAGCCTCAAATTAAATCACTAGGTTAAAACTTATATAAATATCTGATCTTCTGTAAGATACATGCTTCTGAATTTATTCTAAATTTTGAGATTCTTAGCGCTTACTAGGTTAGCATTAATTTATTTTTTTTCTTCTAATCTAGAGTTATTAACAGGCCTTTTTCAAACATTTCTACAGAAATTAGTTAAGTTAAATAAATTTTTATAAATTGTACCAGAAAAATTAACCTAGTATTAACACAAAAAATTATTAACTATGGGCTATGCACACAGAAACAAAAAAGGAACAACTTACCACTTAAATTGTAAAGATGTTACTTTGAAGTCAACAGGAAGAGTACAGAGAATTTATTATTTCTCAAAAGATCAAAGATCTACTGCTTGCGATCTTCCTGATGGGAAAACGGTTGTTGAAAATGACAAAACAGGTTTACCATTCTTGAAAGGTAAGTAGGTCAACCACAACTAAAAGAAATTTAAAAGCCCTGATATCAGGGCTTTTTTTATGTCAAAAAAACACTAAATAGAAATCTAGCATTCAGTTCTTTTACTAATAAAACAATACTACTTTTGACGCCTGAAATTTTGAATATGAAATCTATCAGGAATATAGCTATTATTGCCCATGTTGATCATGGCAAAACTACCTTAGTAGATAAGATAATTGATGAGTGCAATATATTAGATGAAAGAAAAGAACGAACAGAGTTATTATTAGATAGCAATGACTTAGAGCGTGAAAGAGGAATAACTATCCTTTCCAAAAATGTATCAGTAACTTACAAAGGCGTAAAGATTAATGTAATTGATACTCCTGGCCATGCTGATTTTGGGGGAGAAGTAGAGCGGGTACTAAAAATGGCTGATGGCGTATTACTTCTTGTGGATGCTTTTGAAGGTGCTATGCCACAAACTCGTTTTGTGTTAGGAAAAGCATTAGATCTAAGACTTAAACCAATTGTAGTTATAAATAAAGTGGATAAAGATAATTGCTCCCCAGATTTGGTTCAGGATACAGTATTTGATTTAATGTGTAATCTGGATGCTACCGAGTGTCAGCTAGATTTTGAAACTATTTTCGGATCTTCAAAGCAAGGTTGGATGAGTACCGACTGGAGAAAGCCTACTGACAATATTACTGCTTTACTTGATACTGTAATATCACAAATCCCTGAAGCACCTTATAAAGAAGGTAAGCCACAAATGCAGATCACTTCTTTGGATTATTCCAAATTTGTTGGACGAATTGCTATTGGAAGAATTTTTAAGGGGGATCTGGAACAAGGAAAAGATTACATGCTTTGTAAGGAGAATGGCGAAAAGAAGAAAGTTAGAATAAAAGAATTGTATGTATTTGAGGGTATGGGAAAGAATCAGGTAAAAACTGCCAGGAGTGGAGATATATGTTCGATAGTTGGTATTGAAGGCTTTCAAATTGGAGACACTCTTTCTGATCTAGAAGATCCCGAGGAATTACCTAGAATCTCAATTGATGAGCCAACAATGAGTATGCTTTTCACAATCAATAATTCTCCTTTCTTTGGGAAGGAAGGAAAGTTTGTTACCTCAAGACATCTAAGGGAAAGGCTATATCAGGAGTTAGAAAGAAACTTAGCGCTAAAAGTAGAAGATACAGATTCGGAAGATAAATTTAATGTCTACGGTAGGGGGATTTTACATTTATCAGTGCTAATTGAAACCATGCGTAGGGAAGGATACGAGTTGCAAGTAGGTAAACCGCAAGTTATTTTTAAAGAAATTAAAGGAAAAAGATGTGAGCCAATGGAAACCTTAGTGATTGATGTTCCAGAAGAATTTTCAGGAAAAGCTATAGAATTGGTAACCAAAAGAAAAGGAGATTTATTGATTATGGAGCCAAAAGGAGATTTGCAACATTTAGAATTTGATATCCCATCAAGAGGCTTGATAGGGCTTAGAAATAATATGCTAACTACCACAGCAGGAAATGCAGTAATGACGCACCGATTTAGAGAATACACTCCATTTAAAGGATATATTCCAGAAAGAAACAAAGGTTCCTTAATTTCAATGGAAGCTGGTGTATCAACCGCTTTTGCTATCAACCGATTGCAAGATAGAGGAAGATTCTTTATAAATCCTGGAGACACAATCTATAAAGGACAAGTTATTGGCGAGAATTCAAGAGATAATGATTTGGATGTAAATGTGATAAAAGGAAAACAATTAACCAATATGCGTAAATCGGGCTCTGATGAGGCAGTTAATATTGCTCCCAAAGTTGACTTATCATTAGAAGAATCTATGGAATACATTCAAGCAAATGAATACTTGGAGGTAACGCCTGAGAGTTTGCGAATGAGGAAGATTCCATAAGGTACAAAACTAGGTAACCTTACAAAATACTAGGTATAGATAAATTATGTATTTTGTCCTATAATTAATATTATGTTAAATAGGAAATATTAAAGAAAAGGAAGTATTCTCTCCTTTTAATTGTTTTATTTTAATTCCGCTAAAAGCTTCTTCATTTCATTGGACTTATCATAGTTACCTTTTAAAGCGTACAACTGCTTTAAGGAAATGATTGTGTTCTTATCTTCCTCATTCAAATTAAACGCATCTTCCATATAAGGTAAAGCTTTTACAAAATTATCATCAGCTTGTTTTTTCAGTGCAGTATATTTCGAGTTAGATGATGTATTACTTGCTTCATTCTTTAATTTCACGCCATAGTTAAAGTAAAGAGCACCCAAATTATAATTAGCACTAAATGAAGAAGGATTAATTTCTAATGCCGATTTGTAATCTTGTTCTGCTTTTGTAATATTCCCTTCTTGGTCGTAAATAGTTCCTCTATTAAAATACAGTAAATCATTTTCTGGATCAATCTCTATGGCTTCTCCTAGTTTCCCAATAAGTTCTGAGGTTCTGTTTAATTGTATATACATATTTATTTCCGCATTTATCAAACTCTGATCTTCCTCAAACATATCTCTTCCAAGAGATAAGTATTTCAGGGCCTTATCCATATTTTCTTCCGCAACATAAATATTGCTCATGTGAATGTAAATAGCCGGCTCATTAAAATTAATATCTATTAGCTTTTGTAATAACTCCTTTGACTTTTGGCTATCTTTCATTTTGTTAGATGCAAAAAATGAATTATACAAAATAGTTTCTTTGGTAATATTTCCTCTTTTTAGTTGATCTTCATCATCATGTGGAATAACCTCAAAAATTGCATTATACAGATTGATTGACCTTTTGTATTGCCCAGCACTATACTCTTCAATGGCCTGATTAAAGAGTTCGTAGGCACATTGCACCAATCCAGAAAGTAAATCCTCTTTGGCTGTCCATTTTTTTACAATCACCCTACCCTTATGGTCCGTTTGCATACATTTCAGATATGCCTCTGTTGCTTTTAGCACGGCATCCCTATCAAGATGAGTCTCTTTTTGTGCAATCTTCAGATAAATAGGTGCACGGTAATTCCACATTTTAGGATCGTTTGAGGTGCTCTCAGTGATATAAGCCTCATCAATATACTTTTTTGCTTCTTCCAACTTTTCTTGCCTTAGGGCAATAGAAGCATTTACTACATTGTGTTTTTGAGCAAAAGTTACAATAGAAATTGCTGCAATTAGTATTGTTAAAATTCCCTTCTTCATAATTTTAGTATTTAATTTCATTTATTTTAAAATTATATTTCATTCCATCTTTTGATGACTTAAGGTTTTCTAATTTCTCTTTAATAAGATATTTATTTCCTACAATCACAATAGCCATTTTATCTGGATGAATCTTTGCTTTAGCTATAACATCAACTTCAGATTTTGTTATAGAATTTAAGATATATGCCTGTTTATCAAGATAACTTTTATCTAAATCATAAGTTAAGATTCTATTTAAAAATCCTAGTTTCTGACCTGATGTCTCATATTTTAATGCCTCACCTCCAAGGAATGCATCTTTTGTAAATTTTAACTCTTTTTCTGTAATTCCAGTAGAGGTATATGAATTAAACTCCTTAAATATTTCTACTAAAGCACTATCTGTCGCTTCTGTTTTTACACTAGAGAACATTGCAAAAGCCCCCATCTTGTCTGATGCTGAGAAAAAAGAATTAGCTCCATAAGTCCACCCTTTATCTTCTCTAAGACTTAAAAAGAATCGACCACTCATCCCTCCTCCTAATGGATAATTCATTATTTGAGATTTAAAATGATCTCCATCAACATCATATTTATCTGCTAAATGACCCATTATAATAAATGATTGAGAAGCTCCCTCTTTATCTAATAAATAAATCTGAGTCTCATTAATAGCGGGGAAATCAAATTCAGAAGGAATCTCAACTTTCTTAGACCCCCATCTTTTAAGAAAATCTATCTTAGAGAGCAATGTATTTCTATCAATATCTCCTACTACTACTAATGAGCTAACGGAAGGAGAGTAATTATTATAATATGCTTGAATATCTGACAACTTAATCTTTTTAATTGATTTTTCAGTAGTCACTCTACCAAATGGGGTTTCACCAAACACTTGATTTCTAAAATAAGTAAATCCTAAATATTGAGCATTCTTCTTTGTTGCTTCCATTCCTTCTACGGTTTGCTTCTTTACTCTTTTAAAATCATCTTTATTAAATGCGGGTCTAAGTAATTTTTCTTCAGCTATTGCTAGTGTAGCATCTATATTCTTAGTTAATGACTCAATATACATTATAGTTCCATCTTCATCAGCAGAGAATGAAACTGAACTTCCTAATTTTTGCAGTTCAACACTAATTTCTTCAGATGTATATTTACTTGTACTTTCACTCATCATGTCTGCAGTCAATTGAGCTAAACCAGTAAATTTCTTATCGACCAATAGTCCTCCGCCATCAATTCTTAAACGCATATATACTTTAGGAAGCTCAGATGATTGAGTCCCTATTATCTTAAGACCATTTTCAAAGGTTTCTTTATAGTAATCCGGTACTACAGGCGCTTTAGCTGGAGCTGCTTTAGGTTGGATATTTCTATCAAAAGAATCTTTAGGTCTATTATACTCTAAACCTACATATTGCGGATCTTCTTTTAATATCAAACTAATATTAGGGTTAACAGATATTAATGAATCTAACTTCTCTACAAAAGGACTCTTTGGCCTTACGGTACTAATAACTGCTTTTCTATTTTTGATATATTTATTAAATACTCGCATCACATCACCTCTAGTAACACTATTATATCTTTCTAGCTCAGAAGATATATTATATTTACCCCTACCCAACCATTCCCAAGACGATATCATGCTAGCCTTTGATGAGATAGAGCTCTTCATATTAATACTTTGTGATTCCATTTCTGTTTTTACCATAGCTAGATCTTCATCACTAAAACCTTTTTCTTCCCACTCTGCAATTGTATTTCTAATATCAGCTTCAATATTATTAAAATATATTCCTATATCCTCTTGCCAATCTGGAAAAGAGAGCACGGTAAAATGAAATTCACCTGCAATTTCTCTACAAGGATGACTAACACCTGCTTGCATTGCTTTCTCCGATTTAACAAAATTCTTGTAAAAAATAGATTTCTTTCCATCTCCCATTAATGCAGCAAGCAGATCAAGTGGAGCTTCATCTTTATGATAGTTAGGAACAGTAGGAAAAACCATATCAGTCAGAGGTAAATAAACATTATCTGTATAGCCCGTATATATATCAGAAGAAAGCCTAGGAATATTCACTCTCTGCCTTCTTACTTCTGGTCCACGCTTGATTGATCCAAAATATTTTTCTACAAGAGGTATTACTTGGCTTGAAGTTACATCTCCAGAAATAGTTAAAATAGCATTATTTGGTCCGTACCATCTTAGAAAGAAGTTTCTAAGATCATCTAGAGTAGCTCTATCTAAATCATCTACATAACCAATCACTGGCCAATTATATGGGTGAGATGGCGGATACAATGTCTGTCCTAAAATCTCATAACTCATGCCGTAAGGTTGGTTTATTTGGTTCTGATATTTTTCATTTGTTACGGCATCTCTTTGATTTTCAAACTTTTCTTGAGTCACTGCATTAGGCAGAAATCCCATTCTATCAGCCTCTAACCAAAGAATTGTTTCTAAATAATTACTAGGCACCGTTTGGAGATAAACAGTTCTATCATAAGAAGTATTACCATTTAACTGCCCCCCAGCCTCTGCTATAATCTTAGGAGCTCTTTCATCCTCTACATGTTCTGATCCTTGAAACATCATGTGCTCAAAGAAGTGTGCAAAACCAGATTTACCTGCAGTTTCTCTATTTGAGCCAACATGATATGTTACATGTACGTGTACTATAGGATCTGAATGATCTTCATGGATTAATACTTTCAAACCATTTGGTAACTCCCATTTTTCATAAGCAATATCAATAGGATTTGTACTTACCGAATTTACCAAAGTAGTTTCAGTAATATCCTGAGCTACTAGAGTTGTTGCTAACAGGATAAATCCTATAAAAAAATTAATTTTCTTCATCATTATTTTCATTTTGATTATTATAGTTTTCGTCATTAGTATCTGTATTTTCTTCATATGGAGTTTCTCCTTCAGTAATTTGAGGAGTTTTAATTGCATTTCCTTCATCATCTAAAAGTACTTCTTCTGCTTTAAATCTACTAACCTTAGCTACTGAAGCGATAGAGTCATCATCTTTTAATCGGATAATTTTCACACCTTGAGTTGCTCTTCCCATTTCTCTTAAAGTATCTACTGCAATTCGGATAGTTACACCTGATTTATTAATTACCATTAAATCTTCATCATCTGAAACATTCTTAAGAGCAATAAGGTTTCCTGTTTTTTCAGTAATATTTATAGTTTTTACACCCTTTCCTCCCCTATTTGTTATTCTATAAGCATCAACTGCAGAGCGTTTCCCATATCCATTCTCAGCTACTACTAATACACTTGATTCAGGATTATTAATACAAATCATGCCGATTACCTCATCCTTATCATCTTTTAGTCGGATACCCCTTACACCTGCTGCTGTTCTTCCCATTGATCGCACCTTTTCTTCTTCAAAATGGATGGCTTTACCTGATTTTCCAGCCAACATAATTTGAGAACTTCCATTAGTCATCTTTGCTTCTAATAACTGATCTCCTTCACGAATAGTAATAGCATTAATTCCATTTGTTCTTGGTCGGGAGTACGCTTCTAGAGATGTCTTTTTTATTTTCCCTTTTTTGGTACACATTACTATGCAATTGGAGTTAATATATTCTTCATCTTTCAAATCTTTAGTATTGATAAATGCCATGACTTTGTCATCTGATGGAATATTTATCAGATTCTGAATAGCACGTCCTTTTGAAGTCTTGCTGCCTTCTGGGATTTCATAAACTTTCATCCAAAAGCATTTACCTTTTTTAGTAAAAAAGAGCATATAATCATGGTTGTTTGCCATAAACATTTCTTCTACAAAATCTTCATCTCTTGTAGTCGCTCCTCTACTTCCAACACCTCCTCTGCCCTGCGCTCTATATTCTGAAAGTGAAGTCCGCTTTATATAACCCAGATGCGAAATAGTAATCAAAACCTCCTCATTTGGAATCATATCTTCAATACTAACCTCAGAGGAAGAAAATTCAATATTAGTTCTTCTTTCATCTCCATATTTTTCTTTTACTTCAGTCAAATCATCAGAAAGCATCTGTAGGCGTAAGTTCTCATCAGATAATATGGTATTCAAATGTTGAATGTTTTCCATTATTTCTTGATGCTCTTCTTTGATTTTATCAGTCTCTAATCCTGTTAGTTTTTGCAAACGCAAGTCTAAAATTGCTTTTGCTTGAATTTCAGTTAAAGCAAAATTACTCATCAAACCACCTTTCGCATCTTCTGGTGTTTGGGAAGCGCGAATTAATTTAATTACCGCATCTAAGTTCTCTAATGCAATAAGTAATCCTTCCAAGATATGTGCTCTTTTTTCTGCCTGTTCTAACTCATATTTAGTTTTTCGTAAAAGCACATCATGCCTATGAGAAACAAAAAGCTGAATTAGTTGCAGTAAATTTAAAAGTTGAGGCCTTCCTTTTACAAGTGCAATATTATTTACACTAAATGAGGATTGTAATTGAGTGTACTTATACAATTTATTCAGCACAATATTAGGAATTGCATCTCTTTTTAACTCATACACAATTCGCATTCCATTCCTATCTGATTCATCTCTTATATCAGAGATACCATCTAATTTTTTACTGTTTACTAAATCAGCCGTTTTTTTAATTAAATCTGATTTATTAACCATAAAAGGAATTTCTTCAACAATAATTCTATCTCTGTTTCCTTTCTCTTCAAATTTTACTTTACCTCTAACCACGACTCTTCCTCTACCAGTTTCAAAAGCTGAACGAACCCCCTCATAACCATAGATTGTGCCGCCAGTTGGAAAATCAGGTGCTTTTACATGCTCCATTAATTCTGATATATCAATTTCTCCTCTATTTTTAATATAAGCCAATGTTCCATCAATAACTTCAGAAAGATTATGTGGAGGCATATTCGTAGCCATTCCAACAGCAATTCCAGTAGCACCATTTAGCAGTAAGTTTGGTAGCCTAGAAGGAAGAACTGTTGGCTCTTTTAAAGAATCATCAAAATTAAGTGTAAAATCAATGGTATCTTTATCGATATCTAAAAGCATATCTTCAGATAGCTTTCTCATTCTTGCTTCTGTATATCGCATAGCCGCAGGATTATCACCATCAATAGATCCAAAGTTTCCTTGTCCATCTACAAGCATATAGCGCATACTCCATTCTTGAGCCATACGTACCATAGCATCATAAACAGCAGTATCTCCATGAGGGTGAAACTTCCCCAATACCTCCCCCACTATTCTTGCTGATTTTTTATAAGATGAGTTTGCTCTTACGCCCAATTCGTGCATTCCAAACAAAATCCTACGGTGGACTGGTTTTAATCCATCTCGAACATCTGGTAAAGCCCTTGACACAATAACTGACATTGAATAATCAATGTACTTTGACTTCATTTCTTCCTCTATATTTATCGGGATTATTTTTTCTCCTAGCGGCATATTTTCGATTGTTTTATATTAAGGAAACAAAGAAAACAAATTTGCGTATTTTAGGATAAGAAAAGGTGCTTTATTTCGTTTGTAAGTTATGAACATTTTTTGTTGAAAAAAACAGATTGACAATGGAAAAAATAGCTTGTATTTTCTCTAATTATTGCAGTATGAAAGAAGGCGTTATTTATTAAATTAAAAATTGAGATATGAATACTGAATTTTCAAGCAGAATGAAGGAGGTTTTTACCTATGTAAAAGAAGAGGCTTTACGCCTAGGACATGATACAATTGGCACAGAACATTTGCTTTTAGGAATCATCAGAGATGGAAGTGGCACGGCCATAACCGTATTAAAAAGCTTAGGGTTGGATATTAATGATTTGAGAAAAGTAATTGAAAATACCATTATTTCTGCAAACAAAACGAAATCTAAAATAGTAGATGAGGAAAAAATACAATTTAAAAGCCAAACTGAGAGGGCTCTTAAAAAATCTATTTTGGAAAGAAAAAAGCTAAAGTCGGACGAAATAAAAACAATTCATGTGCTACTTTCTATTTTACTTGATAAAAACAATATGGTAAGCACCACATTAAAACATTTCCAGATAAACTATGATATAGTGCTTGACGAATATTTAGAACTTTATGATGATTTATTGGCAGAATTGGATAGCCCATTAGATGAGGATGATGACGATATTTTTGAGCAAAAAGAAGATGTCAAAAAACCAACAGGAAGCAGTAAATCATCCACTCCTGTTTTAGATAATTTTGGTCGAGATTTAACAAAATCAGCAATAGAAGGAGTATTGGACCCAATAGTTGGCAGACAAAAAGAAATAGAAAGAGTTTCTCAAATTTTAAGTAGAAGAAAAAAAAACAACCCTATACTAATTGGGGAGCCAGGAGTTGGTAAATCAGCTATTGCAGAGGGGCTTGCCTTAAGGATTGTAAACAAAAAGATTTCCAGAGTTCTATTTAACAAAAGAATTATTATGCTTGACCTAGCTGCACTTGTTGCTGGCACAAAATACAGGGGACAATTTGAAGAAAGAATGAAAGCTGTAATTAATGAGCTCGAAAAGAATCCGGATGTTATTTTGTTTATTGATGAAATCCACACCCTTGTTGGTGCTGGTGGAGCCTCTGGCTCATTGGATGCATCTAATATGTTCAAACCCGCTTTGGCTAGGGGAGAACTGCAATGCATTGGTGCAACTACACTTGATGAATACCGGCAGCATATTGAAAAAGACGGGGCATTAGAAAGAAGATTTCAGAAGATAATGGTGGAACCAACTACCATTGATGAAACTATTGAGATTTTACAAAACATTAAAGAAAGATATGAGGAGCATCATAATGTTTCTTATACTGATGACGCCATTAAAGCTTGTGTATTGCTTACCGACAGATATATGAACGATAGATTTTTGCCAGACAAAGCAATTGATGCCCTTGATGAAGCTGGTTCCAGAGTTCATGTTACAAACATAAGGGTTCCTGAAAATATTCTTCATCTGGAAGAAAAATTAGAATTAATAAAAAAGAAAAAAGGACAAGTAATTAAAAAACAAGCTTTTGAAGAAGCTGGTCGATTAAGAGATAAAGAAAAGAATCTAATTGCTCAACTAGATCATGCCAAAGATATTTGGGAAAAGAATCTGAAGAGTAATCGAGAAACTGTTTCAGAAGAAAATATTGCAGAAGTAATTGCAATGATGACAGGTATACCTGTTCAGAGAATTGCAGAACAGGAAAGTAATAAATTGGTGTGTATGGGTGACGAGTTAAAAAAACATATAATCGGCCAAGATGGTGCAGTAAAGAAAATTGTAAAAGCAATAAGAAGAAACAGAGTAGGATTAAAAGATCCAAACAAACCAATAGGTTCATTTATCTTTTTAGGGGCAACAGGGGTTGGAAAAACGCATCTTGCTAAAGAATTATCAAGAGAATTATTTGATAGTACTGAAGCTCTTATCCGAATAGATATGAGTGAATACATGGAAAAATTCTCAGTTTCACGGCTTGTTGGAGCACCTCCAGGATATGTTGGTTATGAAGAAGGCGGACAACTTACCGAGAAGGTAAGAAGAAAACCATATTCTGTTATATTATTGGATGAAATTGAAAAAGCACATCCTGATGTATTCAATCTTTTGTTGCAAGTGTTGGATGATGGGCAAATGACCGATAGTTTAGGAAGAAGAATTGATTTTAAAAACTCAGTTATCATCATGACTTCAAATATTGGATCTCGTCAATTAAAAGATTTTGGACAAGGCGTTGGCTTTAATACTTCTGCGAAAAAGCAAGGAGCTGATAAACATAGTAAAAGTGTGATTGAAAATGCACTGAAGAAAAGTTTTGCACCTGAATTTCTAAATCGAATTGATGATGTTATTATTTTTAATAATTTAACTATAGATAATATTAAACAAATTATTGATATCGAATTAGATAGCTTATATAAACGAATTGAAAGTATAGGGTATAATATTACAATTAGTGAAAAAGCAAAGGGATTTGTTGCGGAAAAAGGATTTGATCAAAGATTTGGAGCACGACCATTAAAACGTGCCATACAGAAATACATTGAAGATCCACTGGCAGAAGATATCATCAATTCAAATCTTAAAGAAGGAGATACTATTAAAATCAGTTTGAATAAACAGGAAACGGAATTAATTATAAAAATAGCTAAAACCAAAAAGAAAAAATCCGAACAAGCAGAGAAAGATAAATTAGAAGGGTAAGGATTCTCCTTCTGTTTCTGTTAGTTTTCTAAATATTGCTTGCAATTCAGAAAATATTTGCCCAGAATTATTTATTTTTCGTCTATCAATTTCTGCTACTCTTGCCAACTCCCCCATTGTTCCTGTAGTAAATACTTCATCTGCATTGTATAGTTCTGTAACTGAGATATCTTTTTCAATTATTGGAATATTATTATTTATACAAAGTTCAATAATAAGTCCTCTTGTAATTCCTGGTAAACATGCTCTAGGAAAAGGCGTAATTACAACTCCATCTTTAATCATAAAAATATTAGTTGCATTGGTTTCAGATACAAAACCATTTAGATCCAGCATTATAGCATCATCAACCCCTGCATGATTGGCTTCAATTTTTGCTAATATGTTATTTATTAGGTTTGCATGATGGATTTTTGAATCTAAACAAAGTGGTGAATTCCTACGAATACTTGAAGTCACTAATTTCAATTCTTTCCCTGAATAAATGGATGGCTTCCACTCTGCTAAAACAATTAAGGTGCAACCAAATTGATTTAATTTAGGATTCATGCCTGAAGTAATCTTTTCTCCTCTTGTTAGGGTTAACCTAATATGCGTATCATCTTTCATTCCATTAGCCTCCAAAGTAGAAAAAACAGCATTTTTCACCTCCTTAAGAGAAGGGATATTTGCAAAATCCATACTTTTTGCCGATTCCATTAATCTACTTAAATGCTGTTCAAAACAAAAGATTCTTCCATTATACACTCTTATTCCTTCCCAAACAGCATCACCCCCTTGTAATGCACTATCAAATACCGAAACTTTTGCTTGATCTCTATGGAGTAATTCTCCATTAATCCATACTTTAATATCTTTATTTCTTTTGTCAAATTGTTGTATCATAATTGTATTGATTTAGCAGTTAGAAATTCATAATAAGATAAACACTCTTCTGCCAGTTCTGCATTGCTATCCGTAAGTGTGATTTCTTTTTCAGTACAAGGTAGGAATCCAGTAGAGTTATGAATGTTTTTATACCAATAGCTAGCCCAAACACCATCTTCTTTTCTTGCTCCTTTTCCCCATTTTAACATACGCTCATCAAAGGGAATACCTAATAGAG
>Ga0163108_10001470_pt1 | contig 17240 bp, 18 predicted proteins | sample Fk1155metaG_FD_109644 | JGI IMG/M metagenome (GOLD analysis project Ga0163108, IMG submission 109644) | Marine microbial communities from the Central Pacific Ocean - Fk160115 155m metaG | ecosystem: Environmental > Aquatic > Marine > Oceanic > Photic zone | place: The Central Pacific Ocean...
CCAGCTGGAACAAATTCTGAGGAATATCTAAATGCTTATGAGCATGTTTTAAAAAAACTTAAAGAATTTAAACCAGAGTTTATACTATTTTCAGCAGGATTTGATGCTCACGAAGATGATCCTCTCGCACAATTTAAATTAAAATCGAAAGACTTTTACGACATTACGAAAAGAACTTTAGAAGTTGCAAACAAAAGCAGCAAAAATAAAGTAGTTTCAATTTTAGAGGGCGGTTATGATTTGAATGCATTAAAAGAAAGTGCAGACATGCATTTAAATGCCTTGATAGAAAATTAATTCAGTATTTTACTTTGTCTAAATAAAGCCCGTGTGCCGGAGCAGGAGGAGCACACATTGTTCTCTTTTTTGATAAAAATGCTTTTTTAAAATCATTTAAATTCCACTTCCCTTCCCCTAAATATTTTAAAGACCCCACCATTGATCTAACTTGTTGTTGTAAAAAAGATTTGGATTGAAAAGTGAAAATAATTTTATTTTTATTTTTTTTTACCGTAGCTTTTTTCATAGTTTTTATTGGAGATTTCGCTTGACAAGATGAAGCTCTGAATGTTGAAAAATTATGAGTGCCTTTTAGAATTTCAGCACCCTTTCTCATAATTTTTACATCAAGTTTCTTTTTAATGTGCCAGGCTTTATTTTTTTCTAAAACTAGAGACGAACACCTATTGATAATAAAATATTTATAAATTCTTTCATTTGCACTGTGTCTTGCATGAAATATGTTTGGTCTTTTTTTTATACTAAGAACAGATACGGGGTATTTGCTTAAAAAAAAATTAATAGAATTTATAAAGATATTTTTATCAAGTATCTTTTGTTTTGTTTTAAAATGAGCTGACTGCTCACTCGCATGAACACCTGCATCTGTGCGTCCTGATCCTATAACTCTAATTTTATCTTTTAAAAACTTAGATAAAACTTTTTCTAAAACCTCCTGAACTGAAAGACCATTTTTTTGAATTTGCCATCCAACAAAATTTGTTCCTAAATATTCAACGTTAATTTGATATGTAAACATTAGGTTATGCTTTCACCCTCCTTTATCTTATTACCAAGCAAAAATTGATCTGCTAACTGTTTGCTTTTTCCCTCTTTTTGAATTTCAAGAATTTTTATCGATTTCTCATTGCAGGCGACTGTGAGTTTGTCATCTATTGTTTTTCCAGCATCACTATTTTCATTTACTATTTTTGCTTTCCATACCTTGTATCTCTCCTTTTTGTATTGAAACCAAGCTCCAGGATTTGGGTTTAAACCATTAATTTTAGCCAAAACTTTTTTTGCACTTTCGTTCCAATTAATTTGTCCCTCAGTTTTTGAGATTTTTTTTGCATAAGTTGCTTGGCTATGATTTTGTTCTTGAAATTTTGCCTGTCCTTTTTCTATTTTACCTATTGCGTCTATAATAGACTTGGCCCCCAAGCTAGATAAAACCTTTGATAGAGTGAAAGCATCTACATTTTCATTTATCTTAATTTTATCTTGATGCATTACGGGTCCTGCGTCTAACTCCTCGACTATTTTCATAATGCTTATTCCGGTTTCATTATCTAGATTCATAATTGATCTTTGTATAGGGGCGGCTCCTCTCCACTTTGGAAGTAGTGAGGCATGAACATTGATAAAACCATGTTTTACCAGATTTAAAAATCTTTTTGGTATAATTTTTCCGTAAGCTATTACAACTGCAATATCTGGTTCTAGTTTTTTTAAAAAATTATATTCTTCATCATTGTCTAGACTTGCTGGAGTTCTTAAATTTAAAGAATGTTTTTTTGCAAAAGTCTCAATGCTTGATGGAATTATTTTTTGACCACGATTTGCCTTGCTGGCTGGTTGAGAGTATACGGCCAAGACTTTATGATCAGAATTTACTAAAGACTCCAAGGTTGGTACTGAGAACTCAGGTGTTCCCATAAAAACAATTTTTTGTGACATTAAATTTCTGAAATTAAACTACTATTCTTTCTAATTCTTTTTTTTGTTTTGAAAGTTTTTTTGCTATCATAGACCTTTTGAGCTTCGATAAATAATCGATAAATAATATTCCTTCCAGATGATCTATTTCATGTTGAATGCATGTTGCTAATAAACCATCTGCTTTTAGTTCTGTGGAATTGCCGCTGTAATCCAAATATTTAATTATACAACTGTCTGGACGATCAATCTCAGCAAACTGTCCGGGTACTGATAAACAGCCTTCTTCATAGGCTATGTCCTTATTTGAGGTAGAAATGATTTCAGGATTCACAAAATACATTGGCTCTTTTTTTTCTGGATCTTTGGAAATATCTAAAACAATTATTCTTTTTGGAACGCCTACCTGAATAGCAGCAAGGCCAATACCTGGAGCTTCATACATTGTCTCCAACATGTCATTCATCAATTTTCTAACTCCATCGTCAACCTTTTCCACTGGCTGTGACTTTTGTCTTAAAACCGGATCTGGTTCAGTTAATATTCTCCTTATAGTCATAAAGCCTTTATATATGAATTAGACTCTTAAAGGTAGAGTGAGATTTAAAATTTCGTTTCTAATCTTTTTTATTTTTGCTTTGTTTAATAGATTAACAATAAAATATAGAGTCTCAGGATCTAAATTCTTTATTTCATCGCTACCGATTATCTCTACAAGTTTAAGCATTAATATTCCGATCTCTTCTCTTTCCACAAGTGAAACTAGGTTGGATGGAACTGTTAAATTTTCTGAAAGCTCCTGAATGTCAAATTCTTTGGGCATTTTAAAACCCTCTGAATACAAGGCTTCTATAAGAATAACATCTTTAATTGAAAAGAAGTATTTCTTATTCTTTTTTACTTTTTTGTAAATACTTAAAAAATCTTTATTAATTTTTTCCCTATTTGGTTTTTCTTCTGTAAAAATTTTTACGACTTTTGATCTGTGTAATATTTTATCGTCATACTTGATCTTTCCTGGTCTGTTTATTTTTTCCAATATTATATTCTTTTCAACAACTTTTTTGAATTGATCTGGGATATCATCAGAATCTATATCTTTGAGAGTATCACTTAAATTTTCTTTAAAAATATTATTTAAATTATCTTTTTCAAATAAATCTTTTAACAAAAAAAGCAAACTTAACCTATTTTCTAAATTATCGGATAACAAAGTTTTTTGATAAATTAATGCTCTTGCTTCGTAATCGTCTAAACTTTTGTATATTGTGTCAGCATTAATTAGCTGCTTGATGTTGAAGGGAATTGATAAATAAATTTCAAAAATCTTATTTTTATCGAAAGTCCCTTCGTTTGCAGCAATTTCATATTTTTTGATTATTTCAGGATCTTCCAACTGTTCGACCGAAATCAAGTTTGATGCATTTAGGAATTTCCATATGCTTTTATCAGTTTTTTTAGTTGGTTCATATTTAAAGTTTTCAGCTGTAATTGAAGAAAGATAAAAGTATAAAAGATTTTTGTCTGAAATTTTATTATCTGGTTTTTCATTTAAGCCTAATAAAAATAACATCTTGTTGCTAAAAAATTTATCTGAACTACCTTCTTCTCTTAATAAATCAAAATTTAATTGTGCTTGCTGATCTTTTTTGTTTAATATCAGGCAATAAATTCTAAATTTTTCTAAATAGTTATCCTTAATCTCTTTATTAATAAAACTTACCTTTTCACAACCTCCTGAAATATTAGCTGACATAATATAATAGTCGACCAAATGTTTGACCAACTTTGATTTTCCAGAAAATTCTAAGTTTGCATTTAAAAATTTCTCAATAAGATCGAGTTTATTATTTTTTATTAGCCAGTTTATTTTTAATTTTAAAAATTCTTCTTCACTTAAATTTCTTTTTGCCGGATAAGAGTATGTAAATATTGTATCAATAAAAATCTTTTCTGAAAAACTTGAAAGTTGTACCTTTTCAATTCTCTTAAAAATTTTTTTAATTTCCGCACCGTCTGTACTAGACCACATAGTTAAAGTTAGATCATTTTTTTCTGGATCGTAAAGGCCTGATAACTTGACTGGGTTTTCTAAATTTGTATCGCTATCAACAATTTTTATTTCGTCTAAATTCTTATTTTCTTTTGAAAAATCAATTTTTGACTTTTCTTGTGTCTTTTCTTTTTTTATATTTTTTTTTTCTTTATTTGTTTCCTTTTTCCAAATATCTGCCGACTCAACTCCCATTGCTTGAGAATGAAGAAATATCAAAAAACTAAGTAGAAATAAAAGTTTACTACTTAATTTTAATAATCTTATCACTAACATCTTCGGTTATTTCTTTTTGGGGAGACGGAAAGTCAACTTTTTCTATAAAGAAGAAAGCAGAAACTATCAAAAAAAGAACAAGTAGCAACTTTACAACAACCTTAATAAAAGGTGTGCCAGTTCCTGATCTTTGTAATCTCGGTTGCATAGTAAATAAAATATATTTAAACTTAAGAATTAAGACAAATTTGTGATAAATCAAATTGAAATTTTGGGTATAAATTGAAAAAAAACCTTGTATTAACTGGAATGATGGGATCGGGAAAATCCGGGATAGGGAAATCCCTGTCTGAAAGACTGAATATGGAGTTTGCAGATACTGACAGTATAATTGAAGAAAGGCTGTCTCTCTCCGTTGCAAAGATATTTGAGACCAAAGGAGAAGAATTTTTTCGGAAAATTGAGATAGAAGAAAGCATAAAACTAATTGAAAAAAAAGGATTTGTTATAGCATTAGGCGGTGGAGCTTTTATAAGCGATAAGATAAGGGAAAATGTAAAAAAATCCTGCTTTTCTGTATGGCTTCAATTGGACATTGATGAAATTTTTAAGAGAACAAAAAATAACCAAAAAAGACCGTTATTAAATAGAAACAATTCTAAAGAAGAATTGGATAAACTTTATAAAGAAAGGAAAGAAATTTACTCTATGGCTGATTACAAAATTGACTGTAACAAGAAAGATAAAAATGAAATAGTCGAAGAAATTAAAAAAATTTATGAAAATAAGTAAAATTAAAGTAAAAATTAAAGAAACAAAGTATCCAATAATTATTGGGAATGGCGCAATAAATTGCCTCAAACAACAAATTAAATCTGTGTGTCCCAAAACAAAAAAAGTTGCTCTTATTTTGGACAAAAATATTCCAAATGAACACAAAAAAAGAATAAAAAGACAGCTAAAAAATTACAGTGTTTACACTAAAGAATATTTTCCAACAGAAAATTTAAAGTCATTTAGTAAAGTAAATTCTCTCGCTGAAAGTTTGCTAGAAAAAAACTTTAATAGAAACGACGCTGTAGTAGCTGCTGGAGGAGGTATAATTGGTGACTTTGCCGGATTTGTTGCAAGTATTTTAAAAAGAGGGGTAAATTTTATAAATGTACCCTCTACATTATTATCGCAAGTAGATTCTTCTGTTGGAGGAAAAACCGGAATAAATTCTAGAAAAGGAAAAAATCTAATTGGCTCATTTTATCAACCCAAATCAGTAATTGCTGAATTATCTTTTTTAAAAAGTTTACCAAGAAGGGAATTGGTTTGTGGATTTGCTGAGATTTTAAAATATTCATTAATTCGAGATAAAAATTTTTTTAAATGGATTAAAAAAAATTCACAAATTATTTTAGAAGGAAAAAATAATATAGTTTTAAGAGATGCTATTGTCAGAAGTTGTAAAAATAAAATTTATTTTGTTGCTGCTGATGAAAAAGAGGCAGGCAAAAGGATGCTGTTGAACTTTGGTCATACCTTTGCTCATGCTATTGAGGCTGCAAGTAATTTTTCTAAAAGAATAAACCATGGAGAAGCTGTTCTTGTGGGAATGCTTTTGGCAACAAAACTCTCTGTCAGAAAAAGAATCTGCTCTAAATTAACGCTAAAAGAAATTGAAAAAGTTTATAAAATTAATAATTTACCTTCGGCTTTGATTAAATATTTTAAAAAAAAAGATTTCAATAAAATTGTCAATTATATGATTAATGACAAAAAAAATAATGATGGTAGAATTAACTTAATTCTTTTAAAAAAAATTGGAAAAACGACAAGCCCTGGTGAAATTAAAATGAGTCTTGGCCAGATGAAAAGCGTTATTAAAAAAATTAGTTAATCTTTAATTCTAAAGAGTGAATTTTGGTTTCTATCTCGTCTCTTAAAAGATTTGTTATTTTTTTATGAGAATCAACCCTGTTAAAAGATTTTAAGAAATCAGATTCTATTATTATTTTCAAATGCAGCTTGCTTTTATTAAAAGATTTATGCCTTTTGTGTATATGGGTATTATCAATTATTTCTATCTTATCAACTTGGATATTATTTATAATTTTTTCTTTTATGTTGTCTATAAAAGTTTTCATTAAACGACCATTGTACTATATAATGTAAGGTTATTCATGAAAAATATTTGTGATTGGGAAAATTGTAAAAAAATTGGTAGCTACAAGGCTCCAATAAAAAGAGACAGCAGCAGACAATTCAGATTTTTGTGTCTTGAACATGTAAAGATTTTCAATAAGAATTGGAATTACTTTTCCGACATGACTGAGGAGCAGATAGAATATTTTATTAAATCTGATCTCACATTGCATAAACCTACAAAAAGTTTTGCTTCCTCAGAAAATTTTTTCAGAATACTTTGGAATAACGTGCTTGAAGACGAAATTAATATTTTTAAAAATTCTAGTTTCAAAAACTTCAAAGAATCAAAGCTATCTCAAAAAGATCGGCATGCCTTAGAAATTTTAGGTCTAAAATATGGTGCAAAGTGGGAAGATATACAAAAAAAATTTAAAGGGCTTGTAAAGAAATACCATCCTGATAAAAATCGTGGGAGTAAAAAATATGAGGATATTTTGAAGAAAATTACATTGGCTTATAGTCAGCTCAAAACTACTGTTAGCAAAGAAAAATGAATCTAAGTTTAGAAAATCAAAAACCGGATATTAAGATTTCTGTAAGACAAACCTTCAATCTAGACACGGACATGGAGCTTGATGGTTTCTCAAAAAAGAATCAGTATGTTCCAAAAATTGATAACGATTATAAATTTGATCGAGACACAACTCTTGCGATTCTTTCTGGTTTTGCTTTTAATAAGAGAGTTTTGATTCAGGGCTACCATGGAACAGGTAAATCAACTCATATAGAACAGGTGGCAGCCAGACTTAACTGGCCATGTATCAGAGTAAATTTGGATAGCCACATTAGTCGTATAGACCTGATAGGAAAAGATTCAATTATTATCAAAGACGGAAAACAAGTAACTGAGTTTAGAGAAGGAATATTGCCGTGGTCCATTCAAAACCCAGTAGCATTAGTCTTTGATGAATACGATGCTGGTAGACCTGACGTTATGTTTGTAATTCAGAGAATTTTAGAAAGTGATGGAAAATTTACATTGTTGGATAAAAATAGGGTTATTAGTCAAAATCAGTTTTTTAGAATGTTTGCTACTACTAACACTGTAGGTCTTGGAGATACAACAGGACTTTATCATGGCACACAACAAATGAACCAGGGACAAATGGATAGGTGGAATATAGTAACGATACTAAATTATTTAAAATTCGAAAAAGAATTAGAAATCGTTCTTGCAAAAAATAAAAGCCTTAACAATAAAGAAGGGAAAGAAAAGGTTTCAAATATGATTAAAGTTGCAGAACTTACAAGAAACGGCTTTGTAAACGGAGATATTTCAACGGTAATGAGTCCTCGAACAGTAATTCATTGGACAGAAAATTCAAATATTTTTAAAGATGTTGGCTATGCCTTTAGAGTAACTTTTTTAAACAAATGTGACGAATTAGAAAGAAAAATTATTTCAGAATATTATCAGAGGTGTTTTGGGGAAGATTTGCCCGAATCTTCGGTTAATGTAAAAATTTCCTAGCAATGGAAAAAAAAGATATTCATCTAGAAAACTTTAAACAGGCTCTTGCTTCTACTGTAAAATCAATATCCGAAATAAGCGATTGCAATATAAATTTTGGAGAACAAACAAGAAAAAAAGATAATAAGAGTGCAAACTTACCTGAAATAAAAAAATTAGAAGAGCTTAAAGATTTCTCATCAATAAGAGCAAAAGCTGACTCTGAAGCTTTAAGACTCAGATACAGTAATATTGATGTTTTTAATTTACACAAGCCCAAGGGAAATAATGCAAAAAAACTCTATGAAATTGCAGAAAAAATAAGATATGAAAAAATTGGCTGTGATCATTTTAGGGGTATTAGAAAAAATTTGTTTGAAAACTATAATGAAAAAGTAAGTAAAATTAACCCGACTGAAAGTATATTTGATAACTATCTGAGAAGTGTTTTATTTGAAGTAAAAGAGAGAAAAAATTTGGATAATAAAACAAAAAAAATAAGAAAAGACTTAGATCAAAATTTTAAAAAAAAATTAGAAATATTAAAGGAAAACCTAAAAAATCAAGAAAAATTTAATCAGGTTATTTCCCAAATAATATCAAAAATGGATATCGAGGACAAAGAAATCTATGAAGATACTTCGGAAAAGGAAAAAGAAACAGAGCCATTGGGTAACCAACAACAAGAAGAGAGTCAAAGCAAATTACAAAGTGAAAAGGAAAATAGCGAATTTCTAGATATTGATCTTTCGAACGTAGAAGAACTGTCAGAAAAAAATGATCAGAATGAAAAAAATGATGAAATTGAAAGCTTAGATGGAACGGCAAATAGGAGGATGAAAAAAGCGTCCACTAAATCGAAAGTAAAATACAAAATATATACAGAGGAATTTGACGAGGTAATAAAAGCTGAAGACCTTGAAACAGAAGAGGAGCTCATAAGATTAAGATCTTCCTTGGATCAACAGCTCTTGCAATTAAAAAATTTTATTTCTAAGCTTGCTAATAAATTACAAAGAAAGCTTCTAGCAAAACAAAATCGATCCTGGGAATTTGATCTAGAAGAAGGAATCTTAGACACGTCAAAATTAACAAGAGTTATAATTGACCCTTTTAATTCACTTTCGTTTAAAAAGGAAAAAGAGACAGATTTTAAAGATACATTGGTATCAATTTTAATCGATAACTCAGGTTCTATGAGAGGAAAACCTATTTCGGTAGCTGCAGTTTGTGCTGACATTCTTTCAAGAACATTGGAACGTTGTTCTGTTAAAGTTGAAGTTCTGGGTTTTACAACAAAATTCTGGAAAGGTGGGTTGAGCAGAGAAAAGTGGATAAATAATAATAAACCTAAATCTCCTGGAAGATTAAATGATCTAAGACATATAATATATAAATCCGCGGACACTCCGTGGCGTCAAGCAAAAAAAAATATGGGTCTGATGCTTAAAGAAGGACTCCTAAAAGAAAATATTGATGGTGAAGCATTAAGGTGGGCCTTTAACAAAATGAAAAAAAGAAAAGAGGAAAGAAAAATACTTATGGTGATATCCGATGGTGCGCCAGTAGATGACTCCACTCTTTCTACGAATTTAAATGATTACCTTGAAAAAGATTTAAAAAGTACGGTCAATGCAATCGAAGAACAATCTTCCGTAGAACTTTTGGCAATAGGAATTGGCCATGATGTTACACGTTATTATAAAAAAGCAGTAAAAATAACAGACGTTCAAGATCTTGGTGATGTAATGATAAATCAATTAACGGATCTTTTCTCAGGAAAAAAAACAGTTCATTAATTTAAACCGAAGATATCTTCGTTGAATATTCTGAAGCATTTTGTAATCTTGGCATAAGCATTCTAAAAGGAATTAGCATAATTAAAGCTATTGCTATTTTCACAAAAAAATCTCCCAGTCCTAATGTTAACCAATTTAGGCTGGTTCCATAAAATGCAATAAAAAAGAATAAGAATGTATCTACCAGAGAACCAATCAAAGAAGAGACAAAAGGTGCCGCAAACCAAACTCTCTTTCTTAGTCTATCGAATATTTGAACATCTAACAATTGAGCAATTAAAAAAGCTGTTCCAGATCCAATCGCGACTCTAATTGATATTAAATCAGAAAAATTTGTGGAAAAAAATAGAGTTAAAAGTATACCTAAAATAAAACCAAGATAAACAATGTTTCTCGCAACAACTTTTCCAAATCTTCTGTTAGAAAGATCTGTAATAAGGAAAGTGACTGGATAACTAATCGCTCCATACGTTAAAACTTCTTGCATGCCAAAAAAGTTAATTGGAAACTGAACTAAAAAATTTGAAGCAGTAACAAAAACTGCCATAAAGAATGCTAATATCAAAAGAGGTCGAATCTCTGACTCGGTTAATTTAAGCATTTTTAGAAATTATTTTAATTCTTGCTTTCTTTGCTTTCTTTGAAAGCCTAAAAGACTTGGCTGATCTAAGAAACTTGTCGATACCACCTTTGTAATCAACAGTTCTTAAAGCTGAGTTAGATACATTAAATTTAATATTTTTCTTTAGTAAATCGCTTTTAAATTTTACTTTTTTTATACCAGGCAAAAATCTTCTTTTTGTCTTATTGTTTGCGTGACTAACGTTGTGTCCTTTAGCTGGTTTCTTGCCGGTAAGCTCACATATTCTACTCATAAAATATCCAATAGCTGTATAATTCTTACCAATGTTATAATCAAGAGATTATATCTCTATTGACAATGTTTGTGTCAAATAATAGTAAATTGAATGGATTTTTTCCTGCCTGTAGCCCAAGTTCAAATAAGTATCATAACGATATTAATATTAAGTTTTATTGTTGGTTTTCTATCGGGTCTTTTTGGAATCGGTGGAGGGTTTTTGATGACGCCAGTTTTAATATTTTTAGGTATACCCCCGGCTTTTGCTGTAGCAAATGAAGCCAATAATATTTTGGGAACATCGGTATCTGGTGCGCTAACACACTGGTTTAGAAAAACACTAGATTATAAAATGGGTTTGTTTGTTGTGTCCGGAGGTATTTTAGGAACAATTGTTGGAATAGCAATTTTTAGTTATTTAAAAGCAATCGGTGTGGTAAATGTTATTATTTCTTTAGCCTATATCTACATGTTGGTTATGATTGGAACTTTGATGTTTGCCAAAGGCTGGAAAGAGCTTAGTGATTTAAAGAAAAAAATTGTAATAAGAAGAAAAGTTCACCATCACTACTGGATTCACGGTTTGCCATTTAGAATAAGATTTCATAAGTCAAGACTTTATGAGAGTGCCATTGTTCCAATCATGTTAGGATTTATTGTTGGTATATTTGCTTCAATCATGGGTGTTGGGGGGGCTTTTTTAATGGTTCCAGCAATGATTTATATAATTGGTATGCCAACTAGGTTGGTTCCAGGCACATCTTTATTTGTAACTATTTTTATTACTGCTTTTGTTGTTATTGGTCATGCTTTACAATTTCAAACAATAGATTTCATACTAGTTAGTATTTTGTTAACTGGCTCTATTGTGGGAGTGCATTTAGGCTTAAAAGCATCAGAGAAGTTAAATCCTTCGGAATATAAAACTTTACTAGCTATTCTCTTGTTGGGTGTTGGAGTAATTATGGGTATTGAACAGTTTGTTTTGGAAAAAGGAAGTTTGTTTGCATTGAGCGAAGGTGGTGAAATTAATAATCGACTTTCAGAATTTGTATTATATTTTTCAAAAAATCATCCTATATCGTATGGATTTCTATCAATTACAATTGTAGTGTTAGCAGGAATATCTTTTTCATACGCGAGAGAATTAATACACCATATAAGATATGACGTTGATAGAAAAAAATATAAATTTTTTGGATAAATTAGTTTAGATTAGATCCTACAACTTCTTTTATACTTTTAAAGCCTTTCTCTCTCATTTCGTTTATTAGTTCTTTTTTTATTTCCTTTACAATTGTTGGTCCTTTATAAATCATACCAGTGTACAATTGTATTGCTGAAGCTCCAGCTGCTAATTTTTCGAATGCAGATTTTCCTGAATCCACTCCACCAACCCCTATAATTGGAATTTTTCCCTTTAACTGTACATAAAATTTTTTAATAAGCTCAGTTGACAAATCTCTTAATGGCCTTCCAGACAATCCTCCACTCTCATTTCTTTTCTTGTCTAATAAATTTTCTCTATTTTGGTTTGTGGTATTTGTTAAAATTAAACCATCAATATTATGTTGCAAAACTAATTCTACAATATTGTCTATAAATGAATCTTCAAGGTCTGGGGAAATTTTTAATAAAAAAGACTTGTTAAAATTACTTTTTTTTCTCATATCGTCTATTTTTGATAGTAATTCTTTTAAATGCTCTGACTTATGAAATTCTCTCAAACCTTTGGTGTTGGGAGAGGAAATGTTTATAGTTACATAGTCACCTAAAGGAAAAAAAATTTCTGCACATTCTAAAAAGTCGCTGATCATATCTGGTGTATCTTTGTTTGGTCCAATATTAATACCTAAAAGACTGTTTGGCACATTCTCCTCTATTCTTTTTTTTACAACTTCAGATCCATCGTTATTAAACCCGAGCCTATTGATTAAAGCTCGATCTTTCTCTAATCGAAAAATTCTGGGTTTTTCATTTCCATATTGCTGTCTTGGAGTTACTGTTCCAACCTCTACAAAACCAAAACCAAGTTTAAATATTTCGTTATAAACCTCTGCACTCTTGTCGAATCCTGCTGCGAGCCCTATTGGGTTTTCAATTTCTTTTCCAAATAAAGTTATTTTTAGAATTTCTTCATTTTCAACTGAAAATAAATTTCCTGGAAGGAAATTATATTTTAAAGACTTTATCGCTAATTCGTGTGCCTTCTCAGGATCTAAGCTAAATATAAAAGGTCTTAGAAAAGAAAACATCAAAACTACATTCTCAACTTTTTTTCCATTAAATCAATTGTCTCTTTTACTCCAAAAAAACTTATAAAAAAGCCCATTCTTGGACCATTTTCTTCTCCAAAAGTAACTTCATAGATTAACTTAAACCAACTTCTTAAATCATTACTGTAACCATTTTCCTTGCCTGCGGTATAAATGATAGTTTGAATTTTTTCCGCTTCAGTAGTCTGCGAAACCGTTTTTAAAATTTTAATAAGATTAAGTAGTGCTTTTTTTTCATTTTCATTTGGTTTTTTAAACTTCTTATTTGGTTCAACACGATCTACGAAATAGTTTATTGCATAGTCAGTTAGTTCGTCTAGAATTTTGTGACTTTTTGGGTCTAATTCTTTATGAAATTTTTTAATAAATTTCCATAAAACATCTTTACTTTTTGCATTACTAGATCCAACAATATTTAATAACATCGAAAATGGCATAATAATTTTTTCCTTTGGCGGTGATCCGTTATGAACATGCCAAACTGGATTTAAAATTTTTTCATTAGGTTTTTGATCAAAAAATTTTTCTATTGATGATAAATACTCGTCTACCGCCTTAGGAACTACTTCTGGATAAAGTTTTTTTGCTCTTTTAGGATTCTGATACATGTATAAGGACAAACTTTCAGGAGATGCATATCTCAACCACTCTTCTATGGTAATACCGTTTCCCTTAGATTTAGATATTTTTTCCCCTTTTTCATCCAAAAATAATTCATAGGCAAAACCATTCGGTGGTCTTTTTCCCAAAGCTCTACATATTTTTCCAGATATTATTGCACTCTCAATTAAGTCTTTCCCGTACATTTCAAAATCAACATCAAATGCAAACCATCTCATCGCCCAATCAACTTTCCATTGTAATTTACAATTTCCATCTAAAATACTAGTTTCAATCTTTTTTCCATTGTTATCAAAAATTACTTTATTATTTTTTTTGTCTATCTCCAAAACAGGAATTTCTAAAACCTTTCCTGTTTCAGGGCAGATCGGCAAAAAAGGGCTATAAGTTTTTCTTCTTTCGCTTCGCAATGTGGGCAAAATTATATTCATTATATCATCATATTTTTCCAGGGTTCTCACGATAGAATTATTAAAAAGTCCTTTTTTATAATTTTCTGTAGAACTTTTAAATTTAAATTTAAATTTAAATTTATTTAAAAACTCTATTAACATCTCGTTGTTGTGTTCTCCAAAACTTTTATATTTTTTAAACGGATCCGGAATATCTGTAAGAGGTTTTCCTAAATTTTCATGAAGAACTTTTTCGTTGGGAATATTTTCGGGAACCTTTCTTAACCCGTCCATATCATCTGAAAATGTTATTAGTTCAGATTCAATTTCTTTTATATGATTTAACACGTTGATCATCATGGATGTTCTTGAAACTTCTCCGAAAGTACCTATGTGTGGCAAACCGCTTGGGCCATATCCGGTTTGAAAAATAATTTTATTTTTCTTATTAAGAATATCCTTTCTATCCTTAAGAAGTTTTCGGATCTCAACAAATGGCCAAGAAGATGTTGATTGAATTAGGTCAGACTCAAGCATTATTAAGGTTTATAATAAGTTGAATTTTATTGCTATTTAAATATTGTCTCAAATTCTATGACATCAAATAAAACTGTTTTTTTTATTGTTGGTATCTTGCTGGTAATTCTAGGTCTCTTCATGATGATACCTTATGCTATTCAACTAATTTATGATGAAAATAGTAACAGTTTTTTTTCATCCTCTATCATAACTATTTTCATTGGAGTGTTAACAATTCTTGCTACCTTAAAAAAAGATAATCAACTAAATCTTCAACAGGCTTTTTTGTTTTCTACACTGTCCTGGGTAAGCATTGCCCTGTTCGGAAGTTTACCTTTTTTGCTCTCAAATTTAAATTTATCATTTAGTGAAGCTTTTTTTGAAAGCATGTCTGGAATAACCACTACTGGATCTACTACAATTACTGACTTGGATAATTCTCCAAAAAGTATTTTGCTTTGGAGAGCAATTATGCAGTGGCTGGGTGGAGTTGGAATAATTGTAATGGCAACTACAGTTATGCCTCTTTTAAAAGTGGGAGGAATGCAAGTATTTAAAACGGATTCTTCTGGCTCTGAAAAAATACTACCGAAAACAATAGAGGTCGCATTTGCAATAATTTCTATCTACACCGTTTTAACTTTAGCTTGTAGTTTTGTTTATTGGACCCAGGGCATGAATATATTTGATAGCATTGCACATTCATTGACCACTCTAGCTACAGGAGGATTCTCAACTCATAATGAATCTATCGGCTATTTCAAAAGTCCCGGTATAGAATTTACATCTATAATCTTTATTATTTTGGGCAGTATACCTTTCATAACCTATTTAAAATTTGTCAAAGGTAATAAAAAAATTTTTTATCAAGATGTGCAAATCAGAGGGTTTCTCTACCTTTTGATAATTTCAGTTTTAATAATGTTCGTTTACTTGTTTTTGAATAAAACTGAATATCCTGTTTTAGATAATTTAAGAATTTCTTCTTTTAATGTTCTTTCAATTTTATCCGGAACAGGCTACGTAACAGATGACTTTGGCCTGTGGGGAGAGTTTCCGCTTATATTTTTTATTTTTTTAATGTTTGTTGGGGGTTGTGCAGGGTCTACAACATGTGGGATTAAAATATTTAGATTGCAGATACTATTTCTTTTTGTTGGAAACCAAATAAAAAAATTAATTTACCCAAACAGTGTTTCTATTGTTAATTATAATAATAATAAAATTGAGGATAGTTTTATCAATTCAGTAATAATTTTCATATTTTCCTATCTGTTTTTGTTTCTAATAATTGCAATGCTCCTTTCAATTTCTGGGCTTGATTTTTTGTCTGCAATTTCTGGGGCTGCTACTTCTATATCTAACGTTGGTCCTGGCCTTGGTGACATGATAGGACCTAATGGAAATTTTAGTGAAGTTTCAGATATCTCTAAATGGATACTATCTTTTGCGATGTTACTAGGAAGATTGGAAATATTCGCTGTATTAGTTCTTTTTTTACCCTCTTTCTGGAGGTCGTAATTTAACTTATAGTATCCCTGGTTATGGAAATATATCAAAAACAAAGTTTTGGAGATTCATTCAAAGTTTACTTTGATGTAAGAATGATTCGAATATTGTTGCTGGGAATTATAAGCGGATTTCCATGGGTCCTTATTGGAAGCAGCTTAAGCCTTTGGTTAAAGGAGGAAGGTTTAAGTCGAAGCACAATAGGCTGGGCTGGATTAATATTTGCAGTTTATGCATTCAATTATTTATGGGCTCCATTAATTGATAGAATTCGTATTCCTTGGTTAACCAACAAGGTTGGGCATCGTCGTGGCTGGATCATAGTTATGCAGCTCGTTATTTTATTAAGTTTGCTTTGTTGGAATTTAGTAGATCCTACAACAAATCTTGCGTTGGTAATCACTGTTGGTTTAATTATTGCAATCGCTTCAGCAACTCAAGATATCACGGTAGACGCATTAAGAATTGAACAAATTGGAAAAGATGAAGGAAAATCAATGCAGGCTGGAGCTGCTATGGCTGTCGTTGGTTGGTGGACCGGATATAAACTTGGCGGAGTAATTGCGCTAAATGCTGCAGGGTATTTTGAAAATGCAGGATTTGAAAATTATTGGCAACTTACTTTTTTAATTCTTGGCATAGTTATTATTGCTTGCAACATTGCTTTGATGTTTGTCCATGAAGCACAGCCTACGGAAAGACAAGAAGCACAAAGAAGAACTGACGAAATGATTCAAAGCAAACTAGGAGCTTCTAATTTTGCGACAAAATGGGCTGCGTGGGTTAGCGGAACAATTGCCGGTCCTATAATAAGTTTTTTCAAGAAAAATGGATTTAAAATTGCTTTGGGAATTTTGGGTTTTGTATTTCTTTTCAAAATTGGAGAGGCCTTTCTTGGACGGATGTCCATAGTATTTTATAAAGAAATAGGTTTCTCAAAAGGAGATATAGCAATTTATTCTAAAGGTTTGGGGTGGATCACTACGGTTGTCTTCACTCTTTTGGGAGGACTGTTTGCAATCCGATCAGGCGTTATTAAAGCAATGTTTGTTTCAGGGATATTAATGGCATCTACAAATCTTTTGTTTTCTTTGCTTGCATGGTCAGGAAAATCCGAATGGTTATTTGCAGTGGCTGTAATTTTTGATGATATGGCTGCAGCATTTGCGACCGTTGCTTTTGTTGCTTTCATTTCAATGTTGGTAGATAGAACTTATACAGCAACTCAATATGCCCTTCTTGCTTCAATTGGAACGGCAGGAAGAACTACGTTGGCAGCTTCATCAGGGGCAATGGTGGATTGGCTGAACGGTGATTGGGGTATATTCTTCATAATCACAGCTGTCATGGTAATACCTTCTTTGATTTTTCTTTATATGATTAAAAATAATATAAAGTTAAGTGAAAAATAG